>Ga0315905_10000117_pt1 | contig 84529 bp, 83 predicted proteins | sample LakEriMetagenome_5_FD_203522 | JGI IMG/M metagenome (GOLD analysis project Ga0315905, IMG submission 203522) | Freshwater fungal communities from buoy surface, Lake Erie, Ohio, United States - Buoy 4 MA121 | ecosystem: Environmental > Aquatic > Freshwater > Lake | place: USA: Lake Erie, Ohio...
CGATGGTGGCTGCATCGCCAGTGTGGAGTTGGGCGGGCCCCTTGCAGGCCAATGGGGTAGCGGCAGCGTTGCTCATGAAAGACCCGGCAAACAGGGCGATGGCGGCTAGGGCCTTGCTCACAGACAGAATCAAGGGCTAGCCCTGGTGTAAGTAATGTCGCCTCAGATTAGAGGCAGGAGCTTCAGCCGCAGTTCAGGCTGAGGCGGGTGTCCACCCCGGTGGTGGGGTTGGTGCCGCTGGCGTCGCGGCAGAGGGCGCGCTGGTCGGCTCGGTCGATCAGGGCATCGCTGAAATCTGCCCCGGTCACATCCGCGCCGGTGAAGCTGCTGCCGGAGGCGATCACGCCGCGCAGCACGGCATTGTGAAAGTTCGCACCGCTGAAATCCACCTTGTCCATCAGCACGTCGCTGAGGTCGGCGCCGCTGAAGTCGGCCTTCGGGAAGGCCGCTTGGGTGAGGATCGCGCCGTGCAGATCGGCACCGGCGAAGCGGGCACCTCGGCCCTGGGCGCCGGCGAAGGAGGTCTGGGCTAGCTGCTGGCCGCTGAAGTCCTGGCCGTTCTGGTTGGTGAGGGTGTAGTCCACCCCCTGGAATTCGGCCCATGCCGGCGAAATCGTTCCGCCGACCAAGGCGCCCAGGGCGAGCACCAGGCTCAGCAACAGGGCCAGGCAGGGGGCGAGGGCGCTAGGGCTGAACATGGGGCCTCCGGAGCTGGTGTGGAGAAAGGGCCAGAGCCGACCCCCTATGGATCAACTCTGGCCCCCGGGGCTGCAGTTGTTGCGGTGACCCTGGCCTCCATCGTGGCGCGGCCGGGCTCACACGGAGGTGGAGCTCACCCCCAGGTGCTGGCGGATGCGATCGAGGGCAGCCTTCTCGGCGGTGCTCACCTTCTCACCGGAGCCGAACAGGCCATTGCCGGCGGCGGCGGCTACTGCCTCGCAGCCCTCCACGATCAGCTGGCAGTACTGCTGGGCGGAAGCGGCATCACCCTTGGCGCGGGCCAGGGCCACGGCTCCATCCACCTCCTCAAGGGCGCGGTCGAGCACCTTGCCGTCGCGCACATCTTCGGGGGTGACCGCGAGCTTCTGAGGCTGGATCCCCTGCTTGAGGGCCTCCGGATCGAACAGGCTGGAGATCAGGGGGTTGGAGGCGTAGCGGCCGGCGGCACCGGCCAGCTCACGGCCCAGGGCCATGGCTTCCTGGGCGCTCGAGAAGATGCCCATGTCCACGGCCATCATGGCCATGGCGGCGGCCAGGGGACCGCCCATCAGTTTGTTGCGTTCTTCTTTGGTCAGTTCAACAGCCATGGAAGGGAGAATTCCACTACCCCTCCAGCCTGGCCAGGGCAGCTGCTTCCGTCATCGCTGCGACCTGACCGCTTCCTTACGAGCCCAGGCCAGGGCCAGCCGCATCGGTGGGGGCCGGCGATCGAGCCGGGAGCGGATCCAGCAGCGGCATCACGGCTCCCAGCAAATAGAGGGACCCTGCCACCACTGGCAGCGCGCTACCCGGCAAGCCCTTTCCAGCTGCCGCTCCGCTGAGCTGCTGAAGGCCGTGCTCCAGCTCCAGCACCGAGGCCAGTTGGCCGGCCAGCTCCGGGCAGGCGGCCGCCAGCTCATCGAGGCCCCAGGCGCGGTGATCGGGGATCGGCACAATCAGGGCCCTGTCCTCTGGCCCGATCAGCGCCCGCAGCACGGCAGCTCCATCCTTGTGCCGCTGGATGCCGATTAGCCAGGTCCGCCCGCCGCCCCCCAGCTGATCGAGTTCACGCCGCAGCACCACGGCGGCCGGTGGGTTGTGGGCCCCGTCGAGCAGCAGGGGCACACCCCGGAAGTGGCGGGTTTCCAGCCGTCCAGGCCAGCGGGCGGCGGCCAGGCCGGCGAGGATCGATGCCTCGCTGAGGGGGGCCTCCGGCCGGGGCCAGCCCCGCTCCGCCAGGGCCCGCGCCATCGCCACAGCCACGGCCCCATTGCTGCGCTGCACCATCCCTGGTAGGCCCAGTTCCGGGCCACCTGCTTCGGGGGCGGCCAGGGGCGCCACCCAGCGCAACTCGGCCCCGAGCCTTCGGGCTTCCGCTTCGAGCATGGTGGCGACCTCCGGGTCCTGGGGAGCACTGAACGCCAGGCAGCCGGCGCTGAGCACCCCGGCCTTCTCCCTTGCGATCGAGGCCAGATCGGCGCCGAGGTGTTCGCAGTGATCGAGGCCGATCGCCCCGAAGCCCACCACGGGGCGGTGCGGATGGGCCGTGGTGGCATCGAGCCTGCCCCCCAGACCCACTTCGAGCACGCTTACATCTAGGTCGGCCAGGGCGAAACGATCGAAGGCCGCGGCGGTGAGCCATTCGAAGGGGGTGAGCTGGTGGGCTGCGGCGATCGGCCGCCAGCGAGCCAGGTCGGCTCGGAGGGTTGCCGGCGCGATCCAGCGGTCGCTGAGCTGGATCCGCTCGCACCAGCTCACCAGGTGGGGGGAGCGGTAGATGCCGCAGCGCAGGCCTGCCGCCTGCAGGATGGCGTGGAGGAAGGTGGCGATCGAACCCTTGCCATTGGTGCCGGCCACCTGCACGGCCCGGAACTGCCGTTCCGGGTGCCCGCCGGCGGCGAGGGCCCCCTCCAGCCGCCGAAGGCCCAGGTCCATGCCGCGGCTGGCGAAGGGCTCCAGGAGGTCATCGAGATCCACCGGCTCCGGGGATCCGGTGGTTTCCGGTTCAGCCGTCTCAGGTTCAGCTGCCACCGAGGCCAGGGCAGTGGGGCGATCCACCGGTTCGGGGCGCTTGGACGCAGGGCCGGTGGCGTTCACGCCAGGGTGAGCAGGGCCCGCTCAAGCCGCTTGATCGCCTTGCGGATGTGGCGCGGCCGGATCACCAGGGGCGGCACGAAGCGCACCACTCGCGGCCCGGCTGGCACTAGCAGCAGCCCCTCAGCCATGGCTGCCTTCACCAGATCGGGGGCGGATGGAGCTTCCTCGCGCAGCACCAGGCCCTGCAGCAGGCCCCAGCCCCGTTGGCGCTCAAGCAGGGTGGGATGCCGTTGCACCAAGGCCTCAAGCTGCTCCCGCAAGCGGGTGGCCATGGCCTCCACGTGGGTGAGCAGGTCGCGCCGCTCGATCTCCTGGATCACCGTGAGTCCGGCCCGGCAAGCAAAGGGATTGCCCCCGAAGGTGCTGGCGTGTTCGCCGGCCCGGAGGAGGTCGGCGGAGGCCTTCACCGCCAGCGCTCCGATCGGGATGCCGCCGCCGAGGCCCTTGGCGAGGGTGAAGGCGTCGGGTTCGATGCCGAGACGCTCGTGGCCCCACCAGCGCCCGCTCCGGCCCACCCCCACCTGCACCTCATCGAGGATCAGCAAAATGGAGCGTTCGTCGCAGAGCTGGCGCACCCGCTGGAAGAAGGCCGGATCGCCGGGGTTCACGCCGCCTTCGCCCTGGAGGGGTTCGAGCAGCACCGCCGCCACCCGCGGGCCCTCGGCTTCACACTCGGCCAGCAGGGCCTCGAAGGCGGCGGTGTCGTTGTAGGGGAAGTAGCGGAAGCCCTCCACCATCGGCTCGAAGTTCTGGTGATACTTCGGCTGGCCGGTAGCGGTCACGGCCGCCAGGGTGCGGCCGTGGAAGCTGGCTTCGGCGGTGAGGATCACGGGGCGCTCGATGCCCCGCACCACGTGCCCATGCTTGCGGGCCAGCTTGATCGCGGCCTCGTTGGCCTCCGCACCGGAATTGCAGAAGAACACCTTGTCGGCGCAGCTGCGCTCGCAGATCGCCCGGGCCAGGGCCTCCTGCTCGGGGATGCGGTACAGGTTGGACACGTGCTGGAGGGTGCCCAGCTGGTGGCAAAGGTTGCGCCGCAGCACCCGGTCGCTATGGCCGAGGGTGCACACGGCAATGCCGGCGACGCAATCGAGGTAGCGACGGCCCTCGTCGTCCCACACCCAAAGCCCTTTCCCCCGCACCAGGGTGAGGGGAAAGCGCGAATAGGTGTCCATCACCGCCGAAAGGATGGGAGCGGTGGGACTCGAACCCACATGCCCGAAGGCGCTCGATTTTGAGTCGAGTCCGTCTACCAATTCCGGCACGCTCCCGCAGGTGGGACTCTAAGGGCTGGGCATCAGGCTGGATCGTTGAGTCGGCGGATGCGGGCCCCAACGGCGTTGAGCTTGCCCTCGAGGTTGGCGTAGCCGCGGTCGAGGAACTCCAGCCCCCGCACGGTGGTGACACCATCGGCGGCGAGGCCGGCCAGCACCATGGCGGCCGAGGCCCGCAGGTCGGTGCCTCGCACCGGGGCGCCGCTGAGGCGTGCCACGCCCTCGATGCAGGCGGTGTTGCCCTGGAGGCGAATCGAGGCGCCCATGCGCTGCAGTTCGGCCACGTGCTGGAGACGATTCTCGAAGATGGTCTCCACCACCACGCTGGTGCCGTTGGCGGTGGCCAGCAGGCTCATGAAGGGGGCCTGGAGGTCGGTGGGGAAGCCGGGGAACGGCATGGTGCGCAGATCAAACGCCTGGATCGATTCCGCGCTGATCGTCAGGTTGGTACCGTCCTGCACCAGACGGCAACCCGCCTCATCCAGCTTGGTGAGCACGGCTCCGAGGTGCTCGGGAATCACAGGACCCACCGTGAGGGTGGAGCGGGTGATCGCCGCGGCGAGCAGGAAGGTGCCGGCCTCGATCCGGTCGGGAATCACCGCGTAGTCGGTCCCATGGAGGGTGGGCACCCCATTGATCACGATCGTGGGGGTGCCGGCCCCGCGCACTCGGCAGCCCATGGCGTTGAGCAGGCGGGCCAGGTCGATCACCTCGGGCTCAAGGGCGGCGTTGTCGATCACTGTTTCGCCGTCGGCCAGGGCGGCGGCCATCATCAGCGTCTCGGTGGCGCCGACGCTCGGGCAGTCAAGGTGGATATGTCCACCTTTGAGTCGCTTGCTACGGCCTGGCACCGAAGCGGTAACTACCCCGTGTTCGATGGTGACCTGGGCGCCGAGCGCCTTGAGCCCCTTCACGTGCTCCACCACGGGCCGGCTCCCGATCTGACAGCCCCCGGGCAGAGGAACCTGGGCGGTGCCCATCCGGGCCAGGAGGGGGCCAATGCAGAAGAAGCTGGCCCGCAGGCTGTTCACCAGCTCATAGGGAGGGGCGGCCTGGGTGATGTGCTCGCCGTCGAGGTCGATGCAGTCGCCCTGGCGGGTGACCCGCACACCGAGCGCCGCCAGGATCTCTCCCATGGCGGTGATGTCGGTGAGGGGGGGCACATTGCGGAGCCGCAGAGTGTCACGGCTGAGCAGGCAGGCCGCCATCAACACCAGGGCCGAATTCTTGGCGCCACTGACGCGCAGCTCACCTGAGAGCTTGAGGCCACCAGAAACCTCGAGGCGGGAGTCGAGGAGCTGGAGAGCCGGTGCCGCGGAGATGGTCATGGCGCCGGGCCCTGTCATGAAACGCGAGCGCATATTGACAACTTTTAGCCAGATCGTCTACGGGGCCGCCGCCCGAACTGTCTCGCCGGCGCTTCACGGGGTCGGGATTGCTTCGGCGAGACCGGTAGCGGCCCGCGCGGCTGGCTTGGGGGCGATGACCTACAGTGCATCTGTCACTGCGATTTTCGCAGTGAGGTGCGCCCGCGGATGTGGCGGAATTGGTAGACGCGCTAGTTTCAGGTACTAGTGGCAGCAATGTCGTGGGAGTTCAAGTCTCCCCATCCGCATCGACCCCTGTATGATCGTTCTCAAGATCACCAATTCTTCCGAACTTCTTGCCTCCAAGGTGGGCAAGTTTTTGGAGAGCCTCACGCCCGATGGATTCGACCAGGTCACGGTCGAGGACATCGTGATCCGCAAACTGATTGAAAACCTTGCCGCCGAGGGGCTGCGTGGTGAGGTTGCCGCCGTCAGCGGCATGGATCTCGACGGCCAGGAGCTGGTGATCCATAAACAATTGCATGTGCGCAGCAACCGACCCTTCTGAGGTCGGGGCTTCCCCGGGTGATCCTGTGGTGCCCATGCCCGCCGTGCCCATGCCCGTGGCTGCGGCTGCGGAAGCGATCACCAGCCGGCGCAATCCCCTGGTGGGGCGGCTGCGTTCCCTCCATGACGCCCGTGGGCGGCGGCAGAGCCGACAGCTTCTGCTGGAGGGCACCCACCTGATCGAGGAGATGCTGCGCCTCGGCCTCGAGCCCGACCTACTCGTGGCAACCCCCGCCTGGATCGCCCGCCACCCCCACCTGCTGGCCGCCCTGCCGGCCGCCACCCCCCTGCGCGCGATGGCGGCCGAGGTGCTGGAGGCCGCCGCCACCACCCGATCTCCCGATGGTGTGTTGGCGGTGTTGCCCACGCCGGAGCCCAGTCCCGCCGCTCCAGCTTGCTTCGTGCTGGCCCTCGACCGTCTCCAGGATCCGGGCAACCTGGGCACGCTGCTGCGCACGGCCTTGGCCGCCGGGGTGGAGGAGGTGTGGCTGGGGGAAGGGGCCGATCCGCACCAGCCCAAGGTGCTCCGCTCCTCCAGCGGGGCGGTCCTGGCCCTGCCCCTGATTCGCCTGGAGGCCTCCGAGCTGGCCGTTCGCCTCGATCGGGCCCGCCGCAGCGGTCTGCAGGTGGTGGCGGCCGTGCTGCCTTCGCCGGCCTGGCCCCACCCACCGCCCTACTGGCGTCACGACTGGACCCGGCCCACCGTGCTCCTGCTGGGCAATGAGGGGGCGGGGGTGGACCCTGGGCTGCTGGAGCCGGGGGACGCCGTGGTGACCATTCCCCACAGCCCGGCGGTGGAATCCCTGAATGTGGGGGTGGCCGCGGCGCCCCTGCTGCTGGAGCGCTGGCGCCAGGCTGCGGGGGGAGGAGTGGCCGGAAGCTGAATGGAGGCCTGGTCCGGCCGCATCCGCGCCGCTCCTTTCCCCGAAGGCTCGTTTTCCCCCGAAGGCTCGTTTCGGTGCCTATGGCGATTCGGCGCGGGGGCTTGGCAAGGGAGAATTCCCACAATCCCTGTAGCTCGTTCGGTGACCGCAGCCAGCTCCGCCCCCTTCGGATCGACCGCCCCAGCGGCCGGCTCCTTCGATTTCGACGTGATCGTGATCGGGGCCGGTTACGGCGGTTTCGATGCCGCCAAGCACGCTGCTGAGCATGGTCTGCGGGTCGCCATTGTCGAATCGCGGGACATGGGCGGCACCTGCGTGAACCGGGGCTGTGTGCCCTCCAAGGCCCTGCTGGCTGCCAGCGGCCGGGTGCGGGAGCTGGCCGACGCCGAGCACCTGGCCGGTTTCGGCATTCACGCGGCGCCGGTGCGCTTCGAGCGCCAGAAAATCGCCGATCACGCCCGCCAATTGGTGGAAACGATCCGCACCAACCTCACCAAAACCGTGGAGCGCTCCGGCGCCAAGATCCTGCGGGGCAAGGGCCGCCTCGATGGGCCCCAGCGGGTGGTGGTGCGCGAAAGCGGCGGCGGGGTGGAGCGCCCGTACACCGCCCGCGATGTGATCATCGCCACCGGCTCCGATCCGTTCGTGCCGCCCGGGATTGAAACCGATGGCCGCACCGTGTTCACCAGCGATGAGGCGGTGGACCTGGAGTGGCTGCCGCGTTGGATCGCGATCGTGGGCAGCGGCTACATCGGCCTGGAATTCGCCGATGTCTACACGGCCCTGGGCTGTGAGGTCACGATGATCGAGGCCCTCGATCGGGTGATGCCCACCTTCGATCCCGACATCGCCAAGATCGCCGCCCGCAACCTGATCGACAGCCGCGACATCGATGCCCGTGCCGGCGTGCTGGCCCAGTCGATCAAGCCCGGCTGCCCGGTGCAGATCGAGCTGGTGGACATGAAGACCCGCGAGCCGGTGGAAACGCTGGAGGTGGATGCGGTGCTGGTGGCCACCGGCCGGGTGCCGGTGAGCCAAGATCTGAATCTGGCCTCGGTGGGCGTGGCGACCAACCGCGGCTTCATCCCGGTGGACGACACCCTGCAGGTGCTGGCCTCCAGCGAACCCGGCGCCGCCCCGATCCCGCACCTGTGGGCCGTTGGCGATGTGACCGGCAAGATGATGCTCGCCCACACCGCCGCCGCCCAGGGCACCGTGGCGGTGGAAAACATCCTGGGCCACCCCCGCCGCATCGACTACCGCTCGATTCCGGCCGCCACCTTCACCCATCCCGAGATCAGCTCGGTGGGCCTGAGCGAGGCCGATGCCAAGGCGCTGGCGGCGGAGCAGGGCTTCGAGCTGGGGGTGGTGCGCAGCTACTTCAAGGCCAACTCCAAGGCGCTGGCCGAGCTGGAGAGCGATGGGCTGATGAAGCTGCTGTTCAACAAGGCCAGCGGTGAGGTGCTCGGCGCCCATCTCTATGGCCTCCATGCGGCCGACCTGATCCAGGAGATCGCCAATGCGGTGGCGCGGCGCCAGGGGGTGGTGCAGCTAGCCCAGGAGGTGCACACCCACCCCACCCTCAGCGAGGTGGTGGAGGTGGCCTACAAGCAGGCGGCCCTGGCTGTCGCCGGCTGAGGGAGCTTCCCTCCCTTCGTTTCCTCCCGCTTCCAAGCTGTAGCTGTCCGCCACCGAGACCCCATGGAGATCCGCCGCCGGCCCCCCAACCCTTCAGTGCGGGTGGCCCACCTCGAATTCGGCACCCCCCATGCCGAGGAGAAGCCGCGCCACATCCTCGAGGAGATCGTGTGGGAGAAAGACCGTGAAGTGGCCGCCGCCCGGGAGCGGCTGAGCCTGGAGCAGCTCAAGGGCCAGGTGGCGAAGCTCCCGCCCTGCCGCGATTTCGTGGCGGCCCTGCGGGCCAGCTGCCGCAAGCCGGCGGTGATCGCTGAGGTGAAGAAGGCCAGCCCCAGCAGGGGGGTGATCCGCGAAAACTTCGATCCGGTGGCGATCGCCCAGGGTTACGCAGCGGGCGGCGCCAGTTGCCTGTCGGTGCTCACCGATAAGCAGTTCTTCCAGGGAGGCTTCGACGTGCTGGTGGCGGTGCGCGGCGCCGTGGAGCTGCCGCTGCTCTGCAAGGACTTCATCCTCAGCCCCTATCAGCTGTACCAGGCCCGGGCCGCCGGGGCCGACGCGGCCCTGCTGATCGCCGCGATCCTCACCGACCAGGACCTGGCCTACCTGCTCAAGGTGGCCCGGGCCCTGGGGCTGGCGGTGCTGATCGAGGTGCACGACGCCCCGGAACTGGAGCGGGTGCTGGCCCTAGACGGTGTGAAAATGATCGGCATCAACAACCGCGACCTAAGCAGCTTCACGGTGGACCTGGCCACCACCGAGCAGCTGATGGAGCGCTTCGGCGAGCGGGTGCGCGAGCGCGGCGCATTGCTGGTGAGCGAATCGGGCCTGTTCAGCCGCGACGACCTCGACCGGGTGGTGAGCGCCGGTGCCGATGCGGTGCTGGTGGGTGAGGCCCTGATGCGCCAGCCCGACGTGACCGCCGCCCTGGAAACGTTGATCGGGGGCTGAGGGGGGCTGGATGAATCAGACCTTGCGCCCGTAAATCTCCATCACCCCAAACCACGGTCATGACCAAGGTCTTTCCTTAGAAAGGTCTTCGAATCTGCCCAGGCGAGATGGCGGCCACGATCAGCGTCTCGCAGTTCAAGGCTCGCTGCCCGAGGCTGAGCTTCATGCCGGCCGTCGCGCCTGCCCCTTCGGACTCCATCCGCACGTGATGATCCACGGCGATCTCCTCGCGCCGATCGACAGCGCCTGGGCGGCCCTGGAGTGATCGTCCTCGACACTCATGTGAACGTGTACGTTTGCCGAAAGGGGGAAAACGTCCGCGCCAGGAGCGGTATCGAGAGGCATTCGCAGCATCTCATCCCTCAGCCGGCCGAAGCACCTCCATCAACCGTCTCGGATCCTTGCTTCGAGGTCGGCCGACCAAGCGAACGCCATTCGGGCCATGCCGTAGCCATCAAAAAAGCCCCCGCCATCGCGGGGGCCCATGGAGTGGAGCAGGCGGCAGCCAGAAGCCACACCGCCCGCTGGAATCAAACCTTGCGGCTGTAGAACTCCACCACCAGCAGTTCGTTGATTTCGAGCGCCACCCATTCGCGCTCGATTCGGCCGGTCACCTTGGCGGTCATCTTCGCCTTGTCGAACTCCAGGTGGGGCGGGATGTTGGCCAGACCGGGGAAGGCCATGTTGGCTTCGGCGAGTTGCTTGGAGGCCTTGCGTTCGCGGATGGCCACCACATCACCTGCCTTGCACTGGAAGCTGGCGATGTCTACCACGCGGCCATTCACGGTCACGTGGCCATGGTTCACCAGCTGGCGGGCGCCGGGCACGGTGGGGCCGAATCCGAGGCGGAAGCAGACGTTGTCGAGACGGTTCTCGAGCAACTTGAGCAGGTTGGTTCCTGTGGAACCCTCCTGGGCACGGGCTTTCTTCACGTAGCGCACCAGCTGACGTTCGGAAATGCCGTAGTTGAAGCGGAGCTTCTGTTTTTCTTCGAGACGAATTGCGTATTCGGAGCGCTTGCGACGGGCCTGGCCGTGCTGACCGGGGGGATAAGCCCGCTTGGCGGACTTACGGGTGAGACCGGGGAGGTCTCCCAAGCGCCGCGTGATCCTCAGGCGAGGGCCGCGGTATCGGGACATGAAGGGTTCGGTTCGGGGGGACGGGATCGAGCCGGCGATCGGCTCGGGCGCGCTGTCGCAATGGTGCGGCCGGGACATCCCCGCTCCGCTCCGTTGCCTGGGCGCCAATTTACGATCCTAAATCAAAGCCCCTGCTGTTCTTGCTGGCCTGGATCTGCGGTCTGGGCGTCATGCTGGATCCTTTCAGCCCTGTCCATTGCCATGGAGCGCCAACTCGCGATCGTGAATCGTGCTCTGGTCGCCCTGCTGCTGGCCTTGATCGGGGCCTACCAGCGCTGGATCTCACCCTTGCTGGGGCCCCGTTGCCGCTTCATCCCCAGCTGTAGTGCCTACGGCGCTGAGGCGATCGGCCGCCATGGTCCCTGGCGCGGCGGCTGGCTCACCCTGCGGCGGCTGGCCCGCTGCCACCCCTTCACCCCCTGCGGCTGCGATCCGGTGCCGGATTGAGGCCCGAGCCGCTGGCGCGTTAGCGGTTCCGGACGGGCGCCTTGGTGCCCCCCGATCGAACATTTCTGTTGTTGGAGAGATGATTTTCGTCCCCGCCTGAGCCCCTTTTTTTCCCCTCCCTCCCTTCCCGTCGGCTCGATGCTCCCCTCCCCGCCGCTGCGCCTCTACACCCGAGTCGGCTGCTGCCTCTGCGAGGGCCTCGAAGAGCGGCTCCGGGCTCTGGATCAGCCGCCGATTCTGGAGTTGCTGGATGTGGATGAAGATCCGGACCTGCAGGCCCGCTACGGCCTGCGGGTGCCGGTGCTGGCCCGGGCGGGTGGATTCATTGCGGCCGGGGCACCTCCGGCCGGGGCTGCTCGGGCCCCCGTCTGGGTGGATCTGCCGCCGGTGCCGCCCCGGCTCGGGGGGGAGCGGCTGCTGGCCTGGTTGGCTGCCCACGGGGCGGTTGCGGGAGCGTCAGCCCCGGGCGGGACTCCTGTGGGAGACGGGCCTTAGATGGGCCATCGATGTGCGGCGAGCGGCCTCCATGACCCAGTTTCTCCATTCGCTGCTGCACCAGGTGGGTCTGGCGATTCCGGAGGGCTTGGAGAACAGGACGATCACCGCGATCAGCTGTGATTCCCGCCGAATCGGCAATGGCACGCTCTTCGTGGGTCTGCCCGGCAGCCGCGTGGATGGGGGAAGCTTCTGGCGGCAGGTGCTCGCCGCCGGAGCTGTCGCCGCCGTGATCGGTGAGCAGGCCGCAGCCGCCGATCCCCCTGGCCCTGCCGATCCGGTGCTCGTGGTGGCTGATCCGATCTCCCACTGGGCCGGCGAACTGGCAGCGGCCTTCTGGCAGCAGCCCAGCCGCCGCCTGGCCTTGATCGGGGTGACCGGCACCAACGGCAAGACCACCACCACCCACCTGATCGAACATCTGGCTGCCAGTACGGGCTATCCCACGGCCCTCTTCGGCACCCTGATGAACCGCTGGCCTGGACATAGCGTGACCGCCCAACACACCACGGCCTTCGCGGACGTGCTCCAGCCGCAGCTCGCCGCGGCTGCCGAAGCCGGGGCCCGCATCGCCGCGATGGAGGTGAGCTCCCACTCCCTGGATCAGCAGCGGGTGGCTGGCTGCCGCTTCGCCGGGGCGGTGTTTACCAACCTCACCCAGGACCACCTTGATTACCACCCCTCGATGGAGGCCTACTTTGAGGCCAAGGCCCGCCTGTTCGCCGAACCCTTTCTCGCCGGCAACGCGGTGGTGAATGGGGACGACCCCTGGGGCCAACGCCTGGCCGCCGAGCTGGTGGAGCGTGGTGTGCGCTGCTGGCGCGCCTCCCTGGAGCGCACCGACGTGGAGCTCAGGGTGGAGGACCTGGAGATGGGAGCGGATGGCATCCGGGGCACCTTGGTGACACCGCTGGGCCGCGGTCGCTTCCACTCCCCCCTGGTGGGCCGCTTCAACCTGATGAATCTGCTTGAGGCGGTGGGGGCGCTGCAGCAGCAGGGGATTCCGCTGGCCCAGCTGCTTGAAGCCCAGGCCAGCTTCCGCGGCGTGCCCGGCCGGATGGAGAGGGTGAGCTTCGCGGGAGCCAGCGCGGCCCCGGCTGTGCTCGTGGACTACGCCCACACGCCCGATGGCCTGGAGAACGCCCTGGCGGCCTGCCGGCCCTTCACCGAAGGCAGCCTGATCTGCGTGTTCGGCTGCGGCGGCGACCGCGACCGCAGCAAGCGGCCGCTGATGGGCGCCATCGCGGCCCGGCTCGCCGATGCCGTGGTGGTGACTTCGGACAACCCCCGCACCGAGGATCCCGAACGGATCTTGGCGGATGTGGTGGCCGGCATCCCCTCCGGAACCACCCTGGCTGTGGAGATCGACCGGGCCCGGGCCATTGCCACGGCCATCGCCGAAGCCGTTCCCGGCGATCTGGTGCTGATCGCCGGCAAGGGCCATGAGGATTACCAGATCCTGGGCACCACCAAGATCCATTTCGATGACCGGGAGGAGGCTGAGAGGGCACTGCGCTCCCGGCCCGTGGCGGTCTGAGGCACGCCCCATGAAAAAGCCCCCCGAGTGGGGGGCGGAGCTTCGATCTGCTGAAGGAACCGCAGAGCGGATCCGGGCTCAGCTGAAGCGAACGGTGGTGCGGTCGTAGCGCACATCGATGTCACGCACCCAGCCGCCGTTAGCCACTTCGAGCCAGTCGTTGCGGCGGTGGCCGGTGAGCTGAACGTTCTCACCGTTGCGCACGCGGCGCAGAACGGCAGAGTTGACGTCGGCATGCTCGCGCACTTCCAGCTGACCATCGTGGGCATTGGCCTCCACGAAGATGTTGCGGGAGGTGGTGGTGCCGGTGGTCACCGTGCTGCTGGTGTTGGTGTAGCTGCCGCTGTAGGTGGTGCCAGGGTTGGTGGCCACATCTTCAGTCTTGCCGCGGAGGGCCGCCCAGGAGAGCAGACCGAGGCCGAGGGGCAGCAGCAACCACCAGGGGTTCACGCCGGTGGCGGTTTCTGTGGGGGGGGTTTCAACCGGAGCGGGGGTGGTTTCCGCCGGGGTTTCGGCGCCGCCGAAGGTGGTCGCCACACCCTTGCTCATGCTGTAGGGGCAGGTGAGCCGGGCGGTGTTGGTACCGTCCTTGGTGAGGTCAAACACCACTTCAACTTTGTCGGCATCAATCGAGCGGCTGGAAATCACCTTGGCGAGATCGGTGCGCCAGCCCTGCTTGCCGGCGCTGTCGAGACAGGCCGCGGTGGCGGTCTTGAGGGCTTCCTCAGTGCTGACGGCCAAGACCGGGCCTGCAGCGGCCAGCAGGCCGAGGGAGGCAGCGGAGACCAGGAAAAAACGCTGCATGGAACGGGAGGACTGGACCATCCTGAAAAAACTCCTGTGGGTCGGGTTTGGTAAGAGTGGGAGAAGAAACCTTGAACCAATGGGTGGTGGGCCAGTCGTGCGACGGGCCCTAGCGAAGGGGTTCGCGGAATACGCCATCCATCTCGTGAACCTTATTCGGATTGAGAATTTTGGCAACAGTGTTCTGAGCATTCTTCGTTTGCCGTTGTCTTGCTGCCCGACCTGCTGGTCTGGTGGGCCTCCTGCTCCGGCTCGCTGACATCCGTGTGCTGGTGCGGTGTGCTGGTGCGGTAGGTGCGAGTCCCGTCTCGTCAGCGGCGCTGGGTGCCGGAGGTGGTTGGTCGCTGGTGTGGAAGGGAAGACATGCTGAAAGTCTGATCAATTGTTTATGGGCAGACTGCCTTCGCATCGGAAAGAACCTGCCAACGTGTTCTGAGTCACGTGGTGGATTGGGCAGGTTCTTGATGGACCGATCCGATTGTCTTCCGCTTGTCACATTCACTTGCCTCAGTGAGGTTCCTTCGTCAAAATGGGGCCGCTTTGCCCTTCTCCCTTCAACTGCATGGCCCTCAGAGTTCCCATTTCCAAGCAGTTTCTTGCCGAATTCATCGGTACCTTCTGGCTCGTGCTCGGTGGCTGCGGCAGTGCCGTGCTGGCAGCCGTGTTCCCCTATGACAACGCCGCCGCCAATCCGCTTGGCCTCGGCTTCCTCGGCGTCTCCCTAGCCTTCGGTCTCACCCTGCTGACTGCCGCCTACGCGATCGGTCACATCTCCGGATGCCACATCAACCCCGCCGTGACCTTCGGGCTCTGGTCGGCTGGCAAGTTCCCCGGTTCCAAGGTGCTGCCCTACGTGGTGTCCCAGGTGCTGGGAGCCCTCACCGCCGGTGGCCTGATCTACGGCATCGCCCGTGGTCGTGAAGGCTTCACCCTCAGTGGCAGCAATCCCCTAGCCACCAACGGCTGGGGTACCCACTCCCCCGGTGGTTATGGCTTCTGGGCTGCTCTGCTCACCGAGCTGGTGCTCACCTTCATCTTCCTGCTGATCATCCTGGGCACCACCGACCGCCTGGCTCCCATCGGCTTCGCCGGTGTGCCGATCGGTCTGTCCCTCGCCCTGATCCACCTGATCAGCATCCCTGTGACCAACACCTCGGTGAACCCCGCCCGCAGCACCGGAGTGGCCCTCTGGGCAGGTGGTGAGGCCGTGGGACAGCTGTGGCTGTTCTGGCTCGCTCCCATCGTGGGTGCCCTCCTGGCTGGTTGGGTCCACAGCAACGTGTTCGACTCTGACGTGAACGGCTGATTGCGATCGGCGGGCAACGATGCCGCCGCAACAACGCAATCTCAGTTCCGCAGCCGCACCGTTGCAGTCGCTGATATGCAGCCGCCCCGTTGCAGCCGCATAACGCAGTCGCACCGATGCAGGAGAGGGCCCCCAAGGGCCCTTTTTTATGGGCCTGCCGCAAGGCCTGGCCAGAGCCCTGCTAAGCCCTGCCCGAGCCTTCATCGGCTACCCGCAGGGCCGCCTACGTTCGGCACCCGCCTGCGACCTGCATGGGCCCGGAAGAACCCTGTTCATGACGAATCTGAGGCGGCTACCAAGTCCTGCAGGGCCCCGAGCAGGGCCTCCAGGTCGGAGGGGTTGGTGGTGATGTGGGTGCAGGCCCGCAGGCAGGCCGGATCCGGCAGGTTGCGGATCCAGATGCCCCGTTCGCCGAGGCGTTGCACCAGGGTGGCCGGATCCTGGCCTTCCACCTGGAAGCTCACCAGGCCGGCCGGAGGGGGCTCGCTGAGCAGACGCCGCACGCTGGTGATCCGCCCCAGGCCTTCCCAGAGCTGGGCACTGCGCTGGCGGATCAGGGCCAGACGCTCCTGATCGCTGCCCTCGGCCTCCAGCAGGGCCAGGGAGCTGGAAAGGCCCGCGAACAGTGGCGTGCAGGAGGTGGCCACCTCAAAGCGGCGGCCATCACGGTGGAAGCCCGCCGTGCCGGCGGATTCGTCCGCCAGGGAGCGCCAGCCGATCAGGGTGGGGCGGGCCTGCTCCAGCAGGCGCTCGGAGAGGGCCACCACCCCAAGGCCCTCGGGACCGCAGCACCACTTGTGGCCGGTGCAGGCGTAGATGTCGGCGGCGGCGGCCGCTTCGGCCACCGGCAGGCAGCCGAGGGATTGGGCGCCATCCACCAGCAGCCAGGGCTGGTTGGGATGCTGGGACAGCCGGGCCGCCACCGCGGCGATCGGCATCAATTGGCCGGTGTTCCAGAGCAGGTGGGAGAGCACCACCAGGCGAGTGCGGGGGGTGAGGCTCCGCTCCAGTGCCTCGAGCACGCTGGTGTGGGCCGCCTCGCTGCTCGCCCGGGCTTCCGCCACCGTGAAGCTGGTCAGGCCCAGCCCCTGGCGCTGGGCCAGCTCCCGGCAGGCGGCTACCACCCCGTAGTGTTCGGCGTCGCTGATCAGCAGCTCATCGCCCTCCTGCCAGGGCAGGCCCCAGAGGGGAAGCACACAGCCGCTCGAAACGTTTTCGGTGAAGGCCAGCCGTTCCGGAGGCACGCCGCACCAGCTGGCCAGACCCTGTCGCAGGCTCGCCACCGTGACCCCCACATAGGGCCACACACTGCTGGCGAAGGGCCCGAGCTCCTGGATGATGCCCCAGCTCGCCTGGATGGCCTCCAGGGAGGGGGTGGGCAGGGGGCCTTGGCCGCCGTAGTTGAAATACACCTTGTTGGCGAGGGCGGGCATCTGGCCGCGCAGGCCCTCGGCGCTGCTGGGATCCGCATGGGGGCCGGGCGTGCAGGTCAAGGAGGGGGCGGCGGGCGTTTCGGAAGCATGGCAGCGGCGGCGAAGGCCGCCATTGGCTCCGGAGGCCTCAGGATCCGGGCTCGGAGGGTCCCGATTCGGCTCGCTCTATGGGGGCGGAGGGATCCAGGGGCGGTGGATCGCCGCGATGGCGGCTGCGGGAACCAGGTGCTTCACCGGTCTGCCGGAGGACGCCCAGCGCTTCGCGCATCTGTTGTTTGTTCCGCAGGCGTTGCAGATCGGCGGCCTGCTCCAGCTGCTGCTGGTTGCTCGACACCAGGTTGCTCGACGCCAGATCGTCGCGGGCCCGCAGCCAGGAATTCTGCAGTTGCAGCAGCAGGGAGCCTTTGCTGGGATCGTTCATGGCGCCGCCGCTGTAGGTCATCAGCAGGAGCAGGGCCTGCAGAAGGTTCCTGAGCATCTGCGGAAACTGCTCCTGGGGCCTGTAGGAGCCGCCGGTCGCCGTGCAGCCTGGATAAGGCATCAGCCATGGATTGGCTCCGGGGTTGCCGGGGCGGTGCCGCCCAGAGGGATGCCGCCCGCACGGAGCCTTAGAGAACCTGGCCCACCATGACTGCTGCCAGGGCGGAGAAGAGGGTGATGCCGAGGGCGGTGCAGGGATCCTGTCCCTGGGCCACCGCCAGACTGGTGACCACGCCGGCGCCGAGACAGGCCACCGCGAGTTGGCCGGTGATTTCGCCGCGGGGGCTCGGGGTGGGAGTCACGCATTTGGTGCATCTGGCCGGAAGCTACCGGCGGTGGCGGGCCCGGAACACGGCGGCCGGCGGAGTTGTTACGGGTTGTTCGGGAACTTCATGGTTCTGTTACATCGGCCCTGCGGCGCTAAGGCCGGGGCGAACGGCGGGCGGGCCTAGGGGATGCTGTTGAAGATGTTCTTGGAGATCTGGCTGGAGACCGGAGGGGTTGGCAGCACAGACTCCGGCGGACCCCCAAAAAAGAGAGCAGAGCAGTGGTGGTTGAGGGCTCTGGTGCTGGTGCCGCGAGCGTTGTTCGGCCAGGTTCAACAGCTTGCCGGTGCTGGGTTGGGATCTTCCTGCCGACGCTCAGGCGGCGCCGGAAGTGATGCGGGCTGGGGGCCGGGACCTCACCGGCTTAGGCCGGAGGCGGAGATGCGGGCCGGGCCCGGCCGCTGGAGGCCCACTGGCGCAAGGCCTCCAGCTGCTCCCGGGCGGTGCGGGAGAGGGGCACCACCTGGGAGGCGGCGGCGATCAGGTCGGCTTCGCCGGGCTCCCGGCCCTCGGCGAAGGCCAGATGCATCGCCTCGATCACCGTTTGCTCCAATTCGGCTCCTGAGAAGCCCTCGGTGCGGTCCACCAGCACCTGCAGGCCGATCCTGTGGGCTGGCCTACGGCGGCGCAGCTGCAGGTCGAGGATGGCACCCCGTTCCGCCGGGCTGGGGAGCTCCAGCAGGAAGATCTCGTCGAAGCGGCCCTTGCGCAGCAGCTCGGCCGGCAGCCGTTCCACGGCGTTGGCGGTGGCCACCACGAACACGGCGCTGCTCTTCTCCGCCATCCAGGTGAGCACGCTGGCCAGCACCCGCTGGCTGGTGCCGCCATCGCTGCGGCCGTCACTGCCGCCCCCCACCCCGAGGCCGAAGCCCTTGTCGATCTCATCGATCCAGAGCACGCAGGGGGCCATCGCCTCGGCCCGCTGGATCATCTCCCGCGTGCGGGCCTCACTGGCCCCCACCAGCCCAGCGAACAGCCGCCCCACATCCAGCCGCAGCAGCGGCATGCCCCAGCTGTGGGCGATCGCCTTGGCGGTGAGGCTCTTGCCGGTGCCCTGGGGCCCCACCAGCAGCACACCCCGCGGCAGGGGCAGGCCGTAGCGGCGCGCCTCCTCGCTAAAGGCCCGGTGGCGCTGCTCCAGCCAGTGCTTGAGCGCCTCCAGACCGCCGATATCGGCGGGGCTGGCCTCGCTGGGGCAGTACTCCAGCAGCTCGCTGCGGGCGATCGCCTGGCGTTTCTCCTCCAGCACCTCGGCCAGATCCGCCTCCCCCAGGCGGCCCCGCTGGGCCAGGGCCCGGGCCGCCAGCTGGCGCACCCGCTGCTCACTGAGGCCGTGGCAGGCGCCGGCCAGCTCGGCCAGCACTGCCGGCTCCAACGGTTCGCCGCTGGCCGCCGCGATGCTCGCCAGCAGCCGGGCGATCTCGTTGCCATCGGGAAGGGGCAGTTCCAGCACGGCCACGCTGTCCTCCAGTTCGGCCGGTAGGCGCCATTGAGGTGCGGTGATCACCAGAGTGTGGGGGCGCTGCCGCAGCTCAGCGGCCAGGTTGCGCAGCCGCCGGCAGATGCCCGCATCATCGCCGTAGCGGTGGAAATCCTTCAGGAGCAGGATCGCGCCCTGCTCCTCCGGCACAGCGCCCAGCAGGTCGAGGGCGGCCATCGGGTTGCGGCTCGCTTCGCCCTCGCGGCCCGGGGCTCCGCGCAGGCCCCCAATGAAGTCCCAGCGGAAGAGGCGCCGCCCCCCCAGCCGCTCCGCCGCCCGCTCCAGCAGCATCTCCACCCGTTCCTCCTCCAGGCTGCGGATCCAGAGGATCGGCGTGCGGGAGCGGATCAGCAGATCCAACTGGTCGGCCAGGGGGACTGCCATGGGTGCTAGTTCAGCTCTCCTTGAGCTTGCGCAGGGCCGCCCAGCGGCTGTCTCCGCTGCCCTCCTCGCTGCTCCAAGTGGCCGGACCCGGGCACTCCGTACCGCAGCGGTTCACCAGGGGGAGCCGCAGGCTGAGCTGCTCGAACAGCCAACGCTCTGGGTCGAAGTCGCCCTCCGGATCGAGCCTGTCGTCGAGGTCATCGCCGGATGGGGTGAGCTCGGTGGGATGCAGCGGCCGGGAGTGGTGGGGCAGGGTGCCGCCTGACCCAGAACCGACGCCGGCTGCGGCCAGTTCCAGCAGCTCGTGGGCTTCGGCCCGCAGGGCTTGGTTGAAGAGGTTGAGGCAGCGATCGCAACGCAGAGTCACAATGGTGTCAACCTTCCCTTCCACCTCCAGCACGCCGCTGTGGTGGTGGGCGGTGAGGAGGCCCCGCACGGGGGTGAGGCTCGCCAGCCCTGCGATCGGCTGGTTCACCTCCCATTGGCGAGGCGCCGCCAGCAATCGCAACTCCGGAAGGGCCACCGGCCTCAGCGGTGGTGGGTCGCCCGCCGCGAGGTTCATTTGCGGCCCTTCGGCTCAAAGGGCAGCCGCTCGCCTCCTCCGCCGGCTGTGGCTGTGGCCTGCTGGGCGGTCTGCTTGTCGAGGATCTGCTGGAGGTTCTCCGGCAGGGCCTCGCGGCTGAGGATCCAGGTCTGCAGGCCCTGGAAGACGTTGGCCACAACCATGTAGAGCAGCACCCCGGCAGGAAGCGGGAAAAAGAGGAACATCGCCGTGATCATCACCGGCGTGATCTTGTTGGCCGTGGACTGCTGCGGATTGGCTGGCATCCCCATCCCAGACAGGATCTGGGAGATGAACAGGCTGGCGCCGAAGGCCGCCACCAGGAAGGCGATATCCCAGTTCACCGCCCCGTCGGTCATGAAGCCCACCTGGCCGAGGGCCTTGATGAACAGGAAGCCGCTGCGGGCCGCCAGGCCGGGGATCGTGGCCTCCACCGTGGCGTCACCAGGGGTGAGAGCGGTGATCGTGCCGTCGTCGGTCACGCTCACCACCCCTTCCCCCTTGGTCACGTTCCAGCTGGGCTGGAAAGCATCGCCGTTCTCCACCCCGGAGAGCACCGAGGCGAAGCTGCCCCCTTCGCGGGTGTGGAGCGCCACCGTTTCGGTGTCGCCCACGCCCAGCTTCGTGCCTTTTTCCAGGGTGCCGATCACCGGCACATGGCTGGTGCTGGTCACGAAGATCGAATGGCTGGGCGTGTTGAAGGGCTTGGTCTCCACCGCCGCAATCTGATCAGCCGGCAGCACCTTGAGGTTGAAGGTGTAGGGCACATCGGCGAAGGGTGAGCCCCGCAGGGTGGCGAACAGCGCGAACAGGATCGGCATCTGCACCACCAGGGGCAGACAGCCCGCCAGGGGGCTGCCGAACTCCTTCATCAGCTTGCCCAGCTCCTCCTGCTGCTTGGTGGGGTTGTTGGCGTACTTGCTCTTGATCTCCGCCTGGCGCTGCTGCATCACCGGCTGGGCGATGCGCATGCGACGGGCACTGCGGATCGATCCGGCACTGAGCGGGAAGAGCGCCAGCCGGATCACCACTGTGAGGGCGACGATCGCCAGGCCGTAGCTGGGCACCAATCCATAAAAGAAATCGAGGATCGGGAGCAGCAGGTTGTCGGAGATGTAGCCGATCACAACAAAGGAGGGCTTGGGGAAGGGTGGGTCGGTGCCGGGGCCAGTGTGCCCCAGCACAGGGGGGAATCAGGCGGGGGCCCGGGACGTATCTCCGAACCCTGGAGCGGACCTGGCGGAGGGGGCTGAAGCGCGGGCCTGGCGACGCTCCTCGATGAACGCCTCCAGCTCCCGGAAGCGGGGCACCGAGCGCATCTCGAGCCGGCTGCCATCGTTGAGCACCAGCACCATGTCGCCCCAGGCGCCGAAGCCCCGAGGCACCGAGAGCACCTCCTGGATCTGGGAGTACACCACCTGTGTGCGATCTCGGCCCAACCAGCCGCCATTCACTGAGATACGGCGGCTGGTGATGCGATAGCGCAGCCAGAGGGCCCGCACGATCGCCCCCACGGCGATCGGCAGGCCGATCACGGTGAGGCCAATGAGCAGGCTCAGCACCAGGTCGCCCCGGGCCGGACCGCCCTCGTAGTAAACGGTTTCGCCGCTGGAGAGGCTGGCGGGTTCGCTGGGCGTGGAGGGCGCGGCGGCGGCGCTCCCAGCCGTGGGTCCCGGGTCAGGGAGGCGATCCTGGTTCATGGAGCAGGCCTGCCTTGCGCAAGAGATGAGTGCATTCTTCCAGCAGCCGAGGCTCCGCTGTGACCGCGGCCTCCGGTTTGAGGCTGAGCAGCAGCCAAAGGGGGTGAATGCCTTTGGGGGCCTGTCGCAGCAGATGGGCGTGAAGCAGGCGCCGAAGACGGTTGCGTCGTACGGAGCGTTTGCTCACCTTGCCGCTAACCACCACGGCGCAGCGCCAGGGGCTTGGGATGCGGTTGCGGTCGGACGGGGGAAGGAGTTCGGCCTGGGCTTGGAGCAGGCGCAACACCATCAGCTCGCCGTGGAGGCGACGCCCCTGGCGATAGAGCCGATCGAAGGGGTGTTTCCCCCGCAGCCGATGCCGCTGTGGCAGGGACACCGCCCCTGCCGGGCTCAGACTGCCAGACGGGACCGGCCGCGGCGGCGGCGGGTGCGGATCACGCGGCGGCCGGTGTGGCTGCGCATCCGCACGCGGAAGCCAGACACACGCTTGCGTTTACGGCTCGTTCCTTCCAGGGTGCGCTTCGTCATGACGTTGGCTTCTCAGCCCGCCACCCTATCAGGCACCCCCTGCAATCAGTTGGGGTCGATCTCGATCAGCCAGCTGCCCAGGTAGCCCGAGATCGGCACCTCGCCAGGGGCCTGGGCCAGGGCATTGAACTGGAACATGCCGGCGTTGAAGGGATTGAAAAGGGTCATTAGGACCCCCACCGTGCCATCCACTGGGATCGGCGTTTCGGGGAACACCTCGATGGCCTTGCCACCCGGACTCACCTCAATCGTGGCGGCCAGCTTCTTCTCGCAGCGCGTGCGCTTGGTCATGCCGCCGCTGCTCATGCGGCAGAGCTGAATCATTTTGGGATCGATCTTGGTGTCGAAGTGATCGGGGATCGTGATCGTGAGCTTGAGGATCGCCGTCTTGCGGTCCTTAGGACGCAGGATCAAGTAGTAGTCGGAGCGCTGCTGCCGGATCGTGCTGGTGACGAAGTAATAGAGCTTGTTGTAGTCCTTGTTGTTGTCCCAGCGGAATTCCACCAGGCCTGAGGTGCCCTGAGCCCGGGCGCTGCCGCCGCTGCTTCCCAGGCCAGGGATCATGCCGGGTAGCTGGGTGGTCGCCAGAGCCAGGCTGGCGGCGGCCCCGAAGGCGGTGGCTTTGCCCAGCAGTCCTCCAGCCACGCCCCGGCCGCGGCAGCTGCCTGCGATGCCGCGGAGGGCCTGACGGATCGCCCCGAGGGGTCGGATGGGGGCCATGGGATGGGACAACTTGAATGCTTCGATTCTCCGCAGGGTGATTCACCCCCCGCCTGGGGAGTGGTCGGCGGGGGAGCTGGCTGGGGGTGAAATTTCCGCACCGGCCCCCCAGCGGCCTCAGCTCTCCTTCACCAGATCGGGCCGCAGTCGGGTGGCATCGCGCAGGTAGGCGTGGGCCACCTCCCGCTCCGCCGGCAACCAGGCATGGGCGAGCAGGCGGATGCAGCGCTCCAGGTCGCCCGGCACGGCCATCTGCTGGCAATCGAGCAGGGCCACCGCGCCCCAGTCGGCCCGGCGGCGAGCGATGGCGGCCGGGAAGCAGGCATCGAGATCGGTGGTTACCGAGAAGGTGACCGAAAGCACCCGTTCTCCCTCCAACCCGTTACGCCGCACCAGCTCCTCGATCAGTTCGGCCACGGCCTCGCCGATCGCCTCGCTGGTGTTGGCGGTGGCGGTGGTGGCACCCCGCAGGGCGCGCAGGTTCCAGCCGGGGCCGTTCATGGCCGGAACAACCAGAGGGGCTGGCCGGCCCAGGCCAGCTCGAGTCGGAGGGCCGTGCCGATCGTCTCCAGCAGGCTGCGGCCCGGCACCAGGGCCGCCAGGCGGCCGGGAGCCTTGCCAAAGGTCACTGTCTTGCAGTGCTCTGGGTCGAGGCCGGCCAGCTCGGCGGCCAGGCGGCGGGCCCGCTCCTCATCGCCCAGTTCATCCACCAGGCCGAGCTCGCGGGCCTGGGCGCCGCTGAACACGCGGCCATCGGCGAAGCGGCGCACCACCTCCTCCTCCAGACCCCTCCCCTGGGCCACCGCCGTCACGAACTGGCCGTAGCTCGAATCGATCAACTCCTGCAGCAGCACCCGCTCCGCCTCGCTCAGGGCCCGGTCGGGCGAAAGGATGTCCTTGTAGGGGCCACTCTTCACGGTTTCGAACCGCACGCCGATCCGCTCCAGCAGACGCGAGAGGTCGTTGCCCCGCAGGATCACGCCGATCGAGCCGGTGATGGTGCCGGGATTGGCCACGATCTTCTCGGCCGCCACCCCCACGTACACCCCGCCGGAGGCGGAGATGTTGCCGAAGCTGGCCACCACTCGGCAGCCCTTGTCCCGCAGGCGCAGTAGGGCGGCATGGATCTCCTGGCTGTCGCCCACCGTGCCGCCGGGGGTGTCGAGCCGGAGCAGCAGGGCCGGACATTCGCGCCGGCTCACCTGATCGAGGGCCTTGAGCACCCGGGTGCGGGTGCCTCCGGCGATCGGACCCTCGATCGCGATCCGGGCCAGGGTGCGGCGGGTCTTGCGGCGCCAGGGCCAGGGCATGGGATCAGGGTGGTTTGATCGGATCTTAAAAAGAGGGCTCGCATCCGGCCCGCCGCCGGCCTGAGGCCCGACCCTTTCCCATGGCTCAGGCCGACCTGAAACCCGCTCTTCCGCCGCTGCTGCGCTGGCTGCTAATGCTGCTGCCCTTTGCGCTCTGGGGCACAGCCATGGCAGCGATGAAGCCCCTGCTGGAGGGGGTTGATCCCCTGCTGGTGGCCAGCCTGCGATTGCTGCCCGCAGCCCTGGTGCTGCTCCTGGTGGCTCGGCTCCTGGGCCGCTCCCTGCGCGTGGATCCCGGCGACATCCCCGCCCTGCTCGCCTTCGCCTTCGTGGATGCCACCCTGTTCCAGGGGTTGCTGGCCAGGGGCCTCGGCCAGACCGGCGCTGGTCTGGGATCGGTGCTGATCGATTCCCAGCCCTTGCTGGTGGCGCTGCTGGCGCGGGCCTTGTTCGGTGAGGCGATCAATCCGGTGGGCTGGTTGGGGTTGCTGGTGGGGCTGCTCGGCATCGTCTGTCTCGGTCTGCCGCCGGAGCTGCTGCGCCAGTGGTGGCTGGAGGGCCCGGCCGTGCAGGGTCTGCACCCCTGGAGCCATGGCGAGGCCTGGATGCTGGCGGCCGCCACCGCCATGGCGGTGGGCACCGTGCTCTGCCGCTATGCCACCCGTCGCAGTGATCCGGTGGCGGTCACCGCCTGGCACATGCTGCTGGGGGGGGTGCCGCTGTTGCTGGCCGTGGCCCTGGGCCCACTGCAGGCGCCTGGGGCTTCGGCGGCGGCGGTTCTCGATGCCCTGCGCCCGGCCTGGAGCACCCTCGATTGGGCCCTGATGGCCTACGCCTCCCTGTTCGGCAGCGCCCTGGCCTACGGGCTCTTCTTCAGCTTCGCCAGCCGCGGCGACCTCACCGGCTTCACCGCCCTCACCTTCCTCACCCCGGTGTTCGCCCTGCTCTGCGGCTTCCTGTTGCTGGAGGAGCGGCTCGCTCCGCTGCAGTGGCTCGGAGCCGCCCTGGCGCTGGTTTCGGTGCTCCTGATCAACCGGCGGGGCCAGCTCTGGCAGCCAGCGGTGGCCGGAGCCAGCGGCGGGCCCGGAGCGGGCGGGCCCGCGGCTCCGGAGGGAGGCGTGGCGAGTGGCCCCGCCCACGAGACAGAGGCGGGCTGATGGGCGGATGGCTCCAGCGACGGGCCGGCCTGGTGGTCGTTCTGGTCACCCTGTTGCTGGGTCTGCTGCTCTTCGTGGTGCGGCTGGGAAGCACGGGGCTGGTGGATGAAACCCCGCCCCTGTTCGCCGCCTCCGCTCGGGCGATGGCCGCAACGGGCGACTGGCTGGTGCCCCAGGTGAACGGTCTGCCCCGCTACGACAAGCCGCCGCTGGTTTACTGGCTGATGGCCCTGGTTCATCGTCTGCCGGGCCAGGAGCGGTGGGATCCGCTGGGCAGCTGGGCCGCCGGCCTGCCCTCCGCCCTGGCCACGGTGGCACTGATGCTGGTGCTGGCCGACACGCTGCGGCGCTGGCCTCAGGCACGGGTTGCGGGAAGCAACGCCAGCGCCCCTCGCTCGGGGCTGGCCCCTGAGCTGGCTCCGATGCTGCCTCCCCTGGTGGGCGCCCTGGCCTTCGCCCTTTCCCCCCTGGTGCTCCTTTGGAGCCGGATCGGTGTCAGCGATGCCCTGTTCACCGCCACCCTGGCCTCCAGCCTGTTGCTCTGCTGGCGCACCTATGCCGAACCCGGTTCCCGCTGGTGGACCCCCTGGCCCGTGCTTGCCCTGTCGGTGCTCACCAAGGGGCCCGTGGCCCTGGTGCTGGTGGCCCTCACCCTGCTGCTCTTCGCCGCGCTGCAGGCCGATGCGGCCACCCTGCGGCGCCGGCTCCGGCCCCTGACGGGGATTGCCCTGGCGACCTTGCTGGCCCTGCCCTGGTATGGCCTGGCCCTGCTGCGGGAGGGGCGCCCCTTCTGGGACAGCTTCTTCGGTTACCACAACCTCCAGCGCTTCACCGCGGTGGTGAACCACCACCTCCAGCCCTGGTGGTTCTTTGGGCCGATCCTCGTGGTGGCCAGCCTGCCCGTTACCCCTCTGCTGCTGCTGGGGCTGAGGCGGGCCCTGGGTCCCTGGCCCCTGCGCTCCGTGCCCCCTGCGGTTTCCCTCCATCGGTTCGCGGCATGCTGGTTGTTGGCCGTGCTCGCGTTCTTCACCATCGCCGCCACCAAGTTGCCGAGCTACTGGCTGCCGGCCACGCCGGCGGCGGGTCTGCTGATCCTGCTGGCCTCTGGCGGTGGAGCTGCTGCATCGGCCGTGGAGGTCGGGGCCCGGGAGCCGGGGCGCAGGAGGCTCGGCGTTTTGGGGGCCGGCGGTTCGGGGGCCGGCGGTGCGGCGCTGGCAGCAATAGAGCCCGGCGGACAGGTGCTCGGCTGCCCGGAGCTCGGCGGCTCAGCGCTCGCCGGCTCAGAGCTCGGAGGACCGGGGCCTGGCGATGCGGCTCTCGGCGGTTCCTCGTCCGGTCGCGCCCGAGATCGCGCGCTCGAACGCGCCTGGAGCCTCAGCCTGGCGCTCTGCGCCTTGCTCGGTCTGGCCTATCTGGCCGGCCCCCTCTGGGTTCCGCTGATCCAGGACCCCGAGCTGGCCACCCTGCCCGCCGGGATCCTGGCCAGCGGACGGTTGCCCCTGGCCGGGGTCTGTTATCTGCTGGCCGCCTGCCTTGGCTGGTGGTGGCGCCGCGGGCCCTGGCCCCTGCCGCTGCTGCTGCTCCAGCTCCCCCTGGTGGCCTTTGTGCCGTTGGTGCTGCTGCCGCTCTGGCACCTGGGCGATCAGTTGCGCGGCGCTCCGGTGCGGGCGATGGCGGAGGCCGTGCGGCATCAGGCCCGACCCGGTGAGCCCTTGGCGATGGTGGGGATCCTGAAGCCCTCGCTGCACTACTACAGCCGCCGGGTGGTGCTCTACGAGGGCACCCCCCCGGAGGGGCCGATCAACCTGTCCGATCGTTTGCAGCGGGAGCGCCGCGTTGGCCAGCTTCCCAGCTCAGCGGCGCAGCAACCCACCATGCTGCTGGTGATCGATGGGACCACCGCCGCGCTTCCCCACTGGCGGGGGTTGGGGAGCACGGAGCTGGCCCGCAGTGGGCTCTATCGCCTCTGGCGGGTGGATCGGCGGCGGTTGGAGGCCCGGGCGGCAGAGCTGACCCGGGGGGGGCTCAACTCCACCTGGTGGCGGACCCGGCCTGAGCGCTACTGAGGGGGACATCTCACCGTGTTCCGCCCGGCTGGGTTCCGGCCTGGGAGAGCGCCCTTGCGCCCGAGTACTCCAGCACTGGCGGCCCACTGCAGGTGCACGCGAGCAGCGCCTTCCAGGGGAGTCTGCTGGATTTCGAGGCCTACAACGCCCTGGTGGGGCTCCCGGCGATCCGGTGCGGCTTGATTCAGGCCACCACAGGCGCCCGGGTTAGGTCGGTGTAGAGCTGTTCGAGGGCATCGATGTTGCGGGTGAGGGTGTAGCGCTCGATCACCCGGGCCCGGGCGCGGCGGCCCAACTCGGCGGTGAGCACCGGCTGGTCGCGCAGCACCGGCAGCAGGGTGCGCAGTTGGGTAGTGACCCCCTGGGTGCTGATCACGATCCCCGCTCCACCCTCCAGCACCTCGCCATCGGCACCGGCATCGGTGGCCACGCAGGCCGTTCCGGCCGCCATCGCCTCCAGCAGGGCCAGCGACAGACCCTCCACCAGCGAGGGCAGCAGGAACACCTCAGCCAGCTGCAGCAGGGCGATTCGGCGCTCCAGACTGGCCTCGAAGCCCCACCACTCCACATCCGGCTCGCCGGGGTTCTGCAGGGAGGCCCGCAGGGGGCCATCGCCCACGATCAGCAGCACACAGCCCGCCGGCCGCACCAGGCGCCAGGCCTTGAGCAGCGCCTCCAGGTTCTTCTCGGTGGTGATGCGGCCCATGTAGAGAAACACCCGGCGGCCGGCATAGCGGCGCCGCAGGTCGCTGAGAACCGGGCCCGGAGTCCTGGGGGCCGGCGACCAAAGGTCGTTGTCGACCCCGTTGGGGATCACCGCCAGCCGCTCCCTTCGCACCCCCAGCCGCTCAAGCAACTCCGCCTGGAGCTCGGAGAACACGATCACCCGGTCGAAGCGGGCCAGGGAGGGGGCGTAGAGCTGGTATGTGAGCTGCTGGGTGCCGGCGCTCAGGTTGCGCAGGCTGGCGTCGAAGGCGGGATGAAAGGTGGCCACCAGCGGCAATCCCAGCTGCTGGCAGAGGTCGGGGAGGCGGAAGTCGAGGGGGGAGAGGGTGAGGCTGGCGTGGACCAGGTCGGGCCGGATCCGCTCCAGGGATTCCCGCAGCTCCCGCTGGGCTCCGGGGGAGGGGATGGTGTAAACCTGCGACTTCATCAGGTAGGGCAGGGTGACCTCTGGCTCCAGCTCGCCTCCCCCGGCCCGGACGGCCACAGCCTGGGGGGAGCCCCCATCCGCCCTCCCCAGGGGCGACCCCAGCGGAGCGGCCGGGGTGTCGAAGTGAATGAAGTGCACCGCATGGCCGCGGCGGCGCAGCGATTCTGTGGTGCTCAGTCCATAGGTCACGTTGCCGCAGAAGGGGGACTTCTTGCCCAACCAGGCAATCTGAACCACCGATCGACCCGCATTCGATCGGAAAAGCTAGCAGCGCCGCCAGGGTTGTTCGAGCAGAGCGGTGAGTACGGCAATCGCTGCCAGGCCCCAGAGCACCGGCAGCAGGCCGTAGCGGCTCACCACCGCCCCGGCTAGCACCAGCGGCAGACTGAGGGCGATGTTGATCAGGTTGTTCTGCAGGCCAAACACCTTGCCCCGTTGGTCCTCGGGGGTGTCCTCCTGGATGGTGGTCTGGGCCGGGATCGCTAGCACGGCTGCCCCCACCCCCAGCAGGGCGCAGAGCGCCAGGGTGGGCACCAGGTGGCCTCGGGCTTGCCCCAGCAGCACCAGGCTGCAGGCCACCACCCCGAGGCCGCTGGTGCCGAGCAGGCGGCGGTTGAACCGTTCCCCCATCTGGGCCACTGCCAGGGCCCCCAGCGCCAGGCCGACGCCGCTGGCGGCCAGGAGGATCCCGAAGCCCGTGGGGCCGAGGCTCTCGATCGTGGCGGCCAGGCTGATCGCCAGCACGTAGAGAGCGGCCAGGAGGCTGTAGAGCAGCACGAGTTGAATCATGGCGGCGCGCACGCTGCGCCGTTCCCGCAGCACCTGCACGCCCTCGCCGATCTCCTCCCACACGGAAATGGAGCGGGGGATCCGGACGGGCTCCTCTAGGGTGATGCCGGCGATAGCCACAGCTGCCAGCCCGTAGCAGAGCGGCAGCAGCACGAATTCGCCACCCGGAATGCCGACCTGGGCCAGACCCTTCTGCAGCAGCCGCAGCACCGGATCCCCCACCGCGAATCCCACGATCGTGGCGGCCATGCTGGTGGCCTGATACACCGAGTTGGCCGCCAGCAGCTGGCCCGAGGGCACCAGCAGGGGCAGCATGGCCTGCTCGGCGGGGGCGAAGAACTGGGTGAGCACCGATTCGAGGAAGGTCATGCCCACCAGGGCCCAGTAGCCCCAGCTCAGCCCCAGCCACACCGGCCCCGGCAGCAGGCAGAGGGGTGCCAACAGCAGCAGGCCGCTCCGCAGGGCATTGGAGGCCACCATCACCTTGCGCTTCGGCCAGCGGTCGGCCCAGACCCCCGCCACCGTGCCCAGCAGGATCGCTGGAATCGTGTTGGCCACGTAGATGCCCGTGGCCATCAGGGTGATCACCTGGGCCCGGGTCTCCAGATCGATGCGGATTGCCGCCGCCGCATCCACTAAGGCTGGATTGGCGGGGTTGTCCGTCACCCAGTACTGGGCGATCAGGAACACCATCAGCACGATGTAGAACTTGTCCGCCAGCTGGGAGAAGATCTGCCCGAGCCAGAGCCGCCGAAACTGCACGCTGGTAAGCAGGGCAGCGATGCCGCCCTCCCCGCCCGTTGCTGCCGTCGGGGCACCACTTGCCGCCCTCGTGGCAGCCGTCGGGGCTGTCGGGGCATCCGGTTCGGGTTCGAATGCAGCGGTTGCCGGGCCGCGGTCGTCACCTGTCTGGCTCATGGCGGTTGGCGGTTCATCGGGCGGGCTCCCCGGGTTCGAAGCCGGCACGCAGCAGTCTGAAGGCCCGGGGGCGTCGGCCCAGGTGTTCGCCCCACCACGCCTCGATCAGTTCGAGCAGGTGCAACCACACCCGCTCCGGCCCCAGCAGATCCCCGTCCCGGCGGCGGGGCGTGCCGGCCCGGGGCAGCCGCTGCAGCAGCGCCAACTCCGAGGCATTGAGCACAAGCCGCGCTCCCGGAATGGCGCCGATCACCAGCCCCTCCTGGGGGAGCAGGCTGCAGCGCCAGTCCCAGTGCCCCACCGGGGGCTGCAACGCCTCACCGCTGCGGGCGCAGCTCTGGAGCGGCAGGGCCAGGCCCCCCAGAGCCAGCAGATGCACACTTCCCTGCACTGCGATCGCCAGGGCCTCGGCACGGTCCTGCCGCTCCCGCACCACCGTTTCCAGCCGCACCAGCTGCAGCAGCAGGTCGGCGAGCAGGCCCGGTACGGGATCCTCACCCGGCACCAGGGCCAGGCTCAGCTCCACCAACCCCTGGGCCGCCGCGAGCGTCTCCAGGCGCTCCCCGAGGGCTCCATGGCTGTGGAGCACCTCCAGTTGTCGCACCCGTTTGAGATCGCCACGGCCGCCCACCTGGAGCCGCAGCAGGGTGAGGGGCACCGCCGCCGCCAGGCTGCTGCGGGGGCGCCGTGCCCCCGGCACCGCCAGCCGCACCATGCCCTCGGCCTCGCTGAGCAGGGTGAGCAGTCGGTCGTTCTCGCCGAGCGGGCGGCAGCTCATCACCAATCCCTCCAGCCGCTGCTCCGGCAAGGTGCCTCCTCAGCCGCTGGACCCGGCGGCAGGAGCGCCCCGCCGCAGCGCCTGCATCAGGGCCACCCCCCGGCTGGTACCCAGCCGCACCGCGCCGGCCTCCACCAGCTCCAGGGCTTGTTCCAGGGAGGCGATGCCCCCCGAGGCCTTGATGCCGGCCCGGCCCCGGGCCAGCGCCGCCAGCTGGCGCACCTGCGCGGCCGACACCGCAGGCCCGAAGCCGCTGCCGCTCTTGAGAAAGCGGGCACCGGCATCGAGGCTCACCTCAACCAGCAGGGCGAGGGCTTCCGGCTCCAGCCGGCCCATCTCCAGGATCACCTTCACCGGCAGGCCCAGCTCCGTGATCGGGGCCAGGTCCGCCAGCAGGGTGGTGCTGTCACCATCGGCCAGGGCGCCGAAATCGGGCACCACATCGAGTTCATCGGCGCCGGCGGCCGCGGCGGCCTCCGCTTCGGCGCGCTTGATCGCGGCCGGCACCGCTCCGAAGGGAAAGCCCACCACGCTCACCAGCCGCACCGCATCGCCCGCCGGCAGGCGCTCGCGGGCTGTGGCCACCCAGCGGGAGGCCACGCACACCCCGGCGAACCCGAAGTGGCGGGCCTCATCGCAGCAGGCCAGCACCGCATCCCTGCCCCGGTGGGGATCGAGCAGGGCGTGGTCGATCAGGGGGGCCAGATCCGGGAGATCCCGGCTCATGCGTCCTTCGGCTGAATCACGCCGAAGCCCCCGTGGTTGCGGCGATACACCACCTGCACCTGGCCGCTGCCGGCTTCGCGGAACACGAAGAAGTCGTGGTCGATCAGCTCCAGTTGGTGCACGGCCTCCTCCAGTTCCATCGGCGGCATGGCGAAGTACTTACGCCGCACGCCCCGGCTGGGGAGTTCGGCCTCCTTGCCGTCGGTGAGGCTCTGGCCCGGGGGGGGCAGCGTGGCGGCGCCGGCCTCCTCGGCGGCGGCGGAGCGGTGCACCGGGCCCTGGGTGCGGTGCTGGATGCGGTCCTTGTAGCGATTCAGCTGGCGGCTCAGCTTCGAGGCCACCATGTCGATGCTGGCGTAGAGGTTCTCACTGCGTTCCTGGGCGCGGATCACCAGGCCGTTGGCAAACACCGTGACCTCCGCAGTCTGCTGGGGGACCCGTGGGTTGCGGGTCACCGAGAGATGCACATCGGCCTCCTTCACCAGCCCTTCGAAGTGGTTGATGGCGCGGCCCAGTTTGGCTTCGGTGTAGTCGCGGATGGCGGGAGTGACATCCAGATTGCGGCCATGGATCAGGAGTTTCATCGGGTGCCAACCGCCCCGCGGAACGTCGGAAGTCGCGGGGGTCTTGGCTGTTTCCACGCTAGGAACGGTGCCCGATGGACACCAGACGCTCCGCAATCCTTTATGAACCGCAGGGCCCGGTGCCGTTTGCTCGCGCCTGGGCCTGGCAGCGGCAGCTCCAGGAGCGCTTGCTGGCTGATTCCGAGGCTCCAGAGGCGGTGCTGCTGCTGGAGCATGAACCCTGTTACACCCTGGGGCGTGGCGCGAGTACGGCCCACCTGCGCTTCGATCCGGCCGATCCGCCCCTGCCCCTCCACCGCATCGACCGTGGCGGTGAGGTGACCCACCACGCCCCCGGCCAGCTGGTGCTCTATCCGGTCTTGAACCTGCAGCGCCATGAAGCCGACCTGCACCGCTATCTGCGCGATCTCGAGCAGGTGGTGATCGATCTGCTCGCTGAGCTGGACCTGCCGGGGGAGCGCTGCGCTGGGCGCACCGGGGTCTGGCTGGAGGGCCACAAGCTGGCGGCGATCGGGGTGGGCGCTCGCCGCTGGATCAGCCAGCACGGCCTCGCCCTCAATGTGGATTGCTGCTTGGATGGCTTCGCCACGATCGTGCCCTGCGGCATTGCCGACCGTCCGGTGGGGCGCTTGACGGACTGGAGGCCCGGTCTCACCGCCAGCGCTCTAGCCCCGAGGTTGCTGGGCCAGCTGGAGCGGCGATTTGCTCTCCAACTGCGGCCGCCACGGGAGGGCGAGGAGCTGGAGGGGATGGAGCAGCCAGCGGTGTCACCGCGGGAGCCGATGGCGCAAAGTCAGGCGGGCAGTGGCTCCTGAGAATCCTGGCTCATGAGCTCTGAGCCTGAGCGCCGGCCGCCGCAGGCTCCGCAGCCAAAGCGGCCAAGCCTCTCGATCCCCACGCGCCGGCTGGCGCCCTCGCCGGCCGGCGCAGATCCGTGGCACCCTTTGGGCCGCTGTTTGGCCCGCCGCCTTCATGCCGTCCGCCGCCACGCCCGCCGCCGAGATCTACTGGGCCGCCGATGGGGCCGATCGCAGTGCCCTGGCCCTGCGGCACGACTGGTCCGACCTGCAGGGGCTCGAGCAGCTCTGGCCCCAGCTGGAGGCTCGCCACGGCAACGATCCAGCCCTGGAGGCCCCCCACCTGCACCCCCCGGTGACCCTGAGTTTCCGCCAGCTGCGCCAGGGCATCGAAACCGCCGCCAGCGGCTTCGCCTCCCTCGGGGTGGTCAGCGGCGATGTGGTGGCCCTGTTCGCCGAGAACGGCCCCCGTTGGCTGCTGGCTGATCAGGGATTGATGCGCTCCGGGGCGGCCGATGCGGTGCGGGGCAGCGCGGCGCCGGTGGAGGAGCTGCGCTACATCCTGGCCGACTCGGGCGCCATCGCTCTGGTGGTGGAATCGGCGGGCCTGCTGGAGCGGCTGGCCCTCGATCCGGCCCAGTGCGGGCGGTTGCGCTTTGTGGTGGTGCTGGAGGGTGAGACCCCGGCCAGCTGGGGTCCGGCCACGCCGGCGGATCCCGGCAGCGCTGCTGGGGCGGGGCCCGTGGCCGGCGATCCGAAGGCGGGGGGCCGCCCTCCCTGCCTCCGCTGGGATCAGCTCCTGGAGCGGGGCGCCACCCAACCGCCGCCCCCCTGGCCCGAGGGCGGCCCTCAGCGTCTGGCCACCCTCCTCTACACCTCAGGCACCACCGGTGAACCCAAGGGCGTGCCCCTCAGCCACGCCAACCTCCTGCACCAGGTACAGAACCTGGGGGTGGCGGTGGCCCCGCGCGCGGGGGACCGGGTGCTGAGCATCCTGCCGATCTGGCATGCTTACGAGCGCAGCGCCGAGTATTTCCTCCTCGCCTGCGGCGCCTGCCAGACCTACACCGGCCTCAAGCATTTCCGCACCGATCTGCAGAAGGTGCGGCCCCAATACATGATCAGCGTGCCGCGCATCTGGGAGGCGATCTACGCAGGCTTCGAGGATGCTTTGGCCGCCATGCCGGCCTCGCGGCGGCGTCTGCTGGAGCTGGGCCTGGCCAACAGCGGCCGCTTCCATCTCTGCCGCCGCCGGGCCCGTGATCTCACCCTCACCTCGGAGGGCCCCGGCCCACGCCTGGCGGCCGCGGCTGAGGCGGCCCTGCGCTGGCCGCTCCACGGCCTGGCCGGGGTCCTGCTCTGGCCGAAGGTGCGCCAGCAGCTGGTGGGCGGCGAGCTGCGCACCGCCATCAGCGGCGGCGGAGCCCTGCCGATTCACGTGGATGGTTTCTTCGAGGCCGTGGGCATCGAATTGCTCGTGGGCTATGGCCTCACCGAGACCGCTCCGGTGCTCACCTGCCGCCGGCCCTGGGCGAACCGCCGCGGCAGTGCCGGCCGTCCGCTCGAGGGCACCGCTCTGAAGGTGGTGGATCCCGAGAGCCGCCGCACTCTGGCGCTCGGCGAGCGGGGTCTGGTGCTGGCCCGGGGGCCCCAGGTGATGGCGGGCTATTTCGGCAAACCCGAGGCCACCGCCAAGGCGATCGATCGCGAGGGCTGGTTCGACACCGGCGATCTCGGCCTGCTGCTGGCCGACGGCAGCCTGGTGCTCACCGGTCGCGCCAAGGACACGATCGTGCTGAGCAGTGGCGAGAACATCGAGCCGGGGCCCCTGGAGGAGGCCCTGGCGGCTTCTCCCCTGATCGAGCAGGTGATGCTGGTGGGGCAGGACCGCAAACAACTGGGCGCTCTGCTGGTGCCCCGGGCCGAGCCCCTGCAGGCCTGGGCCGAGGCTCAGGGTCTTGCTCTGCCCCTGGGTGCGGACGCCGCTGCTGCGGATCCGGCTCTGCTGAAGGTCCTCACCCGCGACTGCAACCGGGTGCTCGCGGCCCGGCCCGGATCGCGGCCCGATGAGCGGCTGGCGGGGGTGGCGCTGGTGGCGCCGTTCACGATCGAGAACGGGTTGCTCACCCAGACCCTCAAGCAGCGGCGCGACCGCATCACCGCCCGGGATCAGGGTGCCATCGCCGCCCTTTACGGCGACGTCTGAGGGCCGGGGGGAACGGCCATCCGCCCTGGTGGCCCGGTTGACCCCTGAGCGGCCGGCTGACAGCCTGGGCGCTGCGTTTCTCCTCCCATGGCCGACGGCAGCTCCATCACGATCAAGCGGAACATCACCGTGAGGGCCGTGGTCACGCCCCGCTGGAAGGAGGATGCCGAGCGCGAACTCAGTGCTGCCCTGGCCAACCTCGACCAGCAGCTGGCCCAGCTGGAGCAGGAGGGTCAGCAGGTCATCGACGAGATCCGCCGCCAGAGCGCCAACCCCCTCGATCCCCGCGTGCAGGAGCAGGTGGGCTCGGTGCAGCAGCAGGTGGCCGCCAAGCGCTCCGAGTTCGATGAGCAGAAGCGCCAGGTCCTCGAGCAGCAGCGCCAGGTGCGCGACCTGGAGTTCGAGCAGGTGGTGGAGCAGGGCCAGATCGAGAGCTTCGTGGATGTGGCGGTGGGCGACAACCTGGTGCTGAAGCTCCAGGCGGCCGTGCTGGTGCGCGATGGCGTGATCGAGGCGATCGAGGGCCCCTCCTGAGCCAGATCGCAGGCGCCTGGCCGCGTTCCTGCCGAAGTTGGTTGTCCCGACCCCTGCAATTCTGGGGTTGGGTTTTCTTTTGGGTTTTGAAGGGTTTCCGCCAGCTGGTGCCAGAGGCGTCGGGACTTGGTTGTACAGAGCCGTTCAGGAAGCTCGCAGCACGCTCTGATCTTGGGGGCGGAGAACACAAGGCTGGCCTTGCAGGGGCGGCTCGGCGACGGCGGACCCGTGGCCCCGCGGCTCACCTGAAGATGGAGCCCTGGCCAGGCTCACGTTGTTGAGGGGCGTGAAGGAGCGGGTCTTGGCGGAGCCGTGACGGGCAGCACGCGCCGACCTCGCGGGTCCTGCGATGCCCGTAAGGGCCGGTGAGACACGGAAGTCGGGGGGACGAGCCGCGTAAACTCCCCCCCAATCCTGCGGGACCCCAACGTTGGCCACCCACGAAATCTTCATGCCCGCCCTCAGCTCCACCATGACGGAGGGCAAGATCGTGGAGTGGCTCAAGAAACCCGGCGACAAGGTTGAGCGCGGTGAATCGGTGTTGGTGGTCGAGTCCGACAAGGCCGACATGGATGTGGAGTCGTTCAACGAGGGCTTTCTGGCCGCCGTGCTGATGCCCGCCGGTGGCACCGCGCCGGTGGGTGAAACGATCGGGCTGATCGTGGAGACCCAGGCCGAGATCGCCGAGGTGCAGGCCAAGGCGCCTGCCGCCCCGGCGGCGGTTCCGGCTCCTGCCGCTACTCCCGACCCTGCGTCACCCGCTCCCGCCCCGGCTCAGGTGGCCCCTGCTGCCGCCCAAGCTCCTGCCGCCCCTGCCGCTTCGGTGGTCCAGGTGCCCGTGGTGGCGGTGGCAGCCCCCTCGGGCAACGGCAACGGCCGTGTGGTGGCGAGCCCACGGGCCCGCAAGCTCGCCCTGCAGCTCGGTGTGGCCCTGGAGGCCCTGCGGGGTAGCGGTCCCCATGGCCGCATCCAGGCTGAAGACGTTTTGGCCGCCACCGGCCAGCCGGTGAGCCTGCCTCGGGTGGCGGAGGGATCGGGTCCTGCCGTGGCCCCGCTGGCCAGCGGTGGTGGGGCCGCCGCCGCGCCGGTCGCCCCTGCGGGCCAGGCCTTCGGGCGCCCCGGCGAAACCGTGGCCTTCAACACCCTCCAGCAGGCGGTGAACCGCAACATGGTGGCCAGCCTGCAGGTGCCCGCGTTCCGGGTGGGCTACACGATCACCACCGACAAGCTCGATGCCTTTTACAAGCAGGTGAAGGCCAAGGGCGTCACGATGACGGCCCTGCTGGCCAAGGCCGCCGCCGTGACCCTGGCTCGCCATCCCCAGGTGAATGCCGCCACCACCGATGCCGGCATGGCCTATCCCGCCGCGATCAATGTGGCGATCGCTGTGGCGATGGAGGATGGCGGTTTGATCACGCCGGTGCTCGCCGCCGCCGATCGCACCGACCTCTACAGCCTCTCCCGCTCCTGGGCCGACCTGGTGGAGCGGGCCCGCGCCAAGCAGCTCAAGCCCGACGAATACAGCACCGGCACCTTCACCCTCTCTAACCTCGGCATGTTCGGGGTCGACCGCTTCGATGCGATCCTGCCTCCCGGCACCGGCGCGATCCTTGCGGTGGCCGCTTCCCGGCCCACCGTGGTGGCCGGCAAGGATGGCTCGATCAGCGTGAAGCGGCAGATGCAGGTGAACCTCACCTGCGACCACCGCACCATCTACGGCGCCGATGCCGCAGCTTTCCTCAAGGACCTGGCTCTCCTGATCGAGACCAATCCGGAAAGCCTGGCGCTCTGAGTTGGCCAGCTTGGCGCCCTCCGTTTTGGCGCCCTGAGTTCCAGAGGGTTGCCTCCGGATGTCGCACCCGGATTGGCGCGGCACCGGAGCAGCGGCTGTCCTCAGGGCACCCCATCCCCAGCCCATGACCAGCAACCCCCCTGTCCCGCAGGAGCCCGAACCCGGCTCCCCCGACCCGGCTGATCTCAGCTTGTCGAGCTACAGCTACGACCTGCCTGAGAGCTCCATCGCCCAGCGGCCGGTCGAACCGCGGCATGCGGCCCGGATGCTGGTGGTGTCTCCCTGTTCGGCTTCCGCCGCCAAGGAGTCCGCGGCGCCGCGCCACCTTGCGGTCTGGGATCTTCAGAACGAGCTCCGCCCCGGCGATCTGCTGGTGGTGAACAACACGCGGGTGCTAAGGGCCCGGCTTCAGGCCCGGCGGCCCAGCGGCGGATTGGTAGAGCTGCTGGTGCTGGAGCCCGCCGGCCTGGCCCCCTCCCTGGAGGCCCCCTTCACCCCGGCAGTCTCCGACTGGCTCTGTCTGGCCCGTCCGGCCCGGCGCCTCCACCCGGGGGAGGTGCTGCAGCTGGAGCGGGCTGATCAACCCCCCGTGCCGCTCGAGATCGTGGCGGTGGATCGGGCCAGCGGCGGCCGGGTGGTGCGCTTCCCGCCCGACTGCACCAGCCCCGAGGCGATCGAGGCCCTGCTTGAGCGCTATGGGGAGATGCCGTTGCCCCCCTACATTCGCCAGCACGATCCCTCCGACCAGGAGCGCTACCAGACCCGGTTCGCCAGCCGCCCTGGCGCGGTGGCCGCCCCCACCGCCGGCCTGCATCTCAGCGATGAGCTGCTGGCCGCCCTGGAGGCCCGCGGCGTGCAGCGGGCCTGCCTGACCCTGCACGTGGGCCTGGGCACCTTCCGGCCTGTGGAGAGCGAGGACCTCCGCCAGCTCACGCTTCACAGCGAATGGGTGGAGGTGAGCGAGGAGCTGGTGGCCGCCGTGGAGGCCTGTCGGCGGCGGGGTGGTCGGGTGATCGCCATCGGCACAACCAGCGTGCGCAGTCTGGAAGGGGTGGCGGCCCTGCATGGAGGCCGGCTGGTGCCTTTTGCGGGGCCCGTGAACCTGGTGATTCAGCCCGGCTTCCGGTTCGCCGTGGTGCAGGGGCTGCTCACCAATTTCCATCTGCCGAAGAGTTCCCTGCTGCTGCTCGTGAGCGCCCTGATCGGCCGGCGCCAGCTGCTCGCTCACTATGGGGAGGCGATCGCAACCGGCTACCGCTTCTACTCCTATGGCGATGCCATGTGGATCGCCCCGGAGGCCCTGCTTCCCTGCGCCCGCCCCACCATTGACCCACCGGTGAAGGTTAAGGGTGAAGCTAATGAGTGAAGCTGTAGGCGATCCCCGCCAGCACGAAGGCCACAAAGATCAACTCCAGTAGATCGGGGCCTTCGTGGTTGGTCATCGTTGGACCATGGCGAGGGGAATAGGGGCAAGCGGGTCAGGAGATGCCATCACATCGGGGGCAGGCGGCCATCGCGATCGGGTTTTAGCCGCTTCTCGAATCGATCCGCCCCTGGCAGCCAGAGGGCGACGACCAGCAGGGCGATCGCCAGGGGCTGGCCCCGTTCGTTGCTGATCACCGCCAGCAGGGAGCCGGCGCTCAGCAGGCGCAGGCAAAGGGCCCAGACCTCGTCGCGTTCCGTATTGCTGCGCACGAGCAGGGTCCAGGCCGCCAGCAGGAGCAATAGGTCGACCAATAGGTCCATGCGTTTACGGCCCTTCGCTAATCATGGGGCCCCAACCTAGGCACCGAGACCGCAAGCACCATGCCCCGATCGGTATCCAACAAAAAACCCCGCTGCTGCGGGGTCGGGGCTGCAGGGGTTGGTGCGGCGGTTGGCCGAGAAGGGCCTGCTCTAAAGCCCGTCAGGCGGCGGCCAAGTTGGTGGCCACGAAATCCCAGTTCACCAGTTTGTCGAGGAAGGTGGTGATGTAATCCGGCCGGCGATTCTGGTAGTCGAGGTAATAAGCATGCTCCCACACATCCATGGTGAGCAGGGCCTTCTGGCCGTGGGCCAGGGGAAGATCGGCGTTGCCGGTCTTGGTCACCTTGAGGGTGCCGCCATCGAGCACCAGCCAGGCCCAGCCGCTGCCGAACTGGGTGGCGCCGGCTGCCTTGAACTGCTCCACGAAGGCATCGAAGCTGCCGAAATCGGCGTTAATTTTCTCGAGCAGAGCCCCGTTTGGGGTGCCGCCGCCACCGGGCTTGATCCCCTGCCAGTAGAAGGTGTGGTTCCACACCTGGGCGGCATTGTTGAACACGCCGGCCTTACCGGCGTCACCGGACACCGCCAGGATCGTGTCCTCCAGGCTCTTCCCATCCAGATCGGTGCCCGCCACCAGGTTGTTGAGGTTGGTCACGTAGGCGTTGTGGTGCTTGCCGTGGTGGAACTCCAGGGTCGAGCGGGAGATGTGGGGCTCGAGCGCGTCCAGATCGAAGGGCAGCGCGGGGAGCTGGTGAGCCATGGTTGGGGGGAAGTCGGGGAAATCGGGATGGGGGACGGACGGGGACGGGCCCCGGCCGGCTGAGGAGCACGGCGTGGCGGCCGAAACCGGTACGGCGATCCGGTGCGACCATTCCAAGGTCATCCTAATGAAAGCCAGCCCGAGCCCAGGACAGGCGGATCACACCGGGCTGAGGCCCACCAGGCCGGTGCCCGCCGCCGATGCCCGCCGTCGATTGTCACCAGGCCGGGATCCGAAGGCCGGGGCAGCCTTCTGGCTGAACGACCAGACGGAGATCAGCCTCCGACCTTCAGCAGTTCCACCTCGAAGATCAGGGTGGCATCGGGAGGAATCACGCCACCGGCGCCACGGGAGCCGTAGCCGAGGTCGGGTGGAATCACCAGCTTGCGCTTGCCACCCACCTTCATTCCCGCCACGCCCTCATCCCATCCTTGGATCACCTGGCCGCCGCCGAGGCGGAAGCTGAAGGGGCCCCGTCCGTAGCTGCTGTCGAATTCCTTGCCATTGGTGAGGCTGCCGCGGTAGTTCACGCTCACGCTCTGGCCGGCGATGGCTTCGGCGCCAGTGCCCAGCTCCAGATCCGTGATGCGCAGGCCACTGGGCGTGACCCGTTCCTTGGGGGCGTTGAGTTCACCACCGAGACCCGCGGCGGCTGCGAGCTGATCAGGGTTGGTGGAAGGGGTCTCGGGTGCCATGGTGAACAGAAAGGGGTTGGGATCCGTGGGATCGAGCTCGAAGGGGGCCCCTACCGCCGCGCGTTGAACCTGGGGGGCCGCGACGGCGGAGCGTGTCGTTGCGATGGCCGGGGCCTCGGTCGGGGCGGCGGCAACCATCGGGGTGGGGGCCACCAGCTGACTCACGAAAGCGACCATCAGGCAGGCCAGGAAGACCGCTGAACTGATCAGGATGTCGCGCAAGGCGGAACCATGAACACTGGCCGGATTCTGCCACTGGCCATGCGTCCCCGCCGGTCTCCCCAGGAGGAGGCGTTCGGGGCCGTCCCCGTTGAGCCGTACTCAGTCGAGCCGGTCGCCGTTGGCCTGGCGCTGCCGCAGGGTCTGTTCCAACCGGTCGATGCGGCCCCGCAATTCGTCGACCTCCCGCTGGCGGGCGAGCCCAAGATCCTGGAGCAACTGGTCGCGGTTGCGCTCGAGCTGCCGCTCCGCCTGCTGCTCGACTTCCGGGGTCTCTCCCCGCAGGGCCTTGAGCACGTCATCCACGAGCGCTGAGGCCTGGGCGGGATCCAGCCGGCCGCTCATCACCCAGTCCTGGCTCACATTGCGGAGGCGGTCCCCCACCAGCGAGGTGGTGCCGAGGCCGCGCAGCAGCAGCATCTGCAGCAGATTGCCCTGATCCATGGTGGTGTTCGGTGGGGGGAGCCAGTGGTTGGCCCTCAAGATGATGGCCGAAGCCGTATCGACCATGACCGTTCCTAGGCTCATTTGCCATGGGAGATGACCGTCACCCGGCCCCGGGCCGGGCCTGCAGGCGCCAGCGCTTTCTGGCCGTGGCGGCGGGAGGCCTGGCCGGTCTGGCTCTGCCCCCTCTGGGGTTTCCGCCCCTGATCTGGATCGGCCTGGCGGCGCTCTGGGCCTTGGCCGGTGATCCGTCTGCCGCCGGAGCCCCTGAGGGGCGACGTTGGTGCGGGCTGCTCTGGGGGGCCGCGGCGGTGCTGGTGAGCCACCGCTGGTTGCTCTGGCTCCATCCCCTCGACTGGATCGGGGTGCCGGGACCCCTGAGCTTGCCGCTCTGTCTGGCGTTGTGGAGTGCCTGCGGCCTGGCGGGGGGGCTGCTGGTGGAGGGCTGGCTGAGCCTCGTGCGCCGGGGGAATGCGGCGCAACCGGCCACGGCGGTTGCCGCCGCCTGTCTCTGGGGGCTGGCGGAGGTGTTGCTCGCTCGCGGCCCCCTCTTCTGGATCGGGCTGGGCAGTTCCGCCCTCCCCGGCGACCCGGCCCTGGCCGGGGTTGCCGCCCTGGGCGGCGCCGGTCTGGTGGCGGCGCTGCAGCTGCTGGTGGGCTGGTGCCTTTGGCGCTTGCTGCGCTGCAGCGGCTCCCGTCGGGGCTGGCTGGCTCTGACGGCCCTGGTGGTTCTGGGTTCCCATCTGCTCGGCCTGGCGGCCATGGCCGGCGTGACCGCCGAGCTGAATCGGGAGATCAATGGGGAGCTGGCGGGATCGCCTCCGGGCTCCCCCCTGGTGCTGGCGGCCAGCAGTCCGGCTTTGGGCTCCCTGCCGCTGTCGCCATCCCTTTCTGCGGCGGCGGCATCGCCCGCCTCTGCCGAGCGCCTGTTGGTGCTCCAACCAGCCATCCCCACCCGCCGGAAATTCGAAGCTGCCCAGCAACGGCGCCTGCTGGAGCAGCTGGCCCTGGCCCAGCGGCGCAGTGCCCCCGGAGCCTCGGGAAGACCGGTACAGAGCCTCCTGCTGCCCGAGGGTGCCCTGGCCCTGGGGCAGCCCCTGCCGGAGGCCGCGGCGGTGGAGGTGCTCAGCGGCGGCTTTCGGCAGCAGGGTGCGGGGCTTCACAGCAGCCTGCTCCGCTTTGCCGTGGGGGGGCGCGATCCGGTGGCCTGGGTCGACAAGCATCGCCTGGTGCCCTTCGGCGAGTGGGTTCCCCTGGCGCATCTTTGGAGCTGGAGCGGTCTCTCCGCCGTAGGGGGACTCCAGCCCGGCCAGTCGAACCGCCTGCTGAGCCGGCCGGCGGGTCCGATCGGCGTTGCCATCTGCTATGAGATCGCCGATGGCACCGCCCTAGCCCGGGCCAGCCGCGAGGGGGCGGGCTGGTTGCTGGCCAGCGCCAACCTTGATCCCTATCCCGCGCTGCTCCAGGCGCAGTTCCTGGCCCTGGCCCGGTTGCGGGCGATCGAAACGGGCCGGTGGCTGGTGAGTGCCGCCAATACGGGTCCCAGCGTTTTGGTGGATGCCGCCGGCCGGCTACGCGACCGATTGCCGGCCGGTCGGAACGGCAGTGCCGTGTTCAGCCTGCGGCCCCGCAGCCAGCTCACCCCCTACGACCGCTGGGGAGAGGCGCCCTTGTTGATGGCCCTGGCGATCGCCCTGGTTCTGATCCTTCGCAGGCCCCCGGGCCGCCACCAGGGCGACGCTGCATCCCAAGAGGATCAGTTCCGATGAAGCAACTCTCGGATCTTGATCCGTTTGGTGCAGTTTCGTGAGCCGCGCCAGTTTTGCTGACTCCACACCCCCCAGGGCGTTGGCTCTGCAATCCGTGGGGTAGTGGTGCATCCCCGATCCCAACAGTTCCTTGTTTAAAGTGGGACAGCTTGATGATCAAGGCGAGGTCGTGACGTTGCCGAACCGCGCATCCGCTCAGACATGTACGCCATTGAACTTACATCAAACCAACATCATGTCCATGCTGGATAGTCGCCACAGCTGATGGGCGAGCCGTCCTGGTCGCTACACCTGCTTTCGGAGATCCTCTCGGCCTTCAACCTTGAGGATCCAGACGCCCTGCGCAATGTGATCCATCGCGTCGGCGAGGCCGTGGATGCGGAGGTGGTCGCCCTGCTGGCCCCGGGGCGCCTGATCGATGGCATCGGACTGGTGGAGAAGGATCTGGCCTTGCTGATGGCGGCCAGCGACCAGCGCCCCCAGCAGCTTCAAGTCGCCCCCGGTCTGTTGCACATCCAGTGGTCACCGCTGGAGGGATCCGAACAGCTGGTGGTGGGGCGGCTGGCCCAGTCCTTTGACCTGGAGGAACGCTCCCTGTTGCGGGCCATGGCCCGCAGCCTCGCCCTGAGCCTTCAGGTGCTGCGGTCCGTGGCGGCGGAGCGGACGGCGAGGAGGGAGGCCGAGGAGCAGGCCATCCACGATGCCCTCACCGGCCTGCCCAACCGGGCCCAGGTGCTCTCCCATTTGGAGCGGCTGCTCCTTCGGGGCAATGCCACTGCCTGCTCGGTGCTGTTCATCGATCTCGATCGGTTCAAGGTCATCAATGACGCCCACGGCCACGCGGTTGGCGATCACCTGCTCATTGCCCTCGCCACCAGGCTGCGGCAGCTGGTGGATCCCGACCATTTGGTGGGACGCCTAGGGGGCGATGAGTTCTTGGTGGTGGTGGCGGAGGCCGATCCGCCCGCCGTGGAGCAGCTGTCGCAGCGCCTGATCGCCGGGCTGATGGAGCCCCTGGTGGTGCAGGGCAAACGCCTGCTGAGCGGTGCCTCCGTGGGCATCGCCACCTTCGCGCCGGGCGAGACCGCCGAACGGCTGATCGAGAATGCCGACATGGCTATGTACCGGGCCAAGCAGCAGGGCCGGTGCCGCTTCTGCTTCTACGACGTGGGCATGCGTTTGGACGCCCATCGCCGGGCCAACCTGGAGGCGGACCTCCATCTGGCCATCGTCAATGGAGGAATCGCCTGCCATCTGCAGCCGATCGTGAGCCTTCAGCCCGGCCGTCCCCTGGTGGGTTTCGAGGCCCTGGCCCGCTGGCACCATCCCGTGCATGGAACCCTGCCGCCCCGGGAGTTCGTGCCCCTGGCGGAGGAATTGGGTTTGATCGTGGCGATCGATGCCTTGGTGCTGGAGCAGGCCTGTGGCCTGATGGCCGGCTGGATCAGGAGCGGCCATGGCGATCTGCACATTTCGGTGAATGTTTCAGGCCGTAGTTTTCAGGATCCCGATCTTGCTAATCGGGTCGGTGCAGTGCTGGCAAGAACGGGGATGCCGGTGGGCAATCTTTATCTTGAAATTACAGAAACAGTGCTGGTTGATGATATCGACGTCACCATGCAGACGGTGAAGGGCCTCAATCAACTGGGTCTGCGCCTGGTTGTGGATGATTTCGGCACCGGTTACTCATCCCTGCGCTACCTGCGCCGTTTCCCGATCGCCATGCTCAAGATCGATCGCTCCTTCGTAGATAGGCTCGGCATCGATCGAGAGGACGAGACCATTGTGAAGGCGGTGATCGGGCTGGCTCGCGCCCTCGGCATCGCGGTGGTGGCCGAAGGTGTGGAGACCGCCCTGCAGGATTCCCACCTGATCGAGCTGGGTTGTGCATTGGCCCAAGGCTTTCACTATGGAGGAGTTCTCGATCCCGTTGAGGCGGAGCGCCGGCTACCCCTGGTTCGGGCCGCGCTCTGCGGGCCCATCAGCCATGCGGGGAGGACTGGTCTGAAGGGGTGCCCTCCGGCAGGGGGGTGAGGGTGGCGCCGAACACCCAACCTTCTTCGCGCTGCTCGGCGAGGATGAAGTGTTCTGAAACGATTTCGGAGCCATCCGAGCAGCGGGTGCTCAGCCGCAGGGGGTGCCCCAGAACGCTGGATGTTCCGCTGGCGCGGAAGCGGCTGAAGCCCAGCTCGTGGGACATCAGAAAGGCTTCAGGCAGGATCCTTCCCAGGGGGGTGCCCACCAGTTCCGCTTCGCTCCATCCGTACACCTGTTGAAAAGCCGGATTGAGGGCGAGAACCACGCCTTTGTGGTCGGCCAGAACGAAGGGGGCATCGCTGGTCTGAAGCGAGGCGAGGGTGGGGGTCGCCATCGTGCGGGGGGGGACCGGGGACCGGCCTTGGTGGGGTGGAGTGGGCTGATGAATGGATTCAAGCCCGAGGCCCCGAAACCTGTCAGTCACAGGAGCAGTGGCGGATGGTAACCAGCTTCGGCCTTGGAGTTCTGCAGGTTGCGGGCCGCTCACCGGAACTGAGGGCTGTGACCAATGCAATGCCAGCGTGCGCTCCACTCGCCCGAGCTCCATGGCGGTACTGACGTGGAGCCATTAGGGGTGCTTGATTTGAGCCTTTGATCCCAGCGGGTCGGCCACTGCCCCCCTGACCGACAAAAAAGACCCCTTGCGGCGCAAGGAGTCTGACCGGATGGAGCCAAGCGGATTCGAACCGCTGACCCCCTGCATGCCATGCAGGTGCTCTACCAGCTGAGCTATGGCCCCGTGGGATGCGAGAGGCTCCGGGAATGCTGGTGGGGTAACCCGAGAGAAACCCGCCTTTCCGGATGGCCCTGAGGACTTGCCAGACGCACACTGAGCCTACAACGTGACCTGCCCCTGCTCCATCGACCTCGCTGGGAGTGGGGCTTCTGTCACACCTGGCGCCACACCGCCAGTAAGCGGCCCTGCACCACCACCTCCTCGGCAGGCAGCACGATCGGCGCATAGGCCGGATTGGCGGCCTCCAGCCGCACTTCGCCGCCGTTGCGATGGAAGTGCTTGAGGGTGGTGCCGCTGCCGCTCACCTGGGCGCAGACGATGGTGCCGTTGCGGAGTCGGGCCGCGTCGGCCACCGGCTCCATCAGCACCACGTCGCCATCGGCGATGTGGGCCTCCACCATCGAGTCGCCGTTCACGGTGAGGGCGAACAGGCCGCGGGTGTCGAGCACGGGCGCCAGATCAAGCCGCTCCTGAACATCATCGAATGTTTCGATCAGGCCACCGGCCGCAACCGCACCGAGCACGGGAATTCCAGCCGCCTTCTCCCCAAGAAGTTGGAGTGTGCGGGCCTGACCCTCCTGCCAGGTGATCCAACCCTTCTGCTGGAGGTGCCGCAGGCGGCTCTGGATCGGGGCCGGGGAACGCAGCCCCATCGCCTCCATCATCTGGCGGATCGAGGGGCTGTGGCGGTGCTGGTGGATGTAGCCCTCCAGCCAGTTGTAGAGCTCCTGCTGGGCACTGGTGAGGGGCTCCGGGCTGGCGATGGCCGGCGATGCGAACACGAGCAGTACGGATGAACCACACCTGTTCTGCCAGGGTTGGGCCGATTTGTCCAGGGTGGTGGCGTCCAGGTGGTGCTGTTCGGGGTGTCGTGGGCGCGTTTCCATTGAGGGACGGCCGGCGCCTGGCGGGGTGGGACCCCGAGGCTCGGGGCTTCAGAGTCCGCCCAGCAGGGTGGCTAACAGGGCCTGCTGCGCGTGGAGGCGGTTCTCCGCCTGGTCGAAGACCCGGCTGGCGCTGCCCTCGATCACACCGGCGCTGATCTCCTCGCCGCGGTGCGCCGGCAGGCAGTGCAGCACGATCGCGCGGGGATCGGCCTCGCTGAGCAGGGCCTCATCGAGGCACCAGCCGGCGAAGGCCCGCTCCCGCTCGCTCTGTTCCTCCTCCTGTCCCATGGAGGCCCAAACATCGGTATAGAGGGCCTGGGCGCCCCGCACCGCCTCCAGCGGATCGTGCGCGACGGTGATCTGGGCCCCCTGCTCCGCCAGCTCCCGGGCCCGCTCCAGCACGGCCGGATCGGGGGCGAAGCCATCCGGGCAGCCGATCCGCACGTTCACGCCCAGCAGAGCGCCGCAGAGCATCAGAGAGTGGGCCACGTTGTTGCCGTCACCCACGTAGGCCAGGGTCAGGCCGGCCAGGTCGGCAGGGCTGCTGCCGAAGGCCTCCTGCAGGGTGAGGAAATCGGCCAGGGCCTGGCAGGGGTGCTCCAGGTCGGTGAGGGCATTGATCACCGGGATCGTGGCCCAGTGGGCATAGGACTCCAGGTCGTCCTGGGCGAAGGTGCGGATCGCCAGGGCATCGCAGTAGCGGCTCAGCACCCGGGCCGTGTCGGCCACCGGTTCTCCCCGACCCACCTGGGTCACGATGGGCAGCAGGTCGATGGTCTGGCCGCCCAGTCGGGCCATGGCCACGGTGAAGCTCACCCGGGTGCGGGTGGAGGCCTTGCTGAAGATCAGGCCCAGCACCTTGCCGCCCAGGTCGATGCGGCGCCGTGCTGCCTTGAGATCGGCCGCCAACTCGAGTAGGGCGAGGGTCTGCTCCGGGTTCAGGTCGGCAGAGGAGAGCAGATCGCTGCCGGCCAGACCCACCAGGGGGGCCTGGGCATTGGTTGCCGCAGCGTTGGAGGGCGTGGCGGGCATTGGCCCATCTCAAAGAACCCTTATCCGGGATCGGCCTGCCCCCCGTCAAGGGGGAAGACCGGATCCATACGCCGATCAGGCATTTCCCAGGGGGCCAGGGCGATTGCTCAAGCCGCCACCGCCTGCAGGGCCGCTTCCGCGGGCAGGATGCTGGAGGCCAGCAGATCCTTGAGCTCATCACCCTCGATTACCTCCTTGTCGAGGATCTTGTGGGAGATGGAATCGAGCAACTCGCGATTGTGGCGCAGGATCGCCAGGGCCCGGTCGTGGGCCCGGTCCACTAGGCCCCGCACCTCTCGGTCGATCGCTTGGGCGGTGGCATCGCTCACGGAGCGGCGGGGATTGTTGCCGCCTCCCAGGAAACGGCCACCCCCCTGCTTGTCATAGGCGAGGGGGCCCAGGGTGTCGCTCATGCCAAAGGTGCCCACCATCTGTTCCGCGATGTCGGTGGCGCGCTGCAGGTCGTTGGCGGCGCCGGTGGTGACCTCGCCAAAGACGATCTCCTCGGCGCTGCGGCCGCCCAGCAGGGTGGCGATCTGGCCTTCGAGATCCTCCTTGGAGTTGAGGAAGCGCTCCTCGGTGGGTAGTTGCAGCGTGTAGCCGAGGGCGCTCATGCCGCGGGGCACGATCGAGATCTTGGCCACCTTGCTGCCGCCCGGCATCAAGTGGCCCACGATCGCGTGGCCCACCTCATGGAAAGCCACCACCTTTTTCTCATCGGCCTGGAGCACCCGGCTCTTCTTCTCCAGACCTGCCACCACTCGTTCAATGGCTTCATTGAGATCGCCCTGCTCCACGGTGGTGCGTTTGGCGCGGGCGGCCAGCAGGGCGGCCTCGTTCACCAGATTGGCCAGATCGGCACCGGCGAAGCCGCTGGTGGCCTGGGCGATCTTGTCGAGGTCAACGCCTTCGGAGAGCTTCACCTTCTTGGCATAGATGCCCAGGATCGTGCGCCGGCCGGAGAGGTCGGGGCGATCGACCAGCACCTGGCGATCGAAACGGCCGGGCCTCAGCAGGGCGGCATCCAGCACTTCGGGCTGGTTGGTTGCCGCGAGCACGATCACCGGCTTGTCCTGGGAGGCGAAGCCATCCATCTCGGTGAGTAACTGGTTGAGGGTCTGCTCGCGTTCATCGTTGCCGCCCATCATTCCCATCGAGCCGGCACGGCTCTTGCCGATGGCATCGAGTTCGTCGATGAAAATGATGCAGGGGGCTTTCTTTTTGGCCTCTTCAAACAGATCGCGCACCCGGGCGGCTCCCGCACCCACAAACAATTCCACAAATTCCGACCCGCTGATGATGAAGAAGGGCACACCCGCCTCGCCGGCCACCGCCTTCGAGAGCAGCGTCTTGCCGGTGCCGGGAGGGCCCACCAGCAACACCCCTTTGGGGATGCGGGCGCCGATGGCGGCATAGCGCTCGGGCGTCTTGAGGAAGTCCACGATCTCGGTGAGCTCGGTCTTGGCTTCATCTACGCCAGCTACATCGGCGAAGGTGACCCGCGATTCCTCGTCGGGCACGTACACCTTGGCCTTGCTCTTGGTGAAGCTCAGGGCGCCCTGGGCGCCGCCCATGCCGCTGCGGCGGGCGAAGAACTGGAGAACCCCGATGAAGATCAGCGGCGGCACCACCCAACTAAGCAGGGTGGTGATGAAGCTGGGCTTGCGGGGCGGGGCGGCGGCGAACTCCACGCCGTGTTGTTCCAGCCGCTGGGGCAGCTCCATGTCGAAGATCGGGGTGGTGGCCAGCACCGTGGGGGCCCCCTCGGCCGGCGGTTTGATCAGCTCGTAACGAATTTGGTCGGAGGTGATGAAGGCGCGCTTCACATTGTCGGAGTTCACCTGGTCGATAAACAGCGAATAGGGGACCCGCGGCACCTGCATCGCTGGATTGGGCAGGAAGTTGCTGGCCAAGAGCAGCACGCCGAAGCCGATCAGCAGCAGGTTGATCAGGCCGAAGCGCCGGCTGGGGCGGTTGTCGTCCTGGCGGATAGCCATGCGGCATAGGAGTTGAGTTGGGGCCAGGCTAGGCGGGTGTGCCGCCCGCTGGATCGCCTGCTGGGTTGGAGAACCGAAGGGGAGTCGGCTCGCGTGGTAGCCGCAGCCCTCGATTCGGCACTGGTCGCTTTCTTCACCTGCCCCTCTTCTGCCCGATGTGCGGCCGCTTCTCCCTCACCACCGCCTTCGATGCCTTGCTGCCGCGGCTTCAGGGGCCCCTGCCCCACGGCCTGGCGGAGCACTACGCCCCCCGGATCCAGGTGCGGCCGGGGGAGCCGCTGCTGCTACAGCGCCAGGAGCACGGCCGCCTGGCGGTGGGCCTGGCGCTCTGGGGCCTGGTGCCGGAATGGAGCAAGGATCCCCTGGCCCGGGGCCGGCCGATCAACGCCCGCTGCGAGACCGTGGCGGAGAAGCCCTTTTTTCGCGGGCCCTGGCGGCATCGGCGCGCCCTGCTGCCGGCCGATGGCTTCTACGAGTGGCAACACCGCACCGATCCGGCCACGGGCAAGCCCTGGAAGCAGCCCTGGCTGTTCCGCCGCCGCGATCGTGCTCCCTTCTGGCTCGGCGGCCTCTGGGATCGCTGGTGCGGACCCGATGGCGGCGAACTCGAGAGCTGCGTGGTGCTCACCACCGCCCCCAACGACCTGCTGCGGCGCGTGCATGACCGGATGCCCGTCGTCATCCCGGACGGGCTGGAGGAGGCCTGGCTTGGGGCCACTGATGGGTCTGGCCTACGGGCTCTCGAGCCGCTGATGGGGGCCTGGGACCCGGCCGCCTGGGAGGCGGTGAAGCTCGAGCCGGCCGCGTTGCAGTCCGCCGCACCGAAGGGAGTGGGATCTTTCACTGGAGAGGTACTTTCCACGATGGGCCGGAGGATCTCTTCCGGCGACCAGGCGAGAGCATCGAGGCCCCTGCCGGTGGTGGCGCCCCTGGACCAGGACCATGGAGCAGCCGTCGGCTCAGTTCAGCTGGATCTGTTGGATGGATCCAGTGCCTGAGCTTGTCCGGCAGTCCCCCCTCAACCCGGCAGCCTTCTCCCGCCGCCATTCGACGTGAGGCGCCTGCGAGGTACACCCTGGCCTCCGGCTCGCTAGGACGGGGAGTGACCGGCAGATCCGCGATGAGCCTGCAGCAACTCGATGCCTTCCTGGCCCATGCCGAGGGGAATCCCGAGCTGGCGCGCCGGCTCCACGACCACGCCAATCCGCTCGATCTGGAGGCCTTTCTGGCCCTGGCCCGCCAAGCCGGTTTTGCGGTGGAGGAGGCGGATGTGATCGCCGCCCAGATCCGTGCTGAGGAGACCCTTAGTGATGCTGAGTTGCAGCGGCGGGCGGGGGAGGAGGCACGGCGGCTGCGCCACTTCATTCCGGGTTGAACCATGCCGATCCCTGCCGAACGGGTCGCCGATTACCCGCGCCCACCGGCCCTGGTGGCTTGCCAACGACACATCCGGGTGGAGGTGTTCGGCCGGGTTCTCTGTAACACGCACCTATCGCTGCGGGTGTTGGAAACCTTCCATCCCCCCTGTTACTACCTGCCCTTGGAGTCCATCGATCTCAGCCTTCTGCAACCGGCCCCAGGTCGCAGCTTCTGCGAGTGGAAGGGGGTGGCTCGTTATTTCGATCTGGTCGATCAGCCGGGTACCGCGTTGGAGCGGCGGCGGCGGCGGGCCGTCTGGCAGTACCCCGAACCCACGGAGCCGTTCCGGAGCCTGGCGGGCTGGATTTCTCTTTATCCGGGCTTGGTCGATGGGTGTTGGTTGGATGGCGAAACGGTCCAGCCTCAGCCGGGTGGCTTTTACGGCGGCTGGATCAGCACTGATCTGATCGGGCCCTTCAAGGGCGATCCGCTTCATCCCGAGCTTGTTTGAAGCCGGTTCCGCCAGGGATTCGATATTCAACGGATCGGATCGCTCGGCTCCGTTGCGACTTCCCGTTGCGACTTACGGCCCTTCCATGGGCTGAATCAGACCCTGATGGAGCCAGTCCCTCCCCAGGCTCTCAACCCCTAGGGGCTGGAATGCCGGCGCCTGGTCGAGGTCCTCGATCTTGAGATCCCCCAGGGGCGTGCGGGCCGGCTTGCCGCCCAGCAGCTTCGGGGCCATCACCACCGCCAGCTCCTGCACGCACCCCTGGCGCAGGGCTGCCGCCGCCAGCTCCGGTCCGCATTCCCACAGCACCCGGTTGATGCCCCTTTCCGCGAGGGCCTCCAGCAGGGCGGCCGGTTCATTGGAGGCCAGCTCCAGCCGCTGCAGGCCGCCGGCAGGGGTGTCGGGCGCGGCAGGTTTGGCCCCGGCGGCATGGGAGTGCTCAGCATCCCCAGCAGCCGCGGTCAGGCGATCGAACGCCAACCGCCGCTCCTGCGGCGCCTCGGGGCCATGGGCCACAAGGGTGGGAGCCACGGTGGTGTCCCACAACCGGGCCACCTCCGGCAGATCGAGGCTGCGGCTCAGCACCACCCGCAGCGGTTCGGGCTGACGCCGGCCGCGGCTGGTGAGCAGGGGGTCGTCGACGCGCACCGTGCCTCCCCCCACGATCACGGCATCGCAGCCCGCGCGCAGGCGATGAACCCAGCCCCTGGCCAGCGGACCGCTGATCCATTGGCTTTGCCCATTCGGTAGGGCCGTACGGCCGTCGAGGCTCATGGCCCACTTCAGGATCCCCAGGGGGCGCCCGGTGCGGACGCGGTGCACGAAGGCCCGGTTGAGCCGAAGCGCTTCCGCCTCCGCTACCGCCTCGATCACCTCCAGCCCGGCCGCCCGCAGGCGGGCAATGCCGCCGCCGGCCACCCGCGGGTCGGGGTCCGCCATGGCCACCACCAGCCGGGAGATGCCGGCGTTGATCACCGCCTCCGTGCAGGGAGGGGTGCGGCCGTGGTGGCAGCAGGGCTCCAGGGTCACAATCAGGGTGCCGCCGCGGGCACGTGCCCCGGCCTGGGCCAGGGCTCCCACTTCGGCGTGGGGTTCGCCGGCGCGGGCATGGAAGCCCTCTCCCACCAGCTCTCCTGCGGCATCGAGCACCACGGCCCCCACCAGGGGATTGGGGCTGGTGCGGCCCTCCCCGAGGGCGGCCAGGTTCAGGGCCCGCCGCATCCAGGGGAGCCAGGGGCCTGTGCCTGCGCGGCCAGGAACGTTCACCCCCTGCCCTCCGCCCCATCCCAGAGCGGCAGGCTTCGCCATTCCTTCACCACATAGGGGGGAACCGGCAGCTCCGTGAACACCCCGGGCAGCTCCAGCCGCAGGGGGCGGTTGTTCTCCAGGTCGCCCAGCAGGGGGGTGAGGTCGAATTCGGCCGCGGCGGCCCGACCATCGCCGGCCAGCTTCGGGCTGCTCAAGGTGGTGTCGGCCAGCTCCCAGAGGCGTCTGCCACCGGTCACCAGCAGCGGTGTGGGGTGATCCAGCCTCACCCGACCGGGGTAGCTCACGATCCGCAGGGTGATCGGCGCCTGCGGCCGCGGCGGACCTTCGCGGTAGGCCACCACCTGCCAGCTCTGGTAGTCGAGGTCGCGCAGGCTCTCGAGGCTGCGCACCACCCCGGTGGCCGTGGTTTCGTCCGGGTGGGCGTGAATCAGGGCCCAGGCCGGAGCCGCTGTCAGCGGGAAGAGCCCCAGGCTCAGCAGGGTGATCACCACCAGGCCGACCAGGCAACGGAGTAGGCCGACTCCCAGGCTCAGCACTTGCCGCGGGATCGCACCACTGCGGGCTGCTTGGATTCCGACGCGGGGTCTGCCTTGGTGGTGCGGTGCCGGGCTGGAAGGCACGTGGGGGCCTGAGGAGCCTTGCCGGTATCTGGGCTCAGGACACGCTGTCATGGTTCTCCTCCAGCGATGGGTTGCCGTTCCGCCCCCGGGATCGGCTGCCAGCCGGTGTGGGTGGCCCATAGGGCCCAGATCGCCATCGCCCGCAGGTAATGGCAGGCCCGGAAGGTGCGCACCGCCGTGATCGCTTCGGGGGTGCGGAACTGCAGGCCGCCTGTGTACACCTGATGCACCACTGCTGAGCAGATCGCCAGGGCGGTGCCGCTGTCGCCCATCAGGCGGTAGTAGGCAGCCAGGCCGAAGTTGATGCCGGTCCAGACCTCCAGGGGGTGGGTGCCATTGGGGTCGAGGGGGGTGCCATCGCGGCGCAGGCCGTTGGCCACCCCCAACTGGCCGCCGTGGAAGCTTTCGAAGCAGGCTTCCCTCACCGCCTTGAGGGAGGAGCGGGCCCGCTCCTCGGCCACCACCGGCGGCAGGCCCAGCAGGCGGGCGTAGAAGTCGCCGCAGAGCTGGTCGGCCATCACCACCGGTGTGCCGCTCTCAGCATCGATCTTGTAGTACTCACCGTTCCAGAGCAGGGCATCGAAGTTGGATCGGCTCTGCTCCAGCCAGCCCCCGAACTCGCGCTGTTCGGCGCTGGTGTCGAGGCCTAGCTCCAGCTGCAGCCGCTGGCCCATGGCCAGGGCCGCCTCCAGGGCGGCGATCCAGAGGGCGCCGCAGTAGGCGCTCACTCCCTGCAGCGGCCAGTCGTCGAAGGTCTGGTCCGGGGCGCCGCCATTGTCGGGCAGGCCGTCGTCGTTGGCATCGAACTGCTTGAGATAGCGCAGGGCCGTCACGGCTGCGGGCCAGCAGTCGGCCAGGAAGCGCAGGTCTTCGCCGTTGGGGGCCAGGCGGAAGCTGCGCCACACCTGCAGCACAAAATCGCTGGCCAGGTCCTTCCAGAGGTTGCAGTCCTGGTAGGCGGTGTAATTGGTGGCGTCGAAGGGGCGCTCATTCGGCGCGCCCAGATCGTGGGGGGTGGCGCCGGCCAGTTTGCGGGGGGCCTCCACCCGGCCCCGGCCCTGGGTGAAGTACCAGCCGATTGGCCGGGGGGTGGGATCGGCCGCCGGGATCGCCCGGGCGAAATCGCGCAGCACAGCTTTGTCGAGTTCCGGCCAGAGCTGCAGCAGGGCGAAGGAGCCGTAGAGCCGCACATCGAGGCTCTCGTACCAGGCGTAATCGAGGCACTCGAGCACGCCGAAGCGCCCCACCGGATCCTGCGGTGTGGCGGCGGTCCAGAGGCTGCCGCCGCTGGCCAGGTCGTAGAGCTCATTGAACAAGGCCATGCGCAGGGGATCCGGCAGGTCTGCGCGACCCAGCACGGGGGCCTGCCAGGTGTCGATCGCGGTGTGCCAGGAGCGCCAGTCCGCCAGGGCTTCGGCGGCGATGGCAACGGCGTTGTCGCCACTGCTGCCGAAGATGTCGGTGTAGCGGCGCAGGGCGCGGGTGCCCGTGGCGAAGCTCGTCACCGGCAGATCCCAGCTGATCACCGCTGGTAGCTCCAAGCTCTGGCCCGGTTCCAGCCGGAAGCGCACCGCCAGGGCGGCGCTGGCGTGGTCGTTGTCGGCGCTGCGGCGGTCGTTGTCGCTCTCGGGGATCGAGCCATCGCCGGCAAAGGGGATCCAGAGCTCAGCACCATCGCCGGCCGGGTTCCAGCGGCTGCAGCGCATGATCTCCAGCCCCGGATGGGCCAGGGTTTCTTCATCGGGAACCGCCAGGCACCACTGCCCCTCACCCTCCGCTAAGGGCTCGGTCCGCTCCCCTTCCAGCAGCACGCCCTTCAGGCCCGGCGCATCCAGCTTGCGGTTGCGTTGGCCCCGGGTCTGGCCGATCGCCGGCACGTAGTTGTGTTCGGGGCTGCCGTCGTCACGGAAGTGCACGGCGGCGGCCGGGTCGGTGTTGGTGAACCAGCCGACCGTGTTGCGCCAGCTCAGCAGCAGCGAGAGATCAAGGGGGGCGGCGGTGGGGTTGCTGAAGCTCCAGCGGAACACCGCCACCGGGTAACTGGTGCGGCGGTAGTCGCCCGGCAGGATCGGGCTGAAGGCCTCACAGCTCACCCGGGCCGCGAAGACGTTTTCATAGCGGAAGCTGCTGTAGGGGTAGCGGGCGCTGTAGGTGCCGCTGCTGTGCTCGGGGGTGCTGGCGGGGTACCAGCTCCAGGCTGTCAGGGGTGGCTGGGGGGCGTCGGGTCGGGAGTCGTCTCGCAGGGGGGCGGTGGCCAGGGCATGGGCCTTGCTCTGGTGGCCGTTGTGTTCAAACAGGGCGAACTGGCAGTCGGGCAGGGTGCCGAACCAGTGCTCACCGCCATCGAGATGCCAGAGGTTGAAGGTGCCGTCGGGGCCACGGCCGATGCAGCCGGCGCCGAAGCCCCCTAAGGGCGCTCCATGGTTGGGGCCGTCGTCGAGGTTGCTGGCGTAGCGCACGGTGTAGGGCCGCTCCCAGCCGAGGCCGAAGGGCCGCTGCCAGGTGGCTGGAGGGGCGCTTGAGGCTTCAGGACCGCTTCGGCCCAAATTCCGGAGGGCGGAGAGGCCGAACGGCGGCATCGAGATCAAAACGTTCGCCCCAGCTTGTCAGAGGCTGGCGGGGGCCCCGGGCGGCGCCCATGGATGGGGTGTCGCCGGCTTGGGAGGATCACTGTTAATCTTGGCGCAATACGTCCGCTTCCGTGAATAACTTTATGCACGTATTCAATCGTTTTTTAGCAGTTCCGAAGCGGTCCCCGGCCTATCGGCCAGAGATCGATGGCCTCCGGGCTGTGGCGGTGGTTGCCGTGCTGATCAACCATCTGAATGAGCGCTTGTTGCCCGGTGGATTCCTAGGAGTTGATATCTTTTTTGTGATTTCCGGCTATGTGGTCACATCCTCGCTGTTGGCCCGTGAGGATGGCAGCCGCTGGCAGTTCCTGGCCCGCTTCTATGGCCGCCGGGTGCGACGTCTGCTGCCGGCACTCGTGGTCAACATCGTGGTTGTTTTCATTCTTTTTTCCCTGTTTGCTTCGCCGCTCGATGATTTTTATGCGCCAATTATGCGGACCGGAACCGCGGCGATTTTCGGCGTTTCCAATTTGTATCTGATGAAGCAGGGAACTGGCTACTTCGCTGGTGATAATTATTATAATATTTTTATGCACACCTGGTCCCTCGGTGTCGAGGAGCAGTTCTATTTTGTCTGGCCAGCCATCCTGTTGCTTTGCGGGCTGGGTGTGGCCGGGGCTGCTGGAGGAGGTCTACGCCGGCTGAAGATCGTCAGCCTGCTGGTGGTGGCGGTCTCCCTGGCGCTGTTCGTGGGGTTGAGCCTCAAGGGGCAGTCCGAGCGGGCCTTCTTCCTCACCCCTGCCCGTTTCTGGGAGCTGGCGGCGGGCTGCGGGGCTTATCTCCTCCACCGTGGCGGCGGCAGCGCCAGGGATCTGGGCCGCAGGTTGGCTTTCCCCGGGCTGCGGGGCCCCCTGAGCCTGGTGCTGCTTTTGGTCATGGTGGGGCTGCTGTTGCTGCCGGAGTCGTGGCGCTTGGCCACCACCGTGGCAGTGGCGGCGATCACGGCCCTTCTGCTCATCCTGGTGCAGCCCACCAGCGGTGTCGGGCGGCTCCTCTGCCACCCCGTCAGCCTGACGCTGGGGGCGGTGTCCTACTCGCTCTACCTCTGGCACTGGCCTGTGATCGTGCTGGCCCGCTGGACCATCGGCCTGACGGCCCTCACTCTGCTGCCGGTGCTGGCGCTGATCGCGCTGTGCACCATCCTTTCCTATCGCCTGGAAGGTCTCTTCCGCTACGGCCAACCCACCGGCCTCGGTCACCCCTGGGTGCTCTATCCGGCCATGACCGTGCTGGCCAGTGTCGTGAGTCTCGGGCTGCAGGGTCCCCTGATGGGACGGCTCTTCGCCGGCCAGAGGAGCCATGCGGTCGGCGGTTCGCTGAACATGAAGCGCATCGATGGCACCACCGTGGACACGGTGAACTGCTTTCAAGAGCCCACCGACCCGATTCCCAAGGAGGATGTCCTGCGGGCCTGTCGTGCGGATGCTTCCCCCGGCCGGCCCACCCTCTATTTCGTCGGCGACAGCCACACCCACATGCTCATTCCGCTGGGTGGAAAGCTGTTGGCCAGCGGCGGCTACAACGTGGCCTTCCTCGCCCGAGGCGGCTGCCCGGTTCCCGCTTTCTCCCGCTGGGAGGACGGCGCAGCCATCCCAGGGCGCTACCGCCTCTGCAAGCCCTCCACCGACCAGCTGGAGCAGATGCTTCTCGACCGCCTCCGCCCGGAGGACAGGATCGTGCTGGTGTCCAACCTGGCGGGCTACCTCTCGAGCCTGCAGGGACCTGCCCGGGAGAGGGCCGAGGCCTCCTATGCCACCGCCATCCGCCGTCTTGGCGCCGCCGTGGTCAGCCGGGGAGCGCGGATGGTGATTTTCGCGCCCCTGCCCACCGTTCCGCAGACCAAGCTCAGCGGGCCGCTCACCCTCTGCCAGCCGGAATGGTTCCGTCCCTCCTGGTCCCAGGCTCCGCAGTGCCGTCCGGTCCAGCAGCCCCGGGCCGACCAGATCGCCGCCACCGCTCAAGTGAGGTCGTTCCTCCAGCGGCTGGTCACGCAGGTGCCGGGCACTGACCTGTTTGATCCCTTCGACAGCGTCTGTCCCCCAGCCGCCGGCCCGTGCTCCTCCCACCTGGGCAGCACCCTCCTCTTCAGCGATAGCAATCACCTCACCAATGCCGGCACCTGGCTGCTCTATCCGAGGTTCCGCGACTTCCTTGCGTCCTCGTCACCTGCGAGCTGATCGCTGCCCAACTCCTGTTCGATCAGGGCATCGAGGGTCACGGCGGTCCGGACCAGGCCCTGGAAACGGCGCACCACCCGCCGATTGCGCTCCAGCCAGCTGCCCGGGTCCCCCCCTACCCCGAGGGACCCTCCTCTCGGCACGGCATTGTCGTCGTCCAGCAGTTCAAATTCGGCCTGCCGAGCTAGCAGGGCCAGCACCAGGGCGTGGATCCGCTGGCGACGATCGGTCATGGGGTAGGGGAGATGGGCTGGCGATCTGCCGGGAGCATCATGGCTAGCAGAGGTGATGGCGCAGGTCTGGAGGGATCGCTGCTGGAGGTGCTGGGCACCGATGCCGCCGGGGTGGATGGACTCTCCCGCCAATGGCAGGAGGCGATCCTGCTGGCCGATCTGGTTGTGGCCCCGCGGCGGCTGCTGGTCGATCTCCCACGGTCGAATCGCCAACCCCAGCGCCCCGAGTGGCTTGCCAGTGACAGGCCCCTCGAGGTGATGCCTCAGGTACTGGCGGCCCTGGACGGCGGGCGGCGGGTGCTTTGGCTGGCCAGCGGTGATCCGCTCTGGTTCGGCATTGGCCGGCTGCTGCTGCAGCATCTTCCCGCCGAGCGGATCCGTTTTCACCCGGCTCCCAGCTCTCTGCAGCTGGCCTTCGCCCGGCTCGGCCGCCCCTGGCAGGACGCCAGCTGGGTCAGCCTGCACGGACGTGATCCAGAGGCGCTGGCGGCCCGGCTGCAGCAACGCCCCCCCGCCCTAGTGGTGCTCACGGACCCGGCTCGCGGGGGGGCCGAGGAGGTGCGCCGCATCCTGCGGGCCTCAGGGCTGGAGGAGGCCTACGGGGTGTGGCTGGCCGAACGGCTGGGCCATCCCGCCGAGCGCCTGCTGTCGCTGGCGGCCAGCGATCCGCTGCCGGAGGATCTCGATCCGCTCCACCTCGTGGTGCTCCTGGCCGTCGAGCCGCCCGCCCCCGATCCGGCCAGCCTGCCCTTGTTCGGCATCGACGATGGCCTCTGGTTGCAGCACCACGACCAACCAGGGCTGATGACCAAACGGGAGGTGCGCATCCAGCTCCTCGCCGATCTCGATCTTCCCGCTGAGGGGGTGCTCTGGGACATCGGGGCCGGGGTGGGCACGGTGGGGCTGGAGGCCCTGCGGCTGCGACCGGGTCTACGCCTCTGGTCGGTCGAGCGTCGGGCCGGGGCCGCGGCTCTGCTGGCGGCCAATGCGGAACGGCTGGCGGTGGCGCCCGCCGGCCTGGTGGAGGGTGTTGCCCCCGCGATTCTGGAACAACTCCCGGATCCGGATCGGGTGCTGATCGGCGGCGGTGGCCGGGACCGTCGCTCCGTGTTGGAGGCGGTGCTGCAGCGGCTCCGACCGGCCGGGGTGGTGGTGGTGCCCCTGGCCACCCTCGAAGCATTGGCCGAGCTGCGGCCGTTGCTCGAGACCGCAGGCCTCCAGGTGGCGATCCGGCAGCTGCAGGTGTGGCGCGGGGCCCCCCTGGGGGATGGCACCCGCTTGGCCCCTCTCAATCCGGTGCTGGTGCTGTCGGGCCGAAGGACCTGAGCAGTTCCACCCGCAGGGGGGAACCCACCCTCAGGCCGAGTTGGCTGGACTGGCCGGCCGCCAGTTCGAGCACCCCATCCACCGGCTCATCCGGCCCGTAGCTGGGGCATGGCAGCCGCATGCACGGGGCTGCGGCGGGCTCGATGGCGATCACGCGACCGTTGCGCACGAACACCATGTCGAGGGGTTCCGGGGTGCGGTGCATCCAGAAGCGGGCCACCTGGGCGGGGCGGTAGGGAAACCACATGCCCCGACCTGCCGGCAGCGGCGGCCGCAGTTGCAGGCCCAGGCTGTACTGGTGCCAGGTGCGGGGCACCTCCAGCACCACACAGCCCGGCTTGACGGTGGGGTGGGCGTCCGGGCCCGCCGTGGCTGTGGTGCGCCGCGGTCCCTGTGGGAGGGAAGCAACCGGCGGGTCGCCGGCAGGACACCAGCGGGCCTCAATGGGCAGGTGTTGGGGCGGTGCACTGGGTTGATCCCCTCGGGCGGCCAGACCCGGAACCAGCAGGACCGGAACCAGCAGGGCTGGAACCAGCAGGGCTGGAGCCAGCAGGGCCGGAATCACCCGTGCCGCGCCAATCGCCCCCCCCCCACGGGGCCGGGCGGCTCCACGACCCCTTGATCCGATAGGGGTGCTCAGCATCGGGCTTGGCATGGGGATCACGGTGTTGCTCGGGCGGATGGGATTGAGGCGCACCGGCTTTCCCTTTTCCAGTACTTCAGGGCCCAACCTCACTCTTCATGGCAGTAGCCCAGCTTCCCGCTCCGGCAGCCTCTCCCCCAGGCAGTAGCCCTGGCCCCGCACCGTGTGGATCAGGCGCCGTTCGCCGCCTTCCTCAAGCTTCTGGCGCAGATAACGCACGTAGACCTCGATCACGTTGCTGGCGGCGGCGGTTTCCCCCTGCCAGACCTCCTTCAGGATCCGCTCGCGGCTCACCACCCGCCCCCGTTCCCGCAGCAGGAGGAGCAGCAGGTCGAACTCCCGGGTGGTGAGGGCCACGGTCCGGTTTCCCCGCTGAACCAGCCGCGAGGCGGGAGTCACCACAAGGTCGCCCCACTGGAGCCGCTCGGTGATCGGTTCCGCCACGGGGCCGGGGCCGCGGCTCAGACCCAGGTGCAGCCTCAGCCGGGTGAGCAGGTCACTGGCTCCTACGGAGGTGAGCCAGTAGTCGTCGGCGCCGCTGGCCAGGCAGCGGATCCTTCCCTCCACGCTGTCGCTGGCGATGCCCAGCAGCAGAGGCACCCCGGAGAAGCGTTGGCGCAGCCGGGCGATCTCCCCTTCCTGATCAGGGGCCACGATCACCGCCTGGGGCTGGGGGCAGGCGCCCGATTCCTCGGGCTCCAGCGCCATCGGCCGATGGCCGGAAAGTTTGAGACGGGGTGCTAAGGCTTCGGCTTGGCCGCCGACCAGCAGCACAATCGACCCGGCCTCCGGCCTGGCGTGCCGTCCCCATCCCGGAGCATTGGCCGCCGTCATGACGGCTCCTGGCCATTGCCCGGCTTGGCCACATGGGGCAGCCCCCAGCCCAACTTGTTGCGCAGCACCTGGAAGAATTCATGGTCGGCCAGCCGCACGAACCGCACCGGGTGTTCGCTGCGCCGCACCAGCACGCGATCCTCGGGCCACACGTAGCAGCCGGCGCTGCCATCCACCACCATCATCAGCCGCTCGGGCGTGGCCGGAAACACCGTGACCGGCTCCCGGTCGCTGAACACCAGGGCCCGCGAGGCCAGGGAGTGGGCCGCGATCGGCGTGAGTTGCAGCACCGGGCAGTCGGGCGTGATCACCGGACCGCCGGCGCTGAGGGCATAGGCCGTGGAGCCGGTCGGGCTGGAGAGGATCACCCCGTCGGCGGCGATGTCAACCGGGGCATGGCGGCCGATCGCGATCTCGAAGTGGCACATGCTGGTGAGCGGCTCGCGGTGGAGGGCCATCTCGTTGAGGCAGAGCACCTCCCAGCGACGCTGCTCGCCCCGCATCACGCTCACCACCAGCATCGAGCGTTCCTCCACGGTCCATTCGCCGGCGATCACCTGGTCGAGCACACCCTCCAGGTCCTTGAGGTAGGCCTCCGCCAGGAAGCCCAGGTGGCCCGTGTTGATCGTGAGGATCGGCACGCCGATCGGTGCCGTCTGGCGGGCGGCCGAGAGCACGGTTCCGTCGCCTCCCAGCACCAGAGCCAAGGGCATGGAGGCATCGAAGCTGGCCGGCACGCAAGCGGTGTAGCCCTTGGCGCGCAGGTGCTGATCGGGATTGGCGAAGCCCACCACACCGCCAGCACTGCTCACACGCACCACCTCCATGCCGGCTGCCACGAGCCGAGCTTCGATGGTGGCGGCGGTGGCCAGGGCCAGGGCCTTGCCGTCGTTGACGATCAGGCCGATCCGGGACAGAGGTGGTGGAGCGAGTCGGCGAAGTCTAGGGAAGCAGGGGATGGCAGCACCCGCCCCGCGCCAACTCTGAAATTGATCGGCTCCATCCATTCCGTTTGCCAAGAGATGATTTGAACCCACTGGAGTCCAGGGATCGCCATGGCATCAGAACCCAGATCGAAGTGGAGCTTGTGAACGTTGTGTTCAGAGGTTGGATGTTGAATGCATAGCGTCGACGCATCCCTGGATCGGACTGGTTGTGACAGGTGGTAATGGCGATTGCTGGCTATTTGTTGGCCAATCACTTGACTGGCCGGAGCGTTGCCGCCATCTGCCTATGGGGTCCGATTGCTTAGAACTGCTCGAGAAAGCGGAGGTCGCTGGTGTACAGCCGGCGAATGTCATCGATGCCGTGGCGCACCATGCAAAAGCGCTCCACTCCCAGCCCCGCCGCGAAGCCGCTCCAGCGTTCCGGATCGATCCCCAGTCCCTCGAGCACGGCTGGATCCACCATTCCGCAGCCCATCACCTCCAACCAGCGACCCCGCCACCGCACATCCACCTCGGCGGAGGGTTCGGTGAAGGGGAAGTAGCTGGCGCGGAAACGCACCGGCAGGTCCCCGAAGAAACGCTGCAGGAAGGTGGTCACCGTGCCGCGCAGGTGGCTGAAGTCGAGTCCCTCATCGAGGGCGAGCACCTCCACCTGGTGGAACACCGGCGAGTGGGTGGCGTCCACCGCGTCGCGGCGGTACACCCGCCCGGGGGCCACGATGCGCACCGGCGGCGGATTGGCCTCCAGATGGCGGATCTGAACCGGCGAGGTGTGGGTCCGCAGCAGGCGCTCACCACCATCGGCTCCGGGCGCCAGATAGAAGGTGTCCTGCATGTCCCGGGCCGGGTGGTGGGGAGGGATGTTCAGGGCGGTGAAGTTGTAGTGGTCGCTTTCCACCTCCGGCCCTTCGGACACCCGGTAGCCCAGGCCCGCGAAGATGTCGAGGATCTCCTCCACCGTGGCCTGTAGGGGATGGCGGTGGCCCGGCGGCACATAGCGGCAGGGGGCCGTCACATCGAGCGTCTCGCGGGCGATGCGATCCGCCAGGGCCGAGGACTGGAGCTGGTGGAGGCGCTCCCCCAGCAGGCTCTGCACCTGCTCCTTGAGCACATTTGCCCTCTGTCCCACCTGGGGGCGCTCCTCGCCCGGAAGGCGCCCCATCGCCCCGAGAACCCCGGAGAGGCGCCCCTTCTTGCCCAGTAGATCCACCCGCAGCTGCTCCAGCTCAGCCGGGTCGGCAGCGGCACCGATCGCGGCGGCTGCCTCCGTTTCAAGGGCCTGAAGCTGGTCGGTGAGCTGCTGGAGGGTGATCGTGGCGCTCACGGCGGTGGTGACTGCGGAAGGGGGAAGCGCGACTGTAGGCAGTGCCGCTCCGGTGGTCGCCGCCGGGCCCCCGGTGTCCTCCTCAGGGGGCTCGCACCCGTGGGAACCATCGCGGTTGGAACCACCGGGAGGTGGCCATTCGGGCAGCGCGGCCCCCCGGAGGGTGCGGCCTTCGCTGCGCAAGAGGCCGGGAACTGGCCAGCATGAGGCCAGGAAGGGCAGGAACGAAGAGGCAATCTTTGGCGCAGGCCCTGGATGCGCTTCGTCCTAGGGGTTCAGGCCGGCTGCAGCCCACGGCACCCCGGTGTTCGAAGGCTCCATGGCAGCCTGATCGCCAGAGCCCCCCCCGCCATGGCCCCCCTTCGGATCCTGATCTGCAACGACGACGGGGTCTTCGCCGCCGGTATCCAGGCCCTGGGCGCCGAGGCCGCCGCTCGGGGTCATCAGGTCACCGTGGTGTGTCCCGACCAGGAACGCTCTGCCACGGGACATGGCCTCACCCTCCAGACCCCCCTGAGGGCCGAGCGGGCCGACCAGCTCTTCGCCCCGGGCGTGACGGCCTGGGCCTGCAGCGGCACCCCCTCCGACTGTGTGAAGCTCGGCCTGTTCCGGCTGCTGGAGGAGCCCCCCCAGCTGGTGCTCTCGGGCATCAACCACGGTCCGAATCTGGGTACGGACGTGCTGTATTCCGGCACCGTGAGTGCCGCGATGGAGGGCACGATCGAGGGCTATCCCGCCCTGGCGGTGAGCTCTGCCGACTTCAAGTGGCGCCAGTTCGGCCCCGCCGCTCGTCTCGCCCTGGACGTGGCCGAAGGAATGGTGGCGGCCGGCTGGCGCGAGGGCATGCTGCTCAACCTGAACGTGCCGCCCCTGCCGTCCGAGGCTATCGGCCCCCTGCGCTGGTGCCGCACCGCCGTTCGCCGCTACACCGATCAGTTCGACCGGCGCGAGGATCCCCGTGGCCGCACCTATTACTGGTTGGCCGGCGAGGTGGTGGACGACCTGGATGCCGCCGTGGCGGGCCCCGCCGACTGGCCCACCGATGTGGCCTGGATCGCTGCGGGGGGAGCCTCGCTCACGCCGTTGCAGCCCGAATTGTTCTGGAGGGGTGCCGCGGACAACCTGCCCAATCCGGCGGCTCTCACCGCTGGCCCGGGGCCCGCGTGATCGTCCCAGGGCTGCCATTCGCCCTCAACGGGAGCCACGCCCTTCTGGATTGCCACGCCGCTCCACTCTGCCGATCCTGGCCCTCGCCTCGTTCATCGGACCATCGGCCGGTGGCCCAGCCCAGGAGCCCCCTCAACCCCTGCGGTGGACCCGCTGCAGCATCCACAGGGTGAACATCAGGCCGATCAGATGGGCGAAGAGCACCTGGGTGTTGCTCAGCACCGAGAGCATCTCGATCGAGGTGATCGGGAAGGTGCTGATCGGTCCCTGACTTCCCTGATAGGCCATTGGGCCGAACAGCCCCGGAGCCTGCATCGAGGCCTGCAGGAAAAGGCTCCCGGCCAGGGCCTGGTAGCCCACGGCGGCGATCGTGAGGCCGGCCAGATCCACCAGCAGCCCGCGCTTGATCAGGCGGCTGGTTTCGCCGCGGCTGGGGCGCACCGGACTGGCCAGGGCCCGGCCGCAGCGGATCACCAGCCAGCACTGCCAGAGGCTCCAGGCGAGCAGCAGGAAGGAGAGCGTGGTGAAGGAGAGTCCAGGGCCCAAGCCCACGGCCCGCTGGGCATTGGAGGCCACTCGGGCACCGATGCTGTTGAACAGCAGCACCCCCACCACCACCACCGCCAGGGCCAGCTGGGTCCAGAAGCGCACCCAGCCCACATTGCGGAGGGCGCCGGAGATGCGCTGCAGATCCACTGGATCGGCCATGGGTCGTGCTGCTCGCAGAGGTTCCAAACTTGCCATGGGAGGATCCCCACGGCGAGCGCCTGGCCTGAAATCCCCTGTCGATTCCGCTGCACACCCCGGACCAGGCCCTGCGCCCCACCGCCATCGCCCTGGGAAGTTTCGATGGTCTGCATCGGGGGCATCGCCGGGTGATTGGCGCGGTCACCGAGACCGACCCGGTTGGAGCGGTGCCGACCGTGGTGAGCTTCTGGCCCCATCCGCGCGAGCTGTTGCACGGCGAGGCGAGGCTGCGCCTGGATCTGCCGGAGGAAAAGCTGCAGCTGCTGGAACCCCTCGGCATCCGCCAGCTGGTGCTCGTGCCCTTTACCCATGAGCTCGCCGCCCTCAGGCCCCAGGCCTTCGTGGAGCAGGTGCTGCTTGGCCAGTTGCAGGCCCGTCAGGTGGCGGTGGGCGAAAACTTCCGGTTCGGCGCTGGTCGCAGTGGCGGTGCCGCCGATCTGGTCCGGCTTGGCGCCGCCTGCGGCATCGCCGTCAGCGTGCTGCCCATGCTCTGGGATGGGCCCGAGCGGGTCAGCAGCAGTCGGATCCGCCGGGCCCTGGCCAACGGGGAGATCGCCGAAGCTACCCGCCTGCTGGAGCGCCCATACCGCTTCTGGGGTCGGGTGGGCAGCGGCCGGGGCCTGGGGCGCCAGCTGGGTTGGCCCACGGCCAACCTGCAGGTGGATAGCCACAAGTTTCTGCCCCTGGAGGGGGTGTATGCCGCCACCGCTTGGTTAGGGGATCCGTCCATGGCACCTGGAGCGCAGGCGGCTGAGCCCATGGCGGCGGTGATGAATCTGGGTCCCCAACCCACGGTGGACCCTCAGGCTCCATCGGCGGTGGAGGTGCATCTTCTCGACCGTCAGCTGGAGCTGGCGGGGTGCCAACTGGTGGTGGAGCCGCTGCGGCTGCTTCGGCGTCAGCAGACCTTTCCTAGCCTAGAGGCTCTAACGTGGCAGATCCAGCGCGATGCCGAGATGGCACGGCAAGATTGCCTGGCTTGGGGTGATGTATCTTTCCGTTGATATGAAGCTAGCGACACCGCTACAGTCCCTAAATGATTCTAGTTTGTTGCTCACGCGACCCCACTGACCAGGATGAAAACAAGAGGCGGCAAAAACATTGCCAATCTAATCGATGGTTTGAGTTATAAGTTTGACGGGTTTATGTTTAATCTCGCCCAATCCTGTCGAGTGAGTCCTCACAGGTTCAAGAGTCTCTTGGTCCTGCTGCTGATATTTGCGCTGGTGCTCCTGAGTGCTTCTCAGATCACCGATGCGGATATTCAGAAAGACGCCTTGGTTAATCTGAGATTCGCCTTCAATCTGGCTCACCACGGTGCTCTCTCAGTCTCCGAAAGTTCTCCTTACTTAGCTTCCAACGCCCGCGAGCCGATCCCCAACCTCGTGACTGGCCTGCATCTGAGAATTCTGGAACTGTTTCAGCCCGAGCTTGCCTTTAGTGATCTGGCGCAAGGGCGGGGATCTCAGCTTCTTAAGCTGGTTAATGTTTATTGGGTCGTTCTTGGACTGGTGGCTACATCCCTTCTGGCAAAAGCCCTTCTGAATAGTTTTATGCTAGAGGTCATGGCAATCGCGTTGGTGGGATATTTCTTCTTTGCCGTGCCGATGATTGTCGATAATCTGTACACCGAGTTACAGGCTTCTGTGATACTGCTTTGGTCCAGTTGGTTCCTGCTTCGAGCCTCAACCCGGCGCCGATGGACTGACGCCCTGCTTGTGGGCATTGGATTCGGTCTGTTGAGTCTCACGAAGGCAATCATGTTTTATGTCTGCCTTCTGGTCATGGCGCTGCTGCTGTTGCGTTGGTTGTGGGTGTCCCTGCGCAGTGGTTTCAGGTTCAGGTCGGGCAGGGCGTCTGCTCTGGCGATGCTGGCCGGATTAGCCCTTGCACTTCTTCCTTGGACCCTACGCAACAGGGTTGAACTGGGTACCTTCCAACTGACCCAGCGTGGCGGCAGGGTGATGTATGCCCGCGCAATCAAAAACAGGATGGAGAACGGTGAAATTCCTGGTGTGATCTATTTCTGGGGTCCCTCTTTTTATCAGCACATCTCCCGCAGGCTGGGATTCGGTGCTGAACCGCGCGATTATCAGGCCGGAGGCCGGTATCGGCGAATCAATCGCTATGGATCGAATTTCCAGCGCTCAGATTACGAGGCTATGGTCGCCGGACGGCCTCAGGATGTGGTCAGTTATCACCGCAAGGTGGGTGCGGAGGTCAACCGGATCACCTATCAGGCGGCGACACAGGGGGTGTCTGACCCGAACCGCTACGCGGAGAAGCAGGTGGGTGCCAAGGCTAGGCGCATGATCGTTGGTGACCCCACCAGGCATCTTTTGATGACTCCGCTGTTTGCCTGGAGGGGAATCTGGTCATGGCCGAACGAGGGGGCGATGTTCAAGACCAGCGGCCTCTACGTACTGGTCAAAGACCTCCTGTCGTTGGCGTCCTATGTCTCCCTATTCATCATGTTTCTGATCGGCGTCCTGCGCCGCCGGGCCCGTGATCTGGCCATCACGGTGTTGCCGGTCGGCATGCTCTTGGCCTACGCACTGCTCACCCACAACATCCCCCGCTACTCGTCGCCTGCCATTCCTCTGATGATTCTCTCGATGGTGGTTCTTCTCGAACGGGTGGCCAGCCCGAGGCGCCCCACTGGAGATGTTGATCTTGATGGGCAGGGATTGGCCTGACGCGGGCTGCTTTGCGAGGCGGCTTCGATGGGAGATCGCGGCAGGGCTGACATTGCACGCTAAGTCCCAGAGACCCAGGGGGATCATGCATGGATTTTCTATCCGCCATCCCATACCATCCCCCTGGAATGGCGAAATCCAAGCATGGTGCAGTCAGTGACTGTCTCGGCTGGCCAATGCTGGGAACTCCTTGGCTTAGATTGCTGGCACTTCAAGGATGGCTAGCTGCAACTTGTTGGATCCCTCGTCCCGCTCCCCGTTCTGATGCCTTGAGGCCTCTTGCGACCTACCGTAGTTGAACGACATTTCCGGGCAGTCGATTCCAGTCTTCCCCCTCGGGCTGATCGCTCCATGAAGCTCATCATCCAGATCCCCTGCTTCAACGAAGCGGCCACCTTGCCGATCGCCCTGGCGGCCTTGCCGCGGCAGGTGATCGGGTTTGATCTCGTGGAATGGTTGATCATCGATGATGGCAGCAGCGACGAAACGGCGGCGGTCGCCGCGATGCATGGGGTGGATCACGTGGTTCGCCATTTTCAGAACAAGGGGCTCGCCCGCGGCTTCATGACCGGGTTGGATGCCTGCTTGGAGCGCGGTGCCGATGTGATCGTCAACACCGATGCCGATAATCAGTACGACGCTCGTGATATCGCCGCCCTAGTGATCCCCATCTTGGAGCAGCGGGCGGAAATTGTGGTGGGGGCAAGGCCAATCGCGGAAATCCGCCATTTCTCGCCGGTCAAGAAGTTGCTCCAGAAGCTAGGCAGTTCCGTGGTTCGCAGTTTTAGCGGCACCGACATCCCCGATGCCCCCAGCGGCTTCCGCGCCATCAGCCGCAAGGCCGCCCAGCAGCTCATCGTCTTCAGCGACTACACCTACACCCTGGAAACCATTATCCAGGCCGGCCAAAAGAACATCGCCATCACCTCGGTGCCGGTACGGGTGAATGGTTTTCAGCGGCCTTCGCGTCTGGTGAAGAGTATCCCTTCTTACATCCAACGCAGCATCGTCACGATTCTTAGAATCTTTGTCATTTACCGGCCGTTCCGGTTTTTCTCCGTGCTGGGTTCCGTCTTGCTCGGCTTCGGCATCCTTATCGGTTGCCGCTATCTCTACATGGCTTCGATCGGCCGGGGGGCCGGCCATACCCAATCGCTCATTCTTGCTGCCGTTCTCCTGGTGGCCGGCTTCCAGACCGTATTGATCGCCTTCGTCACCGATGTGATCGCTGCCAATCGCAAGTTGCTGGAAGAATTGCGTTTTGAGTCCCGCCGCCGCAAGCTCTAAATCATGGCAAAACAGGGGATGTTCGGCACAGCTCTCGACCGGTTCCTGAAGAAGACCTGGACCCAGGCCGATATCGATCGTTACGTGGGTATCCACCGGCAGGCCTGGCTAACCCATGCGGCCGATCCAGGGATCCGCAGCCGGGCCGCCTCGGGGGGCACCACCAGTGCTGTTCTGATCGAGGGGCTGCGCCAAGGACTGTTCGAGGGAGCCGTGGTGTGCAGCGCCCAAGTGCAGGACGGCAAGGTGCGTCCCTCCTTCAGGATTGCCACCACCCCGGATCAGATCCTGGCCGCCCGGGGCAGCAAGTATGTCGAATCCCGGTTCCTGCCCTCGGTGCTCCCCCTGTTGCGCGATTTCCAGGGTCGGGTGGCGGTGGTGGGCTTGCCCTGCGACATCGCTGCGCTGAAGCAGCGCTGCAACGCCGACCCAGCCTTGGCGGCCAAAGTGGCGGTGACCATCGCCCTGGTCTGCGGGCACAATTCCCGCACGGCTCTGATCGATGCCACCACTGCACGGCTGGAGAAGCAGAGCGGCCGGACCCTGCGCGACTACCGGTTCAGGATTGGCCACTGGCGCGGTCACCTCGAAGCCGAATTCAACGACGGTTCCATTCTCCGCAGGCCAACGAAAGTCTTCAACGACTATCAGAACATGTTCTTTTTCTGCGAGCGGAAGTGTCTGGCCTGTCACGATCATTACGGCTATGCGGCCGATCTCACCATGGGAGACATTTGGTTGTTCCGTCTCAAGGCCGACCCCATCAAGCACACGGCGGTGATCACCCGCACCGATGCCGGTGAAGCGCTCTTCGATGCCGCCACAGGCTCCCGAGCGGTGGTGGCCGCGAAGATCGACATCCGCGATATCATGGATGGCCAGGCCCGCATCGGCCCGGCCCATTACAACGTCACGGCGAGGGCGAGAGCGGGCCGCTGGCTCGGGATCAAGCTCCCCGATCGGGTGCACGCCCCCGTCACCTGGCACGACGAACTCAATGCCCTGTGGACCTTGGCCAATGTTCGATTGAGTGAAACGTCCTGGGGCCGTTGGCTGATCTTCGCCATGCCCCGTTCCATGATTCGCGCCCTGCTCTACATGAAGAAAGGTCTGGAGTCGATCAAGTGAAGGCGGTTTCGATCATCGCGGCCACCTTTCACGGCAACCGTGGCGCCGAGGCGATGCTGAGCACCACCATCGGTGTGCTCGCTGAGCGCCACGGCAGCGATCTTCGCTACGAAGTCTTCAGCTATTACCCCTCGGCCGATCGCCAGTTGGTGGACGACCCCCGGGTGCGCATCCACTCCTCCACCCCTGCCCACCTAGTGCTGGTGTTGTTCCCCGGAGCGGTGCTGCACCGGCTGCTCAGCCTCTTGCGCTGGAAGGGTCCGCAGCGGTGGCTGCCGGCCTCGGTGCAGGCCCTGGCCGGGTCGCGCGTTCACCTGTGCCTGGCCGGGGTCTCGTTCATTGATGGCCGCGCCAAGTTCCTTCCCTTCAACATCGCCACCATCTGGCCGGCCATGGTCCTGGGGGTCCCGGTGGTGAAGCTCTCCCAGGCGATGGGGCCATTCCGCACCTTGCCCAATCGGCCCTTGGCGCGCCTGTTTCTGGGCGGTTGCCGCTTCGTCAACACCCGCGGTGCCGTGACCCAGCGCCATCTCGAGGGGGTGCTCGGGGGCTCGGGGGCCTACGGGCGCAGCGATGATGTGGCCTTCCTGTTTGAAGAGCGGTTCTGCATCAGCCGGCCGGCGGTCGGGCTGGAGCCCCGTCTGGAGCGCCTTCATGATCTGCGTGCCCTGGGGCGACTGATCATCGGCGTCTGCCCGAGCGCCGTGATTGCCCGGCGAGCCGTCGCCGAGGGGCGTGATTATCCAGGCTGGATCGCCGGTCTGATCGCCGAACTCGTGGCCCGGGGCCATGGAGTTGCCCTCTATCCAAACGCCACCCGGGACCTGGAGGAAACCCGACTGCACAACAACGACCTGCCCCTGTTGCGCGAGATCCTGAGCCGCCTTGATCCTGCTGCCGCTGCCTCGGTGGTGGGCTTCGAGGGCAGCTGGAACGCGGCCCAGATTCACCGCATCCTGGCGGCCTGCGACGTCCATGCCGTCTCCCGCTTTCACGCCATGGTGGGATCCCTGGTAGCTGGGGTCCCTGTGCTGGTCCTGGGCTGGAGCCACAAGTACCTGGAGGTCATGGAGCGTTTCCAGCAGTCGGAGATGGTCTTCGACGGCAGTGATCTCGACTTACCCCGCACCCTCGCCCAGATCGACCGTCTGATCGCAGAACGGCATGATCGCCACGCCCGCATCATCGCCGCACTGCCGGCGGTGCGGGAGCTGTCGCGGGTCCAGTTCGATGGGGTGAGCGCCCTGATCGGGCCTTGAAGCTCCATCGCAGCCATCTGGTGGTGCTGGCCAAATGGGCCTGGCTCGTTCTTGTCCTCGGGTGGGTGGTGGCGTTCATGGTCACCAAGCGGGAGGTCATCGCCGAGGACGTCGCCCGTTTCTCGCCAGCGGTGCTGTTGCTCAGCACCACCCTGCTCTTGCTCGGAAAGCTGGCGCTCAATGAGGCCATGCTGGTGTCCGCCCACCAGTGCCGAATTCCTTTGGGCCGGCGGGATGGTTTTTACATCTACAACATCGCCCAGCTGGCCAAGTACGTGCCGGGTTCGGTCTGGCAGTTCGTGAGCCGCATCGCCATGCTGCGGGCCCGCCAGTTCCCCGCCGTGGCCATCCGCGACTCGATGATCGCTGAAACCGGTTGGGTGATCGGTTCAGCCGTTGTGCTGGGTGGGGTACTGGTAGCGCTGGGCCAGCCTGGCTTCTTCCTGCGCTTGGTCATGGTCCTGGCAGGAGCTCCTCCCGCCATCCGCACCCTGCTGGTCAGTGGGCTGGCGGGGGCCCTGATCCTGGGCGCCTGGTGGGGGAGGCGGCGCTGGCCACGGCTGTGGCCCTGGCTGATCCGGCTCCGACCACCGGGCCGGGCGGTGGCGCTGTTGTTAGGGGCCTGGATGGCGCTGGGGGCCTCCTTCTGGGTGTGCCTGCGGCCCTTCCTGAGCCAGGGACCGACCTGGTCAGTAGCGATCGGTGTCTACTGTTTGGCCTGGGTGGCGGGATTTCTGGTGCCGTTCGCCCCCGCGGGCCTGGGGGTGCGGGAGGCGGTGCTGGCCCTGGTGCTCGATCCCGTGCTCGATCCCCAGACCTCCCTGGTGGTCGTCGCCGTCCACCGAGTGATCTATCTCCTCGTGGAGGTGGTGCTGGCCCTGGTGGCCTGGCTGGCGGGGCCCGAACCGGCCATGCCCGTGCCCTGAGGCGCTTTGCGGCTTGATCCCCCATCGGGTCCCATACGCAACGGGCCTAGCAGGATTGGGAGCGTCAGGGGATGGCCCAAGCTTCCCCCACCCACCGTGTTGGGCCGGCTGGTGACCATCGGCGGAGATATGTTGTTTTTTGGTTGGGGGTGTCTGGCTTGGGCTGGATCACCTTCCCAATCTGAAGATCTCAAGGGTTAAGTTCGTTGATAGGCGTTGGCAAGGCCCCAGGCGATAAATAGGCTGATGCTGCCAATCAGCAGGATGCCAGCTATCAGGACCTCCATCGCTTGGTCGCCGGGTCTGAGATCAGCAACGCTTGGACTTTTCTGCCCCATGGTGGCCGTCGGGGTTGTGTCCGGGTTTGCCATGGGCTTTGGGCCTGCCGTTTCCTCTGAGGCCATTTCATCTATCGCTTACTGTTACACATTAAACCTGTTGTCCCCGTTGTTTGCGTCACCGCCGTGATTGATGCCGGCCTGTTCACCCATCAAGCCCGGGAGACGGCGTCCATCGACCGGCTGATTGACGCCAATCTCGATCGGGCCCGGGAGGGCCTGCGGGTGCTTGAGGACTGGTGTCGTTTTGTCCTGGAGCGCCCCGACCTTGTGGCCCGCTCCAAGGACCTCCGCCAGCGCCTCGGCCGACTCCATCAGCCCCGCTACAAATTGGCCCGCCATGCAGCCACCGACCCCGCCACCGGCCTGGCCCATCCGGCCCAGCTGAAGCGAGGGAAAGGCGCTGAGGTGGTGGCGGCCAATGCGGGCAGGGTTCAGGAGGCGTTGCGGGTGCTGGAGGAATTCGGCCGACGGGACGATCCGCTTCTGGCCCAGGAGGCGGCGGCGATTCGCTATCTCGCCTACGACCTAGAGGTGGATCTGTTGCGGGCCCAGCCGGGCGACGAAGATCGCCGGCAGCGCTTGGCCCAATGCCATCTGTATCTCGTTACTAGCCCTTCCCCTCGCCTGGAGGACCAGGTCAGGTCGGCTTTGGAGGCGGGGGTGCGGCTGGTGCAATACCGAGCCAAGGACAGCGACGCCGCTTCGGCTCCCCTCAATGATCGTCAGCGACTGGCTCAGGCCCGGGCCCTGCGCGAGATCTGCACCGCCCACGGTGCCCTGTTCATCGTCAATGACCGCATCGACCTGGCCTTGGCGGTGGATGCCGATGGGGTGCACCTCGGCCAGGACGACCTTCCCCCGGCCGTGGCCCGCCAGCTGCTGGGCCAAGGCCGCTTGCTGGGCCTCAGTACCCATGCCATCGAGCAGCTCCGCCAGGCGGTGAGGGATGGCTGCGACTACGTGGGCGTGGGGCCGGTTAACGCCACCCCCACCAAACCGGGCCGGGAGCCGGTCGGCCTGGCGTATGTCGCTCAGGCTGCGGCTGAGTGCCCGATTCCCTGCTTCGCAATCGGCGGCATCGACCTGAGCAACCTGGCTGCTGTGGTTGCCGCCGGCGCTCGCCGGGTGGCGGTGGTGCGGGCGATCACGGCAGCTCCAGACCCTCGGGCGGCCAGCGTTGCTCTGCTGGAGGCCCTGGCGAGGATTGATGGCTGAGCTGATCGTGTTGCGGGTCAACGGCGAGGAGCGAACGGCCCCTGGAGGCGTGACCCTCGATCAAGTGCTGGAGGCCCTCGGCTACCAGCCCCGGCTGGTGGTGGTGGAGTTCAACGGATCCATCTTGTCCCGCCAGAACTGGCCTTCCCAGCCGGTGGTGGAATCCGATGTGCTGGAGGTGGTCACCATTGTGGGGGGTGGTTCCTAGATTCCGTTCATCCCTCGGCGCCATCCATGGCTCCTCGACAGTTACCCCCGTTCCTGCGTCCCGTGCTGCGGCGCCTGACCGGATTCGTGCTTATCCCGGTTTTGATGGCCGCCTTGCTTGCCGCCGCACCAACCCCCGCTCAGGCCGCCAGTGGGGGCCGCATCGGTGGCGGCAGTTTCCGTTCGGCTCCTTCCGCGCCCCGTAATTACGGCGGTGGCGGCTCCTATCGCGGTGGCAATCGCGGTGGCTACTACGGCGGTGGTGGTGGTTATTACGGTGGCGGCGGCTACTACGGCGGTGGTGGCTACTACGGCGGCGGCGGCTTTGGTGTGCCGTTCGTGGTGCCGATCTTCGGATTCGGAGGTGGTCTGCTCGGCCTGCTGGTGCTGATGGCCGTTGTGGGTGCCCTGCTCAATGGCCTGCGCAACGCCGGAGGCAGCCTTTCCGGTTCCGATTCCGCCGGCAGCCTCGGCGGTTCTGTGGATGGCCCCGTGGCGATCGCCGAGGTTCAGGTGGGTCTGCTGGCCTCCGCCCGCGAACTCCAGGCCGATTTGCGTCGCATGGCCGCCACGGCCGACACCACCACCACGGCGGGTCTGCAGCGGGTCCTGCAGGAGACCAGCCTCTCCCTGTTGCGCAACCCAGAGCTCTGGGTTTACGCCAACGGCGAGGTTGGTCAGGTGCCCTTCGCTAGTGCCGAGTCCACCTTCAACCGCCTTGCTGTGCGGGAGCGCAGCAAGCTCGAACGGGAGATCACCACCAATGTGGCCGGAGCGCGCAGCGCCGGGTCCTCCGTGGTTGCTGCCGGCAGCAGCGACGCGGCGAGTGATTACATCGCGGTCACGCTGCTGATCGCCAGTCGTCGAGCCCTTGACCTCAAGGGCACGGATACGGCTGAAGCGCTTCGCGAAACCCTCCAGCGTCTTGCCTCGGTGGGTGTCGAGGATCTCCTCGCCCTCGAGGTGATCTGGCAGCCCGAGGGGGTGGGCGAGGTGCTCACCGCCGACCAGTTGCTGGGGGCCTACCCCGAACTTCAGCATCTCTGAATCGCGCTGGCCGTCCCCGGGCAGCCCAATCCCTCCCGCAGGTTTCCTTGTGAGCCCTGCGGGAGGGATTCAGCTGGTGGTATCCCTATCCCCGCCTCAACCTGCCACCATTTCGCGCTCCGACGCTCGGACCGCCAGCTCACCGCACTGGGTGAACACCCCCTGCTTCTTCACCCTGCACAGGCCCCATGGCTGAGGACCCGAGGATGCGCAGGGCCGCCATCGCGGCTCCGTAGCCGTTGTCGATGTTCACCACAGTGAGTCCCGGCGCGCAGCTCGCGAGCATCCCCTGCAGGGCCGCCTGTCCACCGGCGCTTACCCCGTAGCCCACCGAAACCGGCACCCCGATCACCGGTTGGGGCAACAGGCCGGCCAGCACGGTCGGCAGGGCGCCCTCCATACCGGCACAGGCAATTAGCAGCGGAGCCCGCCTGATGCGATCCAGCTGGCCGAGCAGGCGATGCAGCCCTGCCACGCCCACATCCAGCACCAGATCGCTGGCGATCCCGTGGCAGGCCAGGGCCAGGCTGGCTTCGCTCGCCACGATCAGGTCGCTGCTACCCCCGGCCACGATCGCCACCGCTGCCCGTTCGGGATCAGCCTGGGGCAATGGAGCTGAGCAGATGCAGCGGCCGTCCGGGTGATACCTCCAGGTCGTGGGGTCATGCCCCCAGGCTGCCAGGCCTGCCAGCACCGCCTCGGCTTTGGAGGCAACCACCCGGGTCACCAGGCCGACCTGGCCGGCCTGGTGCATTCCTTCCAGGGCCGCCACGATCTGCCCGGCACTCTTGTGTTCGCCCCAGATCGCCTCCACCATCCCCAGCCGGCTGCGGCGATCGAGGTCGAGGCGGAGGTCGAGGCGCGGCTTGGTGGGTTCCGGGGGTTGGGTCATGGCCGCTGCAACAGGGCTACCGCATGGCAGGCGATGCCCTCTTCCCGCCCGGTGGCATCGAGACGTTCATTGGTGGTGGCCTTCACCCCCACCCGATCGGGCTCCACCCCCAGCCGGCCGGCGATGGCCGCTTGCATCGCCGCGATGTGGGGCCGAAGTTTCGGCCGCTCGGCCACCACCACCGCATCCACGTTCACCACATCCCAGCCCCGTTCGCGGATCAACTCCATCACCCGCTCCAGCAGCTCCAGGCTGTCGGCCCCTTTCCAGCGGGGATCGTCCGGGGGGAAGTATCGGCCGATGTCGCCGAGGCCAAGGGCCCCCAGCAGGGCATCCATCAGGGCGTGCACCAGCACGTCGGCATCGCTATGGCCATCGAGGCCCAGCCCGGCCGGATGCTCCAGCCGCTGCCCCCCCAGGATCAGGGGCCGACCGCTCACCAGGCGGTGAATGTCATAGCCGTTGCCGATCCGCAGCTGCATGCTGGCCTCGCGTTGATCGTCCGATGCTGGTTCAGTCTTCCAGCCTGGGCGTTCCGCCTCCTGCGGTCGGCTGCTAGCTGCGGCCGCGGATCCCTGCTCCTGAATCCAGCGGGCATGGAGATCGGGCCGCCGCTGGAGGGTGCGCTCCAGCTGCTGCTCGAATCGCCAGCGGGCGATCGCCCCGTGGTCTCCACTCCGCAGGATGGCTGGCACCTCCATGCCGCGGAATTCAGCCGGGCGGGTGAAATGGGGGTGCTCTAACAGCAGACTGCTGTGGCTCTCCTCCTCAAGGGAGGCTGCCGTTCCAACGGTGCCTGGCAACAGCCGCACCACCCCATTGATGATCGTGGCGGCGGGCAGCTCGCCGCCGGTGAGCACGAAGTCGCCGATCGACACCTCCTCATCGGCCAGGCTGCGGATCCGCTCGTCGAAGCCCTCGTAATGGCCGCAGAGCAACACCAGCTGTTCATAGCCGGCCCAGCGCTGTAGATCCGTCTGGTGCAACGGCTTCCCCTGGGGGCTCATCAGCAGCACCCTTCGGCGGCCCTGGCAGGGAATGGCCTCGAAGGTGGCGAACACCGGCTCCGGTTTGAGCACCATGCCCGCCCCGCCCCCGTAGGGCTCATCGTCCACCTTGCGGTAGCGGTCCGTCGCTTGCTCGCGGGGATTGTGCAGGTGCAGCGCGGCGATGCCGGCCGTGAAGGACCGGCCGATCACCCCGAGGCTGAGCAGGGGGGCGAAGGCCTCGGGGGCCAGGCTCACCACATCCAGACGCATCACGGCGCGGGGCGGCTGACGCGGCGGATCTCGGAGCTGAAGCTGGCACGGGAAGGGCTGCCATCTCGGCCGCGCTCCACGCTGCTCCGCAGGCGCAGGTTGGGCTTGGTGAACCAGATCCGCTCCCGCACCACGGTGTCGGCCCCGTTCTGGGCGAGCTCCAGGCTGCCGTCGCTCCAGAGTTGCCAGGTGCCATGGCCGAGCGCGTTGCCGGCCTGATCCTGGCGCTCAAAACCGCCCCCCGCCTGGAAGTGCAAGCGCTGCGGTGTGGCCGATCGGCTATCGACCGCCGGGGGCGTCACCTGCAACGCCCCCGGTTCGTGCGGTTCCACCGGCTCCAGATAGGCCACGAGCAGGGCCCCGCGGGCGCTGTCATGCCACTGTTCCTGGGGCGCGGCAGCCGTTGGGTCCGGATCGTCGCCGCCGAAGGGCCCCTGAATGGCCCCTCCCGCCGATGCCTCTTGCCCGGCCGCGGGAGGAGGCGTTGGGTTGGCATCGTCATCCCCTGTGTTCTGAAGCTCGAAGCGGCTGCGCACCGTGAGCCACTCACCGTCACAGAGCCGGAGAAAACTCGCCAAGTCGGAGGGGGGAAACTCGCTCAAGCTGATCGCCATGCACCGGCTCATCCTCTCAGCCGCCCTTCTTCAATGCATTGCTCAGCTGTCTTACTGGGCCCCATCTCTGGGCCAGCGAAACAATCGCTGGGCTTTTCAGTCGCCCGTGTAGCCCAGTTCGGCTAGGCGGGAGGCACTGCGCCGCCAGTGCGGCACCACCTTCACGAAGAGTTCCAGGTAGACGGGCCCGCCGAAGACCTTCTGCATCTGCAGCCGGGCGCCCTTTCCGATCTCCCTAAGCATGCTGCCGCCCTTGCCGATCAGGATCGCCTTCTGGCTGCTGCGTTCCACCACCACCGTCGCCAGCACCGCCGTCCGGGGCCCATCCTCCACAATTCGCTCCACCCTCACCGCCACCGAATGGGGCACCTCCTCTCGAGTGTGATGCAGCACCTGTTCCCGGATCAGCTCGGCCAGGAGCAACTGTTCCGGCTGGTCGCTCACGGCATCGGCCGGATAGAGGTGGGGTCCTGCGGGCAGATCAGCCGCCAGGCTCCGCACCAGTTCGGCGGTGCCTTCCCCGGTGAGGGCACTCACTGGATGGAGGGGCCAGGGGAGGCCGGATTTGCCTTCGCCGCCGTCCAGCAGCTCCCGGTAGGAGTCCGCCAGTTCCATAGCTCGTCCGGGTTCCACCAGATCGTGCTTATTGAGGGCCAGATGCACCGGCAGGTTGCCCTGGCGTAGCAGCTCCACGATGTAGGCGTCGCCCCGTCCCGCTGGCTGGCTGCCATCCACCAGCAACAGCACCACATCCACCTCGCCGATCGCCCCGCGGGCGCTCTGCACCAGGCGCTCGCCCAGCAGATGGTGGGGCTTATGGATGCCGGGCGTGTCCAGCAGCACCAACTGGGCCGAGGGCGTGGTGAGAATCGCCCTCAGCCGGTTGCGGGTGGTCTGGGCCACGGGAGAGGTGATGGCCACCTTTTCCCCCACCAGCTGGTTGAGCAGGGTGGACTTGCCCACATTGGGGCGACCAATCAGGGCAACGAAGCCGGATCGGAACCCTTCGGGACTGACCGGCAGGGCCTGGGAAATCTCCATGCAGCAAGCCTGGCAGCCAGCGCTCCCCGCTGGACCGTCCCATGGCAGCCGGTGCCGCCACTTCATAGGCTGGAAACCTATCCGCTGGGGCCCAGCCGCATGACAGCCGAGTCCGGAGCCTCTGCTCCCACGTTCCCCCAGGCGATGGAGCAAGCCGCCCAGGGGCTTGCTCTCTGGGAGGCCGGCGAGCTAAGCGATGAGGTGCTCGCCGATCAGGTGGCCCACTTGGTGAACAGCCGTGATGGTGCGCGAGGTTTCTTCGTGGTGAGCCTCAGCAGCGACAGTGCCCTGATGGATCGCCCCCCCGAGCCCCTGGTGCTGCAACTGCGGCAGGCGGGCGAGGGGGTGGTGGATCTCACGGTCCGCAATCTGGCGATGTCCACGGCCATGGCGCTGCATCATCAGCGCAGCGGAGATGCCACCCAGCAGGCCCGATCGGAACGGGTGAGGGACAGGAGCACTGATCTGTTGCGCCAGCTTGATCCGAATCTGGTCAAGCAGCGTTTGGAGGTTCTGCTTCAGGCTGCCGGCCAGGCCAGCGGCCCCGATCTCGACTTTCTCGATCGCTGGGGATACGACCCCGAACAGCGCCAGGCGATCAGCGAGGCAGTGCTGGCGGTGGCCCAGTAGCGGCTAGCGCCGGCGTCAGAGCCTCTGCCAGAGAGGCGCCTTGTTGATCACCGGCGGTGCGGGTGGCGACCAGCCCGGTGCTCGGCGAGGCCCGATTGGCAGCCACTCCCAGCCTGGGTGCGCCAAGGGTCCAAAAGGGACCGCAGACCAGGTGGGAACAGGGGGTTGTCCTGCGGTGGAGCCCGCCGCCACCGATGAGCCAGCCGACCATATTGGCCTGTTCTCCGCTCCAGCCACCAGAATCTCACCGGACCAGACCGGCAGAGCCGTGGCGCAGACCAGGCCGAGGACGAAGCCGCAGCCTCGGCGGAGCGGGGTGTTCGCGGGAATCGACGCCATGGCGTTCAGGGGATGCTGGCTCCAGTCGCTGACCCTGGGGGGAGAGAGCTACTGGCGGTTGGAGCGGCTGCCGGCGGGGGTGGTGCCGCCACCTCGGGGGCCGGGGCTGCGGCCACGGGGGGTGGGCTTGGGGCGACTGCGGGTTCAGCGGCCGCGGGCCGGCTGTTTGTCGCCAAGGGGGTTTGGATCGGCGCGGCGGTGCTGGTTGGGATGGGAGCAGGCTGCGGGTCGCGGGGCGCCTCGGGCAGGGGCTCGAGATGGACCACAGCAGCGGTCACGCCGGCCTGTCCCGAGGTGGGCTGGCGTGACGACCATTGGCGGATTTCATCCACCACGGCCGGATTGTCCGGTTTAGTGAGGATGTCGACGCTGCCATCCGGTTGAACCGCCAGGGGCACTGGAGTTGACTGGCGCACCCGGAGCGAGGGCACATGAACCACCCTGGCTGCCGTGACGTTGGTAGCAGCGCCCTTACTCGTGGCCAGGCCGTGGAGGGCTCGTCGCATCGGTTCCCTCCAGGTTCCGGGCAGGGGGGCGAGGGGGTCACCGCTCCTTTGCCAGCGGGCCCGTTCTGCCATGGCCAGGGGAGGCATTGCGGGAGTGTTGAGATCGCTCAGGCCGAGGCTGCCCCCTAGCAATTCGGCCCTGTTGAAAGTCTGGAAAATGAGATTAGGTGAGTTTGCTGTGGTGGAGAGGCCGAGGGGGGAGGTTTCACGGCGCCGTTGCAGTTGAGGCTCACCTGGGCCTGAAGCCGCGATTGGTGTAACGGGGGGGGTGGCTGTTCGCCCGGGATTCAGCCTGTGGGAAAGACCGGTCGACGCGAAGCCGGCCAAGCCCGCTTCGCTCACCATGTCGGTTCGGTCGGAGTCATTAAGGGGCGACCGGGTGGCGCTCCCGAGAAGCAGGCCAGTGTCCTTGAGCTTGCTAGCTGCGGTGGTCACGCCACCAGGGAGCTGGATCTGCGGGATCTCTCCCCGGGGAGAGCGGCGGCTCGCGGCTTCGGCGATCTCCCGTTGCACCCGAATCTGGGCCTGCCAGCGATCGTGCACATCAAGTGCGAGCAGGGGTAGCCAGATGGACTGACTTAGTAAGGCCCAGGCTAGGGCGCGGTTTGGGGTTGAGGAGCGGGGATGGTGATCCATGGGGCGAGGAAGCAGGGGATTGTTAGCTGAAATGAGGAGAAGCCAAATCCGTTTTGTGAACTAGGCTTAGTTATTGTTGTTGTTCCAATTTCTATTAAAGTACCAAGTGTTGACTAGATTTGCAGCACCGCTTGCAGCCCCGATCGGTATGGCGATATCGGAGAAAGCATTCAAGACTTTGCCATAAACACTCGATTTCACGATCACCGTGTCGCCATTGCGAAGGGGGGGATTTTTAAGGGATAGATTGGTTGTATCATTGTAACTAAAGGTCTGACGAGTCGCCTTGCCGTCGCGGCTGAAACGTACCAGCTCAACCTGATTTTTGTTGGCCCGCCAACGCACCGGTCCCCCGGCGCGGAAGATCGCCTCTACCAGTGGCGTGTTGGCAGGCAGACTTACATTACCCGGTGTTTTTACCTCACCCAAAATCGTTACGCTGATGGCTGTGGGAGCCAGATTTGAAGCACCTAATTCGCGGATGTCGGCAGGCACCTCCTTGGTGAAGCCGATGATCAAGGTGTCACCATCAAACAGGACCGGATTCTGGAGCTGATTTCCGTTGAGCAAGACTTGGCTGATATCAAGTGTGGCCTGTTTTTGGCTTCCATCGATACCAGCCTGACGCCGGAGTGTCACCTTGCGGATATCAGAGTTCACCGTGATCCCACCGGCCTGCTGAATGGCTGAAACCGGTGTGGAGAAGGGCGGAAGAGGGTAGAGGCCTGGTTTTTCCACCTCACCGATGATCGAAACCTTCACCGGGCGGGGGGTGATCAGGGTGAGATAGAGCTGTGGACGTTTCAACTGCTTTCCGTAAAGGCTGGACAGCCAGCGGCTGGCCTGACCGATCGTGAGTCCGGTCAGCTGAACCGAACCCAGCAGAGGAAGACTGCTGGTGCCATCCGGCAGGATGCCGAAAGGTCCACCGATCTCTTTCGCCGCTGGGTCGAGAAAGGTGAGTTGGAGTCCATCACCGGGGCCGAGCACGTAGAGATCGGCATACACTTCAGTAATACTGAGACGTGCCGGTGTCGGGTTGGAGGATCCACTACCCTGACTTCGTTGGAATGGGGCGAGATCCTTGGTTACGGAAGGATCAGGGTTGGAGCCGGCCCAGGCCAGTTCAGTCGACGGGCCGCAGATCAGCATCGCCACAGCGAGGGCGCCCTTCAACTGAACATGCTGTCGGCTGCGTTGCCGTGTGCTCACCAGCCTGGCAAACTTAAGGCTGCGCCGGGGTTGGAGGCCTCGCCTGGAGTCGGGAACGGGCACGCGAATTTCGGAACCGGAACTGCATTCTAACCGGGTTTCCGAGGCTGAGAAGTCCAAGGGTGCCAGAACGTGAAGGGCTCTTGTTGCGTCGCATCCAGGAGAAGGGGCCTAAGATTACCAATCTGTATTGCCTACCCGACGTGACACTTACGGGCGCCTCCCGCGTACCCCTCCCCGGCGGTAACCAGCCCGGTGCAGAGGTTTTATTGCCTGGAGCCCAGCCCGGTGCCCGGTATCAGGGATTTGATTTGGGCCTTTCACCGTCTCCGCTGGCCTCAGCGGAGGGGGCCGGTGGAGGGGGCATCAAAGGGTTGATCAGGACGATCAAACGACGCCAAGGTGTTTTCCTTCTCACTTTTGGCTTGGTTTCCGGGGCGCTGGCCCTGAACACATTGCGCCAGAGGATTTTCTCGCCTGTTTATGAGGGTGGATTTCAAATCCAGATCAGCAACCCCTTTGAAATGGCGACTTCTGGAGCTGGCGAAACCAAGCTAGAAAGCATTGCTCGGCAAACCCCAAAAAATGATGTTCCCAGCCTGATTGTGCTGATGAGATCCCCCCTGCTTCTTAAGCCGGTGGCTGATCGGATGGGAGTTTCGATAAGAGACTTGGTTTCCAATCTTTCGATCGCTCCTGCCGGAAACGTTGATGAGGTTCTTCGTGTCAATCTGCGTTGGCGCGATCCGGTCAAGGGTCGTTTAATCTTAAATGAATTGTCCAAGGATTACACAAAATTTTCCAAGGCACAGCGAGAAGCTGCTCTTAATTCCGGTGTGGAATTTCTCGAACAGCAAGCCCCTGGATTGCGTAATAATGTTAGCAAGCTAGAGGCGCAACTTCTTGATTTTCGTCAAAAATACAATGTTTTAGATCCTACTGGTCTAGCTGAAAAAATCGTGTCAAATCGTGACGATTTGGTGGCAAAATCTATGGCTCTGCAAGTCGAGCACAATGAGTTGGAAAGTAAGTTGGCCTCTGTCCAGTCCGGCCGTCTGAATTGGACGCCCAGTGGAGCGCCGACCCCGATCCAGCAATTAGGCCGCCAAGGGACTGTCATTCCTGGAAGGAGTGAGGCCAATGACAACAAGGAAATAGGGGCAGGACAAACCACTCCAAATGAGACTCTCAATGATTTTGAACAGAAGCTCGCTAATGCTCGGGCTGTCTATAAAGACGATTCACCAATCGTTCAATCGATACTTGCACAACGTGATGCCATCCTCCCAGTTGTTCGAAAACAGGCTTCCGATGCTATCAAAGCACAATTATTTGCCAACGAATCTCAGCAAGATGAACTCAATCGGCAGATCTTGCTGCTGAATGAAAACTTCAGGAACAGTCCTGGTCTGATGAAAAAATACGAAGAGTTGGCGGCAAATCTAAAGTCTGCCCGAGAAAACTATTCTAGTTATTTGATTGCTCGTGATAACTATCGTCTCCAGCGTGCCCGCTCCACCTCTCCTTGGCAAGTAATTGCCCCCGCGGAGTTTGCAGATGTTCCTGTTGAACCGAACCTTCAGAGCAACCTGCTGCGCGCCCTGATGCTCGGTCTGGTTG
>Ga0315905_10000119_pt1 | contig 84274 bp, 77 predicted proteins | sample LakEriMetagenome_5_FD_203522 | JGI IMG/M metagenome (GOLD analysis project Ga0315905, IMG submission 203522) | Freshwater fungal communities from buoy surface, Lake Erie, Ohio, United States - Buoy 4 MA121 | ecosystem: Environmental > Aquatic > Freshwater > Lake | place: USA: Lake Erie, Ohio...
CCTGCGAAACATAATGCCGGTGGCTTTCAGCGCCGCAGTAACGCTTGGCTTCGCCCAGTTGTTGGCCGATTACACCTCGGGGCTGACATTGCTTGTTTCGACGATTTTCTTTGCCTATATCAACGCATTTGCTTGCCTTGCACTGTTCCCAAACGGGCGTGCTTTGCTTTCGCGAATAAAACGGATCAAATCATTATGGGGCGATCGGCATACGATAGAAGACGATTGTTTTAATAAACCCCTTTTGCCTTGATCACAGCAGGAAGTGTTTTGAGGATAATTCTCATATCAAGCCCTAGGCTCCAATTATTCACATAAGATTTATCGAGCTCGACACGATCAGCATAAGCTATGTCGTTGCGGCCGCTGATCTGCCAAGCTCCCGTGAGGCCTGGTCGCGTCTTTCGATAATCCAGAAAAGCAGGGCCGTATTTTTTGATTTCTTCGTAGACGATCGGTCGGGGACCAACAAAACTCATGTCACCAATCAAGATGTTGAAGATTTGTGGCAGTTCATCAATGCTGGTTTTGCGGAGAACCCTTCCAATTTTTGTGACCCGAGGATCATTGGTCAATTTCTGACTTTGTGCCCATTCCTTCTGCGCATCTGGATTTTCCTCCAGGTAAGCTCGGAGGACATCTTCTCCGTTTTTGATCATTGTCCTGAATTTAAGGCAACCAAATTTCGATCCCCCGCGTCCTATTCGTTCATGGCTAATGACAGCGGGGCCACCATCCAAAATTAGGATCAGGACGGTTAGCAAAAGCATGATGGGCGTGAGCGCTGTAATTGAGATGATCGCAAAGATGATATCGACACTCCGTTTTTGTCGACCACCTAAGGTCTCCTCAATGCTATCATTTGTTGTTGCCTGATAATCTGCTGAATTATGGATCGTCACTGCCAACCTCATAGTTTTGCAGACACAACAACTTGTTCACCGCAGACGCTTCAGGCGGCATTAATTAAAATGAATTTTTGGTTGTGCCGTTCCATTTTTTTAATTTTTGCATGCACGACCCTGCGAATCAATCGATCCCCTCAGCATGAAGTGGCCTGTAAATAGGCTGACGGCGTTCGGAAGTTCACTTTCTATTTTATTTCAATCCAAATTTTCAGAATAAGTGGGCGCGTTCCCGAGAACTTTTTTGTCCGACAGCTTTCGTTTTTTCCTATTTCCTGTCTCTACTTTGTTAGCTTTGAGAGCCTTATTTCGATGAGTGGTTTCGCTATGAATACAGATCACCAGCTTCATCTTTGCATATGCGAGGATCGTCCTGCGATGTATCCTGCTTTAAGGGTTTTACTATCAAGTCTCAGCTCGCACTCCGCCTCAGTCCATATTCATCTTTTCCTGGATTCACCTACGAGCGATTTACTTGAGTTTATTACCAAGCTCGGATTGAGCTTTGAAATTCATGAGTTCCCCTCAATTGCGCGGGGATATGACGTGAAGCCGTTTGTCCTGGAGCAATTGTTGCGCTCGAATATCAACCGGGTTTTGTGGTTGGATAGCGACATTGTCGTCTCAAATTCTTTTAGTTATTTTGTTCAATCAACGCGTAGCGGTATTTTGGTGATTGCCGAGGAAATGCTTGGCAGGTTCCATGATAATTCTGGAGGTAGCCGTACAATCTCCTGGGGGTTCATGGCCCAAAGATGTTTTCCGTTTGCATTAAACACAGGTGTTTTGTCTGTTGATCGATCCCATCTCGATCTCATGGTGAAGTGGTCGAAATTGTTATCTTCGGATGCTTATCGACGGGCCCAGTCATTGCGGTGGGATGAGAGACCGGTTCATCTTCTGGGCGATCAGGATGTGCTATGTGCGCTGCTTGGTTCAGTTGAGTTTGCAGAGATTGACGTTCATGTTTTGCGCCGAGGCGAGGGCATTATCCAATTTTCGGGACCCTACGGTTACACGCTTCGGGAACGCTTCTTGCATTTTTTCAAAGGATCTCCGCCCTTTGTTCATTCTCTTGGAGATAAGCCTTGGCTCCTAAAGCGCATGAGCGAGACGATTTTCGATCGCTTTTGTTTTTTGTATCTAGGCTGTTCTCCCTACACGTTCTTGGCAAGTAAGCATCAGGAAGCTCTGGTTGATCGCTCTTGGCTCGAGCCGAGAAATTTTGCGGATCGTTTTTTCCGATTTCTGGGGTTTGGTTCAATGCCCCTTACAGGATTACCCTATGCTTTGGCCGCAGATATGATGCGTGGCCTGAAGTATCTTCGAATGTTGGGTCATCGATTGGCGTCGTTCTTCGTCCAACAATTCCGGGCTCGGTTTTGTCGGCAATAGTTTGGCCTTCCATGCTTCAGGTTTTAGGGATTTGGGTTGCAGGGATGATGGAGGTCCGTTTTCGGGTTTTATGGGGATCTTTTAAGGATCTGTTTTTAAATGATTTTACGTGGACATGGCGGGTGTCTGGGCAGGCCCGATTGCAGAGTGAGCTGCGCTCTGCTTTAAGCGTTTTAAAGGAACGCTGCAGTTGGCGGCGTTGGGCCAGCCAGGGAAATTATATCTCCATGAGCGACAATCTTTTTGACCGCCTCGTTCGCAATACGCAAAACGTCAATGCCAAGGCTATTGAGAGTGCCGATGGAAAGGTTTTTCACTATAGCGATCTGTTTGCATTTTCTTCGCAACTGGCTGGTGTTTTGGTGGACCATGGCGTCAAGCCGGGAGATCGGGTTGCCGCCCAGGTAGAAAAGTCCGTACCTGCGCTTGTGCTTTATCTGGCCAGCCTGCGAGCTGGGGCTGTCTATTTGCCTTTGAACACGGCCTATACTTTGGCCGAGCTCGATTACTTCATCTCAGATTCTGAGCCCTCAGTCATTGTGTGTGATCCCTCGAGCGCGGCGGGTATCGGCACGCTTGCACAAAAGGTCGGAGCGAAAGTCCTGACGCTTGATCCGTCGGGCGTGGGTAGTCTGACGGAATTGGCCGCGTGCCAGCCCAGAGATTTTTCAACGGTGTCTCGTGCCGGGGATGATTTAGCGGCGATCCTCTATACGTCTGGCACGACGGGACGTTCGAAGGGCGCTATGCTCACGCATGACAATCTTTTTTCGAATGCATCGACCCTTGTCGATTATTGGCGCTTCCAATCTTCGGATGTCTTGATCCATGCGCTGCCGATTTATCATACGCATGGGCTTTTTGTTGCATCCAATGTGACCTTCTTCTCTGGCGCTTCGATGATCTTCCTTCCGAAGCTTGATCCAGATCGGATCATGAACTTGATGGAGCGCGCAACGGCGCTCATGGGTGTGCCGACATTTTACGTTCGCCTGCTGCAACATCCGGGTCTCAACAAGGATGCCGTTCGCAACATGCGGCTTTTTGTTTCCGGTTCGGCCCCGCTTTTGGCCGATACGCATCGCGAGTGGCAGTCTCGCACTGGACACGCCATTCTTGAGCGCTACGGCATGACAGAAACAAATATGAATACATCGAATCCATATGAGGGTGATCGTGTGCCAGGTGCGGTTGGCTTTCCGTTGCCCGGCGTTTCTGTCCGGATCACCGATCCAGAAGGCGCAGACATTCTTGGCCCCGAGCAGATTGGGATGATCGAGGTAAAAGGTCCTAATGTTTTTGTAGGCTATTGGCGTATGCCTGAAAAAACCGCTGCGGAGTTCAAGCCGGATGGCTTTTTCATCACCGGCGATCTCGGGAAAATCGACTCTCGTGGTTACGTCCACATTGTTGGGCGCGGCAAGGACTTGATCATTACGGGCGGCTTCAATGTCTACCCAAAGGAAATCGAGACCGAGATCGATTCTATGCCTGGTGTGTTTGAGAGTGCAGTGATTGGCGTGCCACATCCCGACTTTGGCGAAGGCGTGACCGCTGTGGTGGTTCGAACCAAGGCAGAATCCATCGATGAGAAAGCGATCATTCTCGCGTTGCAGGATCGGCTGGCCAAATTCAAGCAACCGAAGAAGATCATTTTCATGGAGGATCTGCCGCGCAATACGATGGGTAAAGTTCAGAAAAATGTTCTGCGCGATCAATTCGCAAAGCTTTATACCAATCAATAGCGGATGCGCTCGCCCAAATCATTGGCGGCCGCCCTATGGTCTGAGCTGGATGGGCCGGCTCAGGCCTTGGATCATTTGAGTTTCAAGGGTCAGGGAAACCTTTCGTCATCTTTTGCAGTCTCCGATTTTGCTGCAGCTGCAACATCGGTTGCAGCTTTGGCATTGGCGGAATGGGTCTCGCTTTCCGGACGCGCTTTTCCGTCTGTGACCTTGGATCGGCGACTTTGCGATCTATGGTTTTCGAAATCCTTGAAACCGATTGGTTGGGCTTTGCTCCCGCAATGGGATCCGATTGCCGGTAATTATCTTGCCAATGATGGATGGATCAGACTTCATACAAACGCGCCGCATCACCGCGCGTCAGTTCTAAAAGTTCTCGACTGTATTTCTGACGCCAAAGCCGTCAAAAGTCGCGTTGCCCAGTGGAGTGCGCAGGCTCTTGAAGATGCAATTGTCGCGCAAGGCGGTTGTGCCGCAAAAATGATGACGCGACAGGAATGGTTGGCACATGCGCAGGGCAGGGCGGTTGAGCAGGAGCGCTTGTTAGCGCGCGAAAAGCTTCAAAAATGTCGCTTACGACAAATTGGTTCACCATCTCGTCCGCTTCAGGGTCTGCGTGTACTTGATCTCACGCGCGTTTTGGCAGGGCCTGTTGCCACGCGTTTTTTGGCGGGTTTTGGGGCCAATGTACTGCGGATAGATTCGCCCCTATGGGACGAGCCTGCTGTTCTACCGGAAGTAACAATTGGCAAACGGCGCGCCCGCCTCGATCTTGAAGAAAAATTTGATCGATCAATTTTCGAGCGCTTGCTCACGCAAGCAGATGTTCTCGTTCATGGCTATAGAAGCGATGCGCTTAAAAATCTGGGTTTCGGCTCTCACATGCGACAGCAAATCAATCCATGCTTGATCGATGTTGCTCTCGATGCTTATGGATGGACGGGCCCCTGGGCCCATCGGCGTGGCTTTGATACGATTGTGCAGATGAGTACTGGTCTTGCGCATTCAGAGACTTTGTTTTTCGGCAACAGCGAGCCAAAATTGCTTCCAGTCCAGTCTCTCGATTTTGGCACAGGCCATCTCATGGCCGCCTCTGTTCTTCGGATGCTCAGCGATGCATGTCTAGGCAAAAAGGTAGGATCAGCGCGGCTGTCGCTTGCCGGAACTGCGGGTTTTCTGTCGAAACATCCGCAACAAAATGTCTTTGATTTTGCCCCTGCCTGTAAAGAAGATTTCGCCGAAGAAGACGAACAGACGTTTTGGGGTGCTGCTCATCGGCTTCGGAAACCATTTTCGATTGATGGTCTGTCCATGTATTGGGATTACCCGGCAGGACCGCTTGGCGATAGTTCAGCTTCTTTCGACTAGGGGGAAAAGATGCGCGGCTTTTTTCGAATGGATTATGCGCGAGAGGGTGGCGCTGGCGGTACGATCATCTTTACCGACGGGGCTGTGTCCGGCTGGGATACAGGCGGGTCGTTTTTCCGCGGTGTCTATCGTGACAGCGGGATGGGCATCGAGGGCAAATTGTCGATGGCCTTTCCAAATGGCGGAATATCCGTAACTGGAGAAAAAATGCCCAAAAACGGCGTGCCCCTGCATTATCCTTTCAAGATTACGAATGCTGCGACAGCTGGTGAAATGGAAATCCAGACCGGATCGGGCGGTGTCATCGTCAAGCTCAGGCGAGTGAGCGCTCTTTAGCTTGGGTTTCGACCGCGCTGTCTTGATCTCTGCCTTGGTGCTCGCCATAATCACGACGACGCCATGAAAAACGGCGAAACGGGAGGAAGTCCATGTCTGGCATTGGTTTGCCGCGTTCTCGAATCTTTCAGATCGGCCTTTTCGCCACGGTCTTGACCGCTTTCTGCGCAGGAAGTGGGGCGGATGTGCTGGCTCAGGCTCGCGTTGAGGTCCGCGTCGGCACGCTTGGCGCCATCAGCGATGCGCCGATTTTTATTGCCGATAAAAAGGGTTTCTTCCGCGATGAGGGGATCGACGTCAAAATGACGGTGTTCCAATCGGCGGCAACAATGGTCGCACCGCTTGGGGCTGGTCATCTCGATGTGGGCGCCGGGTCCCCATCTGCCGGCATGTATAATGCCGTAGCGCGTAAAATCGATATTCGCATCGTGGCGGATAAGGCCATGTCCACGCCGGGATATGGTGCGACGAAGCTGATTGTACGCAAGGATCATGTCGATTCAGGGCGTTTCAAAACCCTTGCGGATCTCAAGGGCATGAAGGTCGCCGGAAATGCGCCTGGCGTCAGCAATACAGCCATGCTGAATGCCATGCTGACGTCGGTCGGGCTGAAATATTCCGACGTGGACGTTCTCAATCTCGCTTTTCCCGATCATCTGGTCGCACTTCAGAACAAGTCGATTGACGCGGGCGCGACGATCGAGCCGATAGCAACCCTTGCCGTCCAAGCCGGTCATGCCGTCGAAATCATGCGCGACGATCAGATCTACCCCGATCACCAAATCGCAACACTCATCTATGCTGAGGAATTCGCCAAGAAACGCGACCTCGGCATCCGCTTCATGAAAGCCTATGTTCGTGGCATCAGATTTTACGTCAGCGCTCTCAAGGATGGGCGGCTTGCAGGATCGACCGCAGATGAAGTCATCGACATTTTGACTGAATATACGGCGGTCAAAAACAAGGACCTGCTGCGCAAAATCACACCGACCGGAATGGATCCTGACGGGCGCGTCAATACCGCCAGTTTGCAGCGCGATCTTGATTTTTATGCATCTCAGGGTCTTGTCGATTCCAAGATCGATGTAAGCCGGATTGTCGATATGTCTTTTGCAATAGAGGCAGTCAAACTTCTCGGGCCATTCAAGCAGTAAGTGGAACATAGATCATGTTGAGGTCGCGCACCCGGATGGCCGGGCCCAACAAGTTCAAGCTCGGGCTGTTCGCCATGAATTGCTCGGGCGGCATGACTATGACGAAAGCGCCAGAGCGTTGGGAAGCCAGTTGGGAAAACAATCTGACGGCGGCAAATTTAGCAGATGAAGCCGGTCTCGAATTCTTGCTGCCGATCGGTCGGTGGCACGGTTATAAGGGTGAAACGGATACTGAGGGATCGTCTTTCGAAACGCTCACTTGGGCTTCAGGTCTGCTTGCAGCGACCAAGGGTATTTCCGTTTCGGGCACATTGCATGTTGCTTTCGTCAATCCGGTCTTTGCGGCCAAGCAAATCGTCACCGCCGACCATATTGGTCGCGGTCGTTTTTGCCTGAATATTGTTTCGGGCTGGAACAAAGGCGAATTCGACATGATGGGCGTTGCGCTGAACGATCATGAAGCGCGCTATGCCTATACCGGCGAGTGGGTTGAAATTGCAAAACGCATATGGCGTGAAGAGGAACCCTTCGAATACAAAGGGCGGTTTTTTGATCTTCAGGGTGTAATCTCCAAGCCAAAGCCGTTTGGCGGCGGAGAGCCGCTTTTGATCAGTGCCGGCAATTCATCAGAAGGGCGTGCCTTTGCGGCTAATCATGCCGATGCTTTGTTCATGACGATCGTCGAACTGGATACATTGGCGCAGGAGGTGAGTGCTGTTCGCAGCTCAATCCACGATCAGACAAGAGACGTCGGTATTTATGCAAGCGGCCATTTGATCTGTCGTCCTACCCGCAAGGAAGCGGAGGATTATTACAATTATATTGTCTATGAGCAGGGCGATTGGGAGGCGGCTGACCATGCCGCCGTCATCAGAACCAAGGGCCGCAAGACGGCTTTTGACGCCATGCAGAAGTTGAAAGAGCGTCTGATCAGCGGTGTCGGCACTTATCCGGTGTTAGGCAGTTACGATGACGCGGCTGAAGCGTTCAAGCGTATGAGCGATGCGGGATTGAGTGGTATAGCCATCGGGCTTGTCAATTATATTGCCGATTTTCCGGCGCTTCGGGATGAGGTTTTGCCGCGGATGCAAAGGCTGGGCCTGCGGGTTTAGAGGCCGATGCAAAGCTGGCAATACCTGTCTATATCTATGGGCGCACCCCACCTTCTTGGGGTGTGAGACTAGAAATCGAGATGCAAAAAATCAGATCTGCAATATTCAATGGGCTGATGTCCTGCTGGACTGCCCTTTTTTCACCCATGCTTGGCATTGTTCTGCTTGCAGGCAGCCCAGCTCCGCTCGCGCGTTCGTGTACGCGTGTTTGGGCGAGGGGTGTCTTGTTTCTCCTGCGCTGGGTCGTGGGCTTGGATGTTTCCGTGATGGGCCAAGAGAATATCCCATCCAAGCCGAGCCTTATTATTTCCAACCACGAATCCGCCTGGGAGACGATTTTCTTCCTCGTTCTTTTTCCCGACGTGGCAATCGTTACCAAACAGGAATTGCTCAAAATTCCGGTCTTCGGTTCATTCCTTCGTTTGTCGAGAATGATCACGATCGACCGTGAGAGTGGATCCAAAGCCATTCGCAAAATGGTTGATGAAGGAACTCAGGCTCTATCAGAGAAACGTCATATCCTTATTTTCCCGCAGGGAACGCGAGGCGAGCCGGGGGAACCCGTTGAGTTCAAGCGTGGTGTCGAATTGCTCTATGCCAAACTTGAATGCGATGTGCTTCCTGTTGCCATGAATTCGGGTGATTTCTGGCGCAAAGCTCAGCCCTTGAAGTCGGGAAGGATCGAAGTGTCGTGCCTTCCCATTATCCCAGCTTCCTTGGATGCAAAGGATGCAATTAAGGCTGCCGAAACAGAGGTGCAATTGGCGCTCAACAAGATCCGCGCGGTCTGAATTGAGGAATGGATGCTTCGGCATCTATATCCTCAAAAACAACCTCAACCGGCATGTCGCAGCGAACCTCTTCTGGCGAAATACCGACAATATTCGTCAACAGACGCGGGCCTTCTTCGAGCTCGATGAGCGCGACAACATAAGGCACGCGTTCGCTGAAGGAAGCGCGATAGACACGGTTAAATGTCACGTGGCTGAACACTTTGCCGCGGCCGGAAACATCACAGAATGTGAATTTTGCCGATAGACAATGCGGGCACGATGCCGATGGCGGAAACCAAAATTTCTCGCATCTGTCGCACTTCGGTAAAGCCAATCGATGTTCGCGCGCAGCCTGCCAATAGGGCAGGGATTCAGGACCGGGGCGCGGCTTTGGTCTGGGGATCATATCGCTCATGATGCACGTCCAAGAATAAGAGTGGAATGACAGACCTGATTTCCACCATGTCCGGAGATCAATGCGATTTCTGCATCCTTGACCTGTCGTTCAACTGGATAGGTATGGCGCAATTGTCTGACGCCTTCGACGATCTGCAACATGCCTTCGCAATGGGCCTCAGACAATTGCCCTCCGGATGTGTTGCAGGGCAGGGCGCCACCAAGGCGCAAAGCGCCAGAAGATACAAAGGCGCCACCCTCTCCCTTCTTGCAGAAGCCGTAATCTTCAAGCTGGGTGAGAACCATATAGGTGAAACAATCATAAATCTGCGCCGTGTCGACATCGCGTGGGCCAAGTCCGGCCATCCTATAGGCGGCCTCACCACTCAATTTGGCTGCAGTCACAACCATATTGTCATCTGCGAACCAGCCACGTGTATTGTTATGCGTTCCAAATCCTTTGATCAGGACAGCTGGCTGTTTCATGTCTCGTGCGCGAGCGGCGCTGGTGACGATCACCGCGCCTGCTGCATCGGAACGAAGACTGCAATCAAACATGCCGAATGGCGACACAATCATTCGTGCGGCATGATAATCTTCAATGCTTAGGGTTTTCTTCATTTGGGCATCGGGATTGCGCAAGGCATGCTCCCGGAAAGCAACGGCAATCTCGCCAAATTGGTCGCGTGTGGTGCCATAAAGGTGCATATGCCGTGTCGCGCCAAATGCATGCGCAGCTGTGGCGCCGAAATACCCATATTCAGGCCCGAATTCCCGCGCGCGCATGGCTTCCGGTCGCGTCTCATTCTTGACGCGAGCCTCTTCGCTGGCATGCGTGCGAGACCAGGTATCGCGCCCAAAACCACAAACGATCGTTTTGGCAAGACCAAAACGTATCGCCATGACCGCCAGCGCAACCGACATGATCTGGCTGGCACCGCCATTGGTGAGTGTCGTGGCAAATCGTGCGTTAATTCCCAGCCGTTCAGCCACAAGCTGATGGTGCGAATAGGATTCGTCCGGGCCACGACAAAGCACACCATCAATATCTGAGGCTTGCAATCCAGCATCGTCGAGTGCGTTTCGGATGGCCTCGACCAGAAGGTCAAGGCTTGAAACGCCCGGAACTTTTCCCAATCGGCTGGTCGCCGTTCCGACAATTGCGCAAGTGTCTCGCAATTCACGCGAGGGTTCGATCTGCGTTGTATCCGTGATTATACTCATCATCCCAACCTATTGCACGAGTTCACGAACGCGCCGAGCTAGATCGGGAGGCGCTGTATAAACCTTGTCCAGCAATTCATTGATATGTGCGCCACTGACGGGATCGATTTCAACGCCCTGTTTTGCTGCATCTTCCAGAAATTCTTTATCGGTCATTGTTTTGTCGAAGGCATCGCGCAAGACAGCGATCCTGTCTTTTGGCACCTCTGGCGGAATGACGAATGGTCGACCCATGACTTGTTCGACAAAAGCGATTTCGAAGATCGCGCGCGCCATAGGATCTGGCGCAAGATCAAGCGCGGTGGCAACATTGGGATATTCGTGGTCGCGCTCCATGCCCAATTGGAGAATGATCGCAACCTGGCCGGACTTTTCCCAAGGGCGATAGCGCGCCCGGAACGCGGCGGATGTTCCACCGGAAATATGTCCATCGACCTCTCCGCGTTCCACGGCGAGCAGGGCGGCCTGTGATCCATCATATCCCTCAATCACACGCAATTTGGTGCCGTAGAGAGCATTCAGCAGGCGCGGATAAATCGAGCTTGGCGAGTTTCTGGATGAGGATGAGACTGTGACTTCTTTTTTCCTGAGTCCTTCCAGGTCACTCACGCCGGAATTTGTTCTCAGCATGAAAAAGCCGATTTCCTGTTGCGTCGATCCTAGCCAGGTGAATTTGCGCACGTCAAATTGCGCATTTGTACTGTCTGGTGCGTAGAATTTTGCAAGGCCCGTATTTCTTTGCAATCCGCCGATCACAGATCCGTCGCGCGGCGCCACGGTATAGAGATAATTACCCGCTTTAATGCCTTCAGCGCCCGGCATGTTTTGTACAATCATGCTGGGTGCACCTTGTATATGTTTGGGCATATGGCGCGACAATAATCGCGCATATTGGTCATAACCGCCGCCGACACTGGCGGAGGTGATGAGCGTCATTTTGCGACCCTTGAAAAACTCGTTAGCCGTTTGCGCCTGAGCAATAGCCGGCATCAGAAAAACTGTCGCAAGCATATAAAGCAGAGGTCTCGTTTTCATGTCGCCCTCTTGTGTCTGGGTTAGTCGTGGCTCTGTCGCAGCGGGCCGAGAATTTCTTCATTATGCTCGCCCAGTTCCGGCGAACAGCTTTTAACATGGGTTGGTGTCTCCGAGAGGCGAACGCCATTTCGGATATATCCCACCGATCCGAGTTTTGGGTGCGGTACATCGATCCGCATTTTGAGGTGTTGCACCTGAGGATCGCTGAAGACATCATCAAATGTGTTCAGTGGCGCTGAGGGCACATCGGCCTCAAGCAAGAGCTGGAGCCAATGTTCGCGTTTGTTTTGTCGGAAAACATCCGCGAGCGCCGCATTCAGGGCATCATAATTCTTGCCGCGCAATTCTTTCGAACGATAGCGGGGATCCTCAATCCATTCGGGATGACCGGCGACGCGTGTCAGCGCCTCCCAGAATTTTGTCGGGGAGGAGAGATGCACAACGAATGCTTTACCGTCGGAGGCCGTAAAGGCATAAACTTGCGCCTGATGCGTGCGCGTTGCGCGGCCTGGAACTTTCCCGTTCTCGAAAAAGCGCGCTGCATTCTCACCACAAAAAGAAAGTGTCGATTCAAGCAAAGATGTTTCCACGAGCTGGCCGCGACCAGTTCGCCCGCGTGCGATCAGCGCGCCAAGAATTCCGTTGGTAGCCGTCATTCCCGCAAGATGGTCCGAGAGAGAAATGCCCATCGGCTTGGGGTCGGAAATATCGGTCAGCAAACTCAGCAAACCGCTGGCGGCTTGGCCAACCGTGTCATAGCCAGGCCGCATCGCATAAGGTCCATCGGATCCAAAGCCGGTGATGGAACACCAAACGAGCTTGGGGTTTTCTTCCCGCATCGCTTCAAAACCGAGGCCCAGTCGATCCATCGTGCCGGCGCGAAAATTCTCGATCACGACATCTGCCGTCTTGATCAAAGCGCGCGCATCGGATTTCCCTTGCGGGCTCTTGAGATCGATCGTGACGCTTTTTTTGTTGCGATTGACGGAGCCGAATGTGGGAGAATATTCCACACGGCCCCAGCCACGGAACGGATCGCCACGCGTCGGTTCCTCGACCTTGATGATATCCGCGCCGAGATCGCCTAGCAGCATGCCTGCATAGGGGCCGGATACGTAATTTGCGAATTCGACAACCCGAATCCCTTCCAAGGCTCCGGACATTATACCTCCCCTGACCGGCGGACTTCTGGCCGCCTTTTGATTCATATTCTGGCCGAAGCCGAACCGGGCGGCAAGAAGGCACAGAGCAAATAAAAAGCCCGCCACATTGCTGCGGCGGGTCAAGTTTAGCGACAGGTCTGCGGGAGGTCAGACCGTCGACTGCGGAACGCCCTTGCGGGCCTTCAGCGCATCCTTAGCGCCGTCCTTGAAAGGGACGTTGCGTTTCAGCAGAAGGGCAGTTGCGCGGATTGCCTGCTCTTCGGGCGAGCGGGCCGGGGGCAGGGTGCCTTTTTCCCGGAGCGCTTTGGCAGCTTTCATCAATTTATGGCGCGCCATGATGATCCCATTGTCGCAACCAACGAGATTTTCCTTGGTGCGGTCGATGATGGGCCCCATGCTTTCCTGCAAGGAGGAATCCTGAATGGCGATCCCTTCGACGCCGCTATAGGTCGTGCCAGACCTCTGCGCATTGCGATCCATCAGATAATCATTGTCCTTGTTCGCAAGCGGTCGAAAGGTTCCCGGCACATATTTGCAGTGAACGCCCTTGCCGGCCTTCATATGAGCGACTTCATCCGCGGTCAGATCGCGAACGGGATGATAATCGAAACTCCAGGCCCAGCAGGTTTCATCATCGATGGGCACCCAGAAATGGCCATGCATTGGATAGTCGCCGCGCGGGGGGACCGCTGTGAAGCAGGGCATCAGCCAAGGGGTTATGCGCCAATAATATTGATCGTCCTCGGCCATGCGGCGTGCGCCGATAAACAACCCGCCCTCGCTCTCGATCACTTCGAAAACGGGCGCTAGATCATTGAGATTATATTTGTTGCCGGCGGCATCCTTGAACAGCGGATCGGCCTTCACATCGCCGCGGTGAAGCCAGGAGACGTGGCTTGAATCGATCCCGCCCTCCAATGCCTGCAGCCAATTGCACTCCTGCAACCGCTTCGAGATGAAGGATTGCGACGCGGGCACAGTGCAGAATTCGTAATTCGGCTGCTCCGGAATGTTTTCAGGCTTGCCCATATAGGCCCAGATCACGCCGCCTTTTTCGATGATGGGGTAGGAGGTCAGTTTAATCTTCTTCGAATAGCCCGTCTCGGCAGGCTCTGAGGGCACATCGATGCACTGGCCGGTGATATCGAATTTCCAGCCGTGATAGGGGCAACGCAACCCGCATTCTTCATTGCGCCCAAACCAGAGCGACACGCCACGATGGGGGCAAAATTCATCGATGAGCCCAAGCCTGCCCTCGCTATCCCTGAAAGCCAGCAGCCGCTCCGAGAGGATTTTGACGCGCACTGGTGGGCAGTCATTTTCCGGAAGCTCCTGAGCGAGCAGGATAGGCAGCCAGTAGCAGCGGAAGAGACCCCCCAAGATCGTCCCGGGGCCTGTTTGAGTGACGAGGGCATTCTGTTACTGAGATAGGATCCGCCTCTCCCCTTCGTATTCGTTCCTTTATGCGGGACGTCGTTCCGTATGCAGAAAACTGCCTGAGTCCCTCTCCCTGCGCTTTGCGGTGGATCAATGTGCGGCGCAGCATTTACTGGATGCGCACCCGGCAAGGGGCACGTGCTATTCGGCTGACGGGCAAAAGGCGGGGCGATTCGTGTCGGCGGCTGTACAATTCAGGATGCTGACACTGCATTACGGCCTCTATCAGCTGGCTGTTGCCATGGCTTTGGGCTTTGCCGGCGCCTATCTGATTCAGGGTGGCTTATCGCTCCAGGAAGCCTTATCGGCCTATGCCGCGCTTCTCGCCTTGCGTTGCCTGCTGCGGTTCGCCGGTCTCCAGCTGGTGCGTAAAGCAGGCTATCGGCGCGCCGTTTTTTTGGGAGCCTTGTTGGCAGCCCTGCAATTTTGGCCGATGTCTTACGCAACCCATCCTTTCGGTCTCGCGGCCTGGCTGTTTGTCGTAGCGTTGGCGGAATCTCTCTATTGGCCAGTCTATCATTCAGCTGTGGCCGTGACCGGCGTGGATGGATCGCGTGGCAGGGAACTGGGTATCCGCGCGGCTGTCGGTGCGATTGTTGCGATCGCCGGACCTTTTACCGGCGGCTTGCTGATGCAGCATGTGGGAGCCGTTGCAAATTTCGCCATTGCCGGGGAGATTATGGCAATGGCTGCAATTCCGCTTTTTCTTATGCGTGACTTCGATGCAGGACCCGTTCCGGGAGCGGGGCAATCCTTGCGCAATATAGACAGCAGAACCTTTGCGATTTTTGCCTCAGATGGCTGGATGTCAGCCGGCATGCATCTCGCATGGCCGATGGTTCTCTTCGTGGCGTTGGATTCAAATTATGAGCAAATGGGTTTGGCTAATGCTATCGCTGGAATCGCGGGTGCGGCTGGAGCTCTTCTGTGCGGTCGGGCCATTGATCGGGGCTCGCGTGACAAATATCTGATGATCGTCAGTATCGCCTTGGCGGGCGGATTGCTGCTGAGAGGCTTCTCTTTTGACGATAAGTTTCTTGTTCTGGTTGCCAACGCAAGCGCAGCGGCAATCATGGCCCTCTATATTCCAGTGGTCATGTCGCATGTATACGATCGTGCGAAATTATCCGGCCAGGCTTACCGTTTTCATTTCGTGATGGAGGCAGCTTGGGATCTAGGCGCTTCTTCAGGGTGTCTTTGCGCAGCTTTTGTTGTCACTATAACCGCGACGCCGTCCCTATCGGTGCTGCCAGCTTTGCTGGGCGTCCTCATGATTTATGTATTGATGCTGCGGCAACGGTTGAGCTTGCAGGTTGAAAACAAGAAGCAAATTTGAAGTAATTCTATTGCCTCAATACTCACTTGCGCTACTCTGAAGAAGGGGCATCGATTGCAGTGAGATAATCGCCATGATGCTCGAAAAGTCCTCCGTGCCCTTAGATAATCTGGAGAAATTCGGGCAGGCGAGACTGATAAACTTCCTCTGGATTCCGTTAGCAATAATAATATTCATCGGAGCATTCTGGCCGTTTATGCAAATCGAAAAAGCAAGCCTCTGGCTTGATGAATTTTGGTCAATTTATTTCTCTGATCCTTCCCAATCACTCTACGATCTATATCGATCCCGTATTCTTCAGGAACTGCACCCACCGCTTTATTTTATCCTCAATCATCTCTGGATGGGAATATATAACGAAAACATTTACGCGCCTCGGATTTTAAGCGCGCTACTCGGATTATGTCTGCTGGGTGTGGCCACTTATATGAGCCGGCGAATTCTCTCTATGAATGCACGCCTTTTTATTCTCGCATTCATTGTCACTGGCTATTCATTCGTTCATTTTTCTACGGAAGCTAGAAACTACATGCTTTCGTTCCTGATCGGCACAATTCAGGTCTTTATTTTCCACGAACTCGCAACAAATGTGCTACGTCGGCTCAAAACAGATAAAATTCTTCTGATTGGCTTTGCCCTTATCAGCATTCTGAATGGTCTCATTCACTATTACGGGTTCATCTACAGCGGTGCTTTATTTGCCGTTCTTTGTATTCTTTCTGCGATGAAAACAAAATGGTCCGATTTTTTTGGTTTCGCATCAGCGGGTTTGGCTGTCTTTATAGTGAATAGCAGTTATGCAATTTGGGCTCTCACTCATACTCGTTTTTCAATCCACAATAATTGGATCCCCGGAGACCTAATCTATCAAACATGGACGATACGCGAATATCTCTGGCTGGCGATTGGCGGTCATCATGGCAGCTTGCTGTTAGTTCTATCTGTGGCTGTTCTTATCGCGTATTTCATATTTCGGCGTCGATCCTTTGAGCTTTCTTCTCTGGCGCTTCCAATCGTACCACATATTCTATCTATCGTGATCTTTATCGCTTTGGCACTGATCATCTCACGCCTTTGGGCACCTTCGATCACGACGCGAAACCTCCTTGTATCAATGCCCTCATTCTGGATTGCTTTTGCTCTGGCTATCAATGCAATAAGTGCATCAAGAATGCCTTCCGTAAAAACCTGTTCGCTGCTTCTTTTGCTCCTCATTCCAGCATGGGGGCTTCCCTTTGCAATGGCGTCAGGCGGAAAGAATAAAGAGGAATGGCGGGCTTCTGCAGCATTTGTGAATTCTATTCACGCCTGTCATGGGAAAGAAATTCCGGTTTATGCTGGTCCGCGACCGATCGAGCATGAGTTTTTCTTCGGGTTCTATCTACAGCCGGATCTCCTGATGAAGCCAGTTCTCGTAAGTGACGAACGCGCGCAATTCGATCATCATTGTCCAATTCGATTATGGACCGTCCGCTTTCTGGATGAGCCTCTTGTAAAATCAACGATCAAGGATTTGGGCGCGAAGGCGCAAATTATTGAATTTCGAAACAAGAAGATGTGGACGTGCTGGTTTAAATCATGCTCGCTGAACGATCACGTTGGCGAACGTATGGCAATTATTGTCCTTGAGAAGGACGATTAGCTATTCGCAACTGTGATGACGCCGGCAACGACAATTACAACGCCAATGATGCGAAGCAGGGAAAGACTCTCGTTAAAGAAAAACCAACCCGCCAGAATTGTCAGACAGATACCCAGCGCAACAAAAGGATAGGCGTAGGAAACATCAGTTCGGGAGAGGATCACAATCCACAAAATCAGACTGACACCGAAACATACGAGACCCAAGATGATTTGCGGTGTTGAAATCATCGCATAAAAAAGATTCAGGATTGAATGCGAATAGATCGCTTTTTGTATCGATGGAGAAGATGCGCCGTATTTGAGAAGAAGCTGAGCAGTAGATGAAAGTAGAATGCTGATGATGATCATTGAAACGATTTGCCAGCGCATTGCTCCTCCTCGTCTCGCCCTCAATTACGCGGATACCGATGGGCTGTCTCATAATCATGGCAATAATCAATCGTCATGATCAAATAAATTTTTGTAATTATCGCTTAAACTGAGCTTATTTTGCTTCTAGCCAACTTCCAATTCGCTTGTTCTAATATCGTTGTCTTCGACATGAACATGCTTGTTCCATCGTCAACCAAACATCTGACTGGAGTGGTCCTCATGATACGTGATCAGGTGATCGGACATATTGTTGAGATCATGGGACGAACGCTCGCAGATAAGGGAGTTTCCCCTCCGAAGATTATTGAATCGTCCGAATTGCTGGCTGGTGACCTCGGGTTTGACTCTCTCGATCTTGCATTGCTTGTGCGTGAGCTGGAAGACATTGTTGGGCACGACCCCTTTCAAGATGGATTCATCGAATTCAAAACAATTGGTCAACTAGCAGATCTCTACGCCAAATGATTCAGCCCATTCTCGACCGAAAAAATCAGGATGGAGCCCTGATCGCTTATGGCGAAAGAAGATACACGCTAAACGAGTTGCGACAGCACTCCCAGGATCTCGCGAGAATTTTGGGAAAGAAGACTGGCTCGACCTGCCTTGTGCACAGCGATAAGCCGGCAGAAATAATTGCTGCCGTGGATGCCTGCATTCGTAGCGCTGCGCATCTGATGATTGCTCATACATCTCTGCCGCACGACGTATTTACGCAATTGGTCGAAACGTATCGGCCTGCCATCATTGTAGACTCTGGCGCGGTGACTTCATTTGCAGATGGTTCTGCGGAGGCTTCGGAACAAAACCTGTTCCTGATGACGTCAGGAACCACGGGCCAACCGAAAATTGTGACGCATCGTCTTGGTCAACTTATTGGCTCCATCAAGGTGCCACTGCATGCGAACACTCACAATTGGATGCTGACCTATCAACCCACGGGATTTGCTGGCCTACAGGTGATGCTCGCCGCCATCGTGGGCGGAGCCCGCCTCTTTGCGCCGCAGGTTCGGACACCGTCACAATTTCTTGCGACAGCGCGAGACAATGCGGTGACACATGTAAGTGGAACTCCAACATTTTGGAGGTCGCTCCTGATTAGTGGGGCACAGGAGCTGGATCTTCAACAGGTGACTTTGGGCGGCGAGGCTGTTGATCAGCTCATTCTTGATCGATTGCGGGCTGCATTTCCGAAGGCCCGAATAAGCCATACTTATGCTTCGACAGAGGCGGGAATGGTGTTTGCAGTTCACGACGGCAAGCAGGGCTTTCCGCGTGAATGGCTCGACCATGCAGTCGACAGCATTGAGTTGAAAATTGTCGATGATTATCTGCACATTCGAAGCGCTCGAATGATGCGAAAATATGCAAATTCAGATCACCAGCCTTTCGAGAACATCGATTGGCTCGCCACGCGCGATCGTTGCGAGATAAAAGGCGACAGGGTGCATATCATCGGGCGCGAAGATAGCGTCATTAATGTTGCGGGATCGAAAGTATATCCGGCAGAAGTCGAGGCATTTTTGCTTCAGCAAGTGGGTGTGGCCGAAGCGCGGGTTTTCTGTGTCAAGAACCCGATCTCTGGTTCCTTGGTCGGTGCAGAAGTAGTCGGTGAGGCATCGACTTCGCGGGAGGAATTAAAATCGAGACTGATACTTGCATGCCGGGAGGAACTTCCAGGATTTAAAGTGCCCCGTATTCTCAAAATCGTTGATCAAATAAACATCGGTCATTCTATGAAGAAAGGATAATCGATGGCAGTTCGTCATGTCATTGTAACCGGCGGCAGTCGAGGGATAGGTCTCGCAATGGTAGGGCGCCTTTTGTCGGACGGGTTCCTTGTCTCCACCTGTAGCCGACAATATTCTTCGAGTTTGAGGGAATTGCTGGAGCATCCGGAATATCAGTCACGATTGTTCTTCCGCACATGCTCCATCGGCGAAAGCGACGAAGTTGACCAATTTGTAGAACATGCCATCGGGGCATTTGGGCCGATTTACGGCCTTATCAATAATGCGGGCATAGCGCAGGCTGGAATTCTTGCATCGTTCCCAAATTCTGAGACTGAAAATATTTTAAAGGTGAATTTGTTCGGTGCCATTCAAGCAGCGCGGGCGGCCAGCAGGTCGATGCTTCAATCGGGGCAGGGCGGTCGCATCATCAACATCGGATCGATAATTGGTCTTCGCGGCTATAATGGGCTTGCATCTTATTCAGCCTCTAAAGCAGGACTTGATGGATTGACGCGAGCTCTCGCGCGGGAATTGGGTCGGCGAGAAATCACCGTCAATACGATTGCGCCCGGTTACATCGATACTGACATGTCGATCAGCCTATCAAAGAAACAGCTGGCACAGATCATCCGACGCACGCCGATCGGAAGGCTTGCCTCTGCGGACGATATTGTGAACTGCCTGAGATTTCTGCTGAGCGATGGGGCCGCGATGATTACTGGGCAAACGATTGTCGTCGATGGCGGGATTACTTGCTAGAAATAGGCTGAAGATGGATTTTATCTCAATCGAATTTGCGCTTTTTTTCTCCTGTGTCGTTTGCGTATGCTTCCTCTTACCCTTATCCATGCGCGCCGGATGGATGCTGATCTGCAGCCTCTTTTTCTATTCCGGTTTCGAGCCTTGGTTTATTGGTAATCTGATCGGCGCCTCGCTACTTGCGTTCTTCGGCGCTATATTCATCGAAAAATCTGATAATAAAAAACAAAAGCGGTCGCGTTTCACAATCATAGTCAGTTTTGTCATATTCAATTTTCTCATACTTCGGTATTTCCCTTTCCTAACAGACAATCTCCAGATCCTCTCATATTCGGGAAAGATCGAGGCGGCCTCGTCGGCGAAGCCTGGTGTTCCAATCGGCCTTTCCTTTTACACATTTCTCTTGATCGGATACCTTTTTGATGTCTACCGGGGCATGCCAGCGGAAAGGAACTTCGGATATTTTTTCCTGTTCGTCAGTTTCTTCCCAAAGATCGTTGCCGGGCCAATAGAGCGCGCTAATAATCTTCTGGTTCAAATCCGGAAAATGCCGACCTTCGATTATTCTCTGGCCGTCTTTGGTCTCCAAATCATCCTACTTGGCCTTTTTAAGAAAGTGATTGTTGCCGATCGATTGGCGCCTCTTGTCGAATCAATATATGGAAATCCTTATATTGCAGACGGCCCGATGCTAATTGCAGCGACGATTACTTATGCGTTTCAGCTTTATTTCGATTTCAGCGGTTACTCAGATATCGCAATTGGGTGCGCCGCTCTTCTTGGTTTCCGCCTCATCGGAAATTTCCGACAGCCCCATTTTGCAACTTCAATCAGTGATTTTTGGAAGCGCTGGCATATATCACTGACCAGCTGGTTGACAGAATATGTTTACAATCCGATTGTTCGGCAGCGCCGTTTGAAAATCAAATTATACTTCACCATCCTTATTGCGATTTTTACGACATTCTTGATCAGTGGTATATGGCATGGAGCGCAATGGACATTTGTCTTATGGGGCATGCTGCATGGATTTTATATTATCTTTTCCGTTTTGACACAGAAATGGCGCGCAGCCATTGTGAGAAAAGTTGGTTTGCAGGACAAAGCAGCGCTTCACAAATGTATCAAGATAATGACGACGTTTGTGCTGGTCTGCTTCGCCTATATCCTGTTTCGCTCCGCTAATGTCACTGATGCAACATATATTATAACTCATCTTTTCTCCGGATGGGGCAATCCTATCGCCAGCTTTAACCTGTTCGTTGGTGGCGCGAAGCTCAGTTTGATTATCGGCCTTTCAGGCATTTTTATAATTATGATTGGAGAAGTTTTTCAGGAGCGCGGCTTCTCAGTCCGCACCTTTTTTCATAATTGCCCAAGCTATATACGCTGGAGCACCTATGCGATTACAGCACTGGCGATTCTCGTCGTTGGAAGTGGCAACGATAATCAGACCTTCATTTACTTTCGGTTCTGAATTTCATCACTTCTTTAATGGTCGGAGAATTCCTGCGAAATTAGGACCGAGCCGATACCAATGATCAAGGCCAGGTATGATTTTTAACTTGTGTTGCAAGCCGGCTGATCGCAATGCCGTTGACAAATCCAAAACAGAGGGAAGGAGCTCGTCACGTTCACCGATTGAAATGTCGATGCGACTATTTTTTAATTTTTCTTTGTTTCTGAGCCCTAAAGTTTTAGCCATCCGCTCATGCCATTCGGAGGGGTTACCACCCATCATTTTTGAAAGGAGCTCCGGCTCCTCTTCAGCGATGTTTTCTGCATCATCATCTACGGCAGGGTTGAAAGCATAGACGTGACCAAACAGGTGCGGATATGCGAATGCCAGCCGCAATGCGCCCATTCCACCCATAGAGAAACCTTGGATTGATCGACCCTCGGGATTTCGAATGGTTCGATAATGGGCATCGATGTACGGTACCAGCTCCTGTGTAAGAGTGGTCTCCATCATAATTTTACCATCCATCTCACTGCCCGGCACAGAATCCATATATTTGCTGTTCCGGCCACCATTGGGAAATACGACAATCGCGGATAGCGATCCGCCGGACCTTAGCCAATCAGAGAAAACATGAGCTTCCGTTGATTCATCGCCGAGCTTGCGATGAAGAAAATAAATCGTTGGAAATGATGCACGGCTCTGTGAGGTGTAAGCGGGGGGTAAGTAAATATTGAAGCCAATTTCGCGGCCCATTGCCGTGCTGAAAAATATCTCGTGGCGTATTCCCGGCGGAGTTTTCTTGGGATTGCTCCATATGGTTCCGTCAAAGCTAAAGGCTGAAATCGTTGATGCCACGAGCGTAATAAACAGTGATGAAAGTCGAAGAAATAGTTTGGATCGCATCTTTTGTTCCCGAGAAAGCGGTGGCACAGTGAGTTAAGATTTTTTCACTTGCTGGTCCTTGGATACTCGATGGGAATATTTTTGGGATGGAAAACCAAAGATCGTATCCGCTTTGTCGGCATTGCCTTCATGTTGGTGGTCCTCGGTTTCTTTTTCTTTCTCTCGACCATTAATTGGTTACTGCAGCAGGACAATGCCTTCTATCAACGCCCGAGCGTGACCGCGAGTTCACTTCATGCTTTGCGCAGGATGATTTTTGTCATTTTAAATCCGGCCACCTCTTTACCAGATTCATGGGGGCCAATGCTTTCGGCTTATCAGGTCTTCGTTTCCTCAAGCATGTCAATTTATCAAGAAACTTTTTTCAAACTGGGTACTCGGTTTCAATATCCACCATCCTCCTTGCTTGTGATTGATATTCTCAATGCTTTGCACCTTCAGCCACAGCTTGCTCTGCCACAATTAAATATCGTCTTTTTCTTCCTCTTCGCTCTGACAAGCGGACTGATCGCACTCGTGAGTTTTGAAAAAATCTCGCTCCTAAAGCCTTGGCAAAAATGCGTCTTATTCTTAATTGGTTCTCTATCGCCATTTCTTTTCTATCCGGTCATTCACGCGCTCAACATGGGCCAGGTCCAGATTTGGATTGATGCCTTTATTGCCGTTTCGGTTCTTGCATGGCTCAAAGATCGAAAAACATTGGCTGGTGTGATGGCAGGCCTCACATGTCTATTCAAGCCTCAGGCAAGCCTTCTTCTTCTGTGGTCAATTGCGTCGAGAGATTGGCCCTTCGTTCGTGGCTTTCTGGGCGTCATTTTGATTATTGCTTGTATTTCAATTTATCGATTTGGTTGGGCCAATCATCTCGATTATCTCGATGTGCTGAGATTTCTCTCCAAACATGGAGAGTCTTTTTATGCTAATCAATCGCTGATGGGTCTGCTTCATCGGTTGGCCGGTAACGGACCAAACCTTATTTGGGAAGCAAATAGTTTTCCGGTCTTTATTCCCTGGATATACTGGGTGTCGTTTTTGTCGAGCCTCTTGCTTTTTGCTTTTCTGATCTGGGCATCAGCATTGTCGCGTGGCAGGACAAATATCGCCGGGTATGCCTTTGCTCTTATAGTGACAATTCTCGCGGCGCCGATTGCTTGGGAACATCATTACGGAGCCATTCTTCCGTTTTTCTTTCCACTTCTTGCTCTGGGAATATCCAGGCATGCCACTTCCCAATTAGTATTGATGGGATTGGCATGGATACTGACGGCCAATTATTTGCCGCCTTTGAGCCGATTTGCGGATAGTCCCTTCAATCCGGTGCAATCATATGTTTTTTTTGGCGGACTTTTTTTCTTGTTTTTAACAGCTCAGATGAGCAGCTGGGCTGTTTATCCAGTCGAGCCGTTATCCGCACGTCAGTCGATCAAAGCGGCGCCTGATGCGTAGACGCTTTTGTCGCCGTAAATATGGCGTCGGCTTCTGAAAATCGGCGAAGAAACTGAACCCATCTCCACTGAGAGAATGCGTGCTGGCACATTTGCATCGTTGACATGGCGGTGAAAGTGCATGCCCCGCAATCCGGCAAGAAGGCCATGCCGCCAAGAAGTTTTTTTGCCTTTGTCTTCCTCGAAAGCAAAAGAAATAGTTTGGGGGTGACCATCTATGCCCATGACGTGTCGGCCTTGCATTTGCCGGCGTGCTGGCATTGATGAATTCGGATTGAAGCATGTGACGTCGATGCCGATAGACATGTCAGCAAGAGCAATTGGGATCAACTCATTCGTACTGCGCTGAACAAGCATTGGATTCGATGTTAGTCCTGCATCCAGAGCTTTTTGCTGTCGCGCAATCATCGGTGCGTCATTCTCAAAAAGGAATTTTTCATTTCTGTAGAGGCCAAGAAGATACCGAATATTCGAAAAAGCAATCAAGCGCACGGGCGATGAGCCGATGGGAAAATGCCGGGCTTTCGCATTGACGGGCACAGCAAATAGATTTTTCTCATGCCACTCGATCGTGGTTTGACTGCCATTAGAGAGAGTAATTTCGGTCCGACCCTGTCCAGCTAGAACGTAATGCACTTGTTCATAAAGATGGCGGATTTCCGCCGATGATTTGCCAACCTCAAGTTCAAAAACAAAAGCTGTCAGAAAGTCGCAGCTACCCTCGACATGGCAGGCAGCGCCCTTCATGCCAAATCTTGGCCAGGGTTGAAGGCTAGCGGTGAGTGTATCGATAGCCGTTCCTGTATGAATCGGTACGCCTTCTCCCACGAGCCAATTCATATAGGGATCGACCATAAATTTGGTTTCGAGATAGGCCGGGTCTTGATCGCTCATTTTATGGCTTCCTCTCGAAACGAGTTTCATCAATGAATTTACTCATGCGGCTTTCAACGCCATGTTTGGCGATTTCATCGAGCCAAATTTGATGCACTCGTTGATCTTGATCTTCATATTCAACTTGCGCTCCGCCTTCCTTGACATCCTTGTCGACACCTATGGTCCAGATATCCCGTTTCATCTGGAGCAGGGGATATCGAACAGTGCCGATTTGAAGGGCAAGGTATCGGGAGGGGTGATTGGATATATTGAAATGCTGATGAAACATCGAATCCGGCGGGCAATAAACGCAGCCATGCTCCCAATCGACCCTTGTGTAATCTTGATCGTCTTCGTGCCAAAGTAACGAATAGCCTTGGCCCGTGACGGCAAATACGCAGACACCATCAAAGTGTCGATGCCCTTTCTTATAGGTGCCAACAGGCATTTCGGATGAATGGGCGCCAATTGTGTTTTCGGTCAGCATGAAACGGAGGTTGGATCCGCCTGCACCGCGTTTTGACCATTCCTTCAGTTCAAATCCGGATAGGTCAGGGACGAAATTTGTTTCCCATTGGTGTCGCCCAGGCGAGATCGAGATAAATTCGCCTTCGCCAACAAAATAATCCGGCCGCCCGGCGCGTTCTGGAAAATCGACCGGGCAATTGAAGATGAGATCTTCGTCCCGGAAGCAGTTCATGGTGAAAACCATATTATTGACCGATGCAAAGCGCGCGGGCTCGCGTCCCGATCCATTAAAATGCTGGTGCGTTGCATTCAATGGTATCGAGAAGAGACTCTTGGGGCCCCATTCAAAAAAATGCTTTCGGCCGTCAGCAAGCGTTACGCTTGTCGAACCATGCCCCGAAATAACATAAATAACCTCTTCGCAAATGTGACGAAGCGGTGCTGATTTTGCAGCCGGTGGCAGTTCAAAAGCAAAGATGGAGATGAAATCGTCGCGCCCCTTCAAATGGCAGAATGCGCCATTCATCCCATAGCGTGGCCAGTGTTTGACAGGGACTTTACGAATATCGATACCGAAGTCCTGAATGATCGGGACACCCTGATCTTTTGCCCAAGTAAGATAGGGATCGGCGAGCTTATCGGTGCTCATATTTGCACTCCGTTGGCAGGAGGTCTTATGCGCTGTGCTGCAGACATAGGTACCCTCTCTGTTTCCCTATGCAGGGAATCCTTTTGAGCATATTGAATCAGAGCTTCATGGCACGGGTCAAGCCTTGCTTTTTCCTTTTGCTCGGATGCGTTCCAATAATCATTTCGCGATCTGCCGCGCTTGCAATCTGGTGCCGCGCGTTTCTTGATGTTGAGGCGCTGGGCTCTCAAATCATCGGAGAAAGCCATGAGAAATATCGGCATTGTCGCTCTCATGGGGTTGACGCTCGCTGCTTGTTCGCCCCGTCAGGAAAGGCTCGCTATTGGCGCCGGGCTGGGTGGGGCAACTGGCGCAGTGGTGGGCGGTCTGGCTACAGGCACGGCTGGAGGAGCTGTTGCAGGCGCGGCCATTGGCGCGGTTGGCGGAGCTGCCATCGCCCATGCCACACGTCCGCGCGCCTGCTGCTGGTATAATCGTGATGGCTATCGAGTTTGCAGGCGATAGAAAATCAGAGTGTTCCTGAGAGTGACCCAAAATCACCTTTCATAAAGGAACAATTTGCTTTCGCCTTTCTCCATCACGATGCGCTCTGCTTTCGTAAAATTTTTCTGCTCTCTAAGAGAAAAACCCGCGAACTCGATCTGTTTTGTGATGAGTTCGATTGGGTAATCGCAGACAGCTGAGTAAAAAACAGCGCGTTGCGTTTCTGCCAGAGCCTGGGGCAAATCATGCAAGAGAATACCGCCCCCGGCTTTGGCATCTATCTCAAAAGCGGTTCGCCGATAAAAGGCAATGAGGGACTCCCGTAGCGATTCGAAGACCGTCCAAGTGAAGCGAATAAAGCCATCTGGTTTTTTGAGAATGATTTCATGACGAAGTCCGACGCGCTCGGAAGTGAGGTGAAGCGCGGCTGCGTCGACTAAAACACATGTCACAATCGGTGCCCCTGAATATCCAACCTGCGATGCATAGAGCAGAGCGGCCTGCGGATTATCATGCTTTCGCTGCTCAAAATGCGCATTCACACTTGCCAGCAATCCGAGCGACAGCAGAAAAGTGCCGATTGAGTGCGATAAAACGCGAGGCCGGATCTCCGAGAGCGCAATCGCTGAAAGAAGAAATGCGGGGATCGTCAAAGGTAACATTGTCCGTGCAGCAAGAATGGATACATGAAAGTTAAGAATAAGTATGATGATTGGATAGGCAATCAGGACAATGGCAAGGACGACGGCTGCGGGTTCTTTTTTCAAACGGATGGCAATTGCAAATCCGGTTGCAATGACGCAGGAAAGGACCAGCAGACCAGTATAATCTGCAATCCCCGGAAGTCCGGGATATCCAAGGGAATTGCGGATAAAATAGGCTGTCGTTCGAAAGTTGAAACCCGGTGTTCCTATCCCTACGAATGCGCCGAAAGATTTTGTTAATTGTAACAGCCATGGAATGCTGAGAAAAACGATTGCGAGATTTGATGCTATAAAACGGATGAATGTTTCCCGTCTTACGGGACAGACGTAGGCACTGCTCATGAGGCCAATGTTTAAGCAGAAAAGATAGATGATCGCTGTCACATGCGCATAGATCGCGATCAGCGCGCCCACAATATAGATTACCAAACGGAGACGATGATGGTCTTGGTGTTTGAGTAGCCCGATGCTGCCCCAACTTGCCAAAGCTAATCCCAGCACGAGGAAAGAATACATTCTCGCATCTTGGCTATAAAAGATAAGCGCCGTCGATACGCCAGACATTGCACCAGTCCACAAGGCGGCCTGACGGGACCAAAGTTGCTTTGCCGCCAATATGAGAACGGCAACAATGGCCAATCCGGCTAGTGCACTTGGAACACGCGCATAATCGAGCGACGGGAAAAACTTCATCCACATATGCTGCACAGAATAGCTCAGGGGTGGATGATTATCGACATTGCCGATGAGAATATCCATAAGCGGAAAACGGGCGATCAGAATCGTATAGGCCTCGTCCATCCAAAGGGGCGTTTCGCTCAAATCCCAGAAGCGAAGGGCGGCTGCAATTGAAAGAATTGAGTAGGCAGACAGCGCGAAGAGGGGTCTTGGCAGATCGCTCTTTGCCTGCTGCATCAGGCAATGGCCTTTTTTCTTTTCTTGGCGCCCCAAACGAAATTTGTTGAAATGCTAAAGTTGAAGACGGCGCTCATGAGCGCGCCTGCGGCTCCTGCAAAGGCCCATGAATTGATGTTTAAGATCGCAAAATGGGCCACGCTCAGATTGGCCAAAGCGCCCAGACTGCAGGCCGCACAAAATGTCAGATAACCCGTCAGCAGGTCATAACCGCGTAATCTGTCGGACCGGTATGTGATTGAATTGTTCAGGATGAAATTAAAACTCATCGCCGTCAGGGTCGCGACGGCCTGCGCTGGAAGAAAGGCGCTTTCGCTTGCCTGAAGAAATTTTAAAACGCCCAGGTGAACGCCAAGGCCCAGCCCACCTATGATCGAAAACAGGACAAATCTTGGCGGCACCAATCCATGCGAGAATTTATCGATGAGCAAGAACACATATTCTGCCAGGATCATAAAATCGAGTTTGCTCACGCCCGCATTGCGTTCGCGGAACACGAGAGGTACCTCGCGAATTTTGAGCGGCTTTTTGACCGAGGCAAGCACATCCAACAATATTTTATACCCTTGAAGCGATAATTCATGCACATGAGCATCAAAAATCTCGCGTCTGGTCATAAAAAATCCGCTCATCGGATCCGTCGTCTGTTCACCCCCGGCTAGTCTGGAGCACATTGTTGCAAAAGTGCTCATTCTCTGGCGTGTCATATTCCATTCGCCCAAGCCTCCGCCTTCGATATAACGGCTTGCAATGACGATATCGGTCTCGCCCTCGCGCATGATTTCCAACATTTCAGGCAGCAGCTTCTCATCATGCTGCATATCCGCATCCATGATGCCGACAAATTCAGCCCTTGCGCTCAAGACGCCTTCGATAACTGCTGATGACAAGCCGCGCCGCCCGACACGACGAAGGCAACGCACTGGAAATCCCTGACCGCCAAGGAGGCTTGCTTCTTTCCAGGTGCCGTCCGGACTATCATCATCGACCATGATTATTTCATAGGGAATATCGATCAGCGATGAAGCAATGGCCTCGCAGAGAGGTCTCAGATTTGCCTTCTCATTATATGTCGGAATAACGATTGAGAGGATCGGGAAGGCGTTGTCTTTGCTGTGGCGGGAGTTTGCAGGTTGCTGATGCGTTTGCTGCGCTGTTTCGATCTGCCCATCCGCCGTCGCCGGATCCTGCAAAAATTGCTCCTGAAAGACGCAAGTCAGAATAGGTGCAAATGAATTTGCAGCGCAACAGGCGATTGAAAAGTTTTTCGCTCTTTAATCTTGACCTTGGCTACGGCTATCTATTCAGCCAAAACAAAATTAGCATCACGCATCTGTTTCCAGCAGGAGCCGGCCCGAACATGACGCCTTACGAAGCAATCGGCGGAGAGAATGGCGTACGTAGCCTTGTGTCGCGTTTTTACCAATTGATGGATGAGCTGCCGGAGGCGGCTGCTTGTCGTGCAATCCACCCAGCCGAACTTGGCGAGAGCGCGCAAAAATTATTTGAATATTTGAGCGGTTGGCTCGGTGGCCCGCCTTTGTTTGTCGAAAAACGTGGGCCACCCATGCTGCGGCGGCGCCATTTGCATGTTGCTATTGCTGCGCCTGAGATCGATGGCTGGCTCTTATGCTTCACGCGCGCCTGGCAGGAGACTATTGGGGACGATAGTGAGGTTTCGAAAATCGTCCTGCCACAGATCGTGAGTTTGGCGCAGCACATGCGCAACAAAGATGAGAGCGCCGCATAAGCCCAGATCCAGGTTTGCGCAGCGCACAGAGGGCGTGCACCAAGAACAGACACGCCATATTCGTTGTCGAATGTCTTACCCAATCCGACAATGTGGCTTGGGTCCAAATGTCCGCTCTAGAAACTGAACGAATATCGGTTGCTGGGCGGCAATGACCTTACAATCGTAAGGTTCTTGCTTGATGGTCCCGACAAGATAGATCGTACCGGCAATGGCGAAGAACTCCCGCGCATTTTCAAGGAAATGCGATTTCTCGACCTTTGGCGAGTAAAGCTTCTCGCTCATTGCCCTGTTGTAGGCTCCCAAAACAACCTGGTTTTTGAAATTCCAGAAATAGGAATCATAGGCATGAAGCATTTCATGCAAGAGAACAGGTTTCGCGGGATCAAAGGGTGTCAAATCGACGATGACCTCGCCCTTCGGATCATCTTTTGTGCGCCTGAAAATTGCGCTCGATGTGGTTCGAACAAAGGTAGGATCAACGATAATTGGTACGGTCTTGAAAAAATCGAGCATTTCTTTCGGCAGATTTGCCGCTTCAATAATCCTGATCTGCTCGAGATGTGATGGCATCAATTTTTGTTTTTGCTGTTGTGTCAGGCGCGACATGTCCATTTTGAAGCCGCTAAACTCGTCGCTCTGGGCGTTCGCCGGCAAAGACATAAAGAGCATGCTGAATATCGCGGGGAGGAGCCGGCGCTCGATGATCTTCTTCATGGTTTCAACCCACCTCGATGTTTTGGCTCGGCCGCTTTTCATTGTCAGGGAGCGTCATTTGCCAATGCGATGATCTGCCGGATGCCCGGGAATTGATTGGCGCGGGGCCCGCTCATGGCGGGGTAGGCAGCCAGCACCTCCTTGATGGATGCTTTTGCCTTATCCTTTTCACCCAGATGATAAAGTGTTCCAGCCAAGCGGAGCTGATGCACGGGCTCGGTTTTGTCGAGTTCGACCGCGCGTGCGCCAAGCATCTTGGCTTCGCGGAAATCTTTCAGCTCGGTCGCCACATAAGCAGCGTGGGAATAGGCCCAGATCGCTTGCGGGTTCGCCTTGATGGCGAGCGTGAATTCACCATAGGCCTGCCTCAGCGCTTCTCGCGTCGCCGGCTTGCCATCCACCGCACGCATATATTCCAGTCCCAGCCAGATATGGCAGCCCGGCGTTAGTTTTGGCAGCGCGCAAGCCTTTTTGAATTCCTCCACCCCGGCCGGTCGGTTCCCCGAATTCCTCAGTGCAACGCCTTTTGCATTAAAACCAAGCGGACTGTTTGGATTGATCGCAATTGCCCTGTCGGCGAAGGCGATGGCCTCAGTATAGCGGCGTTGGCTGGTCTCGAATTCCGACATGGCCACAAGTGCCGGGAAAAATTTAGGATCGATCGCAAGCGCTTCGTTCAGGAACTGATCGCGATCGACGCCGCCTGCTACACTGGCGCGCAGCCACAAGGCGACCTTTCTTTCCTCAGGTGCACCAGATGTCACAATCGGGCGCAACACATCGAGTGCAAGCTCTCGTTTTCCCAGACGTTCGGCCGCCAAAGCAGCACGCAAAGGATCGAAATGAGCGAACAAATCAAACGCCAGCGATTTGATGACCTCGTTCACATCATCGGACTTGGCGTCGCGTGTCCGATTGGAACCGCCGTCACTCACGATCCGAAGCCGACCTTCAAAGGATGCCCCATCCTTGTCCGCACGAAGAATTTCACCCGATACGATCACCGGATTTTTTTGCAGCACATGTCGCACGGCCTGTTCGATTGAACTGAGCGATACGCCGCCGACATTGGCTTCAATACGGGTTTCTTTGTCGCCTGAAAGACTGCTGAAGAAAGCGTTCTCTGGCCCCTCGACACCACCCTTGGGGTTGGTCGCAGCCAATGTTTTATAGACGCTCAACTCATCCAGAACGCGCTTGACGACAATGTCGCTTTTATAGCCCCGCTCTTCCAGGGCGGCGGGAATTTCGATGCGATCCAGCACAACTGGTGTGGCGCGCCAAAAAGATTGCGACACAAAGCCCAGGCCAAAGACAGCGCAAAGGCTCATCGTGAAGGATGTTATCGTCTTTGAAATGTTCTGGATCAGATCCAGTCTATCCGCCACGGCCAAGGCATTTTCTTTCGTTTGATTGTTTTTTGGTTTGTTCTGATAGGCAGAACAGCGGGATAAGCTAAGTCTAAGCATTACTACCTACACATCATTAAAATGCAAAATATAAGCGGTTTCTCCGCAGGCTTTTGTCCGTGAGTTCGAAAAAGAGAGCGTCGCTGGGGCCTGTGAAGACGGCGCCCATATTTCAGCTTTACGGGAGGCTCGGACAGCCATCACCTATGCGGAGAAAAGTGGGGAGCAGGCGGGAGGCCAGCCGGATCTATCCATTAAATAATTGATTTTAACGAATAATCGATGAGATTGTGGCGGAAGGGGTGGGATTCGAACCCACGGTGGACTTTCACCCACGGCGGTTTTCAAGACCGCTGCCTTAAACCACTCGGCCACCCTTCCACTGAAAGCCGCTCTGCAGCTTCGCTCGTCTGTCTAGGTGGGGGGAGTGAAGAGGTCAACACAATCGCTGCTCGCGGGTCTTTGATGGCTCCAAATCGCCCCCTCAGGCGTATTGTCTCCTTGATGGCTCCATTGGAAGGGGAAGACATGACGCGTTTATTCGCAATGGTTTGGACTGTGGCCGGGTCGATTCTTCTGAATGGTCCGGCTCTGGCGAGTGCCGATCAGGCCTTGGCCGGCGAGGCGCTGAAGCGCGCCGTATCTGGAAAGCGCATCTATCTGGCCACGCCGCTGGGCGGGGAATTCCCTCTCAATTACCATGTCGACGGCCGGATTGACGGGCAGGGACCAGCCAGCGGGCTCGGTCGTTTTGTGCGCCCCAATGATAGCGGTCGCTGGTGGCTGGCCGGAGGCAAGGTCTGTCAGCAATGGACAAATTGGTACGACGGAAAGACTTTTTGCTTCGTTCTCCGCAAGGTCGATGAAACGCGTCTGGCCTGGGACCGTGACGATGGCCTGTCGGGGATCGCGCGGGTTGGTCAATAAAGCCTGTGAGCCGAAAGCTTGGTCGCCCCATTTTGGTCTCAATCGGCAGGCCATTCTGCCGGCCTAGCTGGCGGTCAAGCTCATGGGTTCAGTGTGGAACAGGCTCGCCATAAGCGGCGGAACGCTTCATTAACCCGCAGCGCGGCAGGGTGGCGCCATGGCTCGGGTGGTTGTCGAATCGCCATGCCAGAGAGTTCGAGTATAGGCGTTGCGTTTATCGCTATGAGTTTCTGTCACCCTCTCTCCCTTCAAACGTCGCGCTCCCTCCGGGGGCTTTTCGTTCCGTTTGTGGTGCTTAGCTTCGCCTTTGCCCTGTCGGCCTGCTCGCAGGCGCCCGCCAAGCGCTCGAAAGAATATTTTCCCTCCTCGGTCTATGGCGCGGCCAGCCCGCGTGTTGTGGCCGATGGTCAGCCGGTTCCCCGCGGTGGCGGGCGTTATCTGGTCGGCAAGCCCTATTCCGTTGCCGGGCGCACCTTCGTGCCGAAGGAAGTCGCGCCCAATGCGTCGCAGACTGGCCGTGCATCCTGGTATGGCTCGGCCTTCCACGGCAGGCGCACGTCAAACGGCGAAATTTATGACATGCGCTCGGTCTCAGCAGCGCATCCGACCTGGCCTTTGCCCAGTTATGTCCGCGTGACCAATCTGGAAAATGGTCGCTCCATGATCGTTCGCCTGAACGATCGCGGCCCCTTCCACGCCAATCGCGTGATGGATGTGTCCTCGCGCGTTGCTGAATCGCTGGATTTCAAGCGCATGGGGACGGCCAGTGTGAAGATCGATTACGTCGGTAAGGCCGGGTTGGCTGGCTCTGACGATCAGATCCTGATGGCAAGCCTGCGCAGCGATGGACGGCCGGCTAATCTCAATTCCTATCCGACCTCGCCCAGTACAATGGTCGCGGAGGTCGAGCCGCCAGCCCAGCGCGAGTCTGAGCCCACGGGGCTGGCCGCACTCTTTAGCCCAAGGCCAGAGGCCCCCGCCCAGCTCGCCGCTCAGCCTGTGCGTCGTGAGGCCCCGTCAGAGCCCGTCGCAATTGATCCACCGCCCGGCGTTGAAATAGTTGAAATCTTGCCGCCTCCCCGTCCCTCCTGGCTTTCCCAGCCTGTTCAAGTGGCACAATTGCGCCCAGAGCAGCGAGTCCTCGCACCAATGACCAGTGTTGCGCGTAGCGTGCCTGTCCCGGCCACGGTTTCTTCGGCTTCCTTCGTGCCGCCGCTCCCACCGGTCAGGCCGCTGTCTTTGGGCGCTTTTGCCCCCACGCGTTGATTGCTTTTCGCCGCGCCTACCTTCACATTTGGCCTTAGGTCACACGGGTGACGAGGATCTTATTAATGGGGCGGTTGTCGGTGATCATACCGAGGCGGCTTATATTTTTCCCGGTTCCAGCTTTCTGTCTGGTTCTTTTTCTCGCGTTTTCCGCGCGGGCGCAGACTTTTCAGACAAATGTGCCCAACGTCATCCTGATGGATTTTGAGTCCCGTTCGGTACTCTTCGAAAAAGCAGCAGACCAACTCGTATCGCCCGCCTCACTCGTCAAATTGATGACTGCCGAACTGGTCTTCCGCGAGCTGAAAGAGGGGCGTCTGACGCTCGACCGCACATTCACCGTGTCAGAACAGGCCTGGCGGCGCGGCGGTGCACCGGCAGGCGGCTCGACCATGTTTGCCCAGGTGCGCAGCCAGATCAGAATCGAGGATTTGCTGCGCGGACTGATTGTTCTATCGGGCAATGATGCAGCCATTGCCATTGCTGAAGGTCTGGCGGGAACCGAAGAAAATTTCGCGCTGATGATGACGCGCCGGGCGGCCGAGCTTGGGCTCGACAAAATGAACTTCCGCAATTCATGGGGCAAGGCGGATCCCGAGCAGAAAGTCACTGTGAGGCAGCTTGCCCAGCTGACTGAACATCTGATCCGCGTCTATCCCGAATATTATCATTTCTTCGGCGAAAAAGATTTCACGTGGAACAAGATTCGCCAGCAAAATCGCAATCCGATTTTGACGATGGACATTGGCGCCGATGGTCTGAAGACAGGCAATGTCGAGGATTCGGGTTTTGCCCTGGTGGGCTCGGCGGTCGAAAACGGGCAAAGGCTGATCCTTGCTTTTGTGGGGGCAAAAAATCCGCGTGAACGCGCCGATGAGGCCCGTAAAATTTTGTCTTGGGGCATGCGCAGTTTCGAATCGCGTCTGCTGTTCGAGGCGCGCAGCGAAATTGGCTCGGCCAGTGTTTTTGGCGGTGCGCGCTCATCGGTGCCTTTGACCTCAGAGCGGCCGATCCGCGTGCTCATTCCGCGCGGCTCCACTGAGCGGCTCACCGGGCAGATTGTCTATCAAGGCCCGCTGCCGGCACCGGTTTCAGCCCGGACAGAAGTCGCCCGGCTGAGGGTTTTGAGGGGCAAAACCCTCATTCTCGATCAGCCCTTGGTGACGATGGAGGACATCGGGCAGGGGAGCTTGGCCCAGCGCGCCCTCGATGCCAGTCTCGAACTTGGCTACGGGCTGTTCAGGACTTATGTTCCGAAGAAATGACGGAACCATCCACCGCACATCCCCAGGCGCATCGCGGGCGCTTCATCACTTTCGAAGGCGGCGAGGGGGCCGGCAAGTCAACGCAGGTGAGCAGGCTCGTCGCCGCGCTGACGGCCCGTGGATTTGAGGCCATTGCCACACGCGAACCCGGCGGCTCACCCAATGCGGAAGCCCTCCGCAAAGTGCTTCTCTCCGGGCTCGTGGCCCCGCTCGGGCCGGCTGCCGAGGCGATGATTTTTTCCGCCGCCCGCATTGATCATATCGAAAACACGATTGCGCCGGCGCTCGCTCGCGGGGCTTTTGTCGTCTGCGATCGTTTCATCGATTCCACACGCGCCTATCAGGGTTCGCTGGGCAAATTATCGGATGGTTTCATTGACACGCTGGAGGGCATTACCATTGGCGCCTTGCGGCCGGACCTGACGGTTATTTTGGACCTTCCCGCCGAAACCGGTTTGGCGCGCGCCACCAAGCGGCGTGGATTGGAGCAGGCCGATCGTTTTGAAGCTGAAGACATCGGCTTTCACCGCGGTTTACGCGGCGCATTCCAGAAAATCGCGCAGAAAGAACCGGGCCGTTGCGTGCTCATCGACGCAAGTCGTGACGAGGCGACGATTGCCGCCGATATTCTGCAACATGTCGAGAAACGGCTGCTGGATAAGGGTTTGGCGCCTTGAGCCGGGCCCGCGATATTGAAGCGCCTCCGGAGAGCGATCGCTTCGGCGATGCGCCCCATCCCCGCGAGACGCGCGAATTATACGGGCATGATCGCGCCCAGGCCCAATTGCTCGAATCCTATCGCGCCAATCGACTGCCGCAGGCCTGGATTATCGGCGGACGCGAAGGTATCGGCAAAGCAACTTTGGCTTGGCAATTCGCACGGTTTCTTCTGGCTCATCCCGATCCAACCAGCAGCGCGGTTGCGCAGGCGCAGGATTTGCGTGTCGATCCTGAGCATCCAGCGGCACGACGTCTGTCGGCCTTGTCGCATGGCGACCTCATGTTGCTGCGCCGTGAATGGGACGAGAAGACCAAAAAACATTTCACACGTATTCGCGCCGATGACCTGCGCCGCTTGATTGATCTGTTCCGGCAGGCCTCTGGCGAGGGGGGCTATCGGATCGCCATTCTCGATTCAACGGATGATTTCAACCGCGAGAGCGCCAATGCGCTTCTGAAGCTGATTGAAGAACCGCCGCCCCGTTCGCTGTTTCTCATGATCGCGCATCGTCCGGCCGAAATTTTGCCAACCATCCGCTCGCGCTCACGCCTCCTTTTGCTCGATCCGCTCAGCGATGACAATTGCGTCCGGGCGATGCGTCAGGCTGGCGCGGATTGGTCGGAAAAGCCCGAAGCCGATTTGCGCGCTGCCGCTGCCAGATCTCGGGGCTCGGTCCGCGATGCCATGCGTCTGCTGGACGGCTCCGGCCTCGCCCTGGCTCGCCGGATCGACGCGCTTCTCGCCCGTCTGCCGGATGTCGACTGGAGCGGCGTGCATGAATTGGCTGATGTGCTTACCGGGCGCGAGGCCACCGAGGATTTTGAATCGACGATTTCGGCCATATTTGACTGGATCGGCGAGACGGTTCGGACCGATGCACCCATAGGGGCGGCGCGCCTTGCGCCATACGCCGAGGTATGGGAGAAGATCGCCGCGTCAGCGCGCGAAACTGAGGCGTTTAACCTCGACAGACGGCCGCTCATCTTGTCGATTTTCGCCGATCTCGCTGCTGCGACGCGCGCCGCTCGCTCCTGAGCGCGCTGTTTCGGCTGATCGACAGGGATTTTTATGGCTGCGCGCCAAACCTTCTACATCACCACTGCCATTCCCTACGCCAATGGCGCGCCTCATATCGGACACGCCTATGAGCGTATCGCGACCGATGCCATTGCGCGTTTCCATCGACTGGACGGGCGGGACGTTCTTTTCGTCACCGGAATGGACGAGCATGGCTTGAAAATTCAGCAGACTGCTGCGCGTGAGGGTCTGACACCCCAGGCGCTTGCCGATCGCACAGCTGCGCAATTCGAGGCCATGGGCGAGAAACTCAATGCACTCGCCGATGATATTGTGCGCACCACGCATGAGCGTCACAAGAAAGCCTCGCAGGAAATCTGGCAGCGCATGAAGGCGCGCGGCGATATTTATCTCGACAAATATGAAGGCTGGTATTCGGTTCGCGACGAGGCCTATTACGACGAATCCGAATTGACGGAACGCGACGGCAAGCGCTTTGCGCCAACCGGCACGCCCGTGGAATGGGTCAAGGAAGAAAGTTATTTCTTCAAACTATCTGCCTATGCAGAAAAGCTGCTGGCCCATTACGAAACCCATCCGGATTTCATCACACCAGAAAAATACAAGAATGAAATCGTCGCTTTCGTGAAGCGCGGGCTGAAAGATTTGTCGATCAGCCGCACGACATTCGATTGGGGCGTGCCGGTTCCCGGCGATCCGGCCCATGTCATGTATGTCTGGATCGATGCGCTCACCAATTATATCACCGGGACCGGCTTCCCCGATCCCGTTGCTCCGCGCGCCAAATATTGGCCAGCCGATGCCCATGTGATCGGCAAGGATATTACGCGCTTCCATGCTATCTTCTGGCCGGCCTTCCTCATGTCGGCTGGCGTTGAATTGCCGCGCCAGATTGTTGTGCATGGTTTTCTCTTCAATCGCGGAGAGAAAATGTCGAAATCGGTCGGCAATGTGATCGATCCCTTCACGCTCGCCGATCATTATGGCGTCGATCAGATGCGCTATTTTTTCCTCCGCGAAGTTCCCTTCGGGCAGGATGGAAATTATTCGCACGAGGCCATTGTCAATCGCATCAATGCCGATCTCGCCAATGATCTTGGAAATCTGGCGCAGCGCTCTTTGTCGATGATTGCCAAAAATTGCGACGGTCGCGTTCCAGTGCCGGGCGCCTTGACTGACGCCGATCAAGCCATTCTTGCTGACGCCGAGGCCTTGCCGGCCAAAGCGCGCGACGCGATGAAAGAATTTGCGCTCCATACAATGCTTGGCGAGATCTGGCGCGTGGTTGCCGAAGCCAATCGCTATTTTGCGAGCGAAGAGCCTTGGATCAAGCGCAAGACAGATCCAGAGCGCATGGGCACGATCCTTTATGTGACCGCTGAAGTTTTGCGAAATATCGCGCTTCTCGCGCAGCCCGTTATTCCCGATGCAGCCAATAAATTGCTCGATATTCTAGGCATCGATCCAAAGGCCCGCGATTTTGCATCGCTGGGAGCCGGGTTCCGGTTGGAGGCAGGTGCGCCTCTGCCCGCACCGGCGCCGATCTTTCCACGTTATGTGGAAGCCGAAGGCGAGGGGGCCAAGGCCTGATGCTAATCGACAGCCATTGCCATCTGGATTTTCCCGATTTCGTCGAAGAGCGCGACGCGATTGTCGCGCGCGCAAAGGCGGCTGGCGTTGGCAGGCTCATCACAATCTCAACGCATGTCCAGCGCTATGAGCGCTATCGTGATATTGCGGAACAATATGACAATGTCTGGTTCACCGTCGGCACACATCCGCATCAGGCCCATGAAGAGCCTGAAGCATCGCCTGAACGGTTGATCGAGCTCGCGCAACATCCTCGCTGCATCGGCATTGGCGAAGCCGGGCTCGATTATCATTACGACCGCGCCCCGCGCGATCTGGCTGCGCAGGTTTTTCGCAATCACATTCAAGCAGCACGCGAAAGCGGATTGCCGCTTGTCATACATTCGCGCGATGCCGATGAAGATATGGCCCAATTCCTGCGCGATGAAATGGGGAAGGGGGCTTTTAAAGCCCTGCTCCATTGTTTCACGGCCTCGCCCATGCTGGCTCAAACCGGCCTTGAACTCGGTTTGTACATTTCCTTTTCCGGTGTGGTGACCTTCAAAAATTCCCAGTCGTTGCGCGATATAGCCCGCGATGTGCCGCTCGATCGGATTCTTGTTGAAACCGATGCGCCATTTCTTGCGCCAATGCCTTATCGCGGCAAGCGCAATGAGCCTGCTTATGTCGCAGCAACTGCCGCAGTGCTTGCGGAGGTGAAAGGCATCAGCGCCACGCAACTGGCAGAAGCGACTACTGCAAATGTTTTGCGCCTCTTCAATAAAATGCCCGCTCTCGATCAAGTGTCTGCACCATGAGCCTCACCGTCACCATTCTTGGTTGCGGTTCGTCGGGCGGTGTTCCGCGCGTCGGGAATGATTGGGGTGCATGCGATGCGACAAATCCGAAAAACCGTCGGCGACGCTGTTCGATCCTTCTCGAGCGCATGGCTGAGGACAAAAGCACCATTGCTCTCGTCGACACCTCGCCCGATCTGCGCGAGCAATTGCTCGATGCGGATGTGCGGCAGCTCGATGGAATCTTGATGACGCATTCCCATGCCGATCATGTGCATGGGATCGACGATGTGCGACCGCTCGTCATCAAAATGAAACGCCGCATCGAGATTTTCATGGACGAGGAAACCTCGGTCGCCGTGCGCGAACGGTTTCGCTATATTTTCGAAACGCCTCCTGGCAGCCAATATCCGCCTTTGCTCGATGAGCGCCGTCTTGTCCACGGCGAGGCCTGCAGCATTGCGGGACCGGCAGGCGCGATTGAGGCCCTGCCGTTTCGCCTCGACCATGGCGATATAGATGCTCTGGGTTTCCGCTTCGGCGACACAGCCTATACGCCGGATTTGCGAGCCGTTCCGCCCGAAAGCCTCGATTATATGGCCGGGCTCGATCTCTGGATTATCGATGCCCTGCGTTACACGTCCCATCCCACCCACCTCACGGTGGAGGAGGCGCTGGGGCTGATCCGCAAGATGAAGCCGCGCCGCGCGGTCCTGACCAATCTCCATACCGATCTCGATTTCGAGCGTTTGCGGCGCGAATTGCCGGCAAATGTCGAGCCGGCCTATGACGGCATGCGGCTGACGATCACCTGATCGGCCGACCGCCATGCCAGCGGGCAGGGCACAGAGACTGGATTCGCAATTCTGCGGCGTTGCGTTATGATCGCGCGCTTCACAGAGGGGGGCCCGAAGGGGTTTTCGTTTTTTCCTTGTTAGAATTGGCTGTGGCCGCGCTGCTCATTGCGCTCAACGGGGTTTTTGCTCTTTCCGAACTCGCCATCGTCTCGGCCCGGCCAGCCCGGCTGAGGACCCTCATGGAAAGCGGACGACGCGGCGCGTCGATCGCCCTTGAACTAACTGAAAATCCTGGAAAATTTCTATCGACCGTCCAGATCGGCATCACGCTGATCGGCATTCTGGCCGGTGTATTTTCCGGCGCGGCCCTGGGCTTGGAAATGTCGGCCTATCTGCGCGAAAGCAATCTGCCGCCCGGTCTGGCCGAGCCGCTGGGCTATGGCATTGTCATTAGCCTCATCACCTATCTGTCCGTGGTTGTCGGCGAGCTCGTTCCCAAGCAGCTGGCCTTGCGCAATCCCGAAGCCATTGCATGCACCGTCGCGCCTTTCATGCTTCTGCTGTCGAAAATTGGCGCTCCGATCGTCTATGTGCTCGATCTGTCGTCGCGCCTCATTTTCGGTGTTTTCGGCCTGAGCCGGACAAATGCGACATCCGTTACGGAAGAAGAGATCAAGAATATCGTCGAGGAAGCCACGACCGCCGGGGTCATCGAGGTGGACGAGCGGCGGATGATTTCCGGCGTGCTTCGCCTGGGCGATCGGGCCGTTCGTGCCGTCATGACACCCCGGACAGATGTCGACTGGATCGATCTGGATGACGATCCTGAGGAGATTCGTGAGCGCCTGACCCAAACCACCCATTCCCGGCTGCCGGTTGGCGAAGGCTCGCCGGATAATATTTTGGGCATCGTCCAGCTGCGCGAACTTCTGCCGGCCTATATGCGCGGCGGCCCGGTCGATTTGCGCAGCCTGATCCGTCCGGCGCCCGTCATTCCTGACCGGATCGATGCGCTCGAGGCGCTCGGCGTCTTGCGCGAGGCCGATGTTCCCATGGCGCTCGTCCATGACGAATACGGACATTTCGAGGGGCTGGTCACACCGGCCGATATTCTCGACGCCATTGCCGGTGCGTTCAAATCGGACGAAGGCACAACCGAGCCGGAAGCCATCCAGCGCGAAGACGGCAGCTGGTTGCTGGCGGGCTGGATGCCGGTCGATGAAATGTCCGATCAGCTGGGTATCAATCTGCCACGCACACGCGATTACGAAACAGTCGCGGGGCTGATCATCGACAAGCTGCATCATCTGCCGTCGACCGGAGAATATATCGAGACGCTTGGATGGCGTTTCGAAGTGGTCGATCTGGACGGACGTCGCATCGATAAAGTGCTGGCGCGACGCTTGGCCGAAGAGGATGCTGACGGCTAATCATCGACACTACAATGGGTTACGGCCCAAGGCGGATAATCTGGTTCAGTTCCATAATATATATTATGCGAACTGAGTATGGAGGCTGTCTTGTTGTTCATGCAGACTGTCTTGGCGCTTAGGTTCTGGCATCCGCCATTCTGATCCCGTCTCCCCGGTATGAGCGCGTAGCTAGCGCACCCCCGACATTCGCCTCTGGATTGCTCGCAAGCACGGCGTGATATTGCGAGGCGCGCGGTGACGTGCCAATCCTGAGGCGCAATGCTGACAACAAATCCCGACGAGGCCCTGCGTGCCCTGCTCGATTCCGCAGGCTGGCCGGTGGCCGACGCGGCGCGCGTCTCCCTTACCGGCGACGACACGCTCTATCCCTGCCGCGTGCAGGCTGGCGTGGCGACGGGCGTCGCGCTGGCGGCGGCGGGCCTGGCATTGCCCGGCCCTGCGCGACATCTCATAGTCGATTTCGATCATGCCGCTTTGATGAGCGAGGGCTATCGCCATGTGCGGCTCGACGGCGCCTTGGTCGCCGCCCCGCGCGATGCGCTGACCGGCTTTTATCAAACGCGGGATGCCCGCGCGCTCTTCCTGCACGTGAATTTTCCGCATCACCGCGCCCGTGCGCTCTCCGTGCTTGGCGCGACGGCAGACCAAAATGCCATAGCGGCCAAAATCAGGCTGCGCGACAGCGCAGAGCTCGATGCGGCGCTGGCACAGGCTGGCGCCATTGCCGCCCCGGCCCTGTCGCGCACGGAATGGGAGGCGTACGAGCAAGGCTGTGCCATCGCCGCCCTTCCGGTCATAGAGATCACGCGCTTGGCGAGGCTCCTGCAAAACCGCTGGCGGCGATGCAGGATGTGCATGTCATCGATTTCACGCGTGTGCTGGCGGGCCCCACCTGCGGACGTTTCCTGGCCGAAGCCGGCGCAAAGGTCACGCGCATCGAACATCCGGAAACGCCCGATCTCATCGCCTACAAGCTCGACGCCAATCGCGACAAGCTGGAGCACAAGCTCGATCTCCGGGACGCGGGCGAGCTTGCTGCCCTGCGCGACATGGTGGCAGGCGCCGATGTCCTCGTGCAGGCCTATCGGCCCGGCGTCGCCGCGCATTTTGGTCTTGATCCGCAGACGCTTGCTGCTGCCCGTCCCGGCCTGATCTGCGCCTCGCTTAGCGCCTATGGTCACGTCGGGCCTTGGTCGCAGCGGCGTGGTTTCGACAGCGTGGTGCAAGCGGCCTGCGGGCTCGCGCTGCTGGATGGCTTTGGTGCTCCAAAACTTCTGCCGACGTCGCCGCTCGACTATGCCGCCGGCTTCCTGCTCGCCTTCGGCATCGAAGTCGCGCTGCACCGCCGGGCGCGTGAGGGCGGCAGCTATCACGTGCGCACCAGTCTCGCGCAGGTCGCGCACTGGCTGCGCGGCTTCCAGCACGACACGATGCCCGCCGCAGATCCTGTCCGGCTTGCGCGCGCCGTCGAACAACTTTCCACTGAGACACAGACGCAAGCGGGATTGATCCGCCACCTGCGTTCGGCCATGACTTTTGCGGATCAAGACGGAGCGCATGCATGACACAAGCCTGGATCCCGGCAAGCTTCTGGCGCGGCGGCACAAGTAAGGGCGTGTTCTTCCATGCCCGCGACCTGCCAACCAGCCGCGCGGACATAGACCCGATCGTGCTCGCCGTGCTCGGTACACCAGACCCTTATGGCCGCCAGCTCAATGGCATGGGCGGCGGGATTTCCTCGCTTTCGAAAGCCGTCATCATCGGGCCGTCGACCCATCCGGATGCCGATGTCGACTACACATTCATCCAGGTCGCGGTGGATCGGCCGATGACCGACTGGTCGGGCAATTGCGGCAATCTCTCCTCGGTTGTCGGCCCCTTCGCTGTCGACGAGGGACTGGTGAAGGTGAATGACAGCGAGGCGACCGTACGCTTCCACCAGACCAACACGAAGAAGATCATCCATGCCCGCTTCCGCGTGGAAAACGGCAAAGCGGCTGTGGCCGGCGACATGGAGATTCCCGGCGTCGCTGGAAAGGCTGCCCCGGTGCGGCTCGACTTCGTCAATCCGGGTGGAGCGACCACCGGAAAGTTGCTGCCGACCGGCAATGTGCTCGATACGATCATGATTGAGGGCCACGGCGCGTTCGCTGCCTCCATGGTGGACGCCAGCCATCCGACGGTTTTCGTGCGCGCGTCTGACTTCGGACTGACCGGCATCGAAAGCCCCGATGCAATCGAAGCGGATGACGGGCTGATGGCCCTGCTCGACATCGTACGCCGGCGCGCCGGCGTCATCATGGGGCTGGGCGACACGCCCGAGTCAGTCGAGCTGATGAGCCCGCGCATCGCCATAGTGGCTGCGCCGCAGGCCTTCACCGCCATCGACAAATCGCTCTTCGACGACCGCCACGACATCGCGACACGCATGATCTCGATGGAAAAACCGCACCGCGCGGTGCCGCTGGCAAGCGCGCTCTGCCTCGCTGTCGCCTGCCGGATCGAGGGAACGCTGCCGAACCTGCTCGCCCGCAAGAGCGAACCGGGCGCGCCGATCCGCGTCGGCAATCCCTCCGGCGTGCTGGCTTTCGGTGCCGACGTACGCCATGAGGCCGGCTGGATCGCCGACAGTGCGGGCGTCTATCGTACCGCCCGCTGCCTGATGAAGGGCGCGGTGAGCGTGGCGCTCTGACACTCTCAGCCGTTCCTGGCTTCCCGCTGGTTGATCAACCGCCCCCGCGGTGACGCGAGGCGCTCCCAAAGAAGCGCCGCGCGCCTCCTTGCTCAGTTCTTCTTGATCTCGATCTTCTTCTCAGATCGCTTGGCTTCAGGCTTGCGCGGCAAGCTCACTTTCAAAATGCCATTGTCGAAGCGAGCCTCAATGTGCCCGGCATCGACATCATCAGGCAATGTGAACACGCGCTCAAAACTGCCAAAGCGTCGCTCGCGCAAGTAAGTTTCGCCGGTCTTCTCTTCGCGTTCATCCTTCTTTTCGCCTCGGATGATCAGACGCCCGCCTGCGAGTTTCAAATCGATATTTTTCTCGTCCATGCTTGGCAATTCCGCACTCAGTTCGAAACCGTCGGCCGTCTCGGTTATGTCGACAGCCGGCGGCTGAACCTCGCCCAGACCACGTCCAATATCCCGCGATAAGGCCCCAAAAGGCGCTCGCCAGTCGCGACCGAAGTCCTCAAACATCCGGTCTATTTCAGACTTCAGCAGCTCAAATGGACGCCAAGGCGCAGGCGCTGCGCCCGAACGGGTCAGCGGAACGCCCGATTGCGAGGCTTTCCGGCTATTCTGATGAGATTGTGAAGCGACGTCATTCATCTCGACCTCCGTCGTTTAGGAGCGCGAGATCCTATGGAGAAACCGCCGGAAGAGGATTGATTTAAGTCGGCTAGACCGAGAAAAAATATTCAATATCAGCAGTTTATGGCAAAGCTTAAGAATTGCTGCCCTGCAATTGCCGAGCGTGGCGACACGCCGCAGCCGATTCCCCAATGAGAATGCTGCATCGCGGCGTCAAGTCTTTTTTCAAAGCCTGTGTAAAAGCCATAGCCTAGACCGCTCGTTGCTTGTATATATGACAATGGTGCGCGCATTCCATGTGAGAAAACGAGGCCCGTTCATTCGGGTATTCGAACCAGTCCGGGGCACCTCCTGACTGGCTTGTAGCGTTTGAGGTTCGAGGCGGACGTAAGCGAAGTGCCGATACGGCGGAGACGAGCAGGTTAACATGAGCAAAGGTAAAGATTTCCGGGGCCCCAGGAAGCGTGGCTTCGATGACGATGGTCCGATGGGCTATGAGCCGCGTCAAAACCGTACTCCGCGCGCCTTTGGTGCGCCGCAATTCGACTCGCCTCCGATGCCTGCAATGGGCGGCGGTTTTAGCGGCGGCATGAGCCAGGGCGCTGCACCCAGCGGCAATCCTGTGGATGCAGTCGTCAAGTGGTTCAAGGGCGACAAGGGTTTTGGTTTCGTTGAACTTGCCAATGGCACGGGCGACGCATTCCTTCACATCGGCGCTCTGCAATCTGCCGGCTATGAGACCGTTCCTCCGGGCGCCAAGCTCAAGGTTCTCGTCGGTCAGGGCATGAAGGGCGCGCAAGTGACCCGCGTGCTCGAGGTCGATGCATCCGGTGCTGTTGAGCAGCGTCCGCGCAGCTTCGGCGACAGCCCTCGCCCGCCCCGCCGCATGCCTGATCCGTCCTCCGCGACAGAAATGTCGGGAACGGTGAAGTGGTTCGATGACACCAAGGGTTTTGGTTTCGTCGCATCCAATGACGGCGGCAAGGACGTGTTCGTCCATATTTCCGTTCTGCGTCCTGCAGGCATTCAGCAACTTCCCGAAGGCCAAGCGGTCTCGATGCGGGTTGTTGAGACGCCGAAGGGCCGCGAGGCCGTTGCGATCGATCTCGCCTGATTGGCGTATTGATCTTGCACCGGGCACGTCCGTCCGGTTTGAAGGCGCTCGGAATCCGAGCGCCTTTTTCTTTGTCTGGCAGATCCTTGCAAGAGCGACATGAAACCCTCCCGCGACATATCCCGTTTGATCGAAATCATGGCTGCTCTGCGCACGCCAAAGAGCGGCTGTCCGTGGGATCTTGAACAGGATTTCGCGTCAATTGCCCCCTATACAATCGAGGAAGCCTATGAGGTGGCCGAGGCCATCGAGCGAGGCGATTATGCAGACCTTGCCGATGAGCTTGGCGACCTCCTGCTGCAGGTCGTTTTCCATGCGCGTATGGCGCAAGAAAAAAACCTGTTCGAATTCGGCGATGTGGTCGAGGCCATCACCAAAAAACTGATCCGCCGTCATCCGCATGTCTTCGGCGACACGCGTGACCTGTCGCCCGACCAGGTGAAGCAGCTCTGGGGCGCGATCAAAGCGCAGGAAAAAGCCGAGCGAGCCTTGCGCCGTGGGCCAGATGCACCGCTGGAAGAAACGGGGCTCCTCTCGAATATTCCCCATGCCCTGCCCGGCCTCACACGTGCCGTCAAATTGCAATCCAAAGCATCCAGCGTCGGTTTCGACTGGAACGATGCACGTTTGGTGCTCGACAAGATCAAGGAAGAAATCGCCGAATGCGAAGAGGCGCTCGCTGCGGGAAACAGCGCGCATATACGCGAAGAAATGGGCGATCTTCTATTCGCCGTCGCCAATCTTGCGCGCCATGTTGACGTCGATCCCGAAAATTCGCTTCGCGCAACCAATGCGAAATTCGAGCGGCGTTTTGCCTATATTGAAAGAAAGCTCGAACAGGGCGGCAGCGCACTACAGGACGCAAGCCTCGAGGAAATGGACGCGCTCTGGAATGAGGCCAAGGCAGACGAAGGCAAGATGTAAAACTTATTCCGGTGTGCCGTCATCGGTTGGCGTCAGCGACATATCCTCTGCACGTTTCGCATACGGGAAACGCTGGATAAGACGCTCGATTTTTTCAGGTGCGATCCGGAGCAGAATTTCTGTCGTTCCATCGGGCTGCGCCGCACGGTTGAGAACCTCTGCATTCTCATAGAGCCAGTGCAAGCCCTGCCCATCTTCTGGCGCGACCACGACACGAAAAAGCGAACGCCCGCGCGCAAGCTTGTTTTCAATGGCTTCGAGAAGCTCATCAATCCCCTGCCCGGTCACCGCCGACACAATAAAGGGACGCTCACCCGGACGCCGGCGTGCGGCTGCATCCGTCAATGAAAGACGCGCATTCTCGTCCAGCAGATCGAGCTTGTTCCAGACCTCGATAATCCTGTCGTGATCTTCGGGCTTGATCCCCAGATCGGCGAGAATGGCTTCCACATCGGATGATTGAGCCTGCGTGTCCTCATGCGAAATATCGCGCACATGCAAGATCACATCGGCTGAAATCACTTCTTCCAGCGTCGCGCGAAAAGCCGAGACAAGCATGGTGGGAAGATCGGAGATAAAGCCCACTGTATCGGACAACATGATCCGCGCACCATGGCGCAGTTTGAGCCCGCGCAATGTGGGGTCGAGCGTGGCAAAGAGCATGTCCTCCGCCAAAACCTCGGCACGCGTCAGTCGGTTGAACAAGGTCGACTTGCCGGCATTGGTGTAGCCAACAAGCGCAACCACGGGATAGGGCACGTCCTGTCGGCTCTTGCGATGAAGGCCGCGCGTTTTCTTCACGGCTTCGAGATCGCGTTCAATGCGCGTCATGCGTTCCTGGATCAAACGCCGGTCTGTCTCGATTTGCGTTTCACCGGGGCCGCCCAGAAAGCCGAAACCGCCGCGCTGACGCTCGAGATGGGTCCATGAACGGACAAGCCGCGACTTCTGATAATTCAAATGCGCGAGTTCGACCTGCAGGGAGCCCTCGCGCGTGCGCGCACGACGCCCGAAAATTTCGAGAATGAGGCCTGTGCGATCGATGACTTTCGTGCCGAAAGCTTTCTCGAGATTGCGCTGTTGAACGGGCGACAGCGCGCAATCCATCATCACGAGCGTGACGCCCTCGTCCTTCACCCGCTCGGCAATGTCTTCCACCTTGCCCTTGCCAAGAAAGGTCGCCGGCCGGATCTGCGTGAGCGTGACGAGTTCATGCCCCACGACATCGAGATCGATCGCGCGCGCCAGTCCCTCGGCCTCTGCGATGCGTGCTTCGGGCAAACGCAGAGAGCCCCGATCGAGCCGGGCCGAGGCACGATCAGTCAAATAAGGTCCCACGACCAGTGCGTGTGTCGACTGGGCGAGGGCCTTCTCGGGTTCGGTAACTGGTTTGCCGATGTCAAATGCGCTCAAAGGGACCCCGCACAGGCGCCGCCCCTGCCCGCATTACTTCTCGACAGTGTCATCTGCCTCAAACATCTGGATCGGATGTCCAGGCATGATGGTCGATATCGCATGCTTGTAGACAAGCTGCGAATGGCCATCGCGGCGCAGAAGGACGCAAAAATTATCGAACCAGGTAACAACGCCTTGGAGTTTGACGCCGTTCACCAAAAAGATGGTGAGCGGGACCTTGTTCTTGCGTACGAAGTTCAGGAACGTGTCCTGCAGATTTTGGGTGCGTTCAGCAGCCATTTTGTTCTCTTTCGGTCCATCCCGGGCTTCGCCGGGTTCAGGCATATTGAGCCTAGCGGAAGCCCCAACGACCCCGCAAGCTAAAGTTCTCATGATTCATACGGCTTTAGACTTAGGCTGTGCCGCTCAATCTATGTTCAACGACTTCAACTTCCGGTGAAGCGCCGATCGCTCCATCCCGATAAACTCCGCAGTTCTCGAGATATTTCCGCCGAAGCGCCCAATCTGCGCGACCAGATATTCGCGCTCGAAGACCTCCCGTGCCTCGCGGAGCGGCAGGCTCATCAATTTTTCGCCGCCGGTGCCATTCGGTGTGGTGGGAACCATGGTTCCAATCTCGGATGGGAGCATTTCGCTATTGATCACCGCCTCCGGATCGCCGGCGGTCAAAATCATCAGCCGTTCCACATTATTGCGCAATTGGCGGATATTGCCCGGCCAATCATGGGATTGCAGAACCGCTATCGCATCATCGCCAACCTGTCGGCGCGGCATGCCTGTGGTCTGGGATACTTGCTCGATGAAATAGCCGACGAGTTCGGGAATATCTTCGCGCCGCTCCGACAGTTCCGGCACCCGGATCGGCACGACCGACAGGCGATGGAACAAATCTTCGCGGAACGTGCCCTGCTGAATCGCGTTTTGGAGATCGCGCGAGGTTGAAGAGATGATGCGGACATCGACATGGACGCGGGTCGCACCGCCGACACGCTGGAAATTCTGATCAACGAGAACACGCAGGATTTTGTTCTGCGTCTCGCGTGGCATGTCAGCAATCTCGTCGAGATAGAGCGTGCCGCCATGGGCCTCCTCAAGCGCGCCCACCTTGCGCAAGCGCCCTTCCCCACCCTCAGTGCCGAATAATTCAACTTCCATCGATTCCGGCGTGATGGTCGCAGCATTGAGGACAACGAAAGGCCCTGCCGCGCGATTGGATGATTCATGAATGGCGCGCGCGACAAGTTCCTTGCCAGAGCCCGGTGAACCCGTGATCAAAACGCGCGAATTGGCTGGCGCCACGCGCTCGATCAAATTGCGCAATTGGTTCACAGCCGTCGATTTCCCGACGATCCTGGTGGTCGCCCCAGAGCGCGTTTTCAAATCGGTCAATTCACGCTTCAGGCGAGAGGCCTCAAGCGCCCTGTCGGCAACCAGCACAAGCCTGTCGGCCTTAAAGGGCTTTTCAATAAAATCATAAGCACCGAGCTTGATCGCGGAAACAGCCGTTTCAATATTGCCGTGACCGGAAATCATCACGACCGGCAAGGAGGGATGCTGCTCCTTGATCACCTGCAGAATTTGCAACCCATCGAGACGCGATCCCTGCAGCCAGATATCGAGAAAAACCAGATGGGGCCGCCGCGATTCAATGGCAGCCAAAGCCTCATCCGAATTACGCGCCGTGCGTGTCGAATGGCCCTCATCGGACAGAATGCCCGAAACACCTTCACGTATATCCGCTTCGTCATCGACGATGAGAATGTCGCTCAGCATGTGTTTTATGCCTTGTCTGTTGCGGTCGAAGCCATACGCGCCTCGTCCTTTTGCGTCATTGGAAAGAAAATTCTGACGCATGCACCCTGGCCCCAATCAGCATCGAGCAATTCGATGCCGCCACCATGATCCTCAAGAATCTTGGCAACGATTGGCAGGCCGAGGCCTGTGCCTTCTGCACGCGTCGTCATATAGGGTTCGAGCAATCTCTGTCGGTTCTCGGTTGGGAAACCTATGCCATTATCGGTCACCTCAATTGCAGCCACATGTGGCGATAGTTCGGCAATTCTGACCTTGATGCGTTTTGGTTCATCTGTGTCCGTCGTTCGGGCAGCCAAACCTTCCGTTGCATTTTTGATGATATTGGTGACGGCCTGCGAGATAAGCCGCCGGTCGAAAGAAGCACGCATCGGCTGTTCGGGTATCTCTTCGATAAATTCGATTTCCGGATGACCAACCTTCATCAGGAAGAGCACCTGCTTCACGGTCACATTGATATCTTCTTCCTCAAGCCGCGGTTTGGGCGTGCGCGCGAAGGATGAGAATTCATCGACCATGCGCTTGATGTCATCGACCTGACGCACGATCGTATCTGTACATTGATCGAAAATGTCGCGATCCTCGGTGATCACCTTGCCATATTTGCGCTTGATCCGTTCAGCCGAGAGCTGGATCGGCGTGAGGGGATTCTTGATCTCATGCGCGATGCGTCGCGCGACATCGGCCCAGGCGGAGGTGCGCTGCGCACTCACAAGATCGGTAATATCGTCCAGCGTGACGACATAGGATTGCTCGACATGGCTCGAGGGCTCGGTCGATACGCGAACGTTAAAGATGCGCTCGCGCCCGTTGCGCAAAATGGTGATCTGGCTCTGGTGCAGACGCTGGCTGTTCTCGCGCGCATCTGAAATCGTTTGAGCCAATTCCGGAATGGTCTGCGCCAATGCTTTGCCAATGGCGCTCTCAGCCCCCTCCTCCCCGGCGTCGAGGAGTTTTGTTGCCGATGGGTTGAGCACGGTGACATGGCCGGTTCCATCGACGCCGATCACGGCCGCCGGCACGCCCGAAAGAACAGCCTCGGTGAACAAGCGCCGCTCGTCGATCAGATTGCTGGCTGCAATCAGCCTGTTTTGCTGAAGCCGCAATTCCGATGTCATCTTGTTGAAGGTCGCGCCCAGATGGGCAAGATCGCCTTCCGATTTATGGACCGGCACCTGAACATAAAGATTGCCGGAAGAGACCTGGTCGGTAGCCGTGATCAAACGACGGATCGGGCTCACAAGCCGATTTGCGAAGGACAGGCCAAGCCACGTAGCAGAGAGCAACATGACAAGCGCCAGCAGCACATACATTGTCGCAAAGGCAATCTGAATATTGCGACGATGGGCATCGAAGGCTTCATAGAGCGCAATCAGGCTCGCAGCCTGTGCGGGGAAATCGACTGCGAAAGGATCGACAGGACGCGCCGTATAGAGAAATGAATTTTCAATATTGGTCAGTCCGCGCAAGGCAACGAATGTCCGCCCCTCGTCGAGAACAAGGCAGAGCGGCTCATTCTTGCGTGCATCTTCAAAATCATTGGCTTCGGGCGTCACAACCCGCCCGTCCAGGTTGCCCGTGTCGGCGCGCTCGATCAATGTGCCGTCAGGCGTCATCAGAACCGCCGTGGCGAAGCCCAGAATCCGCGAACGGCCGTTAAAGAAATCCTTGAACTTGTCACGCTCGTTGACGAAGAACGGCTGGATGCGGTCGAGATCGCTGGCCAGCAGGCGCGATTCCTGCAAAAGCGAGCGGCATTGCGATTCCCGGAAAAGCCGCGCTGCTTCAGCCGTATTGAGAACGAAGCCACGCACGTCTTGCATGAAGGCGGGATTGAGGCTGCGCTCCAGCGTGATCGATCCGACGACCGCAATGATGATCGCCGGCGCTGCAGCAATCCCGGAAAAGAGGCCGACGATCCGAACATGCAGGCCAGCGCCGGCCGCTCCCGCGCGATAGGCGCGAACAAGCCTCCAGACTTCGCCAACCAGAATCCCGAACAGAAAGAGGATCAGGATTGCATTGGCGAGAAACAGGCTCAGCACCACTTGGGTGGTGGGCGTGATCGGCGTGTAATCGGCAAAAACGAGGACCGTAAAGAGGCCGAGGCAAACGGCAAGTGTCACCACCACGGGCCCGAAACGCGACAGGAAACGGCGTTCGCCGCGATAGGCGGCGGGCCTTTTGCCCTGCATTGCTGGAGCCGTATCCATCCGCTGACCACCGTCCTGCGCCGATGCCCGCGTCAAAGACGCCGACACCCGTTCCTGCCACAAAAAGCGTGGCTTTCCTACAACGGTGTTGCCAGATTGCGACAAAATTGGGGGGCGGACGAGCCCAATCTCGGTTGTCCCCACCAGAAGAGAACCGCGATAGGGGTCAAAGCCAGCTGATGTTGCCCAAAAGCCGCGCCCCTAGCGAGGGGAGCGGATCAGCCTCACGTCCAGATCGCGGACTTTCTTGCGCAAAGTATTGCGATTGAGCCCCAATAATTCGGCGGCCTTGATCTGATTTCCGCGGGTTGCCGAAAGGGCAGCCAGGATCAGCGGATATTCGATCTCGCGCAAAACACGATGATAGAGACCGGGGGGCGGCAGATCGTCTCCATGCGAGCGAAACAGCGCATTCATGTGATGTTCGACAGCGCTCCCAAGCGTCGACGCTTCTTTGTCGGTTTCCTCGGTGCCTGCACCCGGCGCCGCATGACCTGGAGCGGCAGGAGCGCTCTGGCGCGAAACCATCGGAGCGTCATGGCCAAGCTCGGCCTCGACCAGCTGTTCGGTCACAAGCTCCTGCGGATAAAGCGCAGCGAGCCGCCGGATGAGATTTTCGAGTTCGCGGATATTTCCGGGCCAGCGATAGCGCTTCATACGCTCGAGTGCGGCCGCCTCCATATGTTTGGAGGGCAGGCCTTCGGCGGCAGCCAATTTGAAAAAGTGCCGGACCAGATCCGGCACATCTTCCGTGCGTTCGCGCAGCGGCGGCAGGCGCAGCGGCACGACGTTCAAACGGAAGAAGAGATCTTCGCGGAACAGGCCTTGCTGAATGAGAACCCGCAAATCCTTGTTGGTGGCCGCAACAATGCGAACCTTGGTCTTGATCGCCGTGCGCCCGCCCACCGTCGTATATTCGCCTTGCTGCAAGACGCGCAAAAGACGGGTCTGGGCTTCCATCGGCATGTCGCCGATTTCATCGAGAAACAAAGTCCCGCCTTCAGCCTGCTCGAACCGTCCCGCAGAGCGCGCATTCGCACCGGTAAACGCGCCCTTCTCGTGCCCGAAAAGCTCGCTCTCGATCAAATCGCGCGGAATGGCAGCCATATTGATCGCGACGAAAGGACCGCCGCGGCGTTTGCCGTAATCATGAAGCGCGCGGGCGACCAGCTCCTTGCCGGTGCCGGATTCGCCCGTGATCATGACAGTGAGATCGGTCTGCATCAGACGCGCCAGCGTCCGATAAATTTCCTGCATGGCCGGCGAACGGCCAACCAGCGGCATGCCCTCCATTTCGTCGGGGCGTTCCTTGGCCACACGCACGCGCGGTTCGCTCATGGCGCGCGACACGATGGTGACGAGTTCCTTCAGGTCGAAAGGCTTTGGCAGATAATCGTAAGCGCCGCGCTCAGAGGCCTTGATGGCCGTCATGAAGGTGTTTTGCGCGCTCATCACAATGATGGGCAGTTCCGGACGAAGCTCCTTGATCCGCGGCAGCAGTTCAAAGGCGTTTTCGTCGGGCATGACGACATCGGTGATGACGAGGTCGCCCTCACCTGCCTCAACCCAGCGCCAGAGCGTGCCTGCCGTCCCGGTTGCGCGCACCTCATAGCCCGCCCGCGTCAGCGCCTGGCTCAGGACTGTTCGGATTGCAGCATCGTCGTCGGCAACGAGGATATGTCCGGTCGCCATCTTACCCCATCTCCTCACACCGTATTGCACGGCGACAATCGCGTCTGGCGCCCCGAGATTGGCTCACTCCGCCCCTGTTCTGCCGTCGGTCGGCGTGAACATGGGCATCAGGACACGAAAGGTGGTCCTGCGGGGATGAGACTCGCACTCGACGATGCCGCCGTGATCGCCAACGATCTTTGCAACGAGTGCAAGACCGAGGCCAGTTCCCGAAGATTTGTTCGATACGAAGGGATCGAAAAGATGTTGAGCAATATCAGGAGCAACGCCCGGTCCATTGTCGATGACGCAGAATTCGAGCGGCAGGCTCACCGGGATATTGGCCCCTGGTGTCCGCAAACGCACGCCGGGACGGAAGGCTGTTGTCAGCTCAATCTGCCCGTCAATCGCATCCTCGCCTATGGCCTCGGCGGCGTTTTTGACGAGATTGAGAAAGACCTGCACCAGCTGGTCGCGATTGGCAAAAACCGGCGGTAATGACGGATCATAGCTCTCTGCCACCCGCACATGGCGCCCAAAGCCGGCACTCGCCACGCGTTTAACGTGATCGAGAACGGCGTGAATATTGACGCTGGTGCGCTCGATGGGGCGCTCATCTGAAAAGGCTTCCATCCGGTCGACAAGTTTCACGATCCGGTCGGTCTCATCGCAGATCAGGCTCGTGAGCTGGCGGTCCTCGTCAGACAGACCGGGCTCAAGCAGCTGGGCTGCGCCACGTATGCCGGACAGCGGGTTTTTAATCTCATGGGCCAGCATGGCCGCAAGGGCAGTAACCGAACGGGCTGCCCCACGATGGGTCAATTGCCTGTCCATTTTATCGGCAATTGTACGTTCTTGCAGCATAATGACTACGCCATCGCCACCACAATGCAGCGGCGATACGTTGATGTCGACAATCCGCTCAGCCCCAATCCGCGGCGTTCCGATATCCACCCGGTATTTATTGACCACCGCCCCGCGCGTGAGCGCATGTTCCAGAGCCGACAGGAGCGGCGATCCGAAGGGAACGATTTCCTCGAACTGGAGGCGCAGCAATTGGTTGCGCCCAAGCTGGAAGAAGGTCTCCGCAGCGACATTCACATCGCAAATCCGACCCTCTGCCGAGACGGCGAGGACGGGATGGGGTAGCGCGTTGAAGAGAACCTGCGCCGAGGGCGCAAAGCCCGGCGGATCGAGGCGGCGAGCCGACAATGTGTCCGTGCTCATCAGGCAGCCTCGCATGTTTGGGGCGCATTCAAGAGGAAGGCGCTCAGAATCCGCGCAGCCTCCTCCCGGTCCTCCGTGGTCACCAGACGAAGCCTGTCCTTGGCGCGCGCGGGATCTGTTCCCCCCGCATAATCGGCATAGGCCGCCAGATGTTTGCGGGCATGGCGCAGGCCTGCATGTTCACCCATCGAGCGACAAAGCGTATCGAGATGTTCGAGCGCCGCCTCTGCCCTGGCGGCGGCAGATGGCACATCCGCCGGCATCCCCTCAAGCGACCGGGCGATTTCCCCCACCAGCCAGGGCCGGCCAAGCGCCGCCCGGCCAATCATGACGCAATCGGCGCCCGAGGCGGCAAGCATGGCGCGGGCATCCTCCGCCGACGTGCAATCGCCATTGGCAACAAGCGGGATGGAAATAGCGGAGCGTACATTCCGGATTGCAGCCCAATCCGCTTTGCCCTTGTAAAACTGCATGCGGGTTCGCCCGTGTACGGTGACGAGTTGCACGCCTTCCGCTTCGGCTCGTCGGGCGAGTTCAGGAGCGTTTTTCGAGCCCTCATCCCAGCCTAGCCGCATCTTGAGCGTGACCGGGATGGATACGGCTGAAACAGTTGCGCGGATGAGCCCGAGCGCATGATCGAGATCGCGCATCAGGGCTGACCCGGCATAGCCGCCCGTCACGCGTTTGGCGGGGCATCCCATATTAATATCGACCAGAGCCGCACCGGAGGCTTCCGCCAGACGCGCGGCCTCGCCCATCCAATAGGGATCGCAGCCGGCAATCTGAACCACATGCGGATCGACGCCCGCCCCCTCGGCGCGCAGGCGGGTCTCCTCATGTCCGCGCACATAATCGTCGCTGGCGACCATTTCCGAGACAACAAGCGACGCCCCGAAGCGATTGGCGATCCGCCGCATGCCGATATCGGTCACGCCCGACATGGGGGCAAGAATGGCGCGGCCCCTTAAGCGCAACGGCCCGATGGCGACAGAAGCCGGCTCACCGGCCTCACGCTGATCGGCCTTGCCTAAAGATTGGGCAATGTCACGCATGGCGGGATCATATCGCCTTTTGTGCAATGCGCAATGAAAGGCAGGGGCGGAACCAACACGACCTTAGGCGTGGTCCCACCCCCAAAAAATCAGGCCAGAGCCTTGAGCGCGGCACGCCCCGCATAGCGGGCCTGGCTGCCGAGTTCCTGCTCGATGCGGATGAGCTGGTTATATTTGGCCAATCTGTCCGAGCGCGCCAGCGAGCCCGTCTTGATCTGTCCGCAATTGGTCGCCACCGCGAGATCGGCGATGGTGGAATCTTCCGTCTCGCCAGAGCGGTGCGACATGACGGCCGTATAGCCGGCGCGCTGGGCCATTTCGACGGCAGCCAAGGTCTCGGTCAGCGAGCCGATCTGGTTGACCTTCACGAGGATGGAATTGCCGACGCCCTTTTTGATGCCGTCCGACAGGCGCGTCACATTGGTGACGAAGAGATCGTCGCCGACCAGTTGGCATTTTGCGCCGATCTTGTCGGTGAGCAGCTTCCAACCCTGCCAATCGTCTTCGGCCATGCCGTCTTCGATGGAGACGATCGGATAGGCGCCAACGAGCTGGGCGAGATAATCGACCTGCTGTTCGATGGTGCGCGTTTTTCCCTCACCTTCAAAGTGATAGCTATTGTTCTTGAAGAATTCGGTTGAAGCGCAATCAAGGCCGAGCATCATATCACCGCCGGGCTTGAAGCCGGCCTTTTCAATGGCCTTCATGCAGAAATCGAGCGCCGCCTCGGCAGACGGCAGGTTGGGAGCAAAGCCACCCTCATCGCCGACATTCGTATTGTGCCCGGCCTTCTTCAGCTCGCCCTTGAGAACCTGAAAAACTTCCGCACCCCAGCGGATCGACTCGCTGCAGCTCGGCGCGCTGACAGGCAAGATCATGAATTCCTGGAAATCGATCGGATTGTCGGCATGTGCGCCGCCATTGACGATATTCATCATCGGGACAGGCAGCATGCGGGCCTGCGTGCCGCCGACATAGCGATAGAGCGGCAGGCCCGAGGCATCGGCTGCGGCCTTGGCCACCGCCATGGAGACACCGAGAATGGCATTGGCGCCAAGCCGCGCCTTGTTCGGCGTGCCGTCGAGCTTGATCATCGTCTCGTCGATCAGAACCTGATCTTCGGCCTCCATGCCGGCAATGGCGCCAAAAATCTCTTCATTGACGGCATTGACCGCCTTGAGAACGCCTTTGCCGCCGAAACGGGCCTTATCGCCGTCGCGCAATTCCACCGCCTCATGCGCCCCAGTCGAAGCGCCCGATGGCACTGCCGCGCGGCCCATGGAGCCGTCTTCGAGGATCACATCCACTTCGACGGTCGGATTGCCACGGCTGTCCATGATTTCGCGGGCGTGGATATCGACGATGGAGGTCATTTTGGCTCCTGGAGAACGAGGGGCTGATTTGTGCCGCCTGTTTAGGCCAAAGCCTTCCTGCGGGGAAGTGCCACGCTGGTCCAAAGGTGCAAAAGGTTGATGCTGCTCACAGCAGGGTTTATGGGAAGCCGCCCCGTCGATCCCGACAGGTCGAAGAAAGATCGATTTCAATGAGCAATCCCGGCGCGCCCAAACAACTCGGCCAGCATGTTGCCATGCCCTATTCGCCCGAAGAGGCGCAGCTCGAGCGCGTACCCAATCCGCATCCGGGAACGAATTATGTGGCCCGTTTCACGGCGCCCGAGTTCACCTCGCTCTGCCCCGTCACCGGCCAGCCCGATTTCGCCCATATTGTGATCGACTACGTGCCGGGCGACTGGCTGGTGGAATCCAAGTCGCTCAAACTCTATCTGTCGTCCTTCCGCAATCACGGCGCCTTCCACGAGGATTGCACGGTGCGGATTGCGAAAGATCTCGCCGCATTGCTCGAACCCAAATGGCTGCGCATCGGAGGCTATTGGTATCCGCGCGGCGGCATTCCCATCGATGTCTTCTGGCAGACCGGCGAAGTTCCCGCCGGAACATGGGTGCCCGACCAGGGCGTCCCCCCCTATCGCGGACGGGGTTGAGTTAAGCCAATAACGCGCGCCCCGCTTCTCCCGTGGGGAGAAGCTGTCATGCGAAGCATGACTGATGAGGGGATGCGCTCGCAAGCAATGGCATAGCCCCTCACCCGGCTCAGGGCTGCGCCCTGAGTCCGCCCTCTCCCTTTGGGAGAGGGTTTGCCCGAAGGGCGTAACTCATCTGCATGAGATGATCGGCGAGCGCCTGCCTGCTCTCAAAACGCGGCAGATCGTCGAAAGCCGCGGGCGCGCCAATCTCCACATCGACGCGCGTACCGATCTTGCGGCGCAATTCATGAAAGAATAGCGCGAGCCGCATCATCGGATGAATGTGGCTGGCAAATTGAAACAATGCGCTGTTCTGGCCGATAAAATTCACCGGGACCAATGTGGCGCGCGATTTCTCAGCTAATTGGGCGATAATGGGCTGCCAGCGCATATCCACCGCAGGCTCGCGACCGAACCAGTCAGGCGATGTCGAGACGGCCCCCGCCGGAAAGACGATCAGCGAGCCACCTGCTGCCAAATGCGCGCGCGCTTTGGCGCGCGATGCGACATTCGTCTTCACAGCTTCGGACGTCGTGTCGAAATCGACGGGCAAAACATAGGGCGCTATTTCTGGTGCACGCAGCAAGACTGCATTGGTGAGCACCAGAAAATCATCGCGCACGAGACTCAAGATCCAGCTCAGTGCAATACCGTCGAGAACGCCGAAAGGATGGTTGGAGCTGACGATCAGAGATCCCGTGCGCGGAATTTGCGCCAGCGCATCCTGGCTGAACCGAAGATCGACCTCGAGCTTTTTAATGCAGGCGCCAAACCAGTTTTCGCCCGGCTGCATATCGCGTCTGTTTTTGAGATAGAGATTTTCGACGAAACGCGCGCCGGTAATTTTTTCGAGTGAACGAATGAGCAGGCGGCGGGGCAATGGCGTCGAGGAATCGACATAGCTGAAGGGCGTTTCTTTCATGCTAGCGCCCTAGCCTGCCTGCATGACACTTTTGCGTCATGCGCCTTTGGAAATTTCGTCGAAAGCCATGAGCTGGCGCAGCAAGGCTTCCATCTCATTGAGGGGCACCTGATTGGGTCCATCCGAAAAGGCCTGAGCCGGATTGTCATGCGTCTCGATAAAGACACCAGCCACGCCCACTGCCACGGCGGCGCGCGCGAGAACGGGGACAAATTCGCGCTGGCCGCCCGATGACGTGCCCTGACCGCCCGGCTGCTGCACCGAATGCGTCGCATCGAAAATCACCGGCGCGCCGGTCTGCTCGGCCATGATGGGCAGCGAGCGCATGTCGGAGACGAGCGTATTATAGCCAAAGCTCGCGCCACGTTCCGTCACCAGAACATTGGCATTGCCCGCGCCGGTCAATTTGGCGACGACATTCTTCATGTCCCAAGGTGCCAGAAACTGACCCTTCTTCACATTCACCGGCTTGCCGGTCTTGGCGGCGGCCAGCAGCAGATCGGTCTGGCGGCAGAGAAACGCCGGGATCTGCAACACATCCACGACCTCGGCCGCAATGGCGCATTGATCGTTTTCATGCACATCGGTGACGACCGGCAGCCCGAACTTTTCCTTGATCTCGGCGAAGACCGGCAGCGCCTGTTTCAGCCCAAGCCCGCGCTTTCCCTCTAGCGAGGTACGATTGGCCTTGTCGAAAGAGCTTTTGTAGACGAGGCCAATGCCGAGCTTCGACGTGATTTCCTTCAATGCGGCAGCCATGGTCAGCGCATGTTCGCGGCTTTCCATGGCACAGGGGCCGGCCATGAGAGCGAGCGGCCGGCGATTGCCAAATGTGACCGCACCCGGCCCCGTGCCGATCGTGACATCTGCCCTAGCCTGCATGGTGATTACCCCGGATCTTGAAACAGGCCCCTGCGCTACAGAAGCCGGGGGCCGCTGGCAAGGGGCAGATGCGACCACCCTTTGCCGCTCGCGCCCCGAAGCGCTATATTGAGGCCATTGGAGCCCTGCTCATGAATATTGCCATTAAAAATGCTTCCGACCTGCTGGTGGAGCGCCTGAACAGGCGTGCGGCCTTGAACCGGCGCACCCCCGAAGATGAGGCGCGCGCCATTCTTGAGCAGGCCCTTGCGGATGCCCCGCCCGTCACGGGCCCCGCCGCTGTAGCCGCCGAAATTCGGAGCCTCGGCCTTCGTACTCCATCCGAATCCGTCGAGATCATCCGTGAATTCCGCGATCGCTAGGGTCGTCGACGCTTCTGTCGTTGCCGCGATACTCTTTGCCGAACCGGAGATGGACGAGGCGCTCCGGCTCGTGGAGGGGTATGCGCTCATCGCTCCCGACCTGCTTGCTTATGAGATCGTCAATGTTGCGATCAAGAAGTCCCGCCGTCATCCGGAGTCGCGAGACCTTATTCAAGCAGCCCTTTCCAAGTTCGAAAGTCTTGGGATCAAGCTGATCGACGTTGAACCTTCTCCCGTTTATCAAACCGCGGATATGTCAGGTTTGACTGGGTACGACGCCGCCTATCTCTGGCTAAGCCAGGTCAAGCAGACGGAACTCGTGACCTTCGACAAACGACTGTTACAGGCAGCCAGCGCCCCCTAATCCGTCGCCTGTTCGAACACAAGCGCCGTCCCAAAAGCCTTGTCCGGCGGGATGATCAGTCTGCGGCCGACCTCCGCCGCGCTCACGCCCGCCTCCTCCAGACGATCTGCGACAAGCTCCAGGTCATTCACGGCGATGCGCGAGGCCGCCACATAGGGCTCGTTGCGAGCGGAAAACGCTGCATCGCCGAAACGGTGGCGAAAAGCGGGCTCGGTGAGAACTTCGATGGACTGGTCCGGGCCGATCTCAAGATCGATGCCCATGGATGTCGCAAGCATGTGGCGCTGGCCCGTGACATGGGACAGAAACTCGGCATGGGCGGAAGGATTTTCCGCGACCATCACCACACCCGCTACGCCAATCGCACCATTGGGATGGGCCTGCATGTCGCGCGCATAAAATTCCTCCGGGAAATGATGCTGGCAGGCGAAGAAAACGACATCGGGCATGAGTTTCGACTGCGCAAAGGCGAGCGTGAAAGCGACATAGGAGGGCGTGCCGTCGGGCTTCTTGCCTTTGCGCTCGAAATGGAAGGGTTCGAAATCGCCGACGCCTGCATGCCTGTATTCGTTGCGAACGAAAGACGCATCATCAGCCTTCAGCGCGAGCATGGAGACGCCCTCACCCTTGGCAAGTTGCTCCGCGACATGGCCTGCAAAAGAGAAGACATGCGGGTCGAGATCGACCGGCGGCTTGAACCCCGCCCCCTGCCCGATCAACTCGATGAAATGCCCATCGAATTGCACGATGTGATTTTCCGTGCCCCAGGGATGCTGGTTACGCGCACCAACGAGAAAGCCGAGGCGGCGATAAAACTCGGCCTGCGCTGTGAGATCGCGGGACGCATGAACGACATGGTCGATAGCGCGCGGCATGGGGCACCTCCTGAGAGAGATTAGCACCAATCCGGATTACGGCGAAGGCACGATGCCGTCATTGCGAGCGAAGCGAAGCAATCCAGAGTCGCCGCGCGCTCTGGATTGCTTCGTCGCTTTGCTCCTCGCAATGACGTAGTTCACACCAACCGGCTCTGCGCCTTGGCCGCCGCAATAAAGCTCGCAAAGAGCGGGTGCGGCTCGAAGGGGCGTGACTTCAGCTCGGGGTGATATTGCACGCCGATGAACCATGGATGATCCGCGAATTCCACAGTCTCGGGCAGCAGACCGTCCGGCGACGTACCGGCAAAGACCATGCCCTTGGCTTCAAGCGCCTCGCGATAGCGCATGTTCACTTCATAGCGGTGACGATGGCGCTCGGAGATTTCGGTTGCGCCATAGACCTGCGCGATGCGCGAGCCTTCCTTGAGCGAAGCCGCAAAAGCGCCAAGGCGCATCGTGCCGCCGAGATCGCCGCCCGATGCTCGCTTTTCTAGTTCGTTTCCGCGCATCCATTCGGTCATCAAGCCAACAACGGGCTCTTTGCAGGGGCCGAATTCGGTTGAATTAGCGTCCTTGATGCCAGCCAGCGAACGTGCCGCCTCGACCACTGCCATTTGCATGCCGAAACAAATACCGAAATACGGTACTTTGCGCTCGCGGGCGAAACGCGCGGCCATGATCTTGCCTTCCGCACCACGTTGGCCGAAGCCGCCGGGCACGAGAATCCCATGCACATGTTCAAGCAGAGGCGCAGCATCGCTGCTCTCGAAAATCTCGGATTCGATCCAATCGAGTTTCACCTTCACGCGATTGGCAATGCCGCCATGCGCGAGCGCTTCGATCATCGACTTATAGGCATCCTTGAGGCCCGTATATTTGCCGACGATGGCGATGGTGACTTCGCCTTCGGGATTGTGGATGCGCTCGGAGACCGCCGTCCAGCGGCTCATGTCGGGCTTGGGTGCCGGCTCAATGCCGAAAGCCGCGAGCACTTCGCGGTCCAGCCCCGCATCGTGATAGGCGCGCGGCACGTCATAGATCGTGCCGACATCGCGCGCCTCGATCACGGCCGTTTCACGCACATTGCAGAAAAGAGCGAGCTTGCGGCGCTCTTCGACCGGAATTTCGCGATCGGAACGGCACAAAAGAATATCCGGCTGAATGCCGATGGAGCGCAGCTCTTTGACGGAATGCTGCGTCGGCTTGGTTTTCAATTCGCCGGCGCTGGGAATATAGGGCAGCAGCGTCAGGTGAATATAGATTGCATGTCCGCGCGGCAGATCATTGCCGAGCTGACGGATGGCCTCGAAGAAGGGCAGACCCTCGATATCGCCGACCGTGCCGCCGATTTCGACGAGCACGAAATCGACACCCTCATTGCCCTCGAGCACGAATTCTTTGATCGCATTGGTGACGTGGGGAATGACCTGCACCGTGCCGCCAAGATAATCGCCGCGGCGTTCCTTGGTGATAATGTCCTGATAGATGCGACCGGTGGTGATATTATCGGCGCGGCGCGCGGGCGTGCCCGTGAAACGCTCGTAATGGCCGAGATCGAGATCGGTTTCCGCCCCGTCATCTGTGACGAAGACTTCGCCATGCTGATAGGGCGACATCGTGCCCGGATCGACATTGAGATAGGGGTCGAGTTTGCGAAGGCGAACCGTGTATCCACGGGCCTGAAGAAGGGCACCCAGAGCCGCAGACGCAAGCCCCTTGCCGAGAGAAGACACCACGCCGCCGGTGATGAAAATGTAGCGCGCCATGGGAGTCGAGACCTATCCCTCAAAACCCGAATCGGAAAGCGGAAAAAGCAACGAAGCCAATGTTTCCACAAAGCATCCGCGAAAAAAGAAAAGGGCCGGAAGATCCGGCCCTTGTCTCTTGCCTCACTGTTGTGGGCGAGGTGGCTGCGGAACGGCGGGAGCCGCCGGAGTGGCAGGCGTCGTCCGATCCATGCGCTGCAGCTGATCCAGCAGGTCACCGCCAGGGGCGGGAGCGCTAGGGCCGCTCTGCGGCGCCACGCGATCGAGCACAGAGGTCGGCGCGCGTCCCCAATTGGCAAGAAGCGTCAGACCCAAAGAGGTCAGGAAGAAAATGGTCCCCAGGATCGCGGTGGTCCGCGTCAGGGCATTGGACTGGCCGCGTCCCGTCATCAGGCCACCGCCGCCGCCAATGCCAAGGGCGCCGCCCTCGGAGCGCTGCAGGAGCACAACGACGACCAGGGCTATGACCACCATGAGATGGATGACGATGAGAACGGTCTGCATGGTTCCAGAAACCTCAAAAAAGACGACACGGCCCTGCCCGCCGCCATGATCGATGCGCGTCATACATCACAGGCGCGCCCCGGTCCACCTCGGATCGGGGCTGAGCCGATCAACCCTTGTAAACCGCCGCAATCGCCAGGAAGTCCGAGGCCTTGAGGCTCGCCCCGCCGATCAGCGCCCCGTCCACATTGGAAACCGCCATCAGCTCGGCCGCATTGGAGGGTTTGACCGATCCGCCATAGAGGAGCGGGATGCCCGCCCCTTCCGCCCCGGCCAGCCGCAAAGCCACGCCCCGGATAAAATCATGGACTTCGGCCACATCGGCGGGCGTCGGCGTGAGCCCGGTGCCAATGGCCCAGATCGGCTCATAGGCGATGACCAGCGAGGCGGCTGAGCCGCCAGCCGGCCAGGATTCCTCCAGCTGCTTGCCCACAACGGCCAGAGTTTCCCCGGCCCGGCGCTGCGCCTCGCTTTCGCCGACGCAGACAATGGCGGTCAACCCGGCTGCAATGGCGGCCTCCGCCTTGGCTTTCACCTGTGCGGAGGTCTCTTGATGGTCGGTGCGCCGCTCCGAATGGCCGACGATGGCATAGGCCGCACCGGCATCCTTGAGCATTTGGGCCGAAACATCGCCCGTATGCGCCCCGGACTCTTTGGAATGGCAATCCTGCCCGCCAATGGCCAAAGAAGAGCCCGAGGCAAGATCGGCGGCCGCCATGACCAGGGTCGCGGGTGGGCAAATGGCGGTCTGCGCCCGTCCGGCCCCGCCGGCCATGACACTCTCGCGAATGGCCGAAAGTTCGGAAAGGGAGGCCTTGAGGCCGTTCATCTTCCAGTTTCCGGCAACAAGAGGACGCGGGCGGGTGGTCATGGGTAGGTCACTCCAGAATGGCTTTCAGCGGCCCCACTAGCAGATGGGGTGGCTCGTTCCAAGCATCCCGATTGGGGACACGATGGCGCGTTGCATCGCAGACGCCCCCTCCCTATAGTCCGCGCCCTGCGGCGCAATGATTTGCGCCCTTTCACGAACACCGGATGAGATCATGCTTGAAGGCATGCGCAGGGCCACGCAGAATTGGTTTGGCCGCACAATTTTGACGATCGTCTTCGGCTTCCTGATCTTTTCCTTTGCGATCTGGGGCATTGGCGACATTTTCCGCGGCATTGGCGTGAGCAATGTCGCTGAAGTCGGCTCGACCAATATTTCAACGCAGGATTATCGCCAGGCCTATCAGACGCAGCTGCAGAATCTGCAGCGCCAGATGCGCCGCGCCGTCACCAATGAACAGGCGCGCGCCTTTGGTATCGACCGGCAGGTCCTGCAGCGGATGATTTCGGAAGCCGCGCTCGACCATAAGGTCAAACAACTCGGCCTCGCCATTTCCGATGAGACCATCGCCCGCCTGATCCTTGAGGATCCGATGTTCCAGGGCTTCGATGGTCGCTTCGATCGCATGCGTTTCAACGACATTATGCGCGAGAACGGCTTTAACGAATTGAGCTTCGTCCGCGAACAGCGCCGCACCCATCTGCGCCGCGAAATTGCCGAGGCCGTTGCCGGCAATGTTCCTGTTCCGCTGGCTGTGCAGGAAGCCATTCATCAATATTCAACGGAAACGCGCGCGATTGAATTTCTGCTCTTGCCGGCGACGGCTGCGGGCGAAGTCCCGGCGCCGAGCCTGGAGCAATTGCAGGCCTATTTCGAACCGCGCCGCGCCAGCTGGCGGATGCCCGAATATCGCAAAATCGTCACTCTTGCCATCACCCCGCAGATCCTCGCCGACCCATCGCAGGTGAGCGAGACCGATGCGCGCGCTCATTACGAGCGGATCAAGGGCGACCGCTACGGCACGCCGGAAACGCGCGCGCTTCAGCAGATTGTTTTCTCCTCTGAGGAAGCCGCCCGCAGCGCCAGCGACAAAATCAAGGGCGGCGCGTCTTTTGCCGATATTGCCAAAGAGCAAAATCTGTCGGACGTCGACATTGCTCTTGGCACTGTGACACGCGCCTCCATGGTCGATACAGCCATGGCGGAAGCGGCATTTGCTTTGAGCGAAGGTGCCGCGAGCGCGCCCATTCAGGGTCGTTTCGGATGGGTGATCTTGCGCGCAGACAAGATCAATCTGGCCAATGTGCGTGACTATGGCGACGTTGCCGAAGAGGTCAAACGCGAATTGGCAATGAACCGCGCCCGTCCCCGCGTTCAGCAATTGCATGATGCAATCGAAGATGAACGCACCTCCGGCAAGGCGCTGGTGGAAGCCGCCAAAAAAGCGGGCTTCGACGTCGTAACGCTCGAGGCCGTGGATCAGCAGGGCCGCGATCCGGCCGGTAATCCGGTTGTGCTGACCGATCGCGATTCCGTCGTGCGCGCCGTCTTCGCATCGGACATTGGTGTCGACAATGAAGCGGTCAATACGCGCGATGGCGGCTATGTCTGGTTTGAGATCGTCTCCATCGATCCCGCCCATGAGCGCAAGCTCGATGAGGTGAAGGACGAGATTGTGGCAGCGTGGCGCGACGACGAGACACGCCGCCTGCTGTCTGCCAAGGCCGCCGAATTGGTGAAAGCCATGGAGGATGGAACCAGCATTGCCGATATTGCCAAAAGCAATGGCGGGCTTGAGGTTCAGGTCAATGGCAGCGTTCGCCGCGGCGGCGCTGAAGGCCTGCCGCCGGGTGTCGTCGCGCAAGTGTTCAATGCGCCGGTGGGCAAGGCCGGATCAGCGGCAGGCGCTGAGCTGACGCGCTATGTCTTCACGATCAATGACAGTGTCGTACCCCCGTTTGAGGCCGACAATGAACAATCCAGAGCGGTCGCAGCCCAGCTTGCGCAGGCTTTCAGCGGCGATCTTCTGGAGCAATATCTTTCCAAACTCCAGGCCGACATCGGCGTGAAAATCAATGCAGCCGCGCTCAATCTTGCGGTTGGCGGCGGCGAGTCATTCTGAGAAACGGACACCATGTTCGAACCGTCATTCGAGGCTTTTGAAAGCGCTTATGCGGCGGGTCGGCCGGTGCTCGTCTCGACGCGCCTTGTCGCCGATCTCGAAACGCCGGTCTCCGCTTTTCTGAAATTATCCGCCGGCAGACCCGGCAATGTGTTCCTGCTTGAATCCGTTGAGGGCGGTGCCTCGCGCGGCCGCTATTCGATGATCGGGCTCGATCCCGATATTATCTGGCGCGCCAATGGCGAGGCCAGCGAGATCAATCGCAACGCCTTGAGCGATGCGCAGGCCTTCGTGCCCTGCCCCGGCAAGCCGCTTGACGCCTTGCGCGCCCTGATCGCGGAATCCGCCGTGCCTGCCTTCGAGGGCCATGACATGCCGCCCATGGCGGCGGGCGTCTTCGGTTATCTCGGCTACGATATGGTGCGCCAGATGGAGCGACTGGCGCCAGCCAAAGCCGATCCGATCGGTGTTCCTGAAGCCATGATGATCCGCCCGACACTGATGGCGGTCTTCGATTCCGTGCGCGATGAATTGAGCGTCGTTACGCCGGTGCGTCCGCAGCAGGGTGTGTCAGCGCGCGCCGCCTATGAGAGCGCGCAAACGCGCCTCGACAAAGTTGTCGCCGTGCTGGAAAGCCCGCTCGACCATGCTGCCCCGCAAGCCGATCCGCGCCTGCTCGCACAACCGCCTGCATCCAACACGAGCGAAAACCGTTTCCTCGAAATGGTCGCCCGCGCCAAGGATTACATTCGCGCCGGCGATATTTTCCAGGTCGTGCTCTCGCAGCGTTTCACAGCGCCTTTCGAGCTTCCGGCCTTCTCGCTCTATCGCGCGCTCCGCCGCGTCAATCCTGCGCCCTTCCTCTGCTATCTCGATTTCGGCGGTTTTCAGATCGTCTGCTCCAGCCCTGAAATTCTGGTGCGGGTGCGCGAGGGCAAGGTGACGATCCGTCCTATCGCCGGCACGCGCTGGCGCGGCAAGACGCCGGCGGAAGACGAGGCTTTGGCGGCCGAACTTCTCGCCGATCCGAAAGAGCGCGCCGAACATCTCATGCTGCTCGACCTTGGCCGCAACGATGTCGGCCGCGTGGCGGAAATCGGCACGGTGGAAGTGACCGACAAATTCTTTGTCGAACGCTACAGCCACGTCATGCATATTGTCTCGAATGTCGAGGGTCGGCTCTCTTCCAAACATGACAATATCGATGCTTTGTCGGCGGGCTTTCCCGCCGGCACGGTCTCCGGCGCACCAAAAGTGCGCGCGATGGAAATCATCGACGAATTGGAGGCCGACAAGCGCGGCATTTATGGCGGCTGCATCGGCTATTTTGGTGCGCAGGGCGAGATGGATACCTGCATCGTGCTGCGCACCGCCGTGATCAAGGACGGCAAAATGCATGCCCAAGCAGGCGCCGGCATTGTCTACGATTCCGACCCCGCCTCCGAACATCGCGAATGCGTCAACAAGGCAAAGGCCCTGTTCCGCGCCGCAGAGGAGGCCGTGCGCTTCGCCACGGGCGGCAAAAGGGGCCAGTGATCGCCCCTCGCCTTGACCTTGCGCGCGCCGCGCCCCAAGAAGGACGTATACAAGGTTAGCTCATGTCCAAAGTCACGCTGATCGACAATTACGACAGTTTTACCTGGAACCTCGTCCATTATCTTGGGGCGTTGGGGGCCGAGGTCGAGGTCGTGCGCAATGATGAGCGCAGCGTCGAAGATGTTTTGGCGGCCAAGCCCGATGCAATCCTTCTTTCGCCCGGACCCTGCACGCCCAGAGAGGCCGGCATCTGCCTCGATGTGATCCGCAAGGCCAATGGCAGCGTGCCGATCATGGGCGTGTGTCTGGGCCATCAGGCGATTGGCGATGCTTATAGCGGCGATGTCGTGCGCGCGCCCGAGCCGCTGCATGGCAAAATGTCCGAGATCACGCATCGCGGCGAGACTTTGTTTGCCGGCATCAACGGCCCCTTTCAGGCAACCCGCTATCATTCGCTGATTGTGGAGCGCAAAACGCTCCCCGCTAATCTTGCCGTCACTGCCGAAGCCGATGGCCTCATCATGGCTTTGTCGCATCGCACGCATCCGGTGCATGGCGTGCAATTCCATCCCGAGAGCATTGCCTCGGAACATGGACATCTCATCTTGAAAAATTTCCTCGATCTCGCCGACGCCTTCAACCGGCAATCGGGACGCAAGGCCTGATCGGAGCTGCCACATGGATTCGTTCAAACCTCTCATCGGCAAGATTGCGACAGGCGCCAGCCTGACGCGCGCCGAAGCAGAGCTCGCCTTCGAGAACATTCTGTCTGGCGAAGTCACGCCCGCGCAAATGGGCGGCTTCCTGATGGCTTTGCGCGTACGCGGCGAGACGGTTGATGAAATCACCGGCGCAGTGACCGCCATGCGCGCGAAAATGACGCGCGTGAATGCACCCGAAGGCGCTGTCGATATTGTCGGCACCGGCGGCGATGGCGCTGGCACTTACAATGTTTCGACGCTGGCCTCGATCATCACGGCAGCCTGCGGTGTGCCGGTTGCCAAACATGGCAATCGCGCCGCATCATCCCTGTCTGGCGCCAGCGATGTGCTGGGTGCTTTGGGGGTTGGTATTGGCATTTCGGCGGCGCAAGTCGAGGCCTGCCTCAGCCAAGCAAAGATCGGCTTCATGATGGCGCAGACGCATCATCTGGCCATGCGCCATGTCGGCCCCGTGCGTGTCGAGCTTGGCACGCGCACGATTTTCAACATTCTCGGTCCGCTTTCCAATCCGGCCGGCGTGAAGCGCCAGGTGATCGGCACATTCTCGCAATCGCTCCTGCATCCGCTTGCAGAAGTTTTGCGCAATCTGGGCTCGGAAAAAATCTGGCTGGTTCACGGCTCCGACGGACTTGACGAGCTGACAACGACGGGCGCGACCCATGTTGTCGAACTCGATCGCGGGCAAATCAAATCCTTCACAATTTCGCCCGAAGACGCCGGCCTGCCGGTCGTTAAACCCGAAGCGCTAAAGGGCGGCGATCCGCTTTTCAATGCGCAGGCGCTCCGCCGGGTTCTCGATGGCGAAAAGTCCGCCTATCGCGATATTGCTTTGTTCAATGCCGCTGCTGCGCTTCTGGTGGCTGGACGCGCCCAGGATTTGCGTGAGGGTGTGGCCATCGGCGCCAAAGCCCTCGATGAGGGGCGCGCCAAAACAACCCTCGAAACACTCGTCTCTATTTCAAACCGGGGCTGATCCATGGCCGACATCCTGCGCCAGATCGAAAATTACAAGCGCACAGAAATTGCGGAGGCGAAAGTCCGCATGCCGCTGCATGCGCTGGAACGCAAAATCCAGGAGCAGACGCCGCCGCGCGGATTTGTCAGAGCCATCGAAGCCAAGCTCGGGCAAAACCAGTTTGCCCTGATCGCCGAGATCAAAAAGGCCAGCCCTTCAAAAGGCCTCATCCGCGCCGATTTCGATCCGCCGCTTCTCGCACGCGCCTATGAGGCGGGCGGCGCGGCCTGTCTTTCCGTGCTCACCGATGAACCGTCCTTTCAGGGCCGGCCCGAATTTCTGGGCGCGGCGCGCGAGGCCACACGCCTGCCGGTGCTGCGCAAGGATTTCATGTACGATCCCTATCAGGTCTATGAGGCCCGCGCCTGGGGTGCCGATTGCATTCTCATCATCATGGCCGCTTTGTCGGACGAGGATGCGCGCACGCTCAACAAAGCTGCGCATGATCTGAACATGGATGTGCTTGTCGAAGTACATGACGAAGAAGAATTGCGCCGCGCTTTGCCGCTGGAGACGCGCCTCATCGGCATCAACAATCGCGATCTGCGGAGCTTTCACACGTCGCTAGAAGTCTCCGAGCGCCTGGCAAAACTGGTTCCAGACAATCGCATCATTGTGGGCGAAAGCGGCATTGCCACACATGACGATTGCATGCGCCTTGTGCGCTCCGGCATCGGCACATTCCTTGTGGGCGAAAGCCTGATGCGCAAAGAAGATGTTTCGCGCGCCACGCATGATCTGCTGCATGGCGCCTATCCGGGAGCGCAGCCAGAATGAGCGGCAAACTCTCGCATATTACCGCCTCGGGCGAAGCCCATATGGTGGACGTTTCCGAAAAGGCGATCACAACGCGCGTAGCTGTCGCGCAGGGCCGCGTCGTGATGCTGCCCGAGACGCTCGCGCTCTGTCTGTCGGGCGATGCCAAAAAAGGCGACGTGCTCGGCACGGCGCGGCTTGCGGGCATTATGGCGGCGAAAAAGACGCATGAGCTCATCCCGCTCTGCCACCCGCTGCTGATCAGCAAAGTCACCGTCGATCTGACGCCAGACGAAAAGCTTCCGGGCGTACGCGTTGAGGCCAGCGTGAAAGTCGGCGGCCAGACGGGTGTCGAGATGGAGGCGCTCACGGCTGTCAGCGTTGCCTGTCTGACGATTTACGACATGCTGAAAGCCGTCGACCGTTTCATGACGATTGAGGCCATTGGCCTTGTCGAAAAAACCGGCGGCAAATCCGGCCACTGGCGCCGGGACGAGACGTGAGCCGCGCGCCGCTCCTGCCGGTTGCCGACGCGCTGGCGCGCGTGCTCGAGAGCGCGCGCGATGCTTTGCCTGCCGAAATGGTTCCACTGGCAGAAGCGCGCGGACGCACGCTGGCGCAAGATGTTGCAGCCCTGCGCACACAACCGCCCTTCCCTGCCTCCGCTATGGATGGTTATGCCGTGCGCGCGGCAGATATTGCGAGCGTGCCGGCCAAACTGAAAGTGATCGGCGAGAGCGCGGCGGGCCGTCGCTTCAAGGGTGCGCTTGCACAAGGCGAGGCCGTACGCATTTTCACCGGCGCACCCGTGCCCGATGGCGCCGATACAATCCTCATTCAGGAAAATACACGCGCGGAAGACGGCATTGTCATCGCGCTGGAGAGCGAGACGCAGGGCCGCTATGTGCGCCGCGCCGGACTGGATTTTTCCGCCGGCGATATCTTGCTCCACAAGGGCCGCCGCCTCGGCCCACCCGAACTGGCGCTCGCCGCAGCCATGAACCATCCTGCTTTGCCCGTCACGCGCAAGCCGCGCGTTGCCTTGCTGGCAACAGGCGATGAACTCGTGCGGCCCGGCGAAGAGGCAGGCCCCGATCAGATCGTCGCATCCAATACATTTGCCGTGCGCGCCTATGCGGAAAATGCCGGCGCAGATGTCATTGATCTGGGCATTGCAGGCGACCGTTTTGAGGATATTGAACGCGCGGTCCGTCGCGCGCGCGACATGGGCGCGGATGTGCTCGTCACGCTGGGCGGGGCTTCCGTGGGCGATCACGATCTCGTCCAGACCGCGCTTTCGCGCGAGGGCATGGAACTGGGCTTCTGGCGCATCGCCATGCGGCCGGGCAAACCTTTGATGCACGGGCGCATCGGCGACATGCGCATTCTGGGCCTGCCGGGCAATCCGGTCTCGGCCATTGTCTGCGGCTATCTCTTTCTCGTGCCGCTGGTGCGCGCGCTTTCGGGCGATCCTCAGGCAGGCGAAGATCGCAGCGAGCTTGCCGTGCTGGCGAGCGACCTGCCCGAAAACGACAGCCGCCAGGATTATATGCGCGCGCGCATCATCGGCATGCAGGATGGGCACCCTCTGGTCGAGGCCTTCGGCAAACAGGACAGCTCGATGTTGCGCATCCTGTCAGACGCGCAATGCCTGATCATGCGCGAGCCGCATGCACCGGCCGCCAAGGCGGGCGAGACTTGCAGGATGATGCGGGTTTAGGGCTCCGCCGTCATTGCGAGCGAAGCGAAGCAATCCAGAGCCGCACGTGTAGCCAAGATGGATTGCCGCGTCGCTGCGCTCCTCGCAATGACGAGCACCCCCCCTTGCGGAACAAAAGCAAAACAGCTAGGTTTTGTTCATGCTTTGTTTAGCCGATTCCGCTATCAGATAAGCGCCTTCGTCCGGGCGCGTCTGGCGGACCGGCGGGGCAAAGATCAGGCGCGACCCGAGAGATGGACCCATGCTGACCAAAAAGCAGAGCGAGCTTCTCCGCTTCATCCATGAGCGGCTGAAGGAGACCGGCGTCCCGCCCTCCTTCGACGAGATGAAGGATGCGCTGGATCTGCGCTCCAAATCGGGCATCCACCGGCTCATTATGGCGCTGGAAGAACGTGGCTTCATCCGCCGCCTGCCCAATCGCGCCCGCGCACTGGAAGTCTTGCGGCTGCCTGATTCCACCGCGCCCGCTCCCCGGCCGCAAAAATTCTCGCCCTCCGTCATCGAGGGCGATCTGGGGCGCGTGCGCCCCCTGCCGGCGCCCCGCCATGAGGATATGGGTGAGAGCGCGCATATTCCCGTCATGGGCCGCATTGCGGCGGGTGTGCCGATCTCGGCCATTCAGACGCATAGCCATACAATCCCGATGCCGCCCGAATTTTTGGGCACGGGCGATCATTTCGCGCTGGAAGTGCGCGGCGATTCCATGATCGAGGCCGGCATTCTGGAAAGCGATCTCGTCATCATCCGCAAGCAGGACAGTGCCGAGACCGGCGATATTGTCGTGGCTTTGATCGACGATGAGGAAGCAACGCTGAAGCGCCTGCGCAAAAAGGGCGGTTCCGTCGCGCTGGAGGCTGCCAATCCCGCCTATGAGACGCGCATTTTCGGCCCCGACCGCGTGCGCATCCAGGGCAAGCTGGTGAGCCTCATCCGCAAATATTGATATCGTCATTGCGGGCGAAATTATCCAGTTTCGCCGCACGCCAAGATGGATTGCCGCGTCGCTTCGCTCCTCGCAATGACGAGACCTATGGGCGCAGTCTATCTGCCGTCATTGCGAGCGAAGCGAAGCAATCCAGAGCCTCACGTGTAACCTACGGATTGCAGCATCACTCGCAATGGTGCTCACTCAAGAAAAGCGCGCGGATCGTGGTCGCCGTCTTGAGCCTCACGCCCATTGCCCTCGCCGCGCGGCGCTGGTGCGCGCGTAAATCGCTCCGGTTTTCTCGCAAACCACGGCCGCTCCATGTCAGGCGCGCGGCTTGTTTTCATCGCCAGCGCACCATCGGGCATCAACCGCAATTCGGTTGCGCCATGGCCGGCGAAATGTGCGCCGTCCAGAACGAGTTCCGGCCCCTGGCAGCGCGCATCGACACGCAAACGCGTGATCAATATATCCACGCGCCGGCAATCCTCCATCAATGCTGCGGGCTGCAGCACGAGGCCAATGGTACGCCCGTCAAGCAATTGCCCAATGCAGCCCGAACCATCGCAACGAGTGCGGCCGGCCAGATCGGCACTGCCGGCTTTGCGCGCATCGCCATCGCCGAGCAACCATTGCGAAACGGCAAAATCATTGCCCTGCCCGTTGATAATATCAAAACGTCCCGAAAAACTGCGCAGGGCAATGCTTCGTGCGCCCGCATCGACAATCAAATCGGGCGGCTGGAACTGGCTCGCCTGCCATAGACCCATCATAACGATGGGCACGCCGCATAAGCGGATCGCGCTGCGCCACAGCACGATCCAGACAAAACCGAAAGACATGGTGAGCAGCGCGCCCACGCCAAAGGCCTGCAAATGGCGCGTCGATCCGGACAGACCCGCGACCGATTTTGACAAATCGAGCATATGGCCAACACCCCAGCCCATCAGCGTCCAGATGGGCGCATCAAGACCGAAGGGGCCCGCGATCACACCCAGAAGCGCAGCCGGCATGACAATGAATTCGACCAGCGGCAAAGCAAAAGCATTGCCGATGATCGAATAGGGATTGACGCGGTGGAAATGAAAACTGGCGAAGGGCCCCGTCGCAAGCCCGGCGATAAAAGTCGTCGCCAGCATGATCAGCAGTGCTTTACCGATGCGACCGGCAAGACCCGGCGGGCGCTCACCACGCGCCTGCCCCGGACTGCGCTCAAACAAAGCAATCATGGCGGCGACGGCGCCAAACGACATTTGGAAACTCGGCCCGAGAATTGTCTCAGGCTCGCGCGCCATGACGATCAGTGCAGCAAGCGCAAGATTGCGCATCGACAATGCCGGGCGGTCGAAAAGCACAGCTCCCAGCATGATGGAGATCATGATCAGCGATCTTTCGGTCGCCACTTCCGAACCGGCAAAAATGCAATAGGCAAAAGCGCCGACAATCGCAAAACCGGCTGCGATCTTTTTGACCGGATAGCACAAAGCAATGGCGGGCGAGAGCGCCAGCAACGCGCGCAGGCTCCACATGAATAGACCTGCGGCAAGCACCATGTGCAAACCGGAAATCGACACGACATGATAAATGCCTGCGCCGCGCAAAGCCTCATTGGTCTCTTCGCTGATGAGGCCGCGTTTGCCGGTGACAAGCGCTGCGGCCAGCGCACCTTTCTCACCGCCAATCGTGCGCGCAATACGATAGGTCAGATCGTTGCGCGCGCGATCGATCGCTGCATTGATGCGCGCAGACATGGGCGCTTCCACGTCGGGCACAAATTCAACCCGCGACAAAATGCTGCCGACCGCACCAATGCCGGCAAAAAAAGCCTCGCGCGAAAAATCATAACCGCCGGGCTCAGCCGGCTCGGCTGGTGGAATAAGCCGCATGACCGCGCGAATGGTCTGGCCTGCCGCCAGCCCTTCTGGATGGCGAATGGTAACGCGCAAACGATCCGGCAGTTTTTCGCGCACCACACCGTCAATCGAGAATGAGCGCAGCAACAAACGCGCCCCGCCGCGCCGGTCATCGAGCGTCTCAATATAGGCCGTGACGCTGGCGACCTTGATCCCGTCCAGCACCGGCCCGCCCGAAGTGGCGCTGCGCAAAACACCCGCAGCAAAGCCGGCAAAGAGAAAAGCCGCCGCCAAAGCGACCCGCGCCAAACCCATTGCGCCCCGCGCTCGGGCCAGAACAGCAAGAGCGCCGAAGCTCGCTGCGCCCAACAGCGGCGCGGCAAGCCCCGGTTCGCGGGGTGCTGCGAAATAGGCGAGGATCCCGATCAGGAAAAAGATCGGCAGCCAGAGAAAAAGCCGCCTGTCAGCGACTTCCCGCGCCATCATGGCGGCAAGAGACGCCCGCACGAGGCCTGCGAGATCGCTGCGCCGGGCGGGACGCGCCGACACAGAGCCGGCGCCCGTCAGGCCCGGTGCAACATCTCCCACATGACTGCCGCCCAGCGCCCCCGCCATGGCCGGCCCCTTTCGAAACAAAGCGCCGCCAGGCTCAATGACACTCCCGCCCCGCGCAGGCCTATGCTACACGACCGGACGCTTTGAACACCATGACCAACAGGCCAAGCTTCATGACCGAGACCGTCGTCACCCGTTTCGCCCCGTCTCCCACGGGTTTTCTGCATATCGGGGGTGCGCGTACGGCCCTGTTCAACTGGCTGTTTGCCCGCCACCACGGCGGGAAAATGCTCCTTCGCATCGAGGATACGGACCGCGAGCGCTCCACGAACGAGGCCATTGCCGCCATTATCGACGGGCTCGACTGGCTCGGCCTCCAATGGGATGGCGAGACGATCTATCAATTCGCCCGCGCCTCGCGCCATGCCGAAGTGGCCCATGAGCTTCTGGCCAAGGGCCTCGCCTATAAATGCTATGCGAGCGCGGAAGAGCTCACCGAAATGCGCGAACTGGCCCGCAAGGAAGGCCGCCCGCCGCGCTATGACGGGCGCTGGCGCGATCTCGGCGGCACGCAGGCCGAACAGGATGCGATTGCGGAAGGTCGCAAGGCCGTTATCCGCCTGAAAGCGCCGAAAGAGGGCGAGACCCTCATCGATGACAAAGTCCAGGGCCGCGTCACTTTCCCCAACAAGGATCTCGACGATCTCGTGCTTCTGCGCTCGGACGGCACGCCGACCTATATGCTCGCCGTTGTGGTCGACGATCACGACATGGCCGTGACCCATATCATCCGCGGAGACGACCATCTCACCAATGCCGCGCGGCAAAAGCAGATCTATGAGGCGCTCGGCTGGAATGTGCCGATCATGGCGCATATCCCCCTCATCCATGGACAGGATGGCGCGAAATTGTCGAAGCGCCATGGCGCGCTGGGCGTCGAGCAATATCGTGCGCTTGGTTTTCTTCCCGATGCCCTGCGCAATTATCTCGTGCGCCTGGGCTGGAGCCAGGGCGACCGCGAATTCTTCTCCACCGAAGACATGGTCGGCGCCTTCGATCTGGGCCAAGTCGGCCGTTCGGCGGCGCGTTTCGATCTCGTCAAGCTCGAGAATATGAACGGCCATTACATGCGCGCCACGCCCGATGCGCAGCTCACGCAGGCGCTCATCGACACATTGCCCTATCTGGCGGGCGGCGAGGCCCTGCAAGCGCGCCTCGATGCGGATTTGCGCGCCAAACTCGAAAAGGCCATGCCGGGCCTGAAGGAGCGCGCCAAGACGCTTGTCGAATTGCTCGAAGGCGCGCGCTTCCTCTATGCCCAGCGCCCCCTCGACATGGACGCCAAGGCGCAGGAAATCCTCGCCAAGGGCCGCGAGCATCTACCCGCCCTGATTGCCCGGCTCGAGAAGGTGGAAAATTGGACCGCCGAAGCCACCGAGGCTGCAGTGCGCATCTACGCCGAAGAAACCGCAGCGAAACTCGGCCAGGTTGCCCAGCCCCTGCGCGCCGCCTTGACCGGCCGGGGCGTGTCTCCGGGCATTTTCGATGTGCTTGAAGTTCTTGGGCGCGACGAAAGTTTAAGCCGCCTTCGCGACCAGTCCGTTGCGTAAGTTGCTGTAAACAAGGGAACCGCGTGGATGCATCGCCTCTTTTCCCGCCTTGAACAGGGCGCGTGGATGCGATAGCTGTTCTGCAGCGCAATAAAGTCGCATCCGGGGCGCTGAACGACTGTCGCCGGCGCCGGTTGCATAAGAGAAAAAAGGCATCCCCATGAGCGCGAAGACCGGTTCAGTTACCCTCGGCGGCAAGACCGTCGAAATGCCCGTCAAGTCGGGTTCGATTGGCCCCGATGTCATCGACATCAGCAAGCTCTACGCTCAGACGGGCGCGTTCACTTTCGATCCGGGCTTCACCTCCACCGCAAGCTGCGAATCCGGCATCACCTACATTGATGGCGATGAGGGTGTCCTGCTGCATCGCGGCTTTCCCATCGACCAGCTTGCCGAACACGGCGACTTTCTCGAAACCTGCTATCTGCTGCTTTACGGGGAATTGCCGACCGCCGCGCAGAAACAGGATTTCGATTATCGCGTCACGCGCCACACAATGGTGCATGAGCAGATGGCCCGCTTCTTCCAGGGCTTCCGCCGCGATGCGCATCCGATGGCCGTCATGGTTGCCGCCGTGGGCGCGCTTGCCGCCTTCTATCATGACTCGACCGACATCAGCGATCCGCAGCAGCGCATGATTGCCTCCATGCGCATGATCGCCAAAGTGCCGACGCTTGCGGCCATGGCCTATAAATACACGATCGGTCAGCCGTTCGTTTATCCGAAGAACTCGCTCGACTATACGGCGAACTTCCTCAACATGTGCTTCGCCGTGCCTTGCGAGGATTACAAGATCAATCCCGTGCTTGCGCGCGCGCTTGACCGGATCTTCATCCTCCATGCCGATCACGAACAGAATGCATCGACATCGACCGTGCGTCTGGCTGGCTCTTCTGGAGCAAATCCATTCGCCTGTATCGCTGCCGGCATTGCCTGCCTCTGGGGCCCCGCGCATGGCGGCGCGAATGAAGCCGCGCTGAAAATGCTCTCCGAGATCGGCACCGTCGATCGCATTCCCGAATTCGTCAAAAAGGCGAAGGACAAAAACGATTCCTTCCGCCTGATGGGCTTCGGTCATCGTGTGTATAAAAACTACGATCCGCGCGCCAAAATCATGCAGAAGACCTGCCATGAAGTTCTGGCCGAACTCGGCGTCAAGGATGAGCCGCTTCTCGAAGTCGCCATTGAACTCGAGCGCATTGCTCTGTCGGATGAATATTTCATCGAGAAGAAACTCTATCCGAATGTCGATTTCTATTCGGGCATCACGCTGAAGGCGATGGGCTTCCCGACCTCCATGTTCACCGTTCTCTTCGCCGTCGCCCGCACCGTCGGCTGGATCGCGCAGTGGAAGGAAATGATCGAGGATCCGACGCAGAAGATCGGTCGTCCGCGCCAGCTCTACACAGGCGCGCCCAAGCGCGATTATGTGCCGGTCAGCAAGCGCTAAGTCGCTTCAACTATCAAATGCAGAAAAGCGCCCTTCGGGGCGCTTTTTTGTTTCACGCAGCCATTTGTGGGCGATCAGCGCTTCACATAGTGCAGCACGATTTCGGCTGCCTTTTCGCTGGGGCTCTGACCGGCTGGCAGGCGCATGATTTCATCGATGCGCGCGAAAGCCGCCAATTGCGCCTCGCGTTGCTCGCCACCTGCGATCAGCGGCAACAGAGCTGCAGAGAGATTTTTTGGCGAGGCCGCATCCTGCAAAAATTCAGGCACGATTTTCTCGCCAAGAATAATGTTTGGCAAAAGCGCCGAGGAGACAAGCACGACGCGCTTGATGATTTCTTCTTCAAGCCGACTGACGCGATAGGCTGCAACTGTCGGCACGCCGGCAAGTGCCAGTTCCAGCGTCACCGTTCCAGAGGCAGCAAGTGCCGCACGCGCGGCGCGAAAGGCCCGCAATTTATTCTCATGCCCACGCACAATCTCAGGTCGCACCGGCCAGCTCTCGACATGTCGCGAAATATCATCAGCCAGATGATCAACCGCCGGAAGCACTGCTTTGACGGGACCATATTGCGCCACGAGCTGCGCCAGAGTTTCGCCAAAGACCGGCAGAAGCCGCGCAATTTCGGACCGCCGCGAACCGGGCAGCACGAGCAGCGTCGGCGGAACCTGTTCGCGCAACCCAGGCTCATTCTGCGCGGGGCGATAATCACCAAGGCGTTCAATCAAAGGATGGCCGACATAGGTGCATGAAGGGCCGCCAAGCTCAGCATGCACAAGCGGTTCGAACGGCAGGAGTGCGAGCAGATGATCGACATAAGCACGCATTTTGCGCGCACGGCCGGGCCGCCATGCCCAGACGGTCGGGCTCACATAATCGACAATGGGGATTGAGGGTGCGGCCTTGCGCACAATGCGTGCGACCCGATGCGTAAAGTCCGGACTGTCGATGATCACCACAACATCGGGATTTTCAGCAATGGCCGCCTGCGCGGTTTGCGAAATACGCCGCAGCAGCAAAGGCAATCTGCGGATCACCGGCACAAAACCCATGACGGCAATATCGTCCTGCAGAAAGAGGCTGGTGAGCCCCTCCCCTGCCATGGCTTTGCCGCCAATGCCTAAAAAGACAATGTCGGAACGGCGCGCGCGCAAAGCGCGCATCAATTTATAGCCGAGCTGATCGCCGGATTCTTCGCCCGCGACAATGAAGATTTTCACTGGACGCGAAGGCGCGTTCACGCGGCGGAATCTCGAACCTCGCGCGGCGTGCAAATGGCGCGATCGCCGCCTTCGCGAATGAAATCGAGAATCTCATGAACCTGCGGATGCGTGGCAAATTCCGCAGCCACATCTTCGACGCGCTCCTTGAGCGTGCCTTCCTGCGCAAAGAGCAGCCGATAGGCGCGGCGCAGATCGTGAATGGATTCGCGTGAAAAACCGCGCCGCTTCAGGCCGATCAGATTGAGCCCTGCGAGATTGGCGCGATTGCCCAAAGCCATGCCGTAAGGAATGACATCATTCTCAAGTCCAGCCATGCCACCGATGAAAGCATGGTCGCCGACGCGCACGAATTGATGCATGGCCGCACCGCCGCCCACAATCACGAATGAGCCAAGACGGCAATGCCCGGCAATCATCACATTGTTGGACAGGATGACATTATCGCCCATCTGCACATCATGCGCGACATGGGAATTGGCGAGAAACGTGCAGCGATTTCCGACAATCGTCTTCAGCCCGCCGCCTTCCGTGCCCGGATTCATCGTCACGCCTTCGCGGATCAGGCAATCTTCGCCGATCAGAAGAACGCTTTCCTCGCCATGAAATTTGAGATCCTGCGGCTCATGTCCGATGGAAGCGAAAGGAAAGATGCGCGTGCGCGCACCAATGCTTGTGCGCCCGGCAATTGCGACATGCGACAGCAATTCAACATTGTCGCCAATCGTGACATCAGCCCCGACATGGCAGAACGGACCGATTGCGACATCCTTGCCAAGCTTTGCGCCGGGATCGATGACGGAGCTGGGATGCACGCCAATCGGCGTGCGGCGCGGCGGCGGCGTGTGCGAAATATCGCCCAAGTCAGGCTCCCTTGTCCTCGGTGACGAGCATGGCGCTCACCTCTGCCTCGCAGACCACCTGCCCGTCCACTTTCGCCGTGCCCTGATACCACCACATGTTACGGCGCTGATTGATCTTCTTCATATGGAATTCGACGCGATCGCCGGGCACAACCGGCTTGCGGAATTTCGCATTATTGATCGTCATGAAATAGACGATCTTCGGCCTTCGCGTTTTGGATGCATTCACGCAAAGAGCACCCGCTGTCTGGGCCATGCCCTCGATCAGCAACACGCCCGGCATGACGGGCTGTTCGGGGAAATGTCCCTGGAATTGCGGCTCATTGAACGTGACATTCTTGATGCCAATGCAGCTCTCATCGCCATCGCATTCGATGATGCGATCCACCAGCAGAAACGGATAGCGATGCGGCAGCGATGCGAGCAGCTTGATGATATCGACAGTTTCAAGTGATCGAACTGCGGCTTCTGTCATGTCTTCCATCCTTCGACGGCCCGCTTGCGCGGCGCCAGCTTAAACTTGTGTGTCTTCATCCGGCCCGGACTTGCGCCCGGCGAGTTTCGACAATGTCGCCACTTCGCGCATGAACTCGCGCGCGGGGCGTGCCGGCGAACCGATGAATTTCGCGCCCGCAGGAATATCGGCCATCACACCGGATTGGGCGCCGATTTGCGCCCCCATGCCGATCTTCAAATGTCCGGAGATCCCCACCTGTCCCCCGATGACAACGAAATCGCCAATATCGGACGATCCCGAAATTCCAACCTGAGACACGATTACGCAATGGCGTCCGATGGTTACGTTATGTCCAATCTGAACCAGATTGTCGATCTTGGTGCCCTCGCCGATCACTGTATCGCGGTTGGCGCCGCGATCGATACTCGTATTGGCACCGATCTCGACATCGTTCTGGACGATAACGCGTCCGATTTGCGGCACTTTCAAATGGCCGCGCGCCGACATGGCAAAACCAAAACCGTCCTGCCCAATGCGCACGCCGGGATGGATGATCACGCGGTCGCCGATCAGCGCATAAAGAATGGTCGAATGCGGACCAATCGAACATTCCCGGCCAATCCGCACATCGGGACCGATCACGGCATTGGGCCCAATCACGCTGCCTTCGCCAATTTCTGCACGCGGACCGATCACCGCACCGGGATCGACTGTCACGCCAGACTCAAGGCGAGCCTCGGGATGGATATAGGCACCCGGCGATATTCCAGAACCGCCAAAGACCGAACCGGGACGCATGGAATCTGGAAACAGACGCGCTGAGACTTTGGCGCAGGCCGCATAGGGCTCAGGCGTCACCAAAGCGGCCGTTGTCTCGGGCACGCGGTCCGCATAGCGCTGCGAGACGAGGCAGGCGCTGGCGCGCGTCAAGCGCACCTGGTCGGCATATTTTGGATTGTCGAGAAAAACGAGCGTTCCGGGAACGCCCTGATCGAGCGGCGCAATCGTATCCACAGACGCGGCGAGATCGAAATCGCGCAGCAGTTTCGCGCCCGTCAGTTCAACGATCTCGCCGACGCTCAGCGAGCCCGCGCGCCGGAAGAAAACCGGTTCGCCCATAGATTGCCTCACTCTTCTCAAGCAAGCCGACGCTACGCCGGCTGTGCTCTCGAAAAAAGAGCCTGCGCCGGGATTGCCGACGCAGGCTTGATTTGCATTCCGGCCCGGCCGGAAACCGATCAGAAGGACGAGCCGCCCGAGAAGCGGAACGCCTGCGTCTGGTCGTAACGATCCTTCGAAATGACCCAGGCATAATCGAAGCGGATCGGGCCAAGCGGCGATGCCCAGAGGACCGAGGCGCCGACAGACGACCGGATCTTGTGCGAATCCTGCACGGTGATGCAGTTTGCCTGCGTGTAGGTGGGGTTTCCGCTCTGAGAGGTACAGGTGCTCGTGACCGGGTCCCAACCAGCGCCACCCAGAGCACTGAAATCGCGTGTGCCCTTATAGCCGAAGAGCGTTCCCGCATCAGCGAAGAGCGCGCCCTTGAGGCCGATCTCTTTCGGCAGTCCGAGGATCGGGAACTGAGCTTCGATCGTGCCGCCGATGTAGTTCGTACCACCCACGCCGCCGCCACGCAGATTGTTCGTATCCGTCACGTCACGCGGGCCAAGACCACCTGGTGCAAAGCCACGAACGAGCCCTGGCCCGAGGTTGAAATTGTCGACGATCCGCAGCTTGGCGTCGCCATAACCCGTGATATTGCCACCCTGCAGGCGGAAAAACCCGATCACATCATCATAAAGGGGATAATAATAACGGGTGTCGAACGACGAACGGATGAATTTTGCATCACCGCCCAGACCGGCCAAATCCTGCCGGACTTCGCCGTAGAAGCCCTGCGAGGGATTCTTGCGGCTATCAAGCGAATTATACGAAAGAGTATAACCCACCAACGAGGTCAAACGCTCTCCCGCCGCTTCCTTGATCGCAAGCGAGGCTTCGCCGTTGGTCAAGCAGTTCACCGTCGCGCTTGGAACACCCACGAAGGTCGAGCAATCATTGTACGGACGGTCGCTCGTATTCGGAACCGTTATCTTCGTCTGATAGATCGAATAACGCGGCGTGAAGGAAATTTCTTCCGTGATTGGAAGGCCCAAACGCAACGTCGTTCCGACAGTCGTGGTGTCGTAGAGCGCATAACGCGAATTCACATTGCGCTTGGCAAACAGATCGACACCGCCAGCAATCCGACCCCACAGATAAGGCTCGGTGAAGGACAGATCGACGCCGCTGCTGCGCTGACCCAAAGAAACGGCCGCGCGAACGAACTGACCGCGACCGAGGAAGTTGGATTCCGTCAACGACACTTCGCTGATAACGCCATCGACTGTCGAATAGCCGCCGGAAATGGCGAAGGAGCCAGTGGGCTGATCTTCAACATCGACATTGACGACAACGCGATCGGGCGTCGAGCCCGGCTCATTGGTGATGCGGACATTCTTGAAGAAGCCGAGATTGTTAAGGCGGCGCTCAGCGCGGTCGATGAGGACGCGATTATAGGCATCGCCTTCGCCGATTTCGAACTCGCGGCGCACGACATAATCGCGCGTACGCGAATTGCCGCGAACATTCACGCGCTCGATATAGACGCGCGGACCCTCTTCGAGAACGAAACCAAGTGCAATGGAGGCATTGCTT
>Ga0315905_10000121_pt1 | contig 82662 bp, 74 predicted proteins | sample LakEriMetagenome_5_FD_203522 | JGI IMG/M metagenome (GOLD analysis project Ga0315905, IMG submission 203522) | Freshwater fungal communities from buoy surface, Lake Erie, Ohio, United States - Buoy 4 MA121 | ecosystem: Environmental > Aquatic > Freshwater > Lake | place: USA: Lake Erie, Ohio...
CAACAAGGTCTGGGCAGCCGACAAGGCGATGCTGGCGGCGGTGAAGTCCGGCAAGGTGGAACCGCACATCATCATCGGCGTCTGGGCGCCGGGCCGGGACCGCTATCGTCAGTATCTGCCGCAGACGATCTACCAGTCCGCGAGCGGCGCCCCGCGCGCGGCGATGGAGGCGATGATCGAAGGGCCGGTGGTCAGCGATGCCTACCTTGCCTGGCTGGCCGGACCGCTCAAGCAATGGGTCGATGCCAGTTTCCGCACCCGTCCACGGCGCGACGATACGGCGATCATGGGGTCGAGCATGGGCGGGCTGATGAGCTGTTATGCCTTCCTGGAGCGCGCCGAAACCTATGGCCGGGCGGGCTGCGTCTCGTCGCACTGGCCGGCGGCTGATCCAACCAAGGTGGGGCCGGCCAATCCGGAGCTGATCGCCTTGTGGGATGGCTGGTTTGCCGCGCGGCTCGGCCAGCCGAACGGGCGGCGGGTGTGGATGGACCACGGCACGGCGACGCTCGATGCCTTCTATGCCCCTTACCAGCAGAAGATCGACGCGCGCTTTGCCGCCAGCGGCTGGCAGCGCGGACGCGACTGGGAAAGCAAGGTCTACGAAGGCGCCGAGCACGAGGAGAACGCCTGGGCCCGCCGCCTGCCCGAAGTGATCGGCTGGCTGCTGCGGAAGTAGTTACGCCAGATCGTCTTCAAGTAGGCCGGGGCAGGGCGGTGGTCGCCTTCATCCGCTCCATCGAGAAGCTGGAACTGACATCGGCCAGGTCCGGGATCGCGGCGATCAGCTTGCGATAGATCCGGTCGTAATGGGCGATGTCACGCACCACCAGCTTGAGCAGGTAATCGACGTCGCCGGCCATGCGGTGGCACTCGACGATCTCGTCGATCGCACTGATGCCGCGTGAGAAGGCTTCAAGCCATGCCGGGTCGTGCCGGTTGGTGCGGATCGAGACGAAGACCGTGGTTGCCAGCCCCAGCTTGGCCGGATCGACCAGCGCGACCCGGCGGGAGATGATCCCGCTGTCCTCCAGCCGCTTGATGCGCCGCCAGCAGGCATTGCTGGACAGGCCGACGCGGTCGCCCACGTCCTGCACGGCGAGCGAAGCGTCCAACTGCAAAACCCCGAGGATCGACCAGTCTATCGAATCCAATTGCAAAATATCGATCTGCATTGGGATGAAATAGCATCATAATGCCGAATATGCCATAAAAAAGGTGATGATTTTGCATCAAGGCCGCGATATATTTGCATCAGATTTGGGGAGAGCCAGCCGGGGAGAGCCAGCCGGGGAGAGCCAGCCGGGGAGAGCCAGCCAATGTCACTCAAGACCCTGTTCACCGAGCACCCTGCCAGTGTCGATGAGACCTATACCGAGCACCTGGCCATGGCGTCGGGCTTTGGCATCCGGATGATCCTGGGCGGCTTTGCCTGCCTGCTCCACGGAATCTTCCCGTTCCTGTTCGTGAAGACCGGCTCTGCGCAGATTTCGACCCTGCACGAACGCATGGTCGAAAACCGCCGCACCAAGCAGATGCCGGCGATCCTCGATTTTGTGATCTGAAAAAACCGGCCCGGCGCTGGGCCGGACCGGTTCCTTGTTTCAGTCTAAGGCGCGGGCCTAGTCGCCCAGCGCCTTGTCCTCGTTGGCGCGCTTGATCACGTAGAGGCGGACCGCTTCGGACTGCTGCGGGGTCAGCTCGTTCTTCCAGCTGACCATGCCATTGGCCGAGAGCGCACCACCGATCACGATGTCATTCCACATCTTCGCATCGCCCAGCGAACCGGCGCGGCGCAGGTCGCGGGTGAGCGAAGTGCCGATCGCGGCGTCGCCGTGGCAGACCGCGCAGAACTGGCCGAACTGCTTCTGCCCTTCAGCGAGCTGGGCCGGAGTGCCGGTCGAGGCCGGGGGATCGAGCGGCGGCGGAGCGGCCGAATCCATGTCCGGCAACTTGGCCTTGCCGCCCAGCTTGAACACCAGCAGGCGCGACTGGTTGCGGATCGGCCCGTTCGGTTCGGAGAGATAGCCGGCCGTGATCGGCCAGGCCCCGCCCCAACCGGCCAGCACGGCGACATATTGTTCACCCTTCACGCGGAAGGTCGAGGCCGGCGCAACAATCCCGGTCTGGGCGCTGAAGCTCCACAGCTTCTTGCCGTTGGCAGGGTCGAAGGCGTTGAACTCACCCGCCATGTTGCCCTGGAATAGCAGGTCACCGGCGGTGGAGAGCAGGCCACCGTTCCAGGCACCCGGATACTTGATGGTCCAGCGCGCCTTCTGCGCCACCGGATCCCAGGCCACCAGTTCACCGGTGGTCACAGCCTTGGCCGCAGCGCGAGCGCCCTTGTCAGCCGGCAGCATGCCGGATGAAAGGTCCAGCCCGACGTTGAAGCCCTGCTTGTTGGCCTTCCAGTCGGGGTTGTGGATGAAGGCGAAGGAATTGTTGATCGCCGGGATATAGACCAACCCGGTCTTCGGGTTGAAGGCCATCGGGTGCCAATTGTGCGCCCCGATCGGACCAGGCGTGCCCAGCCACATCTTGCCGGTGCGGTAATAGCGCGCATCCGGGTTTTCGATTGGGCGGCCGGTCTTCATGTCAAAGCCGGTGGCCCAGTTCACTGGGACATAGTTCTTGGCGCTGATCAGCTTGCCGGTCTCGCGATCCAGCACGAAGAAGAAGCCGTTCTTTGGCGCCTGCATCAGCACCTTGCGCTTGGCCCCGTCGATCGTCAGGTCGGCCAGCATGATGTGCTGGGTGGCGGTATAGTCCCAGGTCTCGCCCGGGGTGGTCTGGAAGTGCCAGACATATTCGCCGGTCTTGGGCCGCAGCGCGACAATCGAGGAGAGGTAGAGGTTGTCGCCCTCGCCGGCCGAACGGAAGAACTGGTTCCAGGGTGAGCCGTTGCCAACCCCGGCATAGAGCAGATCAAGCTCTGGGTCATAGGCCATGGCATCCCACATGGTGCCGCCGCCGCCCTGTTTCCAATATTCGCCCTTCCAGGTCGCCTCGGCCTTCTTGAGGTACTCTTCCTTGTTCTTGCCGGGTGCATCAGGCACCGAATAGAACCGCCACAGTTCCTTGCCGGTATCGGCGTCATAGGCGGTCAGGAAACCGCGCACGCCCATTTCTGCCCCGCCATTGCCAATCAGGACCATGCCGTTGATCACCCGCGGCGCGCCGGTGATGGTATAGGGCTTCGACTGGTCAAGCGTGACCACGCTCCACACTTCCTTGCCGGTCTTGCGGTCCAGCGCCACCAGCCGCCCATCGAGCGTGCCCATGAACAGCTTGTCGCCCCACGCGCCGAAGCCGCGGTTGACCACGTCGCAGCAGGCCGCCACGCCGCGCTCGCCGGGCACCTTGGGATCGTATTCCCATTCCAGCTTGCCGGTGACGGCGTCATAGGCCTTGGCCTTGGACCAGGCCGTGGTGATGTAGATCTTGCCGTCGATCGCCAGCGGGGTCGCTTCCTGGCCGCGCGAGGTGTCGAGATCGGCGAACCACGCCAGGCCCAGGTCCTTGATGTTGCCCTGGTTGATCTGGTCGAGCGGCGAGTGACGCTGCTCGTCATAGGTCCGGCCATAGGACAGCCACTCATCGGGATTGGCAGCGATGATCCGCTCGGCATTGACTGCGCCAGGCAGTTCCGAGCTCGGCTGCTGCTTGCAGGCCGCCAGCGGCAGTGCGAGCGCCAGCAGTGCCACTTTCAGGCGCATTCCATTGACCATGCGAGCCATCCCTTCCCTCCAGATCCGTCCGCCCGGTGAATCCGGGTCGTCCCCTGGGAAGCGATACTGCCGTTAATCGCTCGGTTAAGCTAGCCCTATCGTGCGGTCGGCGTTATCATCGCCCCCGGGGTGCACCAGGAGCTTGGCGATGTGTGATGACCTGACCGCAATCGAGGAAGAACAGGCGCTCGGCGCGCGCGGGATTGACCGGCGCAGCTTTGCCGCGCTGGGCGCAGCCAGCCTGGCGACACTGGCCGCGCCGCTTGGCGCCAAGGCCGCCAAGACCCCGCCGCCACCCACCGAAAAGATGGTGCAGATCCAGACCACTTCCGGGATGCTGGATGCGTTCTTTGTCCACCCCAAGACCGGGCGCTGGCCGGCCGTGATCCTGTGGCCCGACATTGCCGGCCTGCGCGAAGCCTACAAGGTTATGGCGCGGCGTCTGGCGGCCGACGGTTTCGCCGTACTGGTGCTCAACCAGTACTACCGCTCCGCTCCGGCTCCGCATTTTGACGCAATTACGCAATGGCGCACGCCCGAAGGCCAGGCCAAGCTGCGGCCGATGATCCCGCTGCTGACGCCCGAGGCGATCGTGCTGGACAGCCGGGCCGCAGCCGAATGGCTTGATCGCCAGCGTCCGGTCCATTCCGGCCGCGGGCTCGGCGCAGCGGGCTATTGCATGGGCGGACCCTTTGCGGTGCGCAGCGCCTTCGCCTATCCGGCCCGGGTCCGCGCCGCGGCCTCGTTCCATGGCGGCTCGTTGATGACGGACAAGCCGGACAGCCCCCACCAGCTGCTGAAAGCGACCAGCGCCAGCTATCTCTTCGCGATTGCCCGCAACGACGATGCCCGCGCGCCCGGTGACAAGGATGCGCTGCGCGAGGCTGCGAAAGCCGCAGGTCGTCCGGCCGAAGTGGAAGTCTACCCCGCCGATCATGGCTGGTGCACGGTCGATTCGCCGGTATTCGACAAGGTCCAGGCCGATCGCGCCTGGGAGCGGATGCTGGCCTTGTTCAGGACGCTTTAGTCGCCTGCCCTATTCTGCGGTCGGGACCTGCTTCTTCAGCTTCACCAGGGTGACCATCTCGTCATAGAGCTCGATCATGTGGCTGGCATGCCACTGGTCGAGCACGCAGCGGACCCGCCCGAAGAAGGCTGGCACGTCTTCAAGCAGGAAGGACCGGCGGCCGCCTTCGGTGCGGCTTTCCGGGGCCTCGATCTCGATACCTTGGCCGCGCAGGTAGGAAACGGTCTCGTCGATGTGCTGGGCGAGCGCGATCTTGCGCAGCTCGTTGCTGCCGCTGCGGGCGTGGCCCAGCTCTTTCTTGGCCTTGGCCATCAGGTCATCGATGTACTGCGAAACGCGATACATATTCTCGCGCTTGAGCGCGATCATCTTGTCGACATAGTCCTGCTGGACGTGCAGGCGGGCGGTGTCCGGATGCTCCGAACCCCAGAAGGCCTGCCCGAAATCCATTGGCTTGTGCTGGATTATGTCCTTGTCCGTTACTCGCGACGGAGCCGAGTATAGGGGAATGTGGTTACGGGCGGGTTAAGCACGGCCAGTTGCCGGATCGACAGATTGCCCCCATATCCTTGCCGCAAGGAGTACGTCGCATGGCAGACAAGCTGAACCTGACCGAGGCCGAATGGCTCGAAAAGCTGGGGCCGGAGCGCTATCACATCCTGCGCCAGGCCGGCACGGAGCGGCCCTTTACCGGGAAGTACGAACGCAACAAGGACCCGGGCACCTATGTTTGCGGCGGCTGCGGTGCCCCCCTGTTCGCTTCGGACGAGAAATTCGATTCCGGCTGCGGCTGGCCCAGCTATACCGCCCCGCTTCCCGCGGCGCCGATCGACGAACTGGTCGATACCAGTCACGGTATGATTCGCACCGAAGTGCGCTGTGCGCGGTGCGATGGGCACCTGGGCCACGTTTTCCCGGATGGTCCGGCGCCCACAGGCCTGCGCTATTGCATCAACAGCGCCAGCTTGGATTTCGAGCCGAAGGAATAGCCACAGGTTCTGCACTAAATCTGCGATTCACCGCAGGTTACAATTCGCCTATGCAGAACGGGATCGGGCCGCCGCTGGCCTTCTGGAGGGATTAGCAGACCGCAATGGCGCGCAAGGATGGGAAGGGGCGCAGCGCGCCCTTCAGCGAAGAGCCGACCGGTTTCCGGAAGTTTGTCCGCAGGCTGTTGGTCTGGGGCGCGGCGCTGGCCGTGGTCGGCTTGCTGGCCTTGGCCGTGGCCGTGGGGCTGACCGCGCGGTCGCTGCCAGCCTATGCGGAGCTCAAGGATAGCCAGGTTGGCCAGACGATCCTGGTCCGCGCCCGCGACGGAACCGAGCTGGTCTCGATCGGCCCCAGCTATGGCCGCTGGCTGAAGCACGACGAAATTCCAGAGATAATGCGGACGGCGATGGTCTCGGTCGAAGATCGCCGCTTCCGCTCGCACCCCGGGGTCGATCCGATCGGCCTGGTCCGCGCCGGTTACATGGCCATGGTGACCGGTAAGGGGCTGCGCGCTACCTCGACGATCACCCAGCAGCTTGCCCGCACCGTCTTCCTTAACAACAGCCGCAGCTATACCCGCAAGCTGCGCGAGGCGGTGCTGGCGCTGGCGCTGGAGTGGAAATTCTCGAAAGACCAGATCCTCGAGCTCTATCTCAACAAGGTCTACTTCGGAGGCGGCGCCTATGGGGTCGATGCCGCCAGCCGCAAGTTCTTCGGCCATCCGGGGACCGAGATCACACTGCCCGAGGCAGCGATCATCGCCGGGCTGGTCAAGGCGCCGTCGCACTATTCTCCCACCGCCGATGCCGAAGCAGCGATTGGCCGCGCCAAGGTCGTACTGTCGGTGATGGAGGACAATGGCGATGTGACCCCGGCCCAGGCCGCTGCGGTCGATTTTGCGGCAATCAAGTTCGCGGCTGAAAAGAACCAGAACTCGGTACGCTATTTCACCGATTGGGCGCTGCCGCAGCTTGACCTGCTGCTGCCTGACAATACCCAGCCGATCGAGGTCTGGACCACGCTCGATCCCAAGATGCAGGCCGCCGCAACCAAGGCGATCGAGACCAATACTCCCAAGGGCGCCCAGGGCGCGCTGGTCAGCTTGGACCGTGACGGGGCCGTGCTGGCGATGGTCGGGGGGACGGACTACGTCACCTCCAACTATAACCGCGCGGTCAATGCCGTGCGCCAGCCGGGTTCGGCCTGGAAGCTGTTCGTCTATCTGGCCGCGCTGGAAGCGGGCTATACCCCGAATGACCGGGTGGTGGACGAACCCGTGACGATCGACGGCTGGAGCCCGCGCAATTCGGGCGGGACCTTTGCCGGTGAAATCGATGTACGCACTGCCTTCGCCTATTCAAAGAACACGGTCGCGGCGCAGCTGGGCAACGAAGTGGGCTTCAGCGCTGTCGCCGGGATCGCCCGCCGCTTTGGCATTTCCACCCCGATCTCGACTGTGCCGTCGATGGTGCTGGGCACCAACGATGTTCGCGTGATCGACATGACCCGGGCCTTTGCGGCGGTTTCGGCCAAGGGCCAGGCGGTCGATCCTTATGGAATCACCAAGGTCCAGACGGTCGATGGCAATGTCCTATACCAGCGTGAAGCCAAGGAAGGCCCGCTGCTGGTGCCGCAATATGTGGCCGCCGGGATCACCGATCTGCTGCAAAGCGCGGTCAGCATCGGGACCGGGCGCGCCGCCCAGATCGGACGGCCCGTGGCCGGCAAGACCGGCACCACCAATTCGAACAAGGATGGCTGGTTCCTGGGCTTTTCCAGCGGGATCACCACGGGCGTCTGGATGGGGCGCGACGATGCCAAGCCGGTCGGCAACCTGCTGCAGGGCGGCACTGCGCCGGCGCGGGCCTTTGCCGCCTATATGACGGTGGCCACGGCGGGCCGGCCGGTCGAGAAATTCGATACTGAAGTCACCCTGCCGGCCTGGCAGCTTGAACCGGATGACGAGGCCCAGCTCAGCGGCAATCCCGATGAGTACTACTATGCCGACGAGCAGGGCAACATGGTCGAACCCAGCCGTCAGGACCTGCCGCCCGAACAGGTTCCCGATCAGCAGGCTCCGCCCCCCGCCGCGAATGACGAGTTCCTGCGCGAAGCGACCGGAGCCAGGCCGAACTGATCGACACATGAAAACCCCCGCCGGATCAGGGCGGGGGTTTCTTGTATCAGCGCGCGTTAAGCTGGTTCAGCGCAGCCGGACCGGCAGGTAAGCGGCCGGCTGGCCGCGCCGCTGGACTCGCAGCAGCACAGCGGCGCGGTTCTCGGCCTTGGCCGAGCGGATGATCGCTTCCAGATCGGCAACGGTCAGTACGTCGCGGTAGTTGGCCGAAAGGATCACGTCGCCGCGCTGCAGACCCTTGGTCCCGGCGTCCGAAGTGCCGTCGACCACGGAGATGACCAACCCGCGGGTATCGGCGGGAAGACCGATCTGCCCGGCGATCTGCGGCGTCATCGGCAGGACCGAGAGGCCGAGTGCGCGTTCGGCCAGGCCTTCGCCCTGCTTTTCCGGCGGACGATTGAAACGATCGTCGCGGTCCGGCGCATTGGGGGCAAAGGTCTGGTTGGCCAGCTCTTCCTCGCTCGGGCGTTTGCCGACCGTGGCAGTCAGCGTCATGCGCTTGCCGTTGCGGATCACCTCGATCGGGATGCGCTTGCCCGGCGCCGTATTGGCGACAATGAACGACAGGGTGTTGTCGGGCGAGACTTCCTGGCTGTCGACCTTGACCACCACGTCGCCTGGCTGGAGGCCGGCCGCGGCTGCAGCCTGACCCGGCTGGACGGTCTGGACGAGTTCGCCGCGATTGCGCGACAGGCCAAGCGAATCGGCCACATCCTCGGTCACCGGAACGATCTGCACGCCCAGGTAGCCGCGCTCGATCGCCTGGCCGCGTACCAGCTTGTCGACGATCGGCGAGGCGATGTCGGCGGGAATGGCAAAGCCGATGCCGACGTTGCCGCCGGTGGGCGAGAAGATCGCATTGTTGATGCCGATCACGTTGCCCTTCATGTCGAACAGCGGACCGCCCGAATTGCCGCGATTAATCGAGGCATCGGTCTGGATGTAGCGGCTGGCGCCCGAAGAACGGTGGACCGCCGAAACGATCCCCGAAGTGACCGTGCCGCCCAGGCCAAACGGGTTGCCAATCGCGATCACCCAGTCACCGACCCGGGCCGCTTCGCTGTTGCCGAACTTGACGAAGGGCAGGGTCTTGCCGGCATCGATCTTGAGCACGGCGAGGTCCGACTGCGCATCGCGGCCAATCAGACGAGCAGTGTGCTCGCTGCCGTCGCTCAGCGTCACGGTGATCGACTGGACTTCGCCCTGGCCATCGGCGGTGATCACGTGGTTGTTGGTCACCACATAGCCATCAGCCGAAATGATAAAGCCCGAGCCGAGCGACTGTGCCTCACGCGTGGTGGCGCCGCCACCGCTGCCGCCGCCGAACAGGTCTTCAAACGGGGTTCCGGCAAAGGGATTGCCATTGGCCACACGCACTCGCTGGCGGGTGGCGATATTGACGACTGCGGGCTGCAATTGCTGGGTCAGCTCGGCAAAGCTGGCCGGTGCGCCAGCCCGGGGCACCATGGCTTGCATCTGGGCGGCGTCATTCTGCGCCACCTGGGCTCCGGCGGGAATGCCGGTCAGCACTGAAACGGCCGCGCCGCCAACCAGCAGCGCACTCGTTACTCCATAGGCGTATCGCACGTGTTGCGTTTCCTCTTCAAAATCGTCTCACCCGGCAAGGGGCGCGCGGTGGATTCAAGCAGTCCAGCCTGAACCGGAATTGAATGATTCCACCAACGTCATTCAGCGCCCTTTGAACTGCCGCAGATATTCATTGTCCGGCGACAGGATGATCGTGCTGTTGCCCTTGTTGGCCTGGTTGGCGAAGGTTGCATCATAGCTCTTCATCGCGCGGTAGAAGTCATAGAAGGACGGGTCCTTGCCAAAGGCAGCAGCATAGATCTGCGTCGCGCGGGCTTCAGCTTCTGACGTGATCAGCTGGGCCTGCTTCTGGCCCTGCGCCTGGATCGTGGTCGCTTCCTGCTCACGCGCGGCCTGCATCCGGGCGAAGGCGGATTCGAGCGCGCCGGCGGGCAAGTCGGCCCGCTGGATCCGCACGTCGATCACTTGGGCGCCGTATTCGCGGGCCTGCTTGTCAAGGTTCTCCTTGATCCGGATCATCGCCGCGCCGCGTTCGGCATTGAGCAGCGACTGGAAGGTGCGCTTGCCCAGTTCCTGGCGCAGGACCGAGGTCATGATCGGCTGAAGCTGGCTCATCACCCGGTCGGTCGAACCGGCAGTCTTGACCATCTTGACCGGGTCGATAACCCGGAAGCGGGCATAGGCCGTCACTTCTAGCCGCAACTGATCGGTCGAAAGCACGGTCTGGCGTTCCATCGGGAACGAGAGCAACCGTTTGTCGATCCAGACCAGCTGTTCGATGAACGGAATGCGCCAGCTGATCCCGGCGCCGGTGCTGCCGAATTCCTGGTTGGGCTTGAAGGCGTTGATCTTGCGGACCGGTTCACCCAGCCGCACCACCACCACCTGCTGGGTTTCGGGCACGATCACTATCGAGGACATGGCGACGATTGCCGCCGCGCCGACCGCGAGCACGGTGCCCTTGCTGCGCTGCCACAGGTCGCTCAGCATCACTGGCCTCCCGCAGCAGGCGCAGGATCCTGCGCACGGCGGCGCAGTTCCGGCAGGGGCAGATAGGGGGTCACGCCATTGGCTTCGACCACGACCTTGTCATTAGCAGACAGCACGCGCTCCATGGTTTCGTAATACATCCGGCGCTTGGTAACTTCGGGCGCCAGCTTGTATTCGGCATAGACCTTGTCAAAGGCCGCGGCCTCACCCTCGGCGCGGGCCAGGGTCTGCTGGGCCCAGGCCTGGGCATTGTTCTTGTCACGCTCGGCCAGCTGCTGGGCGACGTTGACCTTCTGGAAGGCGTCGGCCACCTTTTCCGGCGGGTCGGCCTTCTTGATATCGACCCCGATCACGTTGACCCCGGCGCGGTAGGCATCGAGGATGTCCTGCATCCGGCGGCGGGTATTGGCTTCAAGCTGGCCGCGGCCGGTGCCGTCCCAGACCGCCTTCAGCGGCACTTCGGCCACCGACAGGCGCATCGCAGCCTCGGCCACGTCGCGCACCGTGTTCTCCGGATCGGTCGAGGCGAAGGTGAACTGCTCCAGGTTCTTGATGTTCCAGCGCACCTGATACGACAGGTCGATCAGGTTCTGGTCACTGGTCAGGACCAGGTTCTCGCCCTCACCCTCGGGGATCACATCGTTGGTGACCGAGGTGACATCGCGCGTCTGGACATTCTGGAACGGCCAGGGCGCCGTGAAGTTCACGCCCGAACCGATCGTGCGGCTGTACTTGCCGAAGGTCGTGACGATGCCCTGCTCCTTGGGGCTGAGCTGGTGGGTCGAGCTGCTGAACAGCCACAGCAGCGCTGCGCCGCCCAGGATGACCGGCCACCAGCTCTTGCCGTTGGCGCGCGGGGGGAGCGAGGGGAAACCGCCGCCACCGCCACCGCCGCCGCCGGGGCCCTTCCGCTTGCTGCGGAAGATGTCCTCGATGTTCGGGGAGCGCCGCTCACCGGTATAGTCATCGGGCTTGAGCCAAGGATTGCGCGGTCCCGGCGCGCCCGGCGGATCGCCCGCTGGCGTGCCATCGCCGGGCGGGGCCGCAGGCGGTTCGTTCCCGCCGCTGCCACCAGCGTTGTTTCCATTGCCCCATGGGCTCTTGCGCCCGGCCATGGCCAGCCATTGGCCTGGCCTGAAACTGCCTATTCCACTCATGCACCTCGTTATAGGAAGTGCTGGACCAAAAAACAGGGTCTCGCTGCGCTTTTTCCTTGCTAGGGGGCTGGCATCAACAAACGGAGCCTCATCTTGAGCGACAGTGATGCCTTGAAGTCCCTTTTGCCCCCGCTGGCCCAGGCCCGGTTGCAGTCGCTGCGGCTGGCCGATGGCGCCGCTACCGTGATCCTCGACGCCAGCGGTTTTGACGCGATCGAGCGTGAGCGGCTGGAGGCCGCGATCAAGGACGCGCTCGCCGCGGCACCCGGTGTCAGCGAAGTGCGCGTGGCGATGATGGCGGACAAGCCTCGCCGCCGGATCATCGCGGTCGGATCGGGCAAGGGCGGGGTCGGCAAGTCGACCGTTTCGGCCAACCTGGCGGTCGCGCTGGCGCGGCTCGGGCGCAAGGTCGGGCTGGTCGATGCCGACATCTATGGCCCGTCGCAGCCGCGCCTGCTGGGGACTGAGGGCAAGCGCCCCGATGCTCGCGAAAAGCAGCTGATCCCGGTGCCGACCGAATTCGGTGTCGGCGTGCTGTCGATGGGCAACCTGATCGAACCCGGCAAGGCGATTGCCTGGCGCGGGCCGATGGCCGGCAATGCACTGGGCCAGCTGGTTGATGCCGATTGGGGCGCGGCCGAAATCCTGGTGGTCGATCTGCCGCCGGGGACCGGCGATGTGCAGCTGACCATGCTCCAGCGCCACAAGCCGGCCGGGGCGGTGATCGTCTCCACGCCGCAGGACCTGGCGCTGATCGACGCGACCCGGGCAATGCAGTTGTTCGAGGTTGGCCAGGTGCCGGTGATCGGCCTGGTCGAGAACATGGCCGGCTATGTCTGCCCGCACTGCGGTGAAAGCTCCGATCCCTTCGGCAGCGGCGGGGCCGAGGCGGAAGCGGCGCGGCTCGGTCATGCCTTCCTGGGCCGGATCCCGCTCGATATGGCGATCAGGCAGGCCAGCGATGCCGGCGTGCCGCCTGCCGCCGGCGAAGGCCCGCAGGCCGAAGCCTTCCTGGCGCTCGCGCGGCGCGTGGCGACCTGGCTGGACAACAGCTGATGCGGCTTTCGCGGCGCGGCATTCTGATCGGAGCCGGGGCAGCCTGCGGCCTGCTGGTCGCCTGGGCGCTGACCCCGCGCCGGTTCGATCCGCCGCTGGCCGCGAGCGAGGGTGAGCAGGTCTTCAACGCCTGGCTGCGCATTGGCCGCGACGGGGTGGTTACGGTAGCCGTGCCCGATCTCGAAATGGGGCAGGGCATCACCACGCAGATCGCGCAGATCGTGGCGGTGGAGCTGGGGGCGGACTGGCGCCAGATTGCGGCCCAGCCGGCACCCTTGAGTGGGGCCTATGCCAATGCGCCGCTGGCCGCGCAGTGGCGCAGCCTGTGGATGCCGTTGCTGCCAGACCTGGCCGCAGGGGAGGACGGCACGCTGGCGAGGCGGTTTGGCGAGCGCGAGGCCTTCATGGTCACGGCCGACGGCAGCAGCCTGGCTGCACACGAAGACGCAGTGCGGGCCGCCGCGGCCGCGGCCCGTGCCATGCTGTCAATGGCAGCGGCCGAGCGCTGGGACGTCGCCTGGGAAGAGTGCGAGGCCAAGGACGGCTTTGTGACTCACGGCAAGCAGCGCGCCAGCTTTGCCGAACTGGTCGACGAAGCGATCGAATTCGATCCGCCCGATCCGCCGGTGCTGCGTCCGGCCCCGGTGGCGGAGCGCGCAGTCGATCAACCGGAAGGCGCGCGGCCAAAATTCCCGCGGCTCGATCTGCCGGCCAAGGTCGATGGCGGCTATGTCTTTGCCGGCGATGTGCGGCTGCCCGATATGGTCTTCGCCGCGATCCGCCATGCGCCGCAGGGTGAGGCCCGGCTTGGTACCTATGCTGCAAAAAATGCTGCACCGATAAAAGGTATGCTGCAGCTGGTCGAAGGCCCGGATTGGCTGGCTGCCGTGGCGCGGGACTGGTGGTCGGCCGAGCGCGCCTTGACACTGATCGCACCCAATTTTGCTGCGCAGCAAAAGGCGGATAGCGCCGCGATCGAACGGCTGCTTGGCGATGCGCTGCGCAGCCGCGCGGCGACGATCATCGCCGAGCTTGGCGATGCCGACACGCTGCGCGCGCCCTTCGATCTGGCGCGGCTCTATCGGATTGCCCCGGCGCTTCACGCCCCGCTCGAAACCGCCAGCGCGACGGCGCGGGTTAGCGATGACCGGGTCGAGCTGTGGGTGGCGAGCCAGGCTCCGCAGGCCACACGCCAGGCCGTGGCCGCCGCGCTCGATCGGTCGCTCGATGACGTGGTACTTTATCCCGCCCCAGCCGGCGGCAGTTTCGATGCGCGGCTCGATACGCCGCACGCCGTCGAAGCCGCGATCATTGCGCGCGAAGTGGGCAAGCCGGTCCAGCTTACCTGGTCGCGCTGGCAGGAAGCTGTTCGCGACTTGCCGCGCGCGCCAGCGCAGGCCGCGCTGGCCGCGCAGACTGGCCCGGATGGCGGGCTAACCGCGCTGAAAGTGCGGGTCGCCATGCCCGGCACCACGCCCGAATTCGGCGCACGGCTGTTTGATGGACAGGAGCCGCAGGCCGCCCGCGCCGCGCAGGAGCGGGCCGACCCGCTTGGCCTGGCTGGTTGCGTGCCGCCTTACACGATCCCGCATCTGGTGGTTGAGCACGTCCCCGTCGCCCTGCCGCTGTCAACCGGGCGGCTGCGCGGCAATGCCGCCGCGCTGGGCTGCTTCCTGATCGAGACCTTTGTCGATGAACTGGCCGCGCGGTCGGGCCGCGAAGGGCTGTCCTATCGCATGGCGATGCTGGGGCAGGACATTCGCCTTGCCACCTGTCTGCAGCGCGCTGCAACGCTGGCCGAATGGAGCGGCGGACGCGGCGGGTCCGGCCAGGGCCTCGCCTGTCATCGCATGACTTTGAATGACCGCGAAGGCCGCATCGCATTGGTCGCGTCGGCCCGGCGCGACGAGCGCGGGATCCGGGTCGACAAGCTGACCGCCGTGCTCGACATCGGCCGGATCGTGAACCTCGATATCGCCCGTCAGCAGGTCGAAGGCGGGCTGCTGTTCGGTCTGGGCCTGGCCCGCGGGCAGACCACGGCCTATGCCGATGGCCTGCCGCTGTCCGGACGGCTCAGCCAGCTCGGTCTGCCGCTGCTGGCCGATTGTCCGGAGATCGAGGTTGAATTCATCGAAGGCGCCGCGCCGCCGTTCGATCCGGGCGAACTGGGCGTCGCCGTTGCCGCGCCGGCCATTGCCAACGCGCTTTTCTCTGCGGGTTCGACCCGCATGCACACCTTGCCGCTTACCGGGGAACTTGCATGAACCTGCCTGCCGGCCACCCGCCTGTCGTCGCGCCGAAGGTTGGCGTGCTTTTGGTCAACCTTGGCACGCCCGATGCGCCGACGCCCAAGGCCGTTCGCCGCTATCTCAAGGAATTCCTGTCGGACCCGCGCGTTGTGGAGATTCCTAAGCTGGTCTGGTGGCCGATCCTCAACGGGATCATCCTCAATGTCCGGCCGAAGAAATCGGCCCATGCCTATGCGCAGGTCTGGGGCCCGGATGGCTCACCGCTCGCCAGCATCACCAAGGCCCAGGCCGAAGCGCTGCAGGAACAGCTCGGCCGGGGTATCACGGTCCGTTGGGCGATGCGCTATGGCAATCCGGCGATGGGCAAGGTCCTCGCCGAAATGAAGGCGGCGGGCTGCGAGCGGATCCTCGTCGCTCCGCTCTATCCGCAATATTCGGGCGCAACGACGGCGACGGTGATCGACGAACTGGGCAAGCAGCTGGCGGCCATGCGCTGGCAGCCCAGCACCCGCACCGTGCCGCCATATTACGACGATCCGCTGCACATCACCGCGCTGCGCGATGACCTGGCCCGCCAGCTCCGCGCGCTGCCATTTGTGCCGGAAGTGCTGCTGCTGTCCTTCCACGGCATGCCCGAGCGGACGCTGCACATGGGCGATCCCTATCATTGCCAGTGCCGCAAGACCGCCCGGCTGGTTGGTGAAGCGCTCAAGGCGGATTTTCCGGAACTGCGGGTCGAAACCAGCTTCCAGTCGCGGTTTGGCCGGGCCAAGTGGCTGGAGCCCTATACCGAAGACACGTTGACCGCGCTCGCCACCGGCGGGATCAAGCGCCTCGCCATCGCTGCGCCGGGCTTCTCGGCCGACTGTCTGGAAACGTGCGAGGAGCTGGCAATCCGCGGGCGTGAAGTGTTTGAGGAGGCCGGGGGGCTTGAATTTGCCGCGCTCGATTGCCTTAATACGTCGCATGCGGGGATGGCCATGCTCGAGGCGCTGGTGCGGCGCGAGCTTGGGGGATGGATTTAATCGTTCGATTAAGTTACATCGCTGTCAGTAACGCCCAAAGGACCACCCATGGCCACGCTTGCACCCGAAGCTCCGAAGTTTACCCACTGGAACCAGTCGCTGCCCAAGGATGCCTTGGCGCATATCCCGGGCGAGGACGGCTGGCCGATCCTGGGCAATACGCTGGAACTGCTGGCGGACCCCTCCGCCTTCGGCAACCGGATGCGCGCCAAGTACGGCGATATCTATCGCAACAACAGCTTCGGTCGGCGCGGGGTGATCATGTTCGGCGCCGATGCCAACGAGCTGGTGCTGTTCGATCGTGACAAAATCTTCTCGTCCGAACAGGGCTGGGGCCCGGTGCTCGACCTGCTGTTCCCGCGCGGGCTGATGCTGCTCGATTTCGATCACCACCGCGCCGATCGCCGCGCGCTGTCGATCGCCTTCAAGCCGGGGCCGATGCGGCACTATTCGGGCGCGCTCAACGCCGGGATTTCCGCCCGGGCCGAGGAATGGCGCGGGCAGGAAATCCTGTTCTATCCGGCGATCAAGCAGCTGACGCTGGACCTGGCGGCAGACAGCTTCCTGGGCGTGCCGCTGGGGCCCGAAGCCGATGCGATCAACAAGGCCTTCGTCGACATGGTCCAGGCCTCGATCGGCGTGGTGCGCAAGCCCTTGCCCTTCACCGCGATGGGTCGCGGTGTGGCGGGGCGCAAGTTCCTGCTCGATTACTTCACCCGCGAAACTCTGAAGCGGCGTGAGGCTGGCGGCGGCCAGGACATGTTCAGCCAGTTCGCCACCGCCACGCGCGAGGATGGCAGCCTGCTGCCGGTCGACGAAGTGGTCGATCACATGATCTTCCTGATGATGGCGGCGCATGACACGATCACCAGCTCGGCCACCTCGCTGGTCTGGCTGCTGGCCAAAAACCCCGAATGGCAGGACAAGCTGCGCGCTGAAATCCTGGCCGTGACTGGCGGGGAAGGGCGGCCATTGTCCTATGACGATCTTGGCAAGCTGGAGCTGACCGAGATGGCCTTCAAGGAAGCGCTGCGGCTGATCCCGCCGGTGCCCTCGCTGCCGCGCCGCGCGCTGAAGGACTTTACCTTCAAGGGCGTGCGCGTGCCGGCCGGCACCCCCGTTGGCATCAGCCCGGCGGCGGTCCACATGGAAGAAGAGCACTGGCCCGAGCCGGCCAAGTTCGATCCCATGCGCTTCACACCTGATCAGGTCGCGGGGCGGCACAAGTACGCCTGGGTCCCGTTTGGTGGCGGGGCGCACATGTGCCTGGGGCTGCACTTTGCCTATATGCAGGTGAAGGCGTTGATGGCGCACCTGCTCAGCCGCTACCAGATCGAGATCGCACCCGGTTACGAGCCGCAGTGGCAGCCCTGGCCGATCCCCAAGCCCAAGGACGGGCTCAGGGTCACCTTCAAGCCGGTCTAGTCCTCCAGTCGCTGGAGGATCGGGCAATCCGGGCGATCATCGCCATGGCATTGCTGGGCCAGAGTCAGCAGCGTCTGGCGCATGGCCTCGAGTGCCCGCGCCTTGCGGCCCAGTTCCTCGGCATGGGCCAGGGCCAGGCTGCGCACCTCGCTGCTGGCGCGGTCCTGGTCGGACCATAGCGCCAGCAGGGTTCCGATCTCGCTGATCGCAAAGCCCAGGTCGCGGGCATTGGCGATAAAGCGCAGGCGGTGAACATCGGCCTCGCTGTAATCGCGATAGCCGCTGTCGCGGCGCGGTGCGCCCGGGATGAGCCCGATCTGCTCGTAATGGCGGATCATCCGCTGCGAGACGCCGCTGGCGCGGGATGCTGCTCCGATATTCACAGCCGCACTCCATTCAACCGCAGCGCGTTGCTGACCACACTGACCGAGGACAGGGCCATCGCCGCTGCCGCAATCATCGGCGAAAGCAGCAGCCCGAAGACCGGGTAGAGCAAGCCTGCCGCCACCGGCACACCTGCCGCGTTGTAGGCAAAAGCAAAGACCAGGTTCTGGCGGATATTCGCCATCGTTGCCCGGCTGAGCCGCCGCGCCCGGACAATCCCGCCCAGATCGCCCTGGAGCAGAGTAACGCCGGCGCTCTCGATCGCGATGTCCGATCCGGTGCTCATCGCGATGCCGACATCGGCGGCGGCCAGCGCCGGGGCATCGTTGACGCCGTCACCGGCCATGGCGACGATCCGGCCTTCGCTGCGCAGGCGCGCAACCACGGCGGCCTTTTCGTCGGGCAGCACTTCGGCCTCAACCTCACGGATGCCCAGCCTGGCGGCAATGGCCTCGGCCGTGGTGCGGTTGTCACCGGTCAGCATCACGATCCGCAGGCCTTCCTGCTGCAGCGCGGCCAGCGCGGCGGGCGTGGTCGGCTTGATCGGATCGGCGATCGCGATGATCCCTGCCGGCTGGCCATCCACGGTGACGAAGATCGCCGTCGCGCCGTCGCGGCGGTGCTGTTCGGCCGTCGCGGCAAAGGCCTTGGTGACCACACCGTGCTCGTGCAGGAAGGCGGCATTGCCGAGCACGATCCGCTGGCCATCAACCGTGCCGATCGCGCCGCGCCCGGTCGGCGAATCGAAGTCGGCAACTTCGGGCAGGGCGATGCCCCGCTGCCGTGCTGCCGCGACAATCGCCTGGGCCAGCGGATGCTCGGACGCACGCTCAACCGCTGCGGCCAGGCGGAGCAGCTGCTCGTCAGACTGGCCCGGCACCGGCACGATCGCGGTCACCACCGGGTGGCCTTCGGTCAGGGTGCCGGTCTTGTCGACCACCAGGGTATCGACCTTCTCCAGCCGTTCGAGCGCTTCGGCATTGCGGATCAGCACGCCTTGCCCGGCGCCGCGGCCGATGCCGACCATGATCGACATTGGCGTGGCCAGCCCCAGGGCACAGGGACAGGCGATGATCAGTACGGCCACTGCCGCAACCAGGCCGTGGGCGAAGCGCGGCTCCGGGCCCCACAGCGACCAGCCGGCAAACGCCAGTACCGCAACCGCGATGACCGCCGGGACAAACCAGCCGGCGACCTGATCGGCCATGCGCTGGATCGGCGCGCGCGAGCGTTGCGCTTCGGCGACCATCTGCACGATCCGCGACAGCATCGTATCGCGGCCAACCTTGGTGGCCGTGATCACCAGCGCGCCGGTCTGGTTCAGGGTTCCGCCGATGACCGTATCGCCCTTTGCCTTGGCGACCGGCATGGCTTCACCGGTGACCATGGCTTCATCAAGCGCGGAGCGGCCGTCTTCGACCGTGCCATCGACCGGGACCTTTTCGCCCGGGCGCACGCGTAACCGGTCACCGACCATGATCTGCTCAAGTGGGACTTCCTCGTCCTCGCCGCCGGGCAGCATGCGGCGGGCGGTCTTGGGCGCCAGGTTCAGCAGCGCCTTGATCGCGCCGGAAGTGCGTTCGCGCGCCCGCAGTTCGAGCACCTGGCCCAGCAGCACGAGCACCGTGATCACCGCCGCCGCCTCAAAATAGACCGCGACAGTTCCGTCGTCGGCGCGGAAGGCCGGCGGGAACAGGCCCGGTGCGAGCGTGGCGACGATGCTATAGCTCCATGCGACGGCGGTCCCCATGGCAATTAGCGTAAACATGTTGAGGTTGCGGGTCTTGAGCGAGGCCCAGCCGCGCTCGAAGAACGGCCAGCCGGCCCACAGCACCACCGGCGTAGCCAGCACGAGCTGGATCCAGATCGAGCGCTCCATCGGTACCAGGTGATGCAGCGCAGGGAACAGGTGGCTGCCCATTTCCAGCACGAAGACGGGGAGCGTGAGCGCCAGGGCGATCCAGAAGCGCCGGGTCATGTCCGCCAGCTCCGGACTCGGTCCGCTGTCGGCGGTCACCAGTTCCGGTTCCAGTGCCATGCCGCAGATCGGGCAGGGGCCAGCATGATCCTGCCGCACTTCGGGATGCATCGGGCAGGTCCACATCGTCCCTTCCGGCACCGCCACTTCCGGCTGCGGTTCAAGGTAGCGCTGCGGATCGGCGATGAACTTGGTCTGGCATCCGGCACTGCAGAAATGCCAGTCCTGCCCGTCAACCTGGGCATGGTGGGGCGACTTGTGCGGATCAACGGTCATCCCGCAAACGGGATCGTGGACCAGGTGGCTGTGCCCGGCATCGGCGGCTGGGGCGGGGTGCGCGTGGCAGTTGTGGTGCTGCGTCATGTGATTCGACTCCTGCGATGACGCTGGGTCGTCTGCACCTTTACATCATGTCAGGGTCAAGCGCTTTATTTGTTGCGGTCGGCTAGTCTGCTTTCGGCAGGTACTTAACCGGATCGAGCGCGACGCGGTTCCGCCGGACTTCGAAGTGGAGCTGCGGTTCGGTCGCCAGCCCGGTCTCGCCCACCAGCCCGACGCGTTCGCCGGCCTTGACCTTGTCACCATCCTTGACCGTGATCTTGTCGAGGAAGGAATAGGTCGTGGTCCAGCGTCCACCGTGATGGATGATCACGGTCAGGCCATATTCCTTCGGCCCCTGCGCGGCGTAGATCACCGTCCCGGCGGCAGCGGCGCGGGCAGCGGTGCCCTTGTCAGCCTTGATGTCGATTCCGTCATGGAAGGCCTTGCTTCCGCCGCGCGCGACAAAATCACGGCGGATCTCGCCCTTGACCGGCCAGGCAAACCGCGCGGGCGGCTGGGCCAAGGTCTTGGGCGCTCCGGGGGCGGGGCCGGGATCGGGCGCCATTTTCGGTGAAGCGCCTGGCGCGGGGCTGGCGGCAACCGCAGGCGGTGGCGGCGCCCTGGTGATGGTCGGGATCACCAGCTTCTGCCCGGCCTTGACCGGCTTTTTCGGGTCGATGCCGTTGGCAGCAGCAATCGCCGACCAGGCCACGCCATAGTCGAGCGCAATGCCAAGCCCGGTCTCGTCTTCCTTGACCGTGTGCGTGCGGCGGCGCGGGATCACCAGCTTCTGCCCGGCCCGGACGGTATAGGGGGCCTTCAGGCCATTGGCCTCGATGATCAGAATGCGCGGGACTTCAACCCGGTTGGCGATGCCGCCTAGAGTCTCGCCCGATTTCACGACATATTCGGTCGCGGTCTTGGGATCGTCCTCAGCCAGCAGCGGGGCGGCGACCAGCACCGTTAGGGCCAGTGCAAGACCGGCCCGCACCATCAGGCGAAGCGCCCCGCCAGCTCGGCGAGCGAGGCTTCGTGCGTCAGGTCAAGCTGCAAGGGGGTTACCGCCACAAAGCCATCCTGGATTGCCTCAAGATCGGTCGCATGACCGGGGGTATGTTCTATCCCATCAAGGCCGAACCAGAAATAGCGGTAGCCGCGCGGGTCCACACCTTCGACGATTGTGCCGCGCGAATAGTCGTGGAAGCCCTGGCGGACCACCCGGATGCCCTGGATCTGATCCGAAGGCAGCGCCGGGAAGTTGACATTGACCAGCGTGCGCGGCGCAAACGGCAGGTCGAGCAGCGGGGCGATGACCTTGGCCCCCCAGGCCTCGGCCGCGCCAAACGGCACGGCATCGCCCATGCCTTCGCTGGCATAGACCTGGCTCAACGCGATTGAGCGGATGCCAGCCAGCGCGCCTTCGATCGCGGCCGAGACCGTGCCCGAATAGGTCACGTCATCACCCAGGTTGGCGCCGCGATTGACGCCCGACAGGATCAGGTCGGGTGCAGCGGGCATGACCTCGCGCAGGCCCATCATCACCGCATCAGTCGGGGTGCCGGAGACCGAAAAGCGCCGCTCGTCATGGCGGCGCAGCCGCACCGGACGCGACAGGGTGAGCGAGTGGCCCGCGCCCGACTGTTCCTCGGCCGGGGCGACAATCCAGATGTCGTCCGAGAACTGCCGCGCAATGCCCTCCAGCACGCTCAGGCCGGGGGCGAAGATGCCGTCGTCGTTGGTCAGGAGAATGCGCATCAGGCCGGCACCAGCCGGTCGATCCCGCCCATGTAGGGCAGCAAGGCCGCCGGCACTTCGACCGAGCCGTCCTCCTGTTGGTAATTCTCCAGCACGGCCACCAGCGCCCGGCCAACCGCCAGGCCCGAGCCGTTCAGCGTGTGGACGAATTCCGGCTTGGCCTTGTCCCCCGCCGGGCGATAGCGCGCGTTCATCCGCCGCGCCTGAAAATCGCCGCAGTTCGAGATCGAGCTGATCTCGCGGTAGGCATCCTGGCCGGGCAGCCAGACCTCAAGATCAAAGGTCTTCCTGGCGGTAAAGCCCATGTCGCCAGCGCAGAGCAGGACCTTGCGATAGGGCAGTTCCAGCGCCTGGAGAATCGATTCGGCCGCCGCTGTCATCCGCTCATGCTCAGCCTCGGACTGGTCGGGCGCGCAGATCGTCACCAGCTCGACCTTCTCGAACTGATGCTGGCGGATATAGCCGCGCGTATCCTTGCCCGCCGCACCCGCTTCGCTGCGGAAGCAGGGGGTCAGCGCGGTCAGCCGCAGCGGCAGGGCCGCGGCATCGAGGATCTGCTCACGGACCGAATTGGTCAGCGATACCTCGGCCGTCGGGATCAGCCAGCGGCCATCGGTGGTCTGAAAATTGTCCTCGGCAAATTTCGGCAGCTGGCCGGTGCCGAACAGCGATTCCTCGCGCACCAGCAGCGGGGTTGCGCATTCGACATGACCATTCTGAACCGTTTGCTGGTCCAGCATGAGCTGGCCAAGCGCGCGCTGGAGCCGCGCCATCTGGCCGCGCAGGAAGGTGAAGCGGGCACCGGAAATGGCAGCGCCCGTCTCGAAATCGAGACCGAGCGCCGGGCCAAGATCGGCATGTTCCTTCGGCGCGAAGTTGAACTGGCGCGGCGTGCCCCAGCGGCTGACTTCAACGTTCTGCGTCTCGTCCTCGCCATCGGGCACGGCCGGATCGGGCAGGTTGGGATAGGCGGCCAGCGCTTCCTGGAGTTCGGCCGAAAGCTCGCGGTCTTCCTGCTCCAGTGCGGGCAGGGTGTTCTTGATCTCGGCCACTTCGGCCTTGAGCCGCTCGGCCTCGTCCTTGTCGCCGCGGCCCATCGCCGCGCCGATCAGTTTCGAGGCTTCGTTGCGGCGGTTCTGCGCGTCCTGCATCGCAGTCGCGACCACACGGCGGGCCGCGTCGAGCGCCAGGATCGGGCCCGAAACAGGCTCCACCCCGCGGCGGGCGAGGGCGGCATCGAAAGCGGCGGGATCGTCGCGGATCAGGCGGATGTCATGCATAGCGCTGGCGCTATGCCGCTTGCCCCGCCGCTGCGCAAGGTGGCGCTACTTCGCCTTGCAGGTGTTGATCCCCAGCAGCCCTTTGACCGTCGCATTCAAATTGGAACCGAAATTCCTCTGCGCATCCGCTGATCCAGCTAACCTCAGGGTTTAGAGCCTAAAGGCGTCGTGCGGGAGGGGACATGAATAAGAAGTTTGACCGATTTCTCTCAACTTTTCCCAAGCTAAAGCAACGAATCGCCACTCGCCAGGATCCCAAGGCAACCTTCTTAAGCATTCTCAGATTGTTTGAGCGGGCAGGCTTCCATGTTGCAGCAGTCGACAACAGACTGATGCGCTTCTGCGCGTATCGAACGGGTCGGCAGTACAACTGCACTTGCGTGCACGTGATCTGGGTAAGGTCTGACGAGGAGACAACCTGCGTCAGTTACGGGATCGAGCCGCACCAAGGAGTTTTCCTGTCTTGCGGTCACCGCGATCACGTAGACAAATTGCACGAGTGCGGTCGCGCCGTTCGCAAGGCAATTGATGAAATTTACCTAAGGGTTGAACTGCCAAGAGAGATTGTGAATGGCAGTTGGCACGTGAGAAAACTCGGGCGGTTTGTGGTTGCGCCGGATCAGATCAACCCTCGCAGCGCATATGCGAGAAGCCAGTTCGCCAATGCAGACTCAGCCTGACGGCACTCCCCCAGGCGCGGTGCAGCGACCGGTCCGCGGGTTAAGCTGACGTCGGCGACAAGGTGTTAATCGATGTGCGGGTTTCCCGTAGGGGCCTGCTCGGGCTCTTTTATTGCTCTGCGTGCATAGCTCTTCCCTGCAATCCGCTTAATCGAGGCCAGGCGGAAATACCGACGGGGGAAGTCATGATTGCAGGTTCAACGCAGCTGCATGCGATTGGGCATGGTCGCAGGAAGTTTCTGATTAGGGTCCTGGGTACAGCGCTATTCGGCGGGGTGATGTTATCCTTGCCGGTACCGGCGGCTGCACAACAGGTTAACAACCTGAACATTTCTCCCAAGCGCGTGGTCTTCGCAGGCGCGGCCACCGCTTCGGCTGTCTACATTTTCAACCGCGGCGAAGAAGCTGTGACCTACCGGGTGGAACTGGTTGACCGTGTAATGCTGCCAAGTGGTGAGATTCGCTCAAAGGACGAGTTGATCGACAATCCTGCAGGGGTCGAACTTGCTGGACGGTTGAAGTCATCGGCCAGCATGATCCAGTTCACCCCGCGGCGCGTCACCCTTCAGCCCGGCCAGTCGCAGGCTATCCGCCTGCGCTTGCTACGACCGGCTGTACTGCCAGACGGGGAGTATCGCACGACCTTGACGGTGTCTGCTGTACCCCCCGATGATGCGGGCATCACCGCTGATCAGGCGTTTGGTGCGAACGATGGGAAACTCTCGATCAAGGCCATTGCTCGCTTTGAAGTCAGCATCCCGTTGATTGTCCGGCAAGGCCAGTTGGCTGGCCTGGTCCGCATCGATAACGCCCGAGCGAGCGGTCAGAAACTTGAGCTGGAGCTCGCTCGTTCAGGGTCACGATCGGTCTACGGCGACCTGGAAGTGCGCGAGAATGACGCAAACGGCAAGATTGTTGGCTTGATCCGCGGCGTTGGGGTCTATGAAGAAACCGATCGGCGCGCACTGGAGGTTTCTCTCAACCGGATCGTAAGCCCCGGCGAGGCGCTTTATCTCAGCTTCCGCGAGGATGCCGCGCCCGAAGCTACAGCCGTGGTAGTGGAGCGGATCGTCGCCAAATGATGACACCGGCTCAACGAGCCGTAATCATGGTTGCTTGCATGACTTTGCCCGCTGCCCCAGCCGCAGCGGCAGCTGAGCCTAGCATTGCGCCGGTCACGCACTCGCTTCCCTTTACCGATGCTGACTTTGTCCTGCTCCAGACGGATGCAGACGGCATTGCGTTGACCGACGCCTTAGGCGGCTATTCATCGCGAGCAGGCCTCTACCTGCCCGTTGGCGAGTTGGCGCGCCTGCTTGATCTCGCGATCTATGTCGATCCGGCCAAGCAAACCGCCTCTGGCTGGATTGTCACTGAAACGCGTACCTTCGAAATAAGCCTGCCGCGCAATTCCGCAAAGGTCGAGGGTCGTGAGGTCAAGCTCCAGCCGGCCGATGCAGTGCTCCTTGACGGTGAGATGTATGTCCGCGCAGAGCTTGCGCAGCGCCTCCTGCCGTTCAGCCTGGTTGCTGACTTGGGGGAATTGACACTGCAGATCCGGAGCCGCGAGGAATTGCCCTTCAAGGCCCGAATGAGCCGCCTGAACCGCTCGAATAGCTTGAACCGAGGCCTGCTTGGCACCGACGCTATCCCGCACGCCGCCGAGCTCGACCAGCCCTACCGTTTCTTTTCGCCGCCGTCGGTCGATCTCACATTGCGGGGCGAACTCGGTAACCGTGCCCCACACACCGGCGGCAGCTACGACATTCGGCTGGGCGGGGACTTACTATACGCAGGCTTTCAGCTGTTCGCTGCATCGGATCAACAAGGCCGGCTCGACAGCATGCGGGTCTTGTTTGAGCGCAAGGACCCCAAAGGTGCCGGGATTGCCGGCCCTTTCGGCCTGACCCGTTTCAATATCGGCGACACGCAGTCACCAGGCCTGGCAATGGGCGCTGAGAGCGCCACGGGTCGCGGGCTTTTCTTGACTTCTGAAGCACTCGAGCAGGCGAACATCTTTGACCGCACTGACCTGCGAGGCGAGCTTCCATCCGGGTATCAGGTGGAACTCTACGTCAACGAAGTGCTGCGCGGTTCTGCACTCAATACGCCAGACGGACGCTATGCCTTTACAGAGGTCCCGCTGAGTTATGGTAGCAATCAGGTCCGCCTGGTATTCTATGGGCCACGCGGAGAACGCCGCGAGGAAGCCCGCCGCATAAATGTAGATGGCAACCAGCTGGCGGCTGGCAAGACTACCTTTAGCCTTGGCATTATCGAGGAAAGTCGCCAGGTCGTCGAAGTTACCCCAGTTCCCGAAGCGGTAAGGTTGTTCCTGCCGGGCTTTGGCCAGACCCGCTTGGTGGCGCGCATGTCCCATGGACTTGGCTCAGGGTTCACCGTCAATGCGGGAGCCGCACATCTGTCACCGCCGACTGGTGATGGTCGCACACTTTTCAATGCCGGCCTGGTTGCCAGTCTCGGCGGCTATTCGACCCAGATTGACGGTGCCTGGGACACAAATCATGCCCACGCCGTCGCACTCGGGATCGCCGGGCGTTTGGCGGGCGTCTCGCTCGTGGCGCGTCACACCGAGTATGGTGGTGGCTTCATCGACGAAGTGCAGCCGCGCGGCGCGATCTTGGATACCCCATTGCAGCGCGCCACGACTATCCGCTCTGATTTTGGCGTTCGTTTTGCTCAACGAATCTTGCCGCTGGCATTGACCATTCGCCGCGACGAGATGGCTATGGGGCGCAAATATCTTTTGGGTAGTGTCCGGAGTTCATTTGCGGCCGGCGGCTACTTGATCTCGACCGGGATCGATGCGCAGCGCGAAAGCGGCGGCGGTGAGGCTACAATGAGCCGCGTTGGCGGCGGCACTGAATTGACCAGACTGGCTGGTGCAGGTTGGCAGCTGCGTGCAGGGGTCAGTTATGAATTCCAGCCAAAGTTCGAGCTTTCCTCGGCAAATTTCACAGCGGACCGACAACTGACTGACCGTTTCGCATTGCGACTAGCGGCAGCCCATTATTTCGGTCCCAACGCGACAACCGCGATCCAGGCAGGGCTGACACGGCGGCTGGATTTTGCCTATCTGACCCTGAACTCAGCTTATTCGACTGCCACTCGCGATCTGCGCATCGGGATGCAGGTGAGCCTTGGCGGCCTGTTTGATCCATTTCGCCGCCGGTATCGCCTGACGCCGCCTGGTTCCGGGGTAGGTGGCAACATCGTGGTCCAGGCCTTTGAAGATGCCAATGGCAGCGGCACGCGTGATGCCGGCGAGGCCGCAGTCGTTGGGCTGAAGGTGCTCAACACAGGCAGGACAGTCTCAACTGATGTGAACGGTCGTGCGCTTGCTGCAGCATTGGGCAGTGGCACCACGGGCTTTGTCGAGGCTGATCCGGAAAGTATCGAGGATCCCTATCTTCGGCTCGACCAACCCCGATGGCAGTTCGTTCCTCGGCCCGGCAAGGTGGCAATTGCTAATTTCGTCTTTGCGCGGGGCGGCGAGGTCACTGTTCGTGCCGAGTTTGACAGGGGAGACGGCGTCCGGCGGGGCCTGTCAGCGCTCAGTCTGCGGTTGATGAATGAACGTGGCGAGATTGCCTTTGAAGGTCGCTCCGAGTTCGACGGTTCACTGCTTGCTGCCGGTCTTCGGCCGGGCAAGTACCGGGTTGAGCTAGATCCTGAGCAGGCTGCTCGCCTGGGCGTCTCTCTCGAGGAAAGCCCCGAAATCACCATTGCCACCAGTGGCGGATATTCAGGTCAGTTCACCGTGCGCGTAATCCGATCGCCATCCAATCGGGAGAAGTAACTTGTCAGCTGTTCACATGCTGTTTGATGAGATGGGTGCCATGCAGCTCGTTGGCCGGTCCGGTCAGTCGCCTGCGTACCTGGACGCAAATGGATTGCCGATGATCCCGCGGCAATTGCAGGCCCGGCTCTCCGAAGCTGTGCGCAATGCCATCACGCAGGGCAGTTCGTGCGCGATCAAGTCATCTGCAGACAACGCCGAGCTTGAGTACCTGATGACGATCCGTCCTGCGCGCGAGGCTGGCCAGGCCTTGATCTCGTTTATCGACATCCGGGAACCACTGAACAGCCTGACTGTGGACATGCTGATCGAGATGTTCGAACTCACCCAGGCAGAGGCCGAGATCGCACTTGCGCTGCATGCAGGACTGGAAACGCATGAGATCGCCCAACTCCGCAGCGTTTCCCTCGAGACGGTACGTTGGCAAATAAAGGCAGTTCTGGGCAAGACGAACTCTCGCAATCAAAAGCGCTTCATCGCGTTGCTCTCGCGGATTGCCCTGGCCTTGCCACAGGATTCGCCCCCGAACGAACAGATTGAACAATGCGCCGCCGCCTGAATTCAGTCGCAAAAATGTCTTCGGCCTGACATGCCAATCTTGATATATCTGACATCGCAAAGGCCTTCGGAGAAGCGCTCCGACTATCAAAAAGGAAAGACCTGATGCACGTGCGCCGTTTCCGCACCGACCTTGCCATCGTGCTCACGGCAATCTGCAGCGCAGCGGCAATCCCGGCGCGCGCCGAGCCTGAGCGTGTCAGTGCGAGGGCTTCGGTCGAGGTCCTCGCACCCCTGTCGGTCATGGTCGCGCAGACGCTTTCGTTCGGCCGGCTGCAGGTTCAAGGCGGCAGCGGTCCAGCGTATGTAACGATTGATCCCGCCGGAGCTGTCCTGCGCAGGTGCGTTGGCGTGGCCTGCCTGCCTGGCAGTGAAGCGGCAATGGTCGCGATCATCAGGGGGGAGCCCAATCGCAGCTACCGCATTACCTTGCCCGCCAGTGCCGTTGCTACACCTGGCAGCTTCAAGGTATCGGGTCTAACGATCATAAGTGCAACGCGTGGCAACGTGGCGGTCAACGGCTATGGGCGTTTGAACGTGAATGGGGTCGAAGAGGTTCGGATCGGCGGAACGCTGCTGCTGAACAAGACGGCCCGCTTGGGCGTCTATACTGCAAATATTCCGATTGCCGTTCTCTATGAGTAGCGTCGAACGTGTCATGGGAGCTAGCGTACGGCGGTGTCTTTGCGCCTTCCTTTTTGGGAACTCAGGGCCGACTGATCGTAACTGTGTAAGGTAGCGCGATGTCTCCGGTGGCGCCTGACGCTGTGATCTGCACCGTCAAACCAAGCTTGAAGCTGGCCACCGTCGTTTTCGCATCGCTGAAGGTAATATTGAAGCTTAATTGGTTGCCGCTTGTTGTCGCCGAACCCCAGGTCACTTGAGCGCCAGGCACGGGGACTATCGTAAAAGCGGTGATCTGTGCGCGTGCACTCGAGGTGCTCGAGATCGTCACCGCCATGACAGTGCCCTTGGAGCACACGGCCGATGAAAGGATGCTTCGGTCGCAGGTGATGGTAACCGTTGGAACACTGACGGTGCTATTATTGCCGACCCTTACTGCATCGCCGGAAATGCGGGATAGGCTGCCCGTTGCCGGGTCAACTCTATACGTCGCGGCGGAATTGAGCGGTATTATCTTTCCGAGAGCGGGTAAGGATGTTTGGTCGATCGTCACGCGATCGAAGGTTTGTGCACGCTGAGCCTGGACCGTGTCGGGGCGGACGATACCGGCAGTTAAAACCAGCAGAATGGCGGCTCTGCGCCAGACTTTGGCTTCTGCATCCATGCCAAACATGCGTTGTCTCGAATCTACGATTTGAACTGGTTTACCCTTTGCCGGGCAGAAGGAGGCGGGTACAACCTGTACCCGCCTCCCGCTGAAGACCCGCGCTGCGGCGATCAGTTGTAAGAGGCCGTTACGGTGAACGAGCCCGAGTAGGCGCCGGTTGCGGTATCATTGGCGATCGGCACCGAACCACCCACGTAGAACACCTTCGTGCCAGCCGATCCGAGCGAGCTGTCGAGCGTCACCGACGATGGGCTGCCCAGGTCATTGCTGGTTGTTACGGTCAGCGAGTTGGCGCCGCTGGTCATGGTGAAGGTCGCCGGAACGGTAACGCTGACCGACTGGCCGCCTTCACCGTCGAGCGTGAACTTGGCGGCCGATGCCGAAGTGCTGGCCAGCGCGACCACATCGCCAGTGACCGAGCGCGCGGTGGTTGCTGCTGCAGTCACGGCAACCGTTCCGTTGCCGGCCGAGGTGGCCGGGCGGACAATCGTGCCGAAAGCCATATCGGTGTTCTTGGTCACGGTGAGCGGGCGGATCACGGTGATCGAACCTGCACCTGTTGCCGACTGTGCGGCGGCAGGAAGGGCTGCCGTGGCCAGGCAGAGGGCGGGCAGGGCGCGAACCAAATTCTTGATCATCTCAAATTCTCCAGGTCGTTCTTAGTTGGTGCATTTCATGTTTGAGCGGCGTCCTGTCGCTGGAACGCCGCGCACGCCTTGGTTCGGGGAGCTGCGCTTTTTCCTCAACACCCATATGGGTGGCGTGCCGGACGGTTATCGATCAGTGGCGGCAGGCCCGTGCCGTCGCCGGATTGTCAGCCTCGCTCGTCCCCGCGTTGCTGTAACGAGCTGACGCGAGAACCCTTGATGGGCGACGATTTGTGGGGGCTGACCAGGTCGGGCATGCTGGAGCGGACATGAAGCAGACCCCGCTCGCAGGCATTGCGTTCTTACAGCGGTTTGGAAGGTTGTGGCGTCCGGTCAGGGTCGGATCGCGGACGCCACAGCCTCTAACTAACGAGGCGGCTGCGGGTGAGAAATCCGTGTTTTCTCTTAGATGATAGCGACACCCTGCGAGGTGAGCGAGCCGAAATTACCTGCTGCTAAACCGCCTGACGAAGCGGCGAGTACCAGATACTCGCAAGATCCTGTCAACCCGGCACTCCAAATTCAATGTCACGATTCAGGGGATTAGAATGAAGGCTATTCGAAGGATTTTTGCGGATCGCACCGGGGGAACAGCAATTGAATATGCGCTTGTTGCAGCGCTTATCTCCGCTGCGGGGCTGACCGCATTCCAAACCATCGGCGGCGAACTCAAGCTGACCTATGCCAATCTCGTAGAACGGCTGCACACTACGAACGCATCGAGCTGAGTTAGCTTAGAAGTCGCAAGCGACGAGCGGGGCATTTGAAGCGTGGCTTAACGAGGCGATTCGATGGGCAAGGATCCGGAGCAAGTCTGGCAAGACAGGCGCGAAACGCGCCGGGTGGTTGAACTGCCTGGCCGAGCACGCTGGAATGTGAGCCTGCGCGCAGATGTTTCGTTGCTGGATATCTCGCTGCATGGCTGTCAGATAAGCTTTGCTGCCGAGCCAATGCCGGTTGGAGCCGTGGTATTCATCCGACCAGCCGATTCATGCACCCTTCGCAGTTCTGTGCGCTGGAGTAATGCATATGGCATGGGGTTAGCGTTTGATCACCCACTCCATCCAGCGGTTCTTGAGCACCTGGTTACCATATCCGAATTGACCTACTTGCAGCAGCGAGCGGCGAGCGTTGTACCAAAAATCCGATTTGCCGTAGGGAGAAGTTCCGAGCAGCAGTGAGCCCAATGCCAAGAGGCAAGGGCCACGCGTACTTCTGACCTTCAACTCTTCGAGTGCTAGCCAGGTTAGGCTCTGCAATGCGTTCAACGCATCCCACCGAGATCTGGGGCAAACTGAAGCTCAGAACATGGCCCAGATCCGATGACGCATCAAAGGTCACCTCGACCTGGCCAAAAATATGAACCGAAATGGCGCCAATGGAGTGCCACTCTTGCCATATTGATACCAAATCTCGTTCTGTACTTAGTTGTTTATGCTTATTAGGCTCCCATGGAGCGAAATAAAATTGCCCTCATTGACGGCGACTATGCACGCCGCGCCCAGATCGTCTCTGCGCTCATGCGGAAGGGGCGGTACGTGGAGCCTTTTGAAAGTTTGAAAGATTTCAAGACGTGCCGTCATGATCGCCAGGTGATCCTGGTGCATGACGAAGGCACGTTGATTAAAGATGTGCTCGGGTGGTGCCTGAGCGAAGGTCAGGTGGTCAGCGCGGTGGCTTACGCAGAGGAGCCGGAGCCGAAGTCCGTTGTCTCGGCAATCCGTTCGGGTGCGGTCGATTACTGCCCTTGGCCAATAGACGCGGATGGTCTCGAAAATGTGCTAGAGTCCTGCGAGGCCTTTTCAGAAACAGAATGGGTATCACTCGAGCGAACCATTAGAGCCAGAAAGTTAATCGAGAGACTAACGCCACGCGAGAAAGAAATTCTATTTTCTATTGCAGCGGGCTTGTCGACAAAAGAGATGGCAAAAGAACTCAATATCAGCGTTCGAACAGTTGAGGTTCACAGAACGCATCTGATCTGCAAAATTGGAGCGTCAAATTCGTCGGAAGCTGTGCGGGTTGCGATGGAGGCTCAGCTCCGACAATTTGCGGATATCGCCACTAGAGCGATCTAATGGTTTCAATCAGAGCCTGAGTGTTGATCGGCTTGCGAACAAATGACCATTTTGGGTCGAGTTGGTCATCGATCGGCACGTAGCCACTCATGAGAAGAACGTTCAAATCTGGGTCGCGGCTGGCTGCCAGCTTGGCGAGGTCGGTGCCACTTTCATTCTTGAGTACGATATCTGTCAGAAGGACATTGAATGTCCTCACAGCGAGTTCGGCCTCTGCCGCCTTGGCGGAGGTGCAGGCAGTTACCTCGAAACCTGCGGCCCCCAATAATTCAACGAGAGCCTCGAGGGCATAGGGTTCGTCGTCGACCACCAAAATCTTGACTGGGGCTGGGTCCCCCATTCCGGTTGCATCTTGGCCTACATCGCTAAAGCGATTGGTTGTCGGATCCTCCGTTCTTGACCAGACAGGAAGGACCAACTCCACAGTTGCCCCCGAGGATTGCTCGGATAAAATCCTTGCATCGCCACCCAATGCCAAGGCGAAGTCTCTTACAGACGCGAGACCAAGGCCGTTCCCAGTGGCTTTTGTTGAAAAAAGCGGTTCAAAGGCACGTGCCAGAACCTCCTCACTCATTCCCGTTCCGCTATCGACAATCTGCAGGACGATGAAATGACCATTATCGGCCACCCCGATATCGTGATCAGTCGCTGAATGTGCCTTCGGAAAAGTTTTGATGCTGATCGTACCTCCGCTGGGCATTGCATCCCTGGCATTGATCAACAGGTTCACAACGCAATTGAGCAGCCCAGTGGGGCTGGCCAAAACTCGAGCACCAGGTGCGCGCAAATCCACTGCAACCGTGACCCGCGCGCCGGCGGCTGCTGATAGGAACGCAACGTTTTCACCTATCAGCTGGTCAATCGGGACCGGCAGCGAAGTGTCCTCCCGCTGGTTAGACAAGGTCATCAGCGAGCGCGTAATTGCGGATCCGCGGGCTGCTGTGCTACGAATAATATCGATCAGCCGCAGCAATCGTTCATCTTCTGCCAGATCGTTGGCCAAGCGGTCGCAGTTGAGGCGGATTATCGAAAGAAAATTGTTGAAATCATGCGCCATAAATCCAGCTATGCGACTAAACCGACTTAGCAGGTTTTCTGTCTTCTGGCGCGAGACTGATAGCTCTATTGTTAGAGCCTTTTGCTCTTCAATCATAGCACGCTGCATCGTGAACATCAGCAGGCCATGTACGTACGGATCGCCAGGTGCGAAATCGGAAATCTGAAGGCTCGATCCATCCAGAAAAAATTTATCAGGTGAGATCCGGACGGCCAGGATGTACCCAGATTCCGACGGGACCACCCAGCCAACTACTGCCGAGCCTGCACCTTTGGGCTCAAATCGAACAAGCTTATCGCTGCCACTAACTGAAGAGAGGTAATCCTCATCGTTTGGATGGCCACATGCAACATAATCGAAAAGGTATCCACCCGACTTCAAACCATGAATTAGCCGCGGAGCAACCGGACCGATAGACAAGATTTTAAAATCCGCATCGACACAGATATTGGCTGGGAATATGATATTCCGCTGATGCTCGTTCAAGGAAATCCTCAAAAACTTCCCCCTATTCGTAGTGGATGACGAATATAGACTTCTTGGAGTCTTCTGAAATCAGGCTGACTGAGCCATTGAGGTTGAAGCGTTCTAGCAAGCCAAGAAATAATCCAGATACGAAGGGAGCCAATCCAGTCCGGGTGGATCGATATTCCACCCTTATCTGGCCCACATCGTGTGCCAAGACGGAGAAACTAGGCATTCGCGCGTTGATCATGACATCTTCAATCGTCCGATGCATGCGGTCTAGATTGGATATGAAAGAGACTAGGTCCTGGCCCGTGAATGCCAGAATTGAAGCGAATGAACTGGCTTCCGCATATCGAATCCAGAATTGACCAAACTGCTCCAACATTTTGCCCGAATCTTGCCCCAGCACTTCGGACGAGGTGGACAAGAGGCGCTGCGTAACCTCATCTGGATAGGTGGCGGAACTGATGAAATCAGACAGTCCTACGTTCGCTGTGCGCTGTATCGAAGACCACACCTCCTCGCCTCTCTCGTCCAGAACCATCTGGCGCAGTGCGCGATGAATCATGCCATACATTCTCAGTCTACCTCGTCTGTATCAAGCTATCTGTCGGGGGTAGATTGTTCGTTTGCCGCCCTGGCATCGATTAGCTGAAGTGTTTTGGCTAGCTGGTTCTCGATCCGGTCGAGCTTCGCTCCCAGATAGGTTGCGTCTGGCTCAGCCAGAACAGGTATAAGGCGCCCCCTCAAATTCGCCGTAACCAGCGCAATCACATTGAGGGGTTGTCTCAGATCGTGCGCCAAATCCAATTCTACCCGCGACATTGACAATCCTTTGCCCTGCTTTTGGCCAGACTCGGACCAAAGGGTGCGAAGTCTCTGAACATCCTACGATACGTCGCGGTTTAGGGTGATTGCGACTGTGTCGATAGATGAAAACACTTATTGCCCGGCTATTATCGTTGCCATTTCTGTGGTAAATACGCGTTGGGTCCCTTCCGAATTTCTCTAAGGGAAATCCGGGGTGGTACTCGTATATGCAGCTTTGCCGCCATAGGTAGGAGCGTACCTGAGTGCCAGAGGAAGTCGACATCGAAGCGGAAGGCTTGGGCCAAGCACAGTTTCATGTCCTCATTGTTGAAGATGATCCAGATTGCCTTGCTGAATATCAAGAGCTTGCAGAGCGACTAGGTTATCCATGCCTCGCAGCAAGAGATGGTGAGTCAGCACTCCGGATGATCTCTGAGGATCGCAGGATCGGTTTGGTCGTTATCGATATCCGAATGCCTGGCATGGACGGCTTGACGCTGCTGGACGAGCTCTCCGAGCGATTCATGCCAATTCGGCCGTTGGTGGCGGTAGTGGTTACCGGCCAAACGTCAATTGAGGACGCGGTCCTCGCTATGCGGTCCAATGCAGTGGACTACCTGGAGAAGCCGGTGTCGCTAAAAGGGTTGTCGTCGGCACTTCGGCGGGCGGCTACCAAATGGGCGCGCCTTGCGGCTCAACATCAATTGCTCATGGTCGCCAGCAGATTGCCAAAAGCGCCGATCGACGAAGGTGTTGAGTTACGGATGCCTTCGGATGAGCCATCAAAAGAAGATCTTGTGGGTTTTGCGTCCGCTCTGCTCAAGGCCAGGCATACCCGATCAAAGTACTTTGACCCACAGATCTTGTCGGGGCCAGCATGGGGTATCCTGATGGACTTAACGGCAGCGGGTTTGAGAGGGGAACGCGTGCCTACTTCAAGCGCGTGCGTATCTGCTGAAATCCCATTCAGCACCGCACTGCGGCATGTGAACCAACTGGTTGCTGCGGGATTGGTGAAGCGAGATACTGACCCTGCTGACAAGCGAAGGACGTTGCTTTCCTTAGAGCCAGAAACGGTTGAGCTTATGACGCAGTATCTAGCTTCGAGCTGGAAATCTCTTTCGACTAACAGAATCTAGTCCCGCGAATTCTTGTATTAAGTATGGATGTATCCCGTAGCTTAAAATCATCTATTCATCTTGGCCGTAATGAAACCCTGAATCGTCTTGCCAGCCAAATGGCGCTGTGAAGCACAGGATGAGGTATATCATCGCTGGCAATAGAAGGATGATTGCGATAGCCATTTAAAATCCGTGCAGGAGCTCGTTTTTCAATCAAAGTGAATGATCACTCGGAAAGTAGGCAAGATAGTCCCTGTGCGGAAGAGGAGATCGAAGCCATTGCTGCAGCATTAGCAATCAAATGGCACCTATCCGACTTATCCAGCGAACATGTCGCCAACCGGTGGGCTGCGTTAACCGGGGCAGTACCCAGCATGCTGGGCGCGGTCCGCCTGATCCGCCGGATGGACACGGCGCGGTTCTATACGCTGGTCGGCAGCACAGTCATGGTGGCCTTGTAGGAGGTCATCGATGCAGCACGTCGCAGAACATTGCGGAGGCGGCGCGAAACTAAAGAGGCCGGCCTTCGCCCCCATCGAAGACCGGCCCCCCTGCGACCCCGCAACTTCGACGTCTGCGAGACTGCCGATGCCTTGCATCGGCCCGGATAGAATGAAGCCACGTGGAAAGGCTGTCAGTGCACATTAACAGCCAAAATGGTTCGCATCTTCGAATTTAGCCCCCAATATGAAAGGGCATGTCAGGCGTGAATTGCGGCGAAGAGGGTCAGAACCGCATGAACTGAGGCCTCAGTGCGACAATCCAAGATTAGGCTGGTTCTCACCTGCCACCTAAATCGCCAAAGCGGGTAGGGCAACACCCACTCCCGAGAATGCGAAAGGACCGACCTCCCCAAAGAGAAGCCGGTCCCGTCGTCAGGAGAACACTGATGATGAAGCTCACCAGTCCGCTGATCGATAGCGCCCCATCTCGATATGTCAGCTACAAAAGGTGCCAATTCGGTCGCGGTCCTCACCTTCATATGCTGCTATAAATACGGGGTTCGCCCTTATGGTTCTGCAACTTCAGAGGTTGCTAGCGCACACCTACTTACATGCCCGGAACTAAACCATTACCGTCAGGCCGCCAGAGGTGCGAATAAAGTTGGGCTGTGATTTAGCGCAGCTCTGCGCATTTTGGCCTACAAAGGGTCGATCACCTCCCAGCGACCGACCCTCCGATAGCGGGGTGCCATAACTGGTGATCAATCCCAGTGGTATATTAGCTACCGTTCCAGCCCGCGGTGTCTGCAAAAATCGCAGCCAATTTGAAATCCATTGCCCAGAAAGACTCGGGCGCAGACTGGTGCCGAAAGCGCGACGACGAAGGCAATCCAGGCTAAGTTGGGTGAAACCTCATGTTGGGTCGGGAAGGTAACAGAATTGGCGCAAGACCGAAATTATTGCCCGACCTCGGATCGCATCGCGCTTGCCTGTAAAGGCCGAAACTGCACCCAGTCTTTCATGGTTTTTTCATGGAAATGGGGTCCATCTTTTCTAAGTCATTGAAAAGATGGTGGGCGCGACAGGGATTGAACCTGTGACCCCACCCGTGTGAAGGGTGTGCTCTACCGCTGAGCTACGCGCCCACTTCCGTGCGGAGCGGAGCCCTTAGAAGGGCGCGCGCGAATTGACAAGCGGGGAAAGCCGGATAGAGGCGCGAGGCATGAGCGAAGAAACACCAGCAACGCCCGAAGCCACCCCCGCCGCCGCCGGTCCGGATGTGCCGCCCGATCGGCTGGCGATCAGCCCGCGCAGCCCGCACTTCAATCAGGACGTGCTGATGCGCGGCGTCGGCATCCGCTTCAAGGGCGTGGTGCGCACCAATATCGAGGAATACTCGATCTCCGAAGGCTGGGTGCGGGTGCAGGCTGGCAAGACCATGGACCGCCATGGCCAGCCGCTGACGCTGAAGCTCAACGGCCCGGTTGAAGCCTGGTTCGAGGACCTGGGCGACAATCCGCCGGTGGCGAAGGCCTAGATTCCAAGCTCGCGCTTGATTATGGCCGCGATGGGATCCCCGTCGCGCTCGGCCAATTCGAACTTGGCGGCCTTTGCGGGCTTGTCGGCCTTGGCCAGTGTAACATCGCGCAGCAGCCGCTCGTTCTTCTTGGGCTTGGCCGCATAGATGAAGCCGGCCAGCGGCCAGTGGGTCGCGCCCAGCGCCTGGCTGGGGCCGTACCAGACGCGTACCGCGCTCCAGTCATTGTCCTCCGAGACGTCCACGGCCCGGACATTGTCCTCGATCTGGCCGCGCCGGCCATTGATCGGGCTCCAGTTGGCATGGCGGATCAGCACGGTGCGCGAATCGATCACTTTGCTGACGGCGGCAACGTGGCCCAGGCGCGAATTGCCGTTGGGGCGGAAGGCCATGACCGCGCCGACCTTTGGCTTGTAACCACGGGCATAGCGCCCTTCGGCCTGGTCCCACCAGGTATGGGCATCGCCATAGATCCGGATGCCCGACACCTGGCGCGCATAGGGCACGCATTGGAGGTAGGACGGCAAGTCATCAATCGCGGCACCGCCGGCATCGCGGTCATCGATATCGATGGCGCGGGCGTGGACCGGGCCGGTGGCCAGGGCAAGCAGCAGCGCGGCGGGAAGAAGCGAGCGGAGCGAAACCATGACCGCGTTCTGGCCGATTACGGTTAATCCGGCGCTGCTGGCTATGGTTAACGCCGCGGTAACCTCCAACCGTGCGGCTTGCAAATTGTTGCCGGAACGGTCAGGGCTGGCGGCGTGAAACTCCCCCAGGTCATCATCATCGGGCGCCCGAACGTAGGCAAGTCCACGCTGTGGAACCGGCTGGTCGGCAAGAAGCTCGCGCTGGTCGACGACCAGCCGGGGGTCACGCGCGACCGCCGCTTTGGCGAGGCGCACCTGCTCGGCCTCGATTTCACCATTGTCGATACCGCCGGCTGGGAGGACGAGGACGAGAATACGCTGCCGGGCCGGATGCGCCAGCAGACCGAGGCGGCGCTGGTCGGCGCCGACGTGGCGCTGTTCGTAATTGATGCCCGTGCCGGCCTGACCCCGCTCGACGAGGAAATTGCCCGGCACCTGCGCCAGTGCGACGTGCCGATCGTGCTGGTGGCCAACAAGGCCGAAGGCAAGACCGGCGATCACGGGATTTACGAGGCGTTCTCGCTTGGCCTGGGCGATCCGGTTCCGCTCTCCGCCGAACACGGTCAGGGCATGGCCGACCTGTTCGAGGCGCTGCTGCCGCACCTGAACGAGCGCCAGCTCGAAATGGACGCCGAGGCGGCGATTGCGGCCGAGCTGGACGACGAGGAGGAATACGATCCCAAGGCGATCCTCAAGCTCGCCATTGTCGGGCGCCCCAATGCTGGCAAGTCGACCCTGATCAACCGCTTCCTCAAGGAAGACCGGCTGCTGACCGGGCCGGAAGCCGGGATCACCCGCGATTCGATCGCGATCGACTGGACCTGGCACGATCCCGCCAGCGGCGAGGACCGGCCGGTGCGGCTGATCGACACCGCCGGCATGCGCAAGAAGGCGCTGGTGGTCGACAAGCTGGAAAAGCTGGCCGTGGCCGATGCCCGCCACGCGATCGACTTTGCCGAAGTGGTCGTGTTGCTGCTCGATGCGACGCGCGGCCTGGAGCACCAGGACCTCAAGATCGCCAGCATGGTGCTTGAAGAGGGCCGGGCGCTGATGATCGCGATCAACAAGTGGGACGTGGCCGAGGATGCCTCGGGCCTGTTCAACGGGATCCGCGCGGCGCTGGAAGACGGCCTCAGCCAGGTCAAGGGCCTGCCGCTGCTGGCGGTTTCGGCCCGCACCGGCAAGGGGCTGGACGATCTGATCCGCGCCGCCTTCGAACTGCGCGATGCCTGGTCAAAGCGCGTGCCGACCGCCGCGCTCAACCGCTGGTTTGACGATGCCCTGGCCAAGAACCCGCCGCCTGCACCCGGCGGCCGCCGGATCAAGCTGCGCTATATCACCCAGGCCAAGACGCGCCCGCCCGGCTTCGTGCTGTTCGGAACGCGGCTGGACGAGCTGCCCAACAGCTATCAACGCTATCTGGTCAACGGGCTGCGGCGCGAGCTGGGCTTCGATGCCGTGCCGGTGCGGCTGATGCTGCGCAGCCCGAAGAACCCCTTCGCCAAGAAGTAGGCCTTCGGGCCGGCAAGTGCGGGTTTAGCTGCCCGCCGGTTCGCTCTGCAGCTGGATATAGTTCTGCAGGCCCATCCGCGCGATCATCTCGAACTGGGTTTCGAGGAAATCGACATGCTCTTCCTCGCTGGCGAGGATCGAGCGGAACAGGTCGCGGCTGACGAAATCGTGGACCATTTCGCAGTGCGCAATCGCGGCGCGCAGATCGGGGATCGCATCGTGCTCCAGCGCCAGGTCGGCCTTCAGGATTTCCTCGACATTCTCGCCGATCCGCAGCTTGCCCATGTTCTGGAAATTGGGCAGCCCTTCCAGGAACAGGATCCGTTCGGCCACCTGGTCGGCGTGCTTCATCTCGTCGATCGATTCGTGGCGTTCATGCTCGGCGAGCTTGTTGATCCCCCAGTTGTCGAGCATGCGGTAATGCAGCCAGTACTGGTTGACCGCAGTCAGCTCGTTGAACAGGACCTTGTTGAGGAATTCGATGACCTTTTTATCGCCCTTCACGGCGCATTCTCCCGGGAGGTTGGAGGGGGTGGTGTCGGGCGCGATTATGCGCTGCCTTGCACCTGCAGGGCAAGCCCGAATTCCTTGAATTTCTGCGGCTTTTGCGTCACATTCGCAAGCGCGTGATGCTGCACTTGCAAGGCACTCGCATCAAGCGGTCTGCAAGCCTTCGGTGCTGGCCTTGGCGCGCTCTTCGATCAGCATTTCGGCCGCCTCGTCAAGGCATTGGCCGCATTGCGGGCGGCAGCCGAGCGCTTCGTAAACGGCATCGGGATCGCCCGGGCAGCCGCGTGCCGCTTCGCGCAGTTCACTGTCACGGATGGCATTGCAGACGCAAATATACATCGGCGGCTCCCGGTGGCTCCGACTCGTTAATAATGCGAATCGTTCGCAATCACAAGAGGCGCTTGAACGGCAGGCGCTTCCCCTCGGTCAGCGATCGCCAGAGCCATTCGACCGGGCCCTGCCGGAAGCGCCCCAGCCAGGGTTTGCTCCAGGCCAGCATGACGGCCCAGCCAAGCAGCACGAACCACCATTGCTGCGCGGCGCCGACCCGTCCGACCAGACCCAGGCCCCAGCCAAAGAAGCAGAAGGCCATGACCGCCGAGGTCAGCAGGTAATTGCTGAGCGCCATCCGCCCGGCGGCGCGCAGCCGCTCGCCCAGCCGAGTGCGGAGCAGGGCGAGGGCGGCCAGCACCAGCAGCGCCGCCCAGGCCAGGGTCAGCACCAGGTGCTGCGGCCCGGCGGGACCGATCAGCAGCTCGAACATGGCCTCGGGCGGAAAGCCGCGGCTCCAGCTCCACCAGGCCTGGACGAGGGCGAGCGGCAGACCGATGGCCAGGCTGACCCCGGCCAACTGCCACAGCCTTGCGCGCGGCCAGCCGCCGGTGAAGAAGCCGCTGCGGTAGAGCGCCATGCCCAGCATCATCATGGGCACCGTCTCACCAATCGACAGCAGGGTAACCTGGAAGGGCCGGTAGAGCGTGTCGGTGAAGCGTTCGGTCAGCATGGTCCAATAGGGCTGGCGCAGCACTTCGGCCTGGTTGTGCGCCTCGGCCGAGATCGCGGCGAACTGCCCCAGCACCGCCGCCCGCGTCGCCGGATCGGCCGTGCCAGCGTGGACTGCCTCGGCCGCGGTCAGGCTTGACCAGCCAGCCAGGGCAAAAGCGCCGTGCCACAGCGCAAAGCCGGAGAGTGCCAGTGCCACCAGTTGCCGGACCGACAAGTGCCGCAGTGCCAGCACGAAGGGTGCGAGCAGGGCATAGAGCATCAGGATATCGCCGCTCCAGAGCAGCAGCTGGTGGGCATAGCCGATCAGCAGCAGCCAGCCGAGCCGGCGCAGCTGCACGGTGCCGCCATCCGCTCCCGCCCCGTCGCGCCGGTCGACGAACAACAGCATCGAGGCACCGAACAGCAGGGTGAACAGGCCGCGCATCTTGCCTTCGAACAGCACCAGCCCGGCGGCAAAGGCAAGCCCGTCGGCTGGGCTGGCGGGGCCAAGCAGGCCCGGGCTGAGCGTGGCCGAAGGGCCGCCCGCAAAGCCGGCTATGTTGATGGTCAGGATGCCGAGCACGGCAATCCCGCGCACCAGATCCAGCGCGGCGATCCGATCGGGCGCCGCGCTGCCGCTCATCTCAGCCTTTGACGGCGATGCAGGTCTGGCCGCTGGCAGTCAGACGTTCGCAGGCGGCGCGGGCCGCTGCTTCGCTGGCGAAGCCGCCGGCCTGGAGCTTGGTCACCGCGCCGGCCTTGACATTGAGGCGCGGCTTGCCGGCGAGTTCGGGGCGGCTCTTCAGCCGGTTCCACAACGCATTGGCATTGCCGGGCTGGCCAAAGGCGCCCAGCTGGATCCGCCACGGGCCCGCAGCAACCGGCGCAGGGGCTGCGGCCGCAGCAGGTGCCGGGGCAGGGCGGGCCGGCGCGGCAGCCGGCGGGGCGGCCGCGATCGAAGGCGGCACGCCCTGGCGCACCGTAACCGGCCGCGAGGCGACCGGGCGGGCATAGTCGGCGCCGGCAGTGGCGGGGCTTTCATTGACCGCCCGGCTGGCGGCGCTGGCGACGTCGCTGGCCTGGGCCGGGCTGACACCGCGCATCGCCACCGCTGCGACCGGTGCCGGGCCAGCCGGGACCGTCGCGCCAAGATCGGCCGCCGCCATCTGGCGCGCGCGCGTCGCATCGGCCTGACTGCGCAGTTCGGCGGCGAGTTCGACCGCCTGCTGGCGCTGGGCCATCGGGACGTGCTGGTCCATCTGGGCCAGCGCGCCGGCCGCCTGGGCCAGGCCGGCCTGCTGGGCTAGGCTGACCAGGGCATAGGCCCGGATCCAGTCCTTGCCGACGATATCGCCGTTGAAGTGGCCAAGCCCGAGCAGATACTGCGCACGTGGTTCGCCGCGATCGGCCGCCGCGCGGATAAAGGGCAGGGCCTGGGTGCGCTGGCCGCGCTGGAACAGCAGCAGGCCGTAATTGTCGCTCGCCTGGATATGGCCCAAGGCAGCAGCCCGGCCAAACAGCGCCTCGGCCCGGGCCAGGTCCTGCTTCACCCCGTTGCCCAGCTTGTAGGCCTGGGCCAGGTTGAACATGGCATCGGCATCGCCCTTGGCCGCCTCGACCTGCCAGGCCTTTACGGCGGCAGGAAAATCTCCGCGCGTCCAAGCATCTACGCCAGCGCGCGTATCGGCCAGAATCGGGCCGGAAGCAGCAATTGCAGCGCCGCCAAGCCCGGTCAGAAGAAAATTCTTGAAACCCATTTGCGACACCCCGACTTCGGCCCGCGCTTAAGGCGGCAAGGGCATAATTTGCCCGCCTGCCCCGCTGCGCCGCGACGCGCTCCACTTAACTGACATAGTAAAGCACCGGTTAGCAAAGAATTTATGGGCCCGTTTCAGCCGATGTCCGCTGATCGCCCGTGCGGCGCGTTAACCCAAAATTAGGAACGTTCTGCGATCCCCCGGACCAAGGTCATTCTGACCGTAGTGGCATTTCGCAGGGGGAATTGGCTTTGCGCGTACTGGCATTGGCATCGCAGAAGGGCGGATCCGGCAAGACTACCTTGTCCGGGCACCTCGCCGTCCAGGCACAGCGCGCCGGCGCTGGTCCGGTCGTGCTGATCGACATCGACCCGCAGGGTTCGCTGGCGGACTGGTGGAACGAGCGCGAGGATGAATATCCCGCTTTCGCCCAGACCACCGTGGCGCGCCTCGCGAGCGATCTGGCCGTCCTGCGTCAGCAGGGCTTCAAGCTGGCGGTGATCGATACGCCCCCGGCCATCACCATGGCGATCCAGTCGGTGATCTCGGTCGCCGAGCTGATCGTCGTCCCGACTCGCCCCAGCCCGCACGATCTGCGCGCCGTCGGTGCCACGGTCGATCTGTGCGAACGCGCCGGCAAGCCGCTGATCTTCGTGGTCAACGCCGCTACCCCCAAGGCCAAGATCACTTCGGAGGCCGCTGTCGCGCTGTCGCAGCATGGCACTGTTGCTCCGGTTACCCTGCACCACCGGACCGACTTTGCCGCTTCGATGATCGATGGCCGCACCGTGATGGAAGTCGAACCCAACGGCCGCTCCGCCCAGGAGGTGGTCGCGCTGTGGAACTACATTTCCGACCGCCTTGAAAAGAACTTCCGCCGCACCGTCTTTGCCGCGCCGACTGCCGTATCGATGATGCCGGGCGCTGGCCGACCGGCTGGCGGTTTCGGCCGCCGCGTGGCTGGTTCGTAAGCGCGGAGGTCCTGGGGGCATGTCCGAACCCAAATCCTTCGCTTCGCTTTCGCCGACGCTGCTGGCCCGCAAGGGTGGTGCGCGCCCGGCGATGCGTCCGCAGCTTGGCCCGATCGGCGGCGATGCCCTGGCCCGCCAGCTCGATGACCTGGGCTGGAACGACATGGGCCACGATGCCGATGACGCTCCGCAGCACAGCGCCGAAGTAGTCTCGATCGCGCCCGATTCGCTCGCTCCGGTCTATGCGCCGGTGCCCGAAGTGGTCCGCCAGCGCAGTGAAATGGCCCGCCGGGTCAGCACTGAGCGCCGCTCCGCCCTCGCCGATGGCCGCCGCGCCGCCTTTACGCTGCGCGTCGATGCCGAACGCCACCTCAAGCTGCGGCTGGCCTGTGCGGTGCGTAACCGCAGTGCCCAGCAGCTGGTGACCGAAGCGCTCGACAAGCTGCTCGATGAATTGCCCGACATCGCCGATCTCGCCGCCCAGGTCGCGCGCCGGCCCAACTGATTGTGAAAGAGGGGAGAACTCCCATGTTCGCCAGCATCAACCGCACCAAGCTCGTACCGCTCGGCATGACCGGGGCCCTGGCCTTGGGCATCGTTGCCTCGGCCGGCTTCAGCGAGGATGTCGTCGCCAAGCAGGCGCCCAACAAGACCGCCGCTGCCGCGCAGTCCGCGCTTAGCAAGGGGCAGGTCGACAAGGCGATCGAACTGGCTGAGGCGATGGTTGCCGCCAGCCCGCGCGAACCGGCCTATCGCGCCCTTCTGGCCCATGCCTATCTCAAGGCCGGCCGCTTTCAGTCGGCCTCGGCGACTTTCGACGATGCCATGAAGCTGGGTGACAACAGCGCCATGACCGCACTGGGCCTGGCGCTGTCCTATTCCGCCGCTGGCCGCAACCGCGATGCCGTGGCGATCCTCGATGACTGGCGCGATGCCATTCCGGTTTCGGATCTGGGCCTGGCCCTGGCGCTGGCCGGGGAACCGACCCGCGGCAGCGCGGTGCTGGCCGATGCGCTGCGTAATGGTGAAAATACGCCTAAGCTGCGCCAGAACCTGGCCTATGCTTATGCGCTCGACGGGCGCTGGCGCGAAGCCCGCATCATGATGATGCAGGATGTTCCGGCTGGCGAAATCGATGCCCGCATCAGCGACTGGGCCGCCAAGACCCGTCCCGAAGATTATCAGATCCGCGTTGCCGGCCTGCTCAATGCGCCGCTGCGCAGCGATCCGGGCCAGCCCAGCCGCCTGGCGCTCAATACCAGCCCGGTGACCGAGCAGCTGGCCGCCCAGACCGCCGCGGTCGCGCCAGTGCAACAGGTTGCAGCGGCCGCCCCGGCTGCCGAACTGCCGCCGGTCGCTGCCGCGCAGCCGGTGGCCGCACTCGCCAGTTACACTCCGGTCACCGCCCCCGCCGCCGAACCGGCTCCGGCGCCGGCGCCAAGCAAGTTTGCCGCCGCCTTTGCCGAACCGGCCGCTGCCCCGGCTCCGACCCCGGTGGTCGATGGTTCGGGCATGGCCTTCATCTCGCAGCCGGTGGTCCAGGCCGTGCCGGTCGGCCAGTATCGCGTCCCACGTGGCCTGGCCGTCGTTTCGGCCCGGACTGCGCCGCGCCGCATTGCCTATGCCGCGCCGGTGCCGAGCAATGCACCGGGTACCCACATGGTGCAGCTTGGCAGCTTCTTCACGGAGCAGGGCGCACGCCGCGCCTGGGGCATCTACACTGCCAAGAACCCCGAACTGCGCGGCTTCCGCATGACCATCACCCAGGCCCAGGTGCGCGGGAAGACCTACTTCCGCGTGGCCGCCGCCGGTATCAACGGCAGCCAGGGCGCCTGGGGCTTGTGTGGCACCGTCAAGTCGCGCGGCATGGCCTGCTTTGCCTATGCCGCCCGCACCGGTGTCCCCGGCACCAAGGCTCCAGCCGCGACGCAGATGGCCCGCGCCAAGGCTCCGGTCATGGCGCCAAAGGCTGCTCCGGCGGTTGCTTCGGCCCTGGCCCGCAAGCGCTAAGGCCCACTCTTCGACGTCACCGAAAGGCCTCTTCCCACTGCGGTGGGGAGGGGCCTTTTCGCTATTGGTCGATAACCGCGCCGCCTTTCAGCAGCACCAGCGCGCGCCCTTGAACGCCTTGCTTGTCGAACGGGGTATTGCCGGCTGCCGCTGCCATCTTGTCCGAATCGACGATCCACGGCTTGTCGGGATCGATCACGGCAAGATCGGCCTCAGCGCCGACCGTCAGCGTGCCGGCATTCACACCTAGCAAAGCCGCCGGATTGCTCGCCAGCAGGGCAAAGGCGCGGGCCGTGTCGATTACGCCGTCGCGCACCAAGCCCAGCGTTAGCGGCAGCAGCGTTTCCGCCCCGGCCATGCCTGGTTCGGCATCGGCAAAGGGCAGGCGCTTGTCCTCGGGCCCGCGTGGGTCGTGGCCCGATGCGATCACGTCGATCGTCCCGTCGGCCAAGGCGGCCAGCACGGCCTGCCGGTCCGCCTCTGACCGCAGCGGCGGCGAAAGGCGCGTGAAGGTGCGGAAATCGCCCACGGCCACGTCAGACAGCAGCGCATGGGCCGGGGTTACCCCAGCAGTCACCGCCACGCCGCGCGCCTTGGCAGCGCGAACCAGGCCCAGGGCGGCGGCAGTCGTGACCTGCCGGAAGTGCAGCCGCGCGCCGGTCAGTTCGGCCAGCGCGATCTCGCGGGCAACGGCCAGGGCTTCCGCCTCGGCCGGCGCAGAGGGTAGGCCCAGCCGCGTCGCCATCTCGCCTGCCGTGGCCACGGCAGCGCCAGCCAGGCCAGCATCCTCGGCATGGGTCACCACGACCAGGCCCAGCATGGCGCAATAGGACAGCAGGCGGTGCATCGCCCCGCTATCGCCGATCCAGCGCCGACCGGTGCTGACCGCGCGGGCCCCGGCATCGCGCATCAGCGCCAGCTCGGCGAGTTCGCTGCCGGCCAGGTCCTTGGTCGCAGCGGCCAGCGGGTGAACCCAGAGGTCCGGCTTGCCCGACTGTGCGGCGAAGCGGACGGCGGACGGCTTGTCGAGCACTACGCCCTGGTCGGGCATCAGCGCAGCGCGGGTAATCCCGCCGAAATGGAAGGCCGGCTTGTCGATCGCGAAGACGCCCAGGTCGACCAGGCCCGGCGCAATGAGCTTGCCCTTGGCGTCGATCACGGTGTCGCCGTCGTGCGGCGTAAAGTCGCCCAGCGCGGCGATCCGGCCTTCGGCGCAGCGCAGCGCTCCGGCCTGCGGTTCGCCGCTGGGCAGGACGAGGCGGCCATTGATCAGGGTGACAGGTGCGGGAGTGCTCATGCCCAACCCTCCACGCCGCGGCTTCGCCGGGTCAGCACGTCCAGACAGGCCATGCGAATCGCCACGCCCATTTCGACCTGGGTCGTGATGGCCGAGCGGCCAGCCAAATCGGCCACGGTGCTGTCAATCTCGATCCCGCGGTTCATCGGGCCGGGGTGCATGACCAGTGCGTCGGGCTTGGCCTTGGCCAGCCGTTCCAGCGTCAGGCCATAGAGGTGGCGGTATTCGCGGGGAGAGGGGATGAACTGGCCGCTCATCCGTTCCTGCTGCAGCCGCAGCATCATGACCACGTCGGCCCCGTCCAGCGCGGCATCGAAATCATGGAACGGGGTAACCTTCATCGCCTCGATCCCGGCCGGCATCAGCGCCGGGGGCGCGCAGACGCGGACATCCGCACCCAGCGTGGTCAGGCAGTGGATGTTCGAGCGGGCGACCCGGCTGTGCAGGATATCGCCGCAGATCGTCACCGTCAGCTTGCCGAAATCGCCCTTCGCGCGGCGGATCGTCAGCGCATCGAGCAGGCCCTGGGTGGGGTGCTCGTGCTGTCCGTCGCCGGCATTGAGCACCGGGCAATCGACCTTGTCGGCGATCAGCTGCACCGCGCCGGAGCTGGCGTGGCGAATCACGATTGCATCGGCGCGCATCGCGTTCAGCGTCATCGCCGTGTCGATCAGCGTTTCGCCCTTTTTCACGCTCGATTGCGCGGCGTGCATGTTGACCACGTCGGCGCCCAATCGCTTGCCGGCAATCTCGAAGCTAAGCAGGGTGCGGGTGCTGTTCTCGAAGAAGGCGTTGATGATGGTCAGGCCCGCGAGCCGATCCGCGCGCTTGTGCGGCTGGCGGTTCAGTTCGACCCATTGTTCCGCCTCGTCGAGCAGGAACAGGATCTCCCACGGAGCCAGGCCCGCCAGGCCGGTGAGGTCGCGGTGCGGAAAGGCGGCGGAGCCAGCTGGATAGCGGCCCGTAGCGTTGGGGTTCGGCGATGTCATTGAAGCCAGTGCCCTAGCTGGCTTGTGGGCGGGTGGCAAGCGCTGGACGGTGCCAATCGCCACTTGATCGATCACGGACTCGCTATCCGCCCGCATTGTTCCTATGTCGCTGCAAACGTTATCCGGGAACCGATTGCATGATCTTCGCACGCAAAGTCTGGGCCTTGCTGGTTGGCATCAAGGATGCCCTGGTGCTCTTGTTCCTGCTGCTGTTCTTCATGGCGCTCTACGGCGTACTCACCGCGCGCCCGTCGCCCGGCCAGGTCCGCGAAGGCGCGCTGCTGCTGAAACTCGATGGCAGCGTGGTGGAAGAGCCGGCCAAGGTCGATCCCCTGGCGCTGCTGATGTCGAGCGAGACGCCGATCAAGGAACATCGCGCGCGGGATATCATTGCGGCGCTGGATGCGGCGGCCAAGGATGAGCGGATCAAGGTGGTCGCGCTGGATCTGGCCCGGTTTACCGGCGGCGGGCAGGTGACGCTCGAAAACGTTGGCGATGCGCTAGACAAGGTGCGCAAGGCCGGCAAGCCGGTGATCGCTTTCGCCCATGCCTATGCCGATGATGGCCTGTTGCTGGCCGCTCATGCCAGCGAGGTCTGGGTCGATCCGCTGGGCGGTGCCTTTGTGATGGGGCCGGGCGGGATGCGGCTCTACTATGGCGAGGCGCTGGCCCGCTACAAGGTGACCCCGCACGTCTTCAAGGTTGGTACCTACAAGGACTTTGTTGAGCCCTACACCCAAAGCCAGGCTTCACCGGCTTCGAAGGAAGCCCGCACGGCGCTGATTGCGGCGATGTGGGAGAACTGGCAGGCGAACGTCAAAGCGGCGCGGCCCAAGGCTGATCTGGCGCGCGTGACCAGCGATCCGGTGGGCTGGATCAAGGCCAGCGGCGGCGATGCGGCCAAGGCCTCGCTGGCGGCGGGGTTGGTCGACAAGCTGGGCACCCATACCGATTACAAGGAGCGCATCCGCGCCCTGGTGGGCGAGGATCCGGCCGACAAGACGCCGGGCAGCTTTGTCCATACTTCGCCCGATACCCTGCTGGCAGCGCACCCGGCCAAGACCGATGGAGCGGCAATCGCCGTGGTCCAGGTCGCGGGTGAGATTGTCGACGGCAAGGCCGGCCCCGGCACGGCCGGCGGCACGCGGATCGCCAAGCTGATTGACCAGGCCAATGCCGATGGCGCGAAGGCGCTGGTCCTGCGGGTCGATTCGCCCGGCGGCTCGGTCATGGCTTCGGAAGAGATCCGCACTGCGCTGGAACGGTTCAAGGCCGGCACCAAGGAGAGCGGCCGCCGTCCGGTCGTGGTTTCGATGGTCAACCTGGCGGCCAGTGGCGGCTACTGGGTCTCGACCCCGGCCGACAAGATCTTTGCCGAGCCCGGCACGATCACCGGATCGATCGGCATTTTCGCTATGATCCCGACCTTTGAGCGGGCGCTGGCGGACTATGGCGTCAAGTCGGACGGGGTGCGCAGCACGCCGCTGTCGGGCCAGCCCGACATCCTCACCGGGCTGACGCCCGAGGTGAAGGAGATGATCCAGGCCAATATCGAAAGCAATTACGGGCGGTTCCTTGGTCTGGTCGGTGCCTCGCGCAAGAAGTCCGCGGCTGAGGTTGAGGCCTTTGCCGAAGGCCGCGTCTGGGATGGCGGCACGGCCCGCCAGAAGGGCCTGGTTGACCAGTTCGGCGGGATCGATGCGGCGCTGGCCGATGCGGCCCAGCGCGCCAAGCTGGGCGAGGGCTGGCATGCCGCCTGGTACGGCCAGGAAACTGATCCCTATGCTTCGCTGATCGAGCAATGGCGCGGTGATGACGAAGCCGATAGCCCTGCGGCTGGCATGGACTTCACCGGGCTGGTCGCCGCCCGCCAGCAGGCCAAGTTTGACCGCTTGCTGGGCGATCTGGGCCACCTGTTCGAGGCCCGCGGCGCTCAGGCGCTGTGCCTCGATTGCCCGGTCCCGACCACTGCCAAGCCCGCCAGCGGCAGCAATGCCGGATGGTTGGCGCGCTTGGTCGCAGTTTTCGGGCGCTAGCGCGCTTGCCCTTTGCTGCGGGGGCCACTAAGGGCCAGCGCTTGATTCTGGCCAAACCCGATTGGCCCAGGGATTAGGCTTCGTCGGCATGCGGGCGTGGCGGAATTGGTAGACGCGCTGGTTTTAGGTACCAGTATCGAAAGATGTGGGGGTTCGAGTCCCTTCGCCCGCACCAGTTTCCGCCCTGCAGCAGCGCCGATACGGCCGAGGTGTTTGAGAAGGCTTCTATTGTCATGCAGATTGTCGAGACCACCAACGAAGGTTTGAAGCGCGCCTATACGGTGAAGATTCCGGCGAAGGATATCGCCGCGAAGATCGATGGCGAAGTTGCCAAGATCACGCCGCAGGTGCGCATGCCCGGCTTCCGCCCCGGCAAGGTGCCGGCCAACCTGGTCCGCAAGATGCACGGCCCGGCGCTCCACCAGGAAGCGCTGAACACCACCGTCCGCGAAGCGATGGACAAGCTGCTGGTTGAGCACAAGCTGCGCCCGGCGATGCAGCCCGAAGTCGCGCTGGGTGAAGGCTATGAAGAAGGCAAGGACGCCGAACTGTCGGTTGCGGTCGAAGTGCTGCCCGCGATCACCGTCCCCTCCTTCGAAGGCCTGGCGCTCGAAAAGCTGGTGGTCGAAGTGGCCGAAGCCGAAGTGGACGAGCAGATTGCCCGCCTCGCTTCGGGTGCCAAGAGCTTCACCGATGCCAAGAAGGGCAAGAAGGCCGAAACCGGCGATCAGCTGATCATCGATTTCGTCGGCAAGCTTGATGGCGTTGAGTTCGAAGGCGGCAAGGCCGAAGACGCGGCGCTGGAAATCGGTTCGGGCCGGTTCATCCCGGGCTTCGAGGAGCAGCTCGTCGGCGTCAATGTTGGCGATGAGAAGACCATCACCGTGACCTTCCCGGCTGACTATCCGGCCGAGAACCTCAAGGGCAAGGATGCCCAGTTCGACATCACCGTCAAGGCGGTGAAGGTCGCCGGCGAAACCAAGATCGACGATGACTTCGCCAAGAACCTGGGTCTCGAAAGCCTCGAACAGCTCAAGGGTCTGCTGCGCGGTCAGCTGGAGCAGGAAACTGCCGGCCTGACCCGCACCCAGATGAAGCGCGCGCTGCTTGATCAGCTCGCCGCCGGTCATGATTTCGAAGTGCCGCCGAGCATGGTCGAAGCCGAATTCGCCCAGATCTGGGCCCAGCTGCAGCAGGAAGCTCAGAACGAGGCCGATCCCGCCGCCGCCATGGCCGAAATCGAGGCCGATAAGGAAGACTATCGCGGCATCGCCGTGCGCCGCGTGCGCCTCGGCCTGCTGCTGTCGGAAATCGGCCAGGCCAATGGCGTCGAGGTGAGCAGCCAGGAAATGCAGATGCTGGTTGCCCAGGCCGCCCAGCAGTACCGCCCGGAAGACCGTCAGCGCTTTGCCGAATATATCAGCCAGGATCCGCTCGCCGCGGCCCAGCTGCGTGCGCCGCTGTTCGAGGACAAGGTCGTCGACTTCCTGTTCGACAAGGCTGAAGTGACCGAGCGCAAGGTCACCCGCGAAGAGCTACAGGCCGCTATCGAAGCGGAAGAAACTGCCGCTCCGGCCGCCAAGCCGGCCAAGAAGGCTGCGCCCAAGAAGGCCGCCAAGAAGGACGAAGCTCCGGCCGAGGAAAAGCCGGCCAAGGCTGAAAAGCCGGCCAAGAAGGAAGCCGCTCCCAAGGCTGAAAAGGCTGCAAAGCCAGCCGCCGAAAAGAAGCCGGCTGCCAAGAAGGCTCCGGCCAAGAAGTAATCACGGACCCTAGGTCCTGACGCAGCGGGGCGGCGCCACTGGCGACCGCCCCGTTTGCTATTTGGCCCGTTTGCGTTGTGGCGCTATTGCGGCGTGAAGGCGCGCCGGACGTATCGCGGCAGCTGCTCGGCAATCTCATCCAAAGACATGCTATTCATGCCGATGCGGCTCATCCGTCCGATCCACTGCGGTGCGCCCGATGCCAATGCAACAAAGACATCGAGTGGGACCGGCGGCAAGCGGTCAGCCGCGATATGCGGCGCGGCCCAGGCCAGACCTTTGGCGCTGAATGCGTCATGCACTTCCTGCGACTGTGCGCCAAAGGCCTCGATCCATTTCGAGCCTGAAACATCGAACATGAACGCGGCGCTGCCCTGCTCGTCGCGTTGAAAGGCAAAGGCGGCACGCACGGCTGCCTCTATGCCGTCCAATGGATCTTCCGGCGCAGTCATCGCCGCCATGACCCGGTCCCAGAAAGCTCGGCGGACCAGGGCATAGACGGCAAAGCCAAGATCTTCCTTGGTCGGGAACTGATGGAACAGCGCGCCATTCGAGACGCCAGCGGCCCGGCACACTTCGGCGACCGACGTGCCGTCAAACCCCTTCGTCAGGAAAAGCTCCTGCGCAGCGGCAACAATACGGTTGCGGGTATCGGAAGAGCGGCTCTGCTTCACGCCCAATCTTTGCAGTAGTTTGGGTGGTTGTGCAATCGTTTGGAGCGTTACTCCCCCCAGCGCTTGAAGGAGGGGCGTGGCAGGCTGGCGGTGCGCGCGCGCTCAAAGGCCGCGCCGGCCTGCAAGACTGCGTGATCGGTCCATTTGCCGCCCATGAACGAGAGCCCGAGCGGCAAACCTTCGATTGCTCCCATCGGCACGGTCAGGTGCGGATAGCCAGCGATGGCTGCCAGGCTGCCGGCACCGATCCCCAGGAAGCGGTCGCCGGTCACCAGGTCGGTCGACCAGGCCGGACCGCCGGTTGGCGCGATCAACAGGCTGACCTTGTGATCGGCCAGCAGCTTGTCGATCCCCAGTTCGCCCGCCAGCTTCAGCGAATTGGCCCGCGCCCTGGCATAGGCCTCAGCATCGGTCAGCTTGTCGGCGGCAATGAAGGTATCCTGGCCGAACCAGCGCAGTTCCTTGTCGGCATTGGCCTGGTTGAATTCGATCAGCTCGGTCAGGCTGCGCGGCAGGCCGGTGCCGGGCAGGGACTCCAGATAGGCCTTCATGTCGCGCCGCAGCTCGTAACGCAGCACATAGCCCTCATCGCGGCCCATGCTGGGGTCGGGCTGGAAATCGATCTCGACAATCTCGGCCCCGGCGGCCTTGAGATCGGCCACGGCCTGTTCGAACACCCGGCGCACGCCGGGATGGTTGCCGACGGCACGCTTGAGCAGCCCGATCCGCTGCCCCTTGAGCGAGGCTGTCGCCAGCCCCTGGGTGAAATCGGTCTTGCGGCTATCAGCCTCGGCCGTGGCGGCATCGGCCGGATCGCTGCCGGCAATGGCGTTCAGCAGCAGTGCCGCGTCGGCCACGCTGCGGGTCATCGGCCCGGCGGTGTCCTGGCTGGCGCTGATCGGCACGACATGGGTGCGGCTGACCAGGCCGACCGTGGGCTTGAACCCGACGATGCTATTGACGGCGGCCGGGCAGGTGATCGAACCATCGGTCTCGGTCCCGATCGCCGCCCAGGCCATGCCGGCGGCAATCGCCGCTCCGCTGCCCGAGGACGAACCGCAGCTGTTGCGGTCAATTGCATGGGGATTGCGCGTCAGCCCGCCCACCGCGCTCCACCCCGAAGTGCTGGGGGAGTGGCGGATATTGGCCCATTCGGAGAGGTTGGTCTTGCCCAGCACCACGCCGCCGGCTGCGCGCAGCCGGGTGACCAGCGGGGCATCGCGATTGGTGCGGTTGGCGACGAGGGCCAGCGATCCTGCGGTCGTCGGCCATTCGCGCGTTTCGACATTGTCCTTGATCAGCACGGTACGCCCATCGAGCGGCCCGGTGCCGGCCAGCCGCGCGGCTTCCTGCGGGGCGGCCGGATTGCCGGCGATCACGGCGTTAAGCTGCGGGCCTTTTTCCGCATCGTCCAGCCTGGCGATCGTGGCCAGATAGGCCTTGGCCTCGGCCGCGCGCTGCGCCGGCGTCTCTGCCACTGCCGTCGTTGCGGCAAGCGCGATGGCCAGCGCCAGGGCCGGCGCGGCAAGATGGCGGGGCGTGATTGGCATTCATCAACTCCGGACTGGAAGATTTAACCTGGCCCGACCTTATGGTCAGCGGCGGGTAAACATCAATCGGTTAACGCCCTTGAACATCGCGCGGCCAGCGCCGACATAGGGCGGCCAATCACATGAGGACTACCATGCTCGACCTGTTCAATCAGCCCGGCGCCCAGGGCAAGTTTACCCACGATCCAATCACCGGCGCGCTGATTCCGGTTGTGGTCGAACAGTCGAGCCGCGGCGAACGCAGCTTCGATATCTATTCGCGCCTGCTGCGCGAGCGGATCATTTTCGTGACCGGCGAGGTTGAGGACCACATGGCCTCGGTTATCGTCGCCCAGCTGCTGTTTCTGGAGAGCGAGAATCCCTCGAAGGATATCTCGATGTATATCAACTCGCCCGGCGGCGTGGTGACGGCCGGCATGGCGATCTACGATACCATGCAGTACATCCGTCCGCGGGTTTCGACCGTCTGCATCGGCCAGGCCTGCTCGATGGGTTCGTTCCTGCTCGCCGCTGGTGAGCCGGGGATGCGGATCGCGCTGCCCCAGTCGCGGATCATGATCCATCAGCCCTCGGGCGGAGCGCGCGGCATGGCCAGCGATATCGAGATCCAGGCGCGCGAGATCCTGCGCCTCAAGCAGACGATGCACGAACTCTATTCCAAGTTCACCGGCAAGACCGAGCAGGAAGTCGCCGACGCGATGGACCGCGATACGTGGATGTCGGCGACCGAGGCCCAGGAATTCGGCCTGGTCGACAAGGTATTCGAGAACCGTCCGGCCAGCGAAGCTGATGCAAGCGGGACTGGTGGAGCCCCTGCCTAAGGCGGAACGCTTTGCTAACCTTGCCGCTTCAGCCGGGGGCAAGCTCCCCTGTGCTAAGCGCTAGGATTGATTAATGCACTCGCCCGGTTAGGATTGGGCGAGTCCCGCCTATGCGGGTAACGGGAATAGGCATGACGAAATTGAGCGGATCCGACGCGAAGAGCACCCTCTACTGCAGCTTCTGCGGTAAGTCGCAGCACGAGGTGAGGAAGCTCATCGCCGGCCCGACCGTGTTCATCTGTGATGAATGCGTCGAGCTGTGCAACGACATCATCCGCGAGGAAACCAAGGCCGGCATCGCCGGCAAGAAGGATGGCGGCGTTCCCAGCCCGAAGGATATCTTCGAGACGCTGAACGATTACGTGATCGGCCAGGACCGCGCCAAGCGCGTGCTCTCGGTCGCGGTGCACAACCACTACAAGCGCCTGAAGCACAGCGGCAAGGGCGGCGATGTCGAGCTGTCGAAGTCGAACATCCTGCTCGTCGGCCCGACCGGTTCGGGCAAGACCCTGCTGGCCCAGACGCTGGCCAAGACCTTCGACGTGCCCTTCACCATGGCCGATGCGACCACGCTGACCGAAGCCGGTTACGTGGGCGAGGACGTGGAGAACATCATCCTCAAGCTGCTCCAGGCCAGCGACTACAACGTCGAGAAGGCCCAGCACGGGATCGTCTACATCGACGAGATCGACAAGATCAGCCGCAAGGCCGAGAACCCCTCGATCACCCGCGACGTTTCGGGCGAGGGCGTGCAGCAGGCCCTGCTCAAGCTGATGGAAGGCACCACAGCCTCTGTCCCGCCGCAGGGCGGGCGCAAGCATCCGCAGCAGGAATTCCTGCAGGTCGACACGACCAATATCCTGTTCATCTGCGGCGGTGCCTTCGCGGGCCTCGAAAAGATCATTGCCGACCGCTTGCAGAAGCGGTCGATCGGCTTTGGCGCGCATGTGGCCGATCCGGACAAGCGCAAGGTCGGCGAACTGCTCCAGAAGGCCGAGCCGGAGGATCTCCTCAAGTTCGGGCTGATCCCCGAATTCGTCGGCCGTCTGCCGGTGATCGCCACCCTGGAAGACCTCGATGTCGAAGCGCTGGTCAAGATCCTGCGCGAACCCAAGAACGCGCTGATCAAGCAGTATTCCAAGCTGTTCGAGCTGGAAGACGTGACCCTGACCTTCACCGAGGATGCGCTGGAAGCGATCGCCAAGCGCGCGATCGAACGCAAGACCGGCGCGCGCGGGCTGCGCTCGATCGTCGAAGGGCTGCTGCTCGACACGATGTTCGACATCCCGAGCGAGGCCGAAATCGCCGAGGTCGTGGTCGACAAGGACGTGGTCGAAGGCCGCAAGGAACCGGTCCGCGTGCTCAAGGCCAAGGACGAAGCGGCCTGACGCGGCTGCGGGGCGGCTTGTCCTGCATGCCGCCACGGGCCCTTCAACTGGCCGAAATTCGCGCGCGCTACGTCCTTTCGCCCATGTCGTAAGCGATCTGGTCGTTTCTATCTCCTGTCCCGAGGGCGCACAGGAGAATACCAATGAACCGCAAGAATCTGACGCTCGCGACGGCCCTGCTGACCGGCCTGACCGCGTTTGCCACGCCCGCTCTGGCCGATCATCACGGCAAGAAGCCAGCCACGACCGTTGGTGGCGGCCAGTTCTCGCCGACTGCCACGATCGTCGAGAACGCCGTGCAATCGAACATGCACAACACGCTGGTTGCGGCGGTGAAGGCTGCGGACCTGGTCGGCGTGCTGTCGGGCCCGGGCCCCTTCACGGTCTTCGCGCCGACCGATGGCGCCTTTGCCAAGCTGCCGGCCGGGACGGTCGAAACGCTCGTCAAGCCTGAGAACAAGGCAGCACTTGCCAACATCCTGACTTACCACGTTGTGGCCGGCAAGGTGACCGCTGCAGACGTGCTGGCGGCGATCAAGGCCGGTGGCGGCAAGGCTGAGCTGACCACCGTGCAGGGTCAGAAGCTGACTGCCCAGCTCAATGGCCAGAATGTCGAAGTGATCGACGCCAACGGCGGCCGCGCGCTGGTGATCAAGGCCGATGTAACCTCGTCGAACGGCGTGATCCACGTGACCAATGCGGTCTCGCTGCCGAAGTAAGCGCAGAGGCCTGAACAACAACGGCCGCGCGGTGCGAACCGCGCGGCCGTATTGTTTGGACCGGTCCGGGCCTAGTTCGACTGCTTGAAGAACACTTCGCCGTCGCGCTTGACCACCAGGTCCTTCTGGACGCTGGCCTTCAGCTGCCAGGTGTCACCGCTCTTCACCCAGGTGTCGTTCGAGGTGACCGACATCTCCATCTTCATCTCGTTGCCATCGGGGCCGGGGCGGACCATCGTCGCGGCCAGCTCCTGCTTGATTGCGGCACTGTCACCGGTGACCGTGGCATCCAGGACGGTGGTCTTGGAATTCTGGCTCATTGCCGCAGGCATCCGCTCCATCAGCGTGGCGATGCCGCTGGCGTCGTGGGTGTTGCCCTGGATGTCGGTCATCTGAAAGCCGGGGGCGAGGATCGCATTGACCGCAGCGCTGTCCCTGGCGGCCATGGCGGCGCGGTAGCTGTCATAGCGGGCCTGGAACGCGGTCTTGGGATCTTCCTGCGCTGCCGCGCTGCTGGCGATTGCCACGGCGACAATTGCGCCAAACCAGGGTGAAACGCGCATCGGGTATCCTTTCTCGATCAAGCCCCTGCTGCCTTAATGGTGATGCCCGGCGCGGCCTGCAAGGCGGCATTGTTCGGCGCCCAGCTCGATCTGGATGGTCGAGTGATCAATCCCGAAGCGCAGTGCCAGTTCTTCGGCCAACTTGTGCAGCACTGCATCGCCGGGATGCCCGCCGGGCATTTCGACATGGGCCGTCAGCGCGGTCTCGGTCGTGCTCATCGGCCAGATGTGGAGATCGTGGACCGTGCTGACCCCCGGGCGGGCCATCAGCCAGCGCCGCACTTCCTCGGGATCGATCCCCGGCGGCACCGCCAGCAGCCCCATGCGCAGCGAATTCTTGACCAGGCCCCAGCTGCCCCAGCCGATCGCGAAGGTGATCAGCAGGCTGGTAAGCGGATCGATCCAGGCCTTGCCGGTCAGCCAGATCGCAGCCCCGGCCACGACCACCCCGGCCGAAACTGCCGCATCGGCCAGCAAGTGGACGAAGGCGGCGCGCAGGTTGAGGTCGGCCTTCTGTCCGCTGGCAAAGAGGGCGGCGGACAGCGCATTGATCGCGATCCCGGCCGCGGCCACTCCCATCATGATCCCGCCTTCGATCGCCTGCGGGTTGAAGAAGCGGTGGATCGTCTCGAACAGGATCGCGCCCAGCGCGACCCATAACAGCGCGGCATTGGCGATGGCGGCCAGGATCGAGGAGCTCTTGAAGCCATAGGTGTAACCGGCGCGGGCCGGACGCGCCGCCAGCACGCTCGCCCCCCAGGCCAGCAGCAGGGCCAGAACGTCGGACAGGTTGTGCCCGGCATCGGCCAGCAGCGCCATCGACCCGCTCCACAGGCCGGCCGCCACCTCGATGATCACGAAGCTGATGTTCAGCCCGACGGCCACGGCAAAGGCCCGGCCAGAGCCGGTTACCGGGTGCTGGTGATCATGGTGATCGTGGTGGTGGTGACCATGGCTGCGGTGGTGATGGACCCCCGGGCCATGGTGGTGTGCGCCGCTCATTTTGGTCCCTTCCAGCCAGACCGTTGCACAATTGCCGCAGTGCAGCAACAATCGTGATGACAGCATCCCCCGGGAAATCCTTGCATTTAGCCAATTTGCACCAGTGTAAGTAGTAAAATTATACCAATCGGGCTCGGTGCGTAATAATCTGTCACCCGGTCGCTGCGCCGTGCGATGGGCCGCGGAATCTAGTCACAGGCTTGTCACACGCAGCTGTTTAGTGCGCGGCGCAGCGCCGCTATTAGCGTGCGCAGCCGGCGCAGGGGCGATTCGCCCGGCGCCCGAAGACACGTGTTTCGCAAGTCTGCCAAAACAGGGAATCCCGTCCTCATGCGCATCAATTCCGCCCTGACCACCGCCGCCAGCAGCATCGCCATCGGCGTTGCCGCGCTGAGCGCGCCGGCCTTCGCCCAGTCGACCGGCTCGATCGACTTCGAAAAGGAAATCATCGTCACCGGGACCCGTTCGGGCACCCAGGAAGTGGCTGGCGTTTCGGCTCCCGATACCGCCAAGGCCAAGGCCGTCCTGACCCAGGAAAACATCGAGCGTCAGAACCCCGGCCAGACCATCCTGGATACGATCAACCAGATTCCGGGCGTCAGCTTCCAGAACAACGATGCCTATGGTTCGTCGGGCGGTACGCTCAACATCCGCGGCTTCTCGTCGGATCGCGTCAGCCTGACCTTCGACGGCGTTCCGCTGAACGATTCGGGCAACTATGCGATCTACTCGAACCAGCAGATCGATCCGGAACTGATCGAGCAGGTCAACGTCAACCTCGGCACCACCGACGTTGACAGCCCGACCGCTTCGGCCGCCGGCGGTACCGTCAACCTGCGCACCAAGCGTCCGGACCGTGACTTTGGCGTGATGATGGGCCTCTCGGCCGGTCAGTTCAACTTCATGCGTGGTTTCGTGAAGATCGAAACCGGTGATCTGACCGAAAGTGGCCTGCGCGCCTGGGTTTCGGCCAGCCGCGCCACCAATGACAACCCGTTCAACAACTACGGCAAGGTCAACAAGCAGCAGTATAACGCGCGCATCTACCTGCCGCTGGCTGGTGACGATTTCATCTCGCTTGCCGGCCACTACAACCAGAACCGCAACAATTTCTTCGGCTCGCTGCCGCTGCGCCTCGATGCCGGTCGCACGGTGGGTTCGGCCAGCATCAACCGCTATCCGGCTAATGCCGACGAGCGCAAGTACCTGATCAACTATCCGTGCTTGCTCGACACCCCGCAGGCCGGCGTGGCTGATAGCCCGGCACCGGCCGTGCTCGGCGCCAGCTGCGGCACCGAATTCGACCGTCGCTACAACCCGTCGAACACCGGCAACATCCGCCTGACCTCGCGCTTCACCCTGGCCGACAACCTCGTCCTGACGGTTGACCCGAGCTACCAGTACGTGAAGGCCAACGGCGGCGGCACCGTGACCGGCCGCGAAGGTCTGCGCGATATCGATCCGGGCGCGGGCGTCACTAACGTCGCCGGTTATCTTGCCGGTGCACCGGTGTTTGGCCGTGACGTCAATGGCGACGGCGACATCCTCGATACCGTCACTGTACTGGCTCCCAGCCAGACCCAGACCCACCGCATTGGCGTGATCGCCGGCCTTCGCTGGGAAATGGACGATCACAACACTTTCCGCGTTAACTACACCTTCGACCGTGCCCGTCACCGCCAAACCGGCGAAGTCGGCCTGCTGCAGGTCAACGGCGAGCCGACCGACGTGTTCCCGGTCAATGCCGGCGAAAAGGACGTGAACGGCGCTGTGCTGCAGAAGCGTGACCGTCTGTCGCTCGCGATCCTGCATCAGTTCTCGGCTGAATACCGCGGCGAGTTCATGGATGAGCGCCTGGTTGTCACCGCCGGTCTGCGCCTGCCCTTCTTCAAGCGCGACCTGACAAACAACTGCTTCACCAGCTCGGCTGGCGGCTTCGTTGAATGCTTCGGCACCAACACGGCGCTGAACACCACCGCTGCCACGCTCAACCCCTATGTGGTGACCACCAATGCCACCACCGGCGCGATCTCGGTGACCGGCTGGTCGCCGCCGCAGAACCGCGTGCTCAACTACAAGAAGGTTCTGCCGAATATCGGCCTGGTCTATGACCTGACCGACAACCTCAGCGTGTTCGGCAACTTCTCGCAGGGCATCTCGGTCCCCGGCACCGACAACCTGTACAACGCCTTCTACTTCCCGGCCGGCACCGCTCGCGCGAGGCCGACCCCGGAAACGACCGACAACTTCGATGCTGGTCTGCGCTACCGTTCGGGCATGATCCAGGCCCAGGTCTCCGGTTTCTACAACCAGTTCCATGATCGTCTGGCCTCGGCTTACGATCCGGAAATCAACCAGACTGTCTATCGCAACCTCGGCAACGTGAAGAAGTACGGCATCGACGGCTCGATCGCTTTTGCGCCGGTCGACAACCTCAGCTTCTACGTCTTCGGTTCCGTCATGAAGTCGAAGATCCGCGACAACATCGCCGTCGGTGAAAACCGCGATGGTACGCCGATCTACGCGCTGACCGCTGGCAAGCGGGAAGCCGGCGCGCCGAAGTACACCTTCGGTGCCTCGGTCCGCGGCTCGCTGGGTCCGGTCGATCTTGGCATCACCGCCAAGCGGACGGGTGAGCGCTATATCTACGACACTAACGAAGCGACCTTCACCGGTTCGTTCGTGCCGAATGGCGCTAAGGCCTGTACAAACGTTGCAACCCCGGTCTGCACCACCCCGGTCGCGCCGGCTGCTGCCACCCAGGTCTACAACACCACGGCTCCGGCTTACTGGCTGGTCAACCTCGATGCTCGCCTGAAGCTCCGCTTCCTGGGCCTCAACGACCAGACCTTCCTGCAGCTGAACGTCTACAACCTGTTCGACCAGTACTATGTCGGCGGTTTTGGCGGCAACCTGAACCAGACCCAGACCTTCAACCAGACCACGGGCGTTTCGTCCTATGGCAACCCCGGTTTCGTCCAGATCGGCGCCCCGCGCACGATCAGCGGCACCGTGGTGTTCAAGTTCTGATCCAAGCGGTCAGTTTAACCGAACAAGGGAAAGGGGCGCTGCGGCGCCCCTTTCTTTTTGCCTGCCAGATACAGCGGTTAATGCCTCAGCGGTAAACGCAGGCGTCGAGCGCTTCGTTGCGGACAACGCCGCTGCGCGCGGCAATCGCGTTGCCGTGGCGGCGAGTGAAGCCCTTAGCCCCGGTGACGGCGCGCTTCTTGGGGCTGGGGAGGGCGGCGGCGATGCGGGCGGCCTCGACCCGGGTCAGCCGCGCCGCGCTCTTCTTGTAATAGCGCTGGGCCCCGGCCTCGACGCCGTAGGTGCCGATCCCGGTCTCGGCGACGTTGAGGTAGACCTCCATGATCCGGCGCTTGCCCCAGATGTGCTCGATCAGAAAGGTGAACCACACTTCCAGGCCCTTGCGGGCATAGCGATCCCAGCCCCAGCCCTGCCACAGGAACACGTTCTTGGCGGTCTGCTGGCTGATCGTGGAGCCGCCACGCAGCTTCTTGCCCTGCGCATTTCGCTCGATCGCCTGCTCGATCGCTTCCTGATCGAACCCCTGGTGCGAACAGAACTTCGCATCTTCGCCCGCGATCACGGCGGCGACCATGTTGCGGTCAATCCGGCTGAGCGGCGTCCAGTCCTTCTCGAACCCGTGCAGATCGGCGATCATGGTGATCGTGATCGGCACCGGCACGAACTTGTAGAGCACCGTGATCCCCAGGCTCAGCACCAGGAACCAGACGATCAGCCGACCGATCCACCAGCCAAGGTTGTAAGCGAAGCCATGTTTGGCGGAGGGGCGAGAGGGCGTGAGGAAGCGCATCATTTGTCGCGATGATAGCGAAGGTGTGCGGCGCAGGTAAAGCGCCTGCACGCCGGGGCAATTCGCTAGTTTATGCCGCGCCCGATCCAGCCAAGCTTGCGCAATTCCGACGCCCGGCTGCGACTGACGCTTATTGTCGGTCCGCAGGGGAGCGCGATCGTCCAGCGCGCGCCATCGCGTCTGGCCCGCCCACGATGTGCGGCGGCGATCCAGGCACCCCGATGAACCTGCTGGCCGGGCTGGCCAGCCAGGTCGCGCACGGTATCTCGGAACCGGCGATGCAACAGCCGGTTCGTCCCATCGGCAAGATGCAGCCGGACATAGTGGTCTTCGGCTACTAGCGCGGCGATCTGGTCGATCAGGATCGCGGTACCGGGAAAAGTCCGTTCAGTATCAGCTCGATCGCCGCGCGCTGTGACAGGGCGGGGGACAAACACCAGCAGCACCGGCAAGAGCACCAAGCCGATGATGGCACCGCGTACGAACAGCAGTGGCAGGGGAGCAGGCGAATGTCCCAGCAGCCGGAGCAGGCCATGGATCTGGAAAGGCAGCAGCATCAGCATCAGCGGAAAGCCAGACAGCAGCGCCCGCTGCCAGCTCCAACCGCGCCGCAACCACCATCCGAACCAGACCTCCCAGGCCAGCCAGATGCTCATGATCGAGCCGAACCAGAATGCCGAGCGCGGCAGCGGCTCGATCGCCGCTGTGCCGAACGCGCCCGACAGCCCCGCGACTGCCGCCGCTGTGAGCGCCAGGGTGGCCCGGCGCAGCGCATGGCGGCAATTCGCGAAGCCCAGCCTACAGTTCGCGAAAAAGCGGTTCACATTGATCGCCTGCCCTCGCACCCGTTTGACCTATCGCAGCAATTCACAGGAGCAACCATGTCCCGTCGCCGCAATGTTATCATGCTGACAGCAGTTGTCGGCCTTGTCATGGCCAAACCCGCAGTCGCCCAATCCGCACCGCCGCCTCAGCCAACGCCTTCCCTGACGATCTTCGATTGGCTGAACGGTGCGTGGCGCGGCACCGCGACCGTGGAAACGCCTAACGGCACTCACACTCTGACGCAGACGGAACGGTTCGGACCGATGCTGGGCGGCGCCGTGCGGTTGATCGAGGGCAAGGGCTATGGTCCGAACGGCGAGGTCCAGTTCAACGCCATGGCAGTGCTCTACGGCTTGCCCGATGGCTCCTATGCGATGCATTCGTGGGCGCAGGGACGGCAAGGGATCTACCCGGTCAAGCCGCAGGCCGATGGCTTCGATTGGGAAATTCCAGCTGGCCCGATGTCGATCCGCTACGAGGCCCGCCGTAGGGAGGGTAAATGGGTCGAAACCGGATATCGCATTATGCCCGGCAAGCCGCCGGTCCCGTTCTATCGGATGGAACTGACCCGGATTGGCGAGGTAGACTGGGCCGCGGGACAGCCTGCGGCCCGTTAAACGTTTGTCTGGTCAGGCCGCCGGCAGCAGCCGGCGGTCGTTGGCGATGCGGAGCATGGCCTTCTGCAGCTTTTCGAACGCGCGCACTTCGATCTGGCGGACGCGTTCGCGGCTGACCTGGTATTCCTGGCTCAGCTCTTCGAGCGTCTGCGGTTCATCGATCAGGCGGCGCTGGGTCAGGATATGGCGCTCACGCTCGTTGAGGCTGCCCAGGGCTTCGGTCAGCAGCGCGTGGCGCATGCCGGCCTCTTCCAGATCAGCGACAGTTTCGTCCTGCAGGGGGCGATCGTCCTGCAGCAGGTCCTGCCACTGGCCTTCGCCCTCATCGTTGAACGAGACGTTCAGCGAAGCATCGCCGCCCATCATCATCCGGCGGTTCATGTTAACCACTTCGGTCTCGGACACGCCGAGCTTGGTGGCGATCGCCTTCACGTCATCAGGGTGAAGATCGGAATCCTCATAAGCGTCGAGGTTCTTCTTCATCCGCCGCAGGTTGAAGAACAGCTTCTTCTGCGCCGCAGTGGTGCCCATCTTCACGAGCGACCAGCTACGCAGGATAAATTCCTGCATCGAGGCCTTGATCCACCACATGGCGTAAGTGGCCAGGCGGAAGCCGCGATCAGGTTCGAATTTCTTGACGCCCTGCATCAGGCCGATGTTGCCCTCGGCAATCAGCTCGGACACGGGCAGGCCATAGCCGCGATAGCCCATGGCGATCTTGGCCACGAGTCGCAGGTGGCTGGTGACCAGCTGCTTGGCCGCATCGGGATCCTGGTGTTCCTGATAGCGCTTGGCGAGCATGTATTCCTGCTCAGCCGTAAGAACCGGAAACTTCCGGATTTCCGCCAGATAGCGGTTGAGGCTCTGCTCAGGCCCCAGGCTGGGTACGCTGGTGCTGCTACGGGCGGGCAGCTTGCGCTTGGTATCGGACATTCGACTAACCGTCCTTTCATTCGTCGGCTTGCCGTTGGAGGACCCTAATAGAGGCATCCCCGGGTGGCGGCCACACAGACTTTCTAGTTACTGCAATCGCTCAGGTTTGTTTCTCCAATTCGACCAACAGCCCCGCCATGTCGGCAGGCAGTGCGGAAACGAAGTTCTGCGCGGCCCCCGTAACGGGGTGGATGAAGCCGAGCTCTGCTGCATGCAGGGCCTGCCGGGCGAAGTGAAGCTGGGTGAGAATCGGCCGAAGCCGCTGGGGATTGCGTCCATATACAGGGTCCCCCAATAGCGGATGGCCAATTGACGACATATGAACGCGGACCTGGTGGGTCCGCCCGGTTTCAAGCCGGCATTCGACCAAGGACGCCAGGCCCAGGCCCTCGATCAGCTGGTAATGCGTAACCGCGTGCTTGCCGCGTTTGTTCAACGGATGGAGCACGGCCATCTTCTTGCGGTCATGATCGGACCGGCCGATGTGGCCGCTGACCGTGCCGCTGGTCGGCTTGGGCACTCCGGCCACAATCGCCAGGTAGGCGCGGTGGATCGAATGGTCGGCGAACTGCTTGGCCAGCCCCTCATGCGCGGCATCGGTCTTGGCGACGACCAGCAGGCCAGAGGTTTCCTTGTCGATCCGATGGACAATGCCGGGGCGGACCACTCCGCCAATGCCGGACAACTGCCCGCGGCAGTGGTGCAGCAGGGCATTGACCAGGGTGCCGTCGAGATTGCCGGCGGCGGGATGGACCACCAGTCCGGCTGGCTTGTCGATCACGATCAGGTGCTCATCCTCGAACACGATGTTCAGCGGAATGTCTTGGGCGACCGCTTCGGCCGGGGCAGCCCCGGGTACATCGATCGCAAAGGCGGTGCCGGCGGCAGGCTTGAGGCTGGCCTGGCTCGCGGCCTTGCCGTCCAGCATGACGCGGCCTTCGCCCATCAGCGCCTTGATCCGCTCACGCGACAGCCCGCTCGCCAGGCTCAACGCCTTGTCGAGCCGCTCGCCGCCCGGCAGCGTTCCGGAAATGATGCGTTCCTCCCCGTTCATTGCTAAGCCAGATGGCGATGGAAACGGCGGTGACAAGTGGCGTGAAAGCCACACTTCTGGCAGAAGCGGCAGCGGCCCATCCGCTGGAGGCTTGCGGGCTGCTGCTTGGCGCGGCGGGCGTGATCACCGCCGCCGTGCCGGTGCGCAATGTCCATCCCGACCCTGCCAGGCATTTCGAGCTCGATCCGGCCGCGCTGATCGCCGCGCACCGGGCGGAGCGGGCCGGCGGGCCGCAGGTGTTGGGCTATTACCACTCACACCCGACCGGGCTGGCTGAGCCCTCATCCACCGACCGTGCCTGTGCCAGCGGCGACGGGCGGATCTGGGCGTTTGTCGCCGGCGGCGCGATCGGCTGGTGGCGCGATGCGCCGGGCGGGTTCGAAGCGCTTCCCCTGCGAGTCGTCGCAGGTTAAGGAGGGGCAAAGGGAACCTGAACCGCATGACTGACTACTCGCTTGATCTCGCCAGCTTGCTCGCCTCGCGGCTGTGCCATGACATGTTGAGCCCGGTCGGAGCGCTCACCAACGGCCTGGAACTTCTCGCGGACGAGAAGGACCCGGAAATGCGCAAACGCTGCTTCGAACTGCTCGAGCAGAGTGCGAAGATCAGCGCCGACAAGCTCAAGTTCTTCCGCCTCGCCTTTGGCGCTGCCGGCGGCTTTGGCGAAAACGTCGCGGTGGAAGAGACCAAGTCGCTGGTCGATGCGCTCGCGGCCAATAATGCCCGCGTCACGATCAACTGGGCGCTTGGCGTGGCCAGCCTGCCCAAGCCGGCGATCAAGGTACTGCTCAACTTCGCGCTGCTCGGCATGGAAGCCCTGGTGCGCGGCGGCACGCTCGATATCGGCGCGGAAAGCCGCGGCGGGGCGAGCGAGATCGTGGTCCGCGCTTCGGGCCCGCGGATCGCTTTCGACAAGGCAATCGGTCAGGCGCTGGAAGGCGAACTGGGCGAAGACGGGCTGACCAGCCGCAATGCCGCGGCCTTCATGCTGTACCAGATCGCCGCGCGGCAGGGCGGCGGGCTGCAGTTCGCGCTGAGCGAGGAGGCGCTGGTGCTCGGCGCGGTGCTGCCCGAAAGCTGATGGCTTGAGCGAGCTGATTCACTACGAGACGCCCTCGCCCAACTGGAACGAGCGGCAATTGCCCGTCTCGATGGTGGTGCTCCACTATACCGGCATGCAGACCGCCGAGGAGGCGCTGGCCCGGCTGTGTGACGAGGCGGCGCAGGTTTCGGCCCATTACCTGATCGAGGAAGACGGCACGGTCCACCGCCTGGTGCGCGAGGATCGCCGCGCCTGGCACGCCGGCAAAAGCTTTTGGCGCGGGGTTACGGACGTCAATTCGGCCAGCGTCGGGATCGAACTGGTCAATCCGGGGCACGAGTTTGGCTATCGCCCGTTCCCCGATGCGCAGATGGAAGCCCTGCTGCCGCTGCTGTCCGAGATCGTCCAGCGCCACGACATTCCTCGCGCCAACGTGGTCGGCCATTCCGATGTCGCCCCGGCGCGCAAGGAGGACCCGGGCGAACTGTTCGACTGGGACGTCCTCGCCGCGCATCGCCTCGCGCTCAAGACCCCGCGCGTGACCATGCCCTCACCGTTCGAGAACGACGGGGCCTTCTTCCTGGCGCTGGAGCGCTGGGGCTATGACATCTCCGACCAGACCGCCGCAGCCCGCGCCTTCCAGCGCCGCTGGCGGCCGCATATCCTCGATGGACAGGTCGATGGGGAGTGCTCGGCGATGCTGTTCTCTTTATTGTTGGATCGCGACAGCGGAAAGACTAGATAACCACCCGCCAGGGGGCCGGGCAGCCGCGGGGTTCGCAAGAACCGCGAGGAAAGTCCGGGCTCCACGAAACAAGGGTGGCGGGTAATGCCCGCCGGGCGAGTTGCTTGCAGCGAAGCCCAGGGAAAGTGCCACAGAGAGCAGACCGCCCCATTTATGGGGTAAGGGTGAAAGGGTGCGGTAAGAGCGCACCGGGGGCCTGGTAACAGGCACCGCACGGCAAACCCCACCCGGAGCAAGACCGAATAGGGGCGGCGCGCCTTGCCGCAAGGCAGGGCAGGTCTGTTTCGGACCCGACCGCCCGGGTTGGTTGCTTGAGCCTTGTGGCGACACAAGGCCTAGAGGAATGGCTGCCAGTGCGGATACGGTCTCTTTTGGGATACCGTCCGCGCTACAGAACCCGGCTTACAGGCACCCTGGCAAATTTTCTTGACATCTATAACCATATCGGTTATAGATGTTGCCGCGAGTAACCACTGGTGCGACGGGTGCGGGCGGTCAGCTGCGCTTATGACCCGCGCGGCCGGCGCGTCCCTCCCAGCAGAGGCGTCTGCGCCACCACGATGCAGGGAGCAGGCGGCGATTCCCCGCCTGCGGAACTTCCGGGGTATGCCCCGGTGAATAGCGGCAAAAGTGCGAGTCCGCCACGCTTTCGCCCTGCACGTCAGGATCGCGCCGACAAGACCCGCGCGCTGCTTGTCAGCCTTTCGCCCGAAAGCGCGCTAGCCAAGCCTGTCCGGTTCAGGCACCCCCGCGCCGGCCCGCCCGTTCGCGTTTCCCTTTTGGCGTAGGGTCCGGGTTCGCCGCCGGATGGATTGGTGCGAGAGTGCAATAACCCAACCGATGTCATCCTCGCTTTCGCGGGGATGACTCGTGTGGGGTGGGGCAGTCTACTGCCCCGCTTCCGCGTCGATCAGCGCCTGGACCTGCTTGTAGAAGGCCTCGCGCGCATCGGGTTCCGGGCCCTTGGTGGCGCGGGTCCAGTTGGCGTTGGAGGCGATTACCAGCCGGCGCTTGGGATCGATGAAGATGCCCTGGCCGAAGATGCCCTGGGCGGCGACGGCGCCGTCGTCATAGGTCCACCACTGGAAGCCGTAACCGCGGCCGGGCTCGCCGATGTCCTTCTGCTTGACGGTAGCCTGGGCGAACCAGTCCGCCGGCACGATCTGCTTGTCACCCACCTTGCCGTTCGCCAGCACGAACAGGCCGAAGCGGGCGAAATCGCGCGTCGCGGCCTGGATGCAGCAGCCGGCAATCTCATGCCCGGTCTTGCCCTGCAGCCAGGTGGCCTTGGCTTCCATGCCGGCGGGCTGCCAGACCTTTTCCTGCAGGTACTGCGCCAGCGACTTTTTGGTGGCTGAGGAGACCAGCACTCCGATCAGGTTGGTCTCGCCCGTGTTGTAATGCCAGACCTGGCCCGGCGGGTGGGCGCGGGGGAGCTTGCGCATGTAGCTGACGGTCGCGTCGAGGCCGTCCTCGGGCTCGGCATTGTTGAACCTGGCGACGTCGGCGTTGGGGTCCTCGTAGTCCTCGTTCCACTTAACCCCTGAGCTCATGGTCAGGAGCTGGCGCACGGTGACATCGTCATAGGCCGAGCCCTTGAGGCCGAGGATGTACTGGCTGACCTTGTCCTCCAGGCTCTTGATGTAACCGTCCTGGATTGCCGCGCCGACCAGCGTCGAGGTGAATGACTTGGCGACCGAGAAGCTGGTCCAGCGCCCTTCTGGCCCAAAGCCGAGGCCATATTTCTCGAACCGGAGCTTGCCATCCTGCAGGATCACGATCCCGGCAGAACGCTGCTTGGCCATGTAGTCGTCGATCCCGGGGATGGTCAGCGGCTTGCCCTGCGGCAAGGGCAGCGGCGTGGCCGAGGGCGCAATTTCGCTCGCCACCGCCAGTACCGGCAGGCGGTCCATCGCCCGGAAAGCGGCATCGCGCTGGTCCTGCTGCCACATCAGTACGTCGCGATTGGTCGGCAGCGCGCCGAGCAGCCCCCGTGTTTCCTGATCGAGGCTGGCATACCACCCGCCGCCCGCCAGCAGCACGGCGCCCAGCACGCCGAGGGCTATCGTCCGTTTGCGCATCGTGTTCACTCTCCCTGTTATCGCCCGCACCATAGCCAGCGCGAGCGATCAGGAAAGAGGGGGAGCTGAAAAGGGGTCAGGCGCGCCCGACGCTGGAATAGGCAAAGCCCTTGGCGCGGACTTCGGCCGGATCATAGATGTTGCGCAGGTCGACCAGCACCGGGGCCTTGGCCAGCGCCTTGACCTTGTTCAGGTCCAGCGCGCGGAAGGCGTCCCATTCGGTCACGATCACCACGGCATCGGCGCCTTCGATAGCGGCATAGGCGTTGGGCTGCATTTCCACTTCGGGCATCAGCGGTTTCGCCAGTTCCATGCCTTCGGGATCGTAGGCTGCGACCGAAACCCCGGCATCGGCCAGGGCCATGGCAATGGCGATCGAGGGGCTGTCGCGCATGTCATCGGTGTTGGGCTTGAAGGTCAGACCCAGCATGGCAACCTTCTTGCCGCGCGCCGCATCCATCCCGCCCAGCGCCTCGATCACCTTGCGGCCCATGGCGCGCTTGCGGCTGTCGTTGACCTTGACAACCGCCTCGACGATCCGGGTCGGGGCTTCATAGTCCTCGGCGGTCTTGAGCAGGGCGAGGGTATCCTTGGGGAAGCACGAGCCGCCATAGCCCGGGCCGGCGTGGAGGAACTTCGGGCCGATCCGCCCGTCCATGCCGATCCCGCGACTGACGTCCTGGACATCGGCGCCGACCTTTTCGCACAGGTCCGCCATCTCGTTGATGAAGGTGATCTTGACCGCGAGGAAGGCATTGGCGGCGTACTTGATCAGCTCCGACGAACGGCGGCTGGTGAACAGCAGCGGCGACTTGTTGAGGAACAGCGGGCGGTAGACCTCGGTCATGACGGCCCGCGCCCAGTCATCCTCGGTGCCGACCACGATCCGGTCGGGATGCTTGAAATCGCTGATTGCGGCGCCTTCGCGCAGGAATTCGGGGTTGGAGGCAACGGCAAAGCGGACCGGCAGGTTTGCTTCCGACAGGATCCGTTCAACCTCGTCACCGGTGCCGACGGGCACGGTCGACTTGGTCACGACCACCGCATCATTCTTCAGGTTCTGGCCGATCTCCTCCGCCACGGCATAGACATAGGACAGGTCGGCATGGCCATCGCCGCGGCGGCTGGGGGTGCCGACCGCGATGAAGATCGCGCTGGCCCCGGCGATGCCTTCGGCCAGGTCCGTAGTGAACGACAGGCGCCCGGCCTTGACGTTGGAGCCGACCAGTTCGGCTAGGCCCGGCTCGAAGATCGGCATTATCCCGGCGCGCAGACTTTCGATCTTGGCCGGGTCCTTGTCGATGCAGACCACCTCGTGGCCGAAATCGGCAAAGCAGGCGCCTGAAACTAGGCCGACATAGCCCGAACCGACCATCGCAATCTTCATCGCTTAATCCCCTGTGCCGACGCGGATCGCGCCATCGCTCGCTTCTGCCGTTAGCAGCCAGCGGGTTGTTCCTTCCAGCCCCAGCGCGGTCAAGCGTCCGCTGCTGTAGGCGCCGGTATCGATGCCGATCCGGTTGGTCCGGAAATCGACCTTGGCGGTAATCGTGTGGCCGTGGACCACGACGGCCCCGAAGTCTCCGGCGTGGTCCAGAAACGGCTCGCGGATCCAACGCAGGTCGCCGATCTTCTGAGCATCCAGCTGCTGGCCCGGGCGGACCCCGGCGTGGACGAAGTGATAGTCCCCGATCGTCACCTGGTCTTCGAAGCTGGCGACGAAATCGAGATCGGCCTGCGGGATCGCCGCTTGGGCCAGTTCCATGACCCCCTCAATCTCGGCGCGAGTATAGTCGGCCGGATCGATCGGATAGGACAGCAGCGTTTCGCGCCCGCCAAAGCGCAGGAACGGGCGCATCACGCTGGGCTTGCGCAGGGCGGCGAGGAACATCTCCTCATGATTGCCCATCAGGATCCGCACCCCGCGGCGCTGCTGCCAGTCACGGGCGAGGCGCAGCACGCCCGCGCTGTCTGGCCCGCGATCGATCAGGTCACCCAGGAGAATCACCGTGGTCTGCGCCCCGCCGCGCTTCGTATCGTCGGCGTCTATCCCCGCGATTAGCGCTTCGAACAGGTCGGCGCAGCCGTGAATGTCGCCCACGGCATAGATGCGCTCCCCCGCCGGAATCGCGGCGGTGGGGGCGGGCTGGACGGCCCCAAACAGCTGGCGCAAGCGGGAAAGCATCAGGCCCGCGCCTATAGCGACGCAGGGCTTAACCGACAATGACGCGATCGGCCCGACCGTTGCCATAAAAGCACACCTGCGGCCCGCGTGTAATCTTTGTGTCGCTTTCTTCTTGTGCACTGCAACAAAGCTGTGCCACCCCGGTTTCGTCCGAACCGAATGCTGCCGAAACGAGCAGCAAGGGGCGGGCGCAGGTGGGACGACGCGCCAACAATCGCATAGGAAGATTGACATGCTCACGTCCGTCCGCAGCCTTCTCGCTGCAACAGTTCTGGCCGGCTCCACGCTGGCTGCCACCCCCGCGCTGGCTGATGAAACCGATCCGCCGTCCGACTTCACCGTCACCGGCAATGCTGCCATCGTCACCGACTATCGCTTCCGCGGTCTGTCGCTGTCGGGCGGCGATTTTGCCGTGCAGGGTTCGATCAACGTCAACCACTCGTCGGGTCTTTATGTCGGCACCTGGGCTTCGAGCCTAGAGCAGGACGCGCTCGACATCTACGGTTCGACCGAAGTCGATATCTATGCTGGCTGGACCGGCAAGGTCAGCAGCGCGCTGACCGCCGATGTCGGACTGCTCTACTACGTCTATCCGAGCGGCAGCTTCGGCGATGGCAACGTGTTTGAGCCCTACGCCTCGCTCACCGCGGCGATCGGCCCGGCCACTGCCAAGTTCGGCCTGAACTATGCCTGGAAGCAGGATTCGCTGGGCGGTGATGACAACCTCTACCTCTACAGCGACTGGTCGCTGGCGATCCCGAGCACGCCGGTCACCGTGACCGCCCACGCCGGCTACACCGACGGCGCGCTGTCGCCCAAGCGGCTGACGCTGGCTGGCACCGGCGGCGGCTGGGACTACAGTCTCTCGGCCAGCGCCACGCTGTACAAGGGCCTGTCGATCGGCGTCGCCTACATTGGCGTAGATGGCAATTCGATCGACAGCTTCTCGAACGATGCTGTGGTCGGCACGCTGAAGTACAGCTTCTAACGTTACCCCACGGGGTGAGCAGGGCGGCCCGTTCCGGGAAACCGGGGCGGGCCGTTCTGTTTTTCTGTTTCAGCGGGGCTGGCGGTGCCCCTCCGCGTCAGCGGAGCAAATCAGCGCAGATAGAAATCCACGGTCGTGACCACCCGCACCTTTTTGTAGGGCGTGTCCGATACCCCCCAGCCGCCGCCGGAATCGCCATCGCGCGCGGTGACTTCGAAATAACCCTGGGTTGCGCTCTTGATCGTGCCGACGCTGGTGCCGCTATCCTTGGCGAACTGCTCGGCCGAAGCGCGCGCATCCTTGGTCGCAGCCGCCACCATTTCGGGCTTGATCGCGTTGAGCTTGGTATAGGTGAAGGCAATGCCGGATCCTTCCTCCAGCACCACGCCGCGCCGGACCAGCTCGAACTGGCGGCGCACCGCGGCCTGGGCGCGCTTGATGTCGGTCGTGCGCAGGGTCATCCGCTGGCGCACGGTAAAGCGCTGCACCCCGTTCTCGCTGAACTGGTTGACGTTGACGCCGGTCGGCTGAAGATCGTCGGCCGGGAAGCCCAGCTCGCGGAAGAAGGCGCGGATCGATTCCGAATCGCGATCGACAGAGGCCTGCGCCGTCGCAAGGTCCGGAGCCGAGGCGGAATAGGCGATCGTCCAGGTGGCCAGGTCAGCCGTCACCTCGCGCTCGGCCAGGCCGCGGACGGTGACCGAGCGGTCGGCATCCTTGGCCCGGACCAGCCCGTTGCCGAGCAGATAGCCGCCGGCGATCAAGCCCACGGTCAGCACCCCGGCCGAAGCCAGCCAGCGCCGGGTTACGGTATCATGCCAGAAACGGCTGGCGAGGGCGGCGGAATCGGAACTATAGTCAGACATGAGCGGTCTCCGGATCGACCCGGCAGTGTTTGCCCGAGCCTGCCTGTCTGGACGATGAACCGTTCCGTTTTAGCGACGAATTGAGTTGGAGTTGCCGTGACCCGTTACCTGCACACCATGATCCGCGTGACCGATCCCGAAGCGACGGTCGCCTTCTTCGGGCTGATTGGCCTTCAGGAAGTGCGGCGCTTTTCCAGCGAGCAGGGCCGCTTCACGCTGATCTTCCTGGCCGCGCCCGGGCAGGAAGGGCTGGCCGAAGTTGAGCTGACCTACAACTGGCCGCCCGAGAACGGCGAGGGCGAGATCTATACCGGCGGGCGCAATTTCGGGCACCTCGCCTACCGGGTCGAGAACATCTACGCGACCTGCCAGGCGCTGCTCGATGCCGGCCACACGATCCACCGCCCGCCGCGCGACGGCCACATGGCCTTCGTCAAGTCGCCCGACGGGATCTCGGTCGAATTGCTCCAGGATGGGCACCTCGAACCGCAGGAACCCTGGGCCTCGATGCCCAACGTCGGGAGCTGGTAGCGCTCAGCCTGCCTCGATTTCGACGCTGCGGGCTTTGACAAGCCGAAACAACAGCGCGAGTGCGATCAGCAGCAGGATGATGCTAGCCGGCAACCGCAGCAAGGGATGCGGCCAGAACCGTTCCGGGACCAGCCAGACCAGATGCGGCGCTGCGAGCGCGGCCAGCAAAATCGCCCAGCCCTGCCAGGCAATCGGCACATAGCGAAACCGCCCGCGGTGCGCGGCCCAATACTTGCGGAACCAGGGTGCCTTGGCGGTCATCGCTGTCCCGATGCAAACCGCAGCAGCGCAAAGCCGCACAGCGCTGAAACCAGCGATCCGGCCAGGACCCCGATCTTGGCCTCGTCGATCAGCGCCTGCTGGCTGGGGAAGGCCAGGGCGCCGATGAACAGGCTCATGGTGAAACCGATCCCGCACAGCATGGCCATGCCGGCCAGTTGCTGGGCGCTGGCCGGTGGCGGTTCGGCCAGGCGCAGGCGCTTGGCCAGCAGGATCGCGCCCAGGATGCCGATCGGCTTGCCCAGCAGCAGGCCCAGGGCAATGCCCAGCGGCAGCGGACCGAAGCTCACCCCGCTGGACAATTCCACCCCGGCATTGGCAAAGCCGAACAGCGGCACCACGAAATAGGCGCTCCACGGCACCAGCGCGTGTTCCATCCGCAGCAGCAGACTGTCACCCTTGTGGTCGAGCCGCAGCGGGATGGTGAAGGCGGCCAGCACCCCGGCCACGGTCGCGTGGACGCCGGAATGGAGCACGCAGTACCAGGCCGCCACGGCCAGCAGAACATAGACCCAGCCGCGCTCCACCCGCAGCCGGCCCAGCAGCGCCATGGCCGCCAAGACGGCCAGTCCGGCCCCCAGCCAGGCTAGCTTGAGCTGCGCGGTATAGAAAACAGCGATGATCGCCACGGCGACCAGATCGTCTACGATCGCCACGGTCAGCAGGAACAGCCGCAGCGCAGGCGGGCCGCGCTTGCCGAGCAGGGCGAGGACGCCGACGGCAAAGGCAATGTCGGTTGCCGCCGGGATCGCCCAGCCGCGCGCCAGGCCGGGCTCGCCGCCCGCCACGCCGAGATAGATCAGCGCCGGAACCGCCATCCCGCCGATTGCAGCCAGCACCGGCAGGCGGCGCTGCGCGGGGGTGGAAAGCTCACCAACCAGCAGCTCGCGTTTGATTTCCAGCCCGACGACGAAGAAGAATACCGCCATGACGGCATCGTTGATCCACAGGTGCGCAGTTTCCAGCTTGGGGATTGGCGTCCACGGCAGCGGCGCGTGGAGCAGCGCGTGATAGGCCCCGGATAGCGCGGTGTTGGCGGCCAGCATCGCCAGCACGGCCGCCAGGATCAGCAGCAGGCCGGCGCCGGCTTCACCCCCGAACAGGCGGGAAAGGGCTTGGGCAAGGCGCGTGGCGGGGTGGCGATTGGCTGGCATGGGCCAATCAATCGAGCATTGGCGCGCGCGTTGCAAGCCGTATCGAATCTCGTTACGCTTCCGATCTTTGGGCGCACAGCAAGGGGGCGCTGCAGTCAGGCAATGACCGGTTCGGCAGGAGATTTCGGCTGGGCGCTCGAAGCGCTGCTGCTGGCAGAGCGCGAGTTGCTGCTGTTTGCGGGGTTCTGGATTGCCGTCGGCCTGTTCGATGAATTGGCGATCGACCTGTGGTGGTTCTGGCTCAAGCTGACCGGCCGCGCCCGGACCAGGACTCTGCCGGCCGATTTCGGCACCGCGCCGCTGGCGGGGCCGTTGGCAGTCTTCATCCCCGCCTATGCCGAAAGCAAAGTGATCGGCGTTACGATCCGGCATCTGCTGGAAACCTGGCCGCAGGAAGCGTTGCGGCTTTATGTCGGCTGCTATGCCAATGATCCGGCAACGCTGAACGCAGCGATGGCGGCGGCCGAGGGCGACGCGCGGTTGCGGCTGGTCCTGCTCGATGCAGCGGGCCCCACCACCAAGGCGCACTGCCTCAACCGGCTCTATGCCGCGCTGGAAACCGATGAGGCGCGCAGTGGCCGCCGGTTCCGGGGCATGATCCTCCACGATGCCGAGGATATGGTCCATCCGGCTGCGCTCCAGGCCATCGATACGGCGCTGGCGGCGGTCGACTTCGTCCAGCTGCCGGTCCGCCCGGTCGTGACCGAGGGCAATCGCTGGATTTCGGGGCACTATGCCGATGAGTTCACCGAGAGCCACGCCAAGGCCATGGTGGTGCGCAGCGCACTGGGCAGCGCCCTGCCGGCGGCGGGGGTTGGCTGCGGCCTCTCGCGCGCGGCGCTCGACCGTCTGGTCGCGGCCCAGCGCAGCCTGGGCCAGCCAGGGCCATTCTCACCCGAAGCCCTGACCGAAGATTACGAGTTCGGCCTGGCCCTGTCCAAGGCTGGCCGCGGCAGCGCCTTCCTGCGGCTGCGCGCAGCCGATGGCAGCCTGGTCGCGACAGCCAGCTGCTTTCCCGGCACCCTGGCGACTGCGGTGCGGCAGAAGACGCGCTGGATCCACGGGATCGCCTTCCAGGGCTGGGACCGCCTGGGCTGGAGCGCCAAGCCGCTTGAGATCTGGATGGCCCTGCGCGATCGGCGCGGGCCGTTGACGGCGCTGGTCCTGGCGGCCGCCTATACGCTGCTGGCGCTCGATGCGCTGCTGGTGCTGGCCCAGTTCGCTGAGCTGGTGCCCAGCTTGCCGCTGACCCCGGCCCATCGCCTGCTGCTGGCCGTGGGGCTGGCCGGTCTGGCCTGGCGGGCGCTGTTCAAGTTCCTGTTCGTTGGTCACGAATATGGCTGGGGCGAGGGCCTGCGCGCCGTGCTACGCATCGCCCGGCTCGGTCAGGGTGAATTGCGCGCCGGCCTGGGCAGCTGGGGCGGGGCGCAGAAGGGGGCGAGCCGGGTCGATGTCGGCCCCTCGGCCACGCTCGATTTCCCGCTCGGCGGCGGTCAGGGCCGGGTCTCGGCCGACTGGCGGCTGCGCGCCGCCGGCAACGCTGCGCCGCAATCGGAGCCCGCGATCACGCTGTCCGCAGGTTTCTAGGGCAGGAAGCCTTTTTTCCGCCGTCTGGCTGGGGTAGCCATGGCAGGCAGATGGACGTTTACCTTCCCATTGCCAACCTGGCGGTCAACGGCCTGGTTATCGTCGCGCTCGGCGGGCTGACGGGGATCCTGTCAGGCATGTTCGGCGTGGGCGGCGGGTTCCTGACCACGCCGCTGATGATCTTCTATGGCATTCCGCCAACCGTCGCCGCTGCCTCGGCCGCCAGCCAGGTGACCGGGGCCTCGGTCTCGGGGGTTTTCGCCCATGCCCGGCGCGGCGGGGTCGATTACCACATGGGCACCGTCATGGTCGCCGGCGGGGTGATCGGCACCGGGATCGGCGCGGTCCTGTTCCGCTTGCTGCAGCAGTGGGGCCAGATCGATATCGTCATCAACCTGCTCTACGTCGGACTGCTCGGCACGATCGGCACGATTATGGCGCGCGAAAGCTGGCAGGCGGTCAAGGCCCAGCGGACCGGCGTGCCGCTGCCGGCGGCCAAGCGGCGGCACCACCCGATGGTCGCCAACCTGCCGCTGCGCTGGCGGTTCTATCGCTCGGGCCTCTACATCTCGCCGCTCGCCCCGCTGCTGCTCGGCGTGTTCACCGGCGTGCTGACCATGCTGATGGGGATCGGCGGCGGTTTCGTGCTGGTCCCGGCGATGCTCTACATCCTGGGGATGAGCGCCAACGTGGTGGTCGGCACCTCGCTGTTCCAGATCCTGTTCGTGACCATGATCACCACGATGATGCACGCGTTGACCACCAAGGCGGTCGATATCGTGCTGGCGGTGCTGCTGCTGATCGGCTCGGTTTCCGGCGCCCAGATCGGCTCGCAACTGGCCCAGAAGCTGCCGGCCGAGCGACTGCGGTTTGCGCTGGCGGCGGTGGTCCTGCTCATCGCATTGCGGATGCTGATTGGCTTGGCCTGGCAGCCGGACGAGATCTACACGGACAGCCCGCTGTGAGGGTGCTGCTGGCAATCCTCTGCCTGATCCTGCTGGGCGGGGCGCGCGACCCGATCCTGGTGCCGGAAGTGTCGCAGCACGAAATTCAGGTCCGCCAGGGCTTCACCGGAACCGAACTGCTGCTGTTCGGCGCAATCCTGACGCCAGAGGGCAGCCGGGCGGGGCAGGACTATGACATCGTCGTGGTGCTGAAGGGCCCGACCAACGCAATCATCCTGCGCGAGAAGCAGCGCATTGCCGGGATATGGGTCAATGCCGCCAGCGCTGAGTTTCGGTCCGCCCCGGCCTTCTTCGCGGTCGCCTCGTCCAAGCCGATCGACAAGATTGTCGATCAGAAGACCGCAGCGATTTACGAACTCGGCCTCCCCTGGCTCCAGCTCTCGCCGATCGGGGCCTTCGATCCTGCCGAGCAGCGCCGTTTTTCCGCCGGGCTCGTCGAACGACGGGTGCGGGAGGGGCTGTACAAGGAGGATCCGCGCGGGGTCCAGGTCAGCGAGCAGGTGCTCTACCAGGCCCGGATCAGCCTGCCGTCCTCGGTCCAGACCGGCACCTATACTGCCGAAACCTTTGCAATCAGCCGGGGGCGCGTCGTCGCCTCGGCCGTGGCCAGGGTCGAAGTCCGCAAGGTCGGGTTCGAGCGGCTGGTCGCCCAGTTCGCTGATAACAATGGGTTCTTCTATGGTCTGCTCGCCGTTATGGTGTCGGTCGGCATGGGCTTTGTCGCCGGACGGCTCTTCGCGCTCGTTTAAGCCATTTTAACCGCCCAAGCCTATGGGTTCCCTGCGCCAAAAAATAGGGCGAAAGAACAAGGGACGCCAGCGGCATGGACGGATTGAATAGCAGCGGTTTCGGGCAACGCGACAATTCGGCGGAGGCTGAAGCCGCTCCGGCTGCGGCAGGGCAGGCTATCGACAATGCCCGCGAGCCGATCGGCATCGTGCTGGAAATTGCCGGTTCGGGCTCGGCGATTGCGCTCGATCTCCAGCGTCTGCAGGAATGCACCGAAGATGCCGATCCGTCGATCGCGCTGGCAGGCCAAGTCGGCAGCCAGATCAAGATTCGCGTCGGCAAGGGCTGGCTGCTCGCCTCGGTCCGCACCCAGCGCCAGGATTCCAAGACCCCTGGCGGGATCATGGCCCAGATCGACTTCCTGGGCGAAGGCGATGAAGAGCGCCTGACCGGCCGCATCCACTCCTTCCGCCGCGGTGTGACGCGCTATCCGATCCCCGGGGCGCTGATCTATCCGGCTACCAGCAACGACCTGCGCCAGATCTATGCCAGCGATGGCCGCTCCTCGATCCAGGTTGGCACGGTGTTCCCGACCAAGGACATCCGCGCCGGGCTCTACATCGATTCGATGCTGGGCAAGCACTTCGCCCTGCTCGGTTCGACCGGTACCGGCAAGTCGACCAGCGCCGCGCTGATCCTCCACCGGATTTGCGAGAGCGCGCCCGAAGGTCACATCGTGATGATCGACCCGCACGGCGAATATTCCGCCGCGTTCAAGCAGACAGGGATGATCTTCGACGTTTCGAACCTGCAGATGCCCTATTGGCTGATGAACTTCGAAGAGCACTGCGAAGTGTTCCTGACCTCCAGCGGCAACGACCGGCAGGAGGACATGGACATCCTCGGCAAGTGCCTGCTCGCCGCGCGGTCGAAGAACCGCCTAGCCGAAACCATGGGCAAGATCACGGTCGACAGCCCGATCCCCTATCTTCTGTCTGACCTGACCAACCTGATCCAGAGCGAGATGGGCAAGCTCGACAAGGCGACGTCCTCGGCCCCGTTCATGCGGATCAAGAACAAGATCGACGAGCTGAAGGCCGATCCGCGCTTCCAATTCATGTTCTCCGGCATGCTGGTCGGCGACACCATGGCCGAGTTCATCTCCAAGATCTTCCGCTTGCCGAGCCGCGGCAAGCCGATCTCGATCATCGACGTCTCGGGCGTGCCGTCCGACATCACCTCCACCGTGGTCGCCGTGCTCAGCCGCATGGTCTTCGACTTCGCGATCTGGGCGCGTGACGAGAAAACCCGCCCGGTCCTGCTGATCTGCGAAGAAGCCCACCGCTACGTTCCGAACGAAAAGAACGCCGATGGCTCCTCGGTCGGCCGGATCCTTAGCCGGATCGCCAAGGAAGGCCGTAAGTACGGCGTCAGCCTGGGCCTGATTACCCAGCGCCCGTCTGACCTGGCTGAAGGCGTGCTCTCGCAGTGCGGCACGATCATATCGATGCGCCTCAACAACGATCGCGACCAAGCCTTCGTGAAGGCCGCCATGCCCGAAGGCGCGCGCGGCTTCCTCGATTCGATTCCGGCGCTGCGCAACCGCGAATGCATCATCTGCGGCGAGGGCGTTTCGATCCCGATCCGCGTCGCCTTCGATGATCTCGAAGAGATGAAGCGTCCGGCCTCGGCCGACCCTTCGATCAGCGAACTGTGGCGCGATGCCGGCGGCGAAGAGGAAATGGTCCAGCGCACCGTCCAGCGCTGGCGCGCCCAGGGAAGGTAAACGGGTTCATCCTGGCTGCGTATCGTCCGCTGCGGCGGCGATGCGCGTCAGTATGCGCTTGCGCCACGGCAGGCGGAAATAGACCAGTAGCGTAAAGCCCAAGGACGTGATCGAGCTGATCACGAACGAGTACCACAGCGCATCTGCCCCCAGCAGCGGGTAGAGCAGATAATAGGCCCCCAGCCGCACCACATACATCGAGGTGAACAGCACCAGCAGCGCCGCATAGTTGGCGCCATAGGCGCGCAGCGTCCCGAACAGCACGATCGTCACGCCGAAGGGCAGATAGGTCCAGATTGCCAGGTCCTGGATATGCAGCGCGGCCTGTACCGATGGACTGGTCGCCCCCAGGAAAAGCTCCAGCACCGGCCGGTCAAAGGGCGCCAGCGCCGCGATCAGCACGCCGGTCATCGCGAAATTGGTCAAGCTGCCCGACAGACTGATCGCATCGACCCGGTCCTCGCGCCCGGCGCCGATATGCTGCGCCACCATCGCGCTGACCGCGCCGCCGATCGCCATGGCTGGCATGCCGATGTAGTTCCAGATCTGCAGCAGCGCGCCATAGGCCGCCGCCGTGACCACGCCCTCGCGGTTGACCAGCCCGATCATGATCACCCCGGCGCCGGAGATGACCAGCATCTGCGCGCCCATCGGCAGGCCGTTGGAAAGCAAGTACCGCACCTCGTCCCAGCGCGGCTTCAGCCAGGCCAGCTCCGCCCCGCGCAGCCGCAGCGGCAGGTCCTTGGCATAGATCCACACCAGCATCGCGCCAAAGCCGATGGTCGTGGCGATCACCGTCGCCCAGGCCGATCCGGCAATACCTAGCGCCGGCGCCGGGCCCAGCCCCAGGATCAGGATCGGGTTGAGGATCACGTCCAGAACCGTCGCCAGGATCATGAAGCGCAGCGGCGTGGCCGCATCGCCCGATCCGCGCAGGCCCATGGCGATCATCGTGGTGATCGTGGCGATCGGGTTGGCGATGAACACCACGCGCAGATAGGCCAGCGCCTGGTCATGCGCCGCGCCGGGGGTGGCCAGCAGGTCCAGCACCTTGTCCGCAAACAGGATCCCCAGCGTCGCCATCACCAGCGAGATCATGCCCGTCAGCCCCAGCGCTGCGCCCAGCACCCGGCGGGCCGCGATCACGTCATTGGCGCCCCAAGCTTGGCCGATCCGCACCGTCGCCGCCATGCCGAAGCCGAAGACCAGCGCGAACAGCAGGAACATCAGGATGTTCGAATTGGCCGTGGCCGCCAGCGCCTCGTCGCCCAGCAATTGCCCGACCCAGATCGCATTGATCGAGCCGTTGAGGCTTTGCAGCACGTTGCCGATCAGCTGCGGCAAGGCAAAAAACAGCAGGGTCCGGGTCAGCGGCCCCTCGGTCAGGTTGCCTTTCAGCGGGCCGGTGCCGGGGGGAGCATCACTCATGTCCCGCGGGTATCACCATAGAGGTGGATATGCATCCGGTCCGAAAGGCGTAGCCCGTTTTGCAGCGCCAGCGGGGCCAGCCAGCGCTCCCGCTCGCGCAAGGTGGCGCTGTCGGTTCCTTCCGGCATGACGAAGACTCTTGCGCGGGGCAGGCGGTGGGTTTCGATCAGCTCCAGCACTTCGGAAACGTCATCGGGCGTCGCCACGACAAACTTAAACCAGGCTTGAGGTTTCAGACTCCACTCCGCCAACCGCTCGGGAATCTGTGCAGAGTCAACG
>Ga0315905_10000122_pt1 | contig 82510 bp, 114 predicted proteins | sample LakEriMetagenome_5_FD_203522 | JGI IMG/M metagenome (GOLD analysis project Ga0315905, IMG submission 203522) | Freshwater fungal communities from buoy surface, Lake Erie, Ohio, United States - Buoy 4 MA121 | ecosystem: Environmental > Aquatic > Freshwater > Lake | place: USA: Lake Erie, Ohio...
TAGGCTCTCCACAGCACCGCGCTCCTCACGGCGGGCGTGAACCCCTCCAACAACGTGATCCGCACCTTCTCGACCCCCATCGGGCAGGTCGGGCAGGGCTTCGTTCAGCCCCTCTCTATCGCGGAGACCAACATCAAGGAGGGTGGCCGTATCCCGGCTGGCGTCGCCTACGATGTGTTCGGTCTCGCCTACCAGCCCGCCTTCAACAGCGGCGCGGCGGAAAGCGCGGTTGCGGTCGCCAACCTCAACGGCGCGGTTGACACCGCCGCCGACATTCAAGATCTTCTGAATGTGACCACCAACGTGGTTCTTTCTTGGGACTTCACGCAGACGCAGGTGGACATTTGCCCCGCCGTTCTCGTCGGCGCGGGTGGTGGTGCCTACGGCGCGGTCTCGCAGAACGCTGCGGGCGCGAACAGCGGTCACATGAACAACGGCAACGGCTCGGTGTGGCTCTACCGCAAGTATCCGGTGGCCCTCCCCGGCTCGTCCACGTTCGGCATCCTGTTCCGCTTCGGTTCCCGTTGCGCGACGCAGACCGCGCAGGTCGCCCTCCGCGTCGTGATGCTGGGGTACTACAAGAACATCATCGAGATTGGTTGAGCATTTTCGGGTTGGTGTCCGCACCTCCCGAACGCTCTCCCATCACCACGATGGACGCGAGCCGCCGCAGGGGAAACCCTCCGGCGGTTTCGCCGTTTTGGGGCCGCTCCGGGCGTGGGGCGTGCATCCGTGCTACACCTCGTCTTGACCCTGCGTGGCTTGCGTTATGCTCCACGCGCACGCTACCCCCTCTCCCGAGGTACTCGCTCCATGTCCAACTACTACGGTCGCCCCTACGGCGATGCTGCTCCGGTCACGACGGCTGGCCCCGGCCCCGACGCCTCCGCTGCCCTCCGTATGCCGAACGTCTACGACCTCGCGGGCGACGGCAAGAACGGCGTGGCTCCGTGGTATCGGCAGGCGTTCTACCCGACCGCTCCGTTCTACTCGTCCCGGCAGGACGTTGGGTATCAGACCCGCTTCTACAGCACGGGCACCGTCAACGCGACGGCGGGCAGCGAGGTTCTCGCGACCGTGCAGTTCGACCTTCCGTGCCGACTGATCGCGATCAACGGCTCCGCGTTCAACACGGCGGCGGGAAACACTCTCCCGGCGGGCGTCGATCCTCGCGACACCTTCCTCTTCCGCCTTGAGTACACGACGGGCGACAAACTCCACATCACCCAGCGTCTTGGCTCGACCGTGTGCGGCACCTCGCAGCGTCCGGGCGAGATCGGCGGCGTCGGCTACACCATCGACCAAGGCGCGAGCGTGTCCATCGGCATCACGCCGCTGCTCGCGAACCTGCGGATCGACATTACGCTCGTCTGCCTTGAGATGCGCGGCCCGCGCAACTTCATCCAGCGGTAACACCCGCGAGGAGGTCAAGTGGCTTTTGAGTTCCCGCCGGGGGGCGGCTTCCCGCGAGGCTCTGCGCCCTACCTCCCGACCTACGACCGCGATCTTCGTGTTCCGGGTTCGATGTACAACCCGGACGAGACCCTGCCGTTCCCCTCACCGGGGACGCAGGCGTCGTCGGGCTGGTATTCCGGCCCCGCGCTCGATCTGCTGTGGTTCAACGGCGTGGCCCCTGTCGTGCGCGCTGCGACATGGTTGTCGCCGCTGTACGACCTCCAGCCGCAGTTCCGAGGCACCATGCAGGCGACGGGTTCGTCGTCCACGGGTTCGCCTCCGGGCGTGCAGCCCATTTGGCAGGGCGGGAAACTGCACGTTCAGATCACCGGGATCAACGCGCTTCCCTCTTCGCTCACCGACCTTGTCGTGATCGAGCAGGAAGCGGGCAACGTGGGTGACCTTCGCGGGATCGACACTCTCATGCCCGTTGCCGATGTGACCGACCAGTTCGTTCCGGCGCAGGACAGTACGCTGATCGTGATCGAGCCTGTGGCGGGCATCCGCTACTGGCAGGTGAAACTGAACTTCAACAAACTTTCCGCCCTTCCCGACCCGCCCTTCCGCGTTTCTGCGGCGTACTACTAGGCTAGGAGGCCAGCGTGCCCGTCAACCGTCCAGTATCGAGCGGAACCGCGCAAATGGCGGCGGCGAACGCCAACCTGCGCCGCACGATTACGCTCACGGCGGACGCGGAGGCGTTCTCCGAGGCGCTCAACGTCACGGCTCTTCCCCGGATCGTCTACTGGCTCCGGCAGACCGTCCCTGCGGTGGGCAACCCCGTCACCGTGCGGCTCCAGTTCTCCGTGCGCGGTACGACGGGCGGCGTGAACCCTGTACCCGAGTTTCTCGACATTGGCGCACCGTTCGCGCTCGTCCCGAACGTGCCGACGCTGGTGGACTTTGCGATGCCGTGCGCGTCGATCCGCGTAGGTCTCACCCGCGCGCAGGGTATCGCCTCCACCGTAGAGATCGTGCTAGGCGCGACGGCGAGCAGTTAGCCGTGGCGGTGCCCGTCCTCGTTACGTCGCGCCTCTCCTCCGCACAGGTGGAGATCGCACGCATGATCGAGCGCGAGTTCGCGGCGGCGGGCTTCTCGCCCTACGTCGCAGCGGCGGCGGTAGCGAACGCCTACGCCGAGAGCCGCCTCAACCCTGCCGCCGTGGGCGACAAGGGCGCGAGCGTGGGCCTGTTCCAACTGCATGAGCGCGGAGCGGGCGCGGGCATGTCCGTCGAGGTGCGGAAAGACCCGACGACGAACACACGGCGCATCATCGAGACCGCCCGACGCTCCGGCCCGTTCATGGCGCTGGCGACGACGAGTACGTCCGTGGGCGACCTCGCGGCGTCGTTCTCCACGCATGTCGAGCGGCCTGCGGATCGCTTGGGCGCGGAGACCGCCCGCCGTGGCTACGTCGCCTACCTCTACACGCTCGCGGACGCGCTCCCTTCCGCCCTTCCCGTTGTAGTACCTACGTCCCTCTCGACTGCGGGACGTAGCACGGATCGGTGGTTACCCGCCGTGGGTATTGCGTTAGCCTCCCTCTTGATCGCGATCTACATTCGTAGGCGTCGCTCGCAAGGGACAATCATCGCATGAGCCGCAAACCGTCCAGTACGTCGAACGTCGTCGCACGCGGGGGCTATGCTGCCCGTCGCGCGCAGACGGGCACGTTCAACGTCGTGATGCGGCTGGACGACAAGGTTGTCGGCACGCTTGGCCCCTATCAGACGCGCCGCGCCGCTCTCGCGGATGCGCGCACGCTCGCGTACCGCAAGGCGGACACGACGGGGATCGTCACGCTCAAGAGCGGCAACAAGGCACCGCTCGCTCGCGTCCACCGTGACTTTTCCGACCCGAAGGGGCTGGTGGAGAGCGGCTATTATCTCAAGTCCCGGCGCGGGAAAGCGCAGCCGCTTGGCTTCGATTTTGAGGTCGAGGTCATGGACGCCCACCGTTCCCCTGTGCGCCCCAACCCGCGCCGCAACGGCACCATGCCGCACCACACCGAGGTGCAGGCGCTCCTGTTCCACAAGGCGGGGTTCCCGGTGGGGAAGGCCAAGTCGTGGGCGAAGCACCACGGCTTCCACTACGGGCGCGTCGAGAAGGGCGGCGAGCGGGCGCACATGCTCCGGCTCCGTCAGAACGATCCCGCCGACTACGTTCCCGGCTCGTTCCGCACGATCTCCCTTGCGGACGGCGTCGAGGCGGTGATTGGTCTTCCGAAGAGGGCAGCATGAGCACGCGCACACCTACACGCGGCTACGTCGTCGCGCTTCGACGCAACGGTGCGACATGCGGCTGCACGGGGCCGTACACCTCGCGAGCGGTGGCGAACGCGGAAGCGAGCGCCCTCCGCAGCACGCTAGACGACGTTGACGCCGTCGTGCTGGGCGTGCGCGACAACGGGTTCCGCGACGCTTGGAGCCGCCTGTCCGGTGCCTACCGCGAAGCGGGCAAGGCGACCGCCGAGGTGGGCCGCGAGGCGGTTGCCGAGGTGAAGGCCGCTCCGGGCAAGGCGGCTGCGGCGGCGAAGAAGAAGGCGGCGAGCGTGGCTGCGGAAGCGCGCCGTCGCGTCGAGGAAGCCGCCGAGAAGCGCCGCGAAGCACAAGTGATGGAACTGGCCGAGCGCATCGAGGAACTGGGCTACGATGTGATCCTGCGGAAGCGTCGCAAAAACAGCGCCCCGCTCGTCGCCGCTGAAGCGGCAGTTATTGCCGCCAAGGCGAGCAAGGCTGCTTCCCGCGCCACGACGCGAGCCGCTGGTGACGTTGGCGAGGCGCTCGCGGAACTAGTGACCGCCGCGACGAAGCACCGCAAGAACACCCGTGCGCGCAGGCCGCGTGCGCGGAAGGCGCGGTGATTGATGCCCTCCACGACGCACTACGAACGGTTGATGGGGAGGGTTCTGCACGCCTCGCCGTCGAGCGCGTTCTTGCTCGCCACGGCGCTCTCCGCGCGCCTCGCGTCGAGCAGCGACGCGAAGGCGGCGTCCTCGTCCGCACCTACCGCTGGCAGCGACCGGGGGGCGACGTTGTCCTCACCGTCGCGGGCGGTCGTCCTACAGGCGTGGCTATCGGAAGCCACGCCGAGCCTGTCGAGATCGTAGCGGAGCAGCCGCCCGCGACCCCTACCCTGCATCCCTCTCCGCTTGGAGCCAACCCGATGTACCACCGCCACAACCCGAGCACCGTGCTCAACGCCCTCAAGGCAGAGGTCGCCAGCAAGGCGTCCGAGCAGTCGCAGGTGAACTCCGTCGTCCGCGCGCTCGCCGCTGCGGGCTACGCGGGTGCCGCGTCGCCGGAAGTCCACACGACGGCTATCGACCGCTCGACCTACCGCATCTACCTGTGGCGCAGCACGCCGTTCGGGGATCACCTCGTCCTCGCGACGGGGCCGTCCTTTGAGCCGTCGCTCCTGCTGGGCGCGGAGATCCCGGCGAACACCGAGCCGGGGTTCTACGTCCACGCGGCGATCACGCAGGGCAGCATGGTGAAGCCGCTCGCCGGGGCCGCTCGCGCCGCTGCTCGCACGACGCACGCCGCGACCGCGCACATCGCGGAGCGCGAAGCGGAAGCCAAGGCTGCGGAGCGCGAGGCGAAGGCGAAGACGAAGGAAGCCGACGCCGAGCGCAAGAAGTCCGACGCCGCACGCAAGAAGGCAGAGGCGGAAGCGGAGCGCGAGCGCGCCGCCGCCGAGCGCGCCCGTGCGGAAGCCGAGCGCGAGCGCGAGCGTGCCGCTGCGGAGCGCGAGCGCACGCGCACGCAGACCACCACCGTGTCCGCCGAGGACAAGCAGGCGAAGGGTCTCGCGCAGGCGCAGGCGTTGATTGCGGCTCTCAAGGCCGCGAAGGGGAAGTGATCATGCGTACCTCGTACTACCGCCGCAACGGTATGACCGCAAACGAAGTCGCAGAGGCGATGGTTCGTCACCTTGGCATGTCCGGTGCCGAGGAACTGGCCGACGCGCTGTATCAAGCGGAAGGAAAGGCTGCTGTGGCCGCTGCTGAACGCCGCTTCGCTGACGCCATGCGTGCGGTTGGCGCGGGTGCGCTTGTCGGAGACAAGGAGTTTGTTTCGGAGGTCTACACGGAGTTTACGAACATCACGAACCCGTGGGACGCCAACAACAACCCTCGCAGGGCAAGGCGGGGAGGCGGTTTCCGCGTTTCCCGCTCTCGTTACGGCTTCCGCCGCAACCCCGGCATGTCCGCCTCCGAGATCGCGGCTATCGCTCGCGGAATGGGCATGGACGAACTGGCCGATCTGCTTGAAGAGGGCGGGCCTATTGCGGACATGCTCGCCAACGAGATCAACGCCGCCGTGGGCGACGATGAAGAGGAGGCGACCGTCGAGGACACCGCCCTCACCGACACGCAGGCGTGGAACATGCTCGCGGATCTCGTCCCGACTGCTCTGTCCGACCAGCCCAAGGCGTTGCAGGACGCCCTTGTCGCGGCGTTCCGCGAGGAAGCCCGTCGCGCCGCGTAGGCTAGGAGGGGAGCACCCGTGGCCCGTTCCCGCATCGCTGCCCCGTCCCTTGCGCGCACCCGCAGCGCGGCTCCCGCCGTAGGTGCCGTGGTGGGCTACGCCGCGCCGGAACTGTCCGCGTGGGTAGCCGCGAACCGGGAAGTCGTCCTGCGCGCTGCGGAGGCGGTGGACGCCGCCTACATCGCGGCGGTGGACGCGCTCGCGCCCCGGCTCCCCGGCGGCGAGGGCGCGTGGGAGCGGGCGCGGGGAAGCGTCCTGTTCTACGACAGCGAGCGCGAGGAGCACTTTGCGAAGCGTCCGGTCACGGTCGAGGACGTAGAGGGCTGGCAGTCCCGCGCCACCGACAAGCATGGGAAGCGTTCCGTCGTCGCCCTGCTCCCTGTCCTCTCGCTCGATGTGGCGAACCGCTGGGTGCATGGGTTCGGGAGCGCGACCGGGAGCGGGTGGACAATGACGCGGACGGCCCCGTCGCCGGAAACGCCGCTGGAACTGGCGTCCTACGACATTCGACGGATGGGGGTTGACGTTACGCAACGGACGGGTGAGGATGGGGGTGGAGGTTCCACAATGCCCACGCTCACCCTGTCCCCCGAAGCGAAGTTTCACTATACGAGTTTCATCCGTTTAGAACTTGCACGCGGGGGTCGCGCCGTCGTGGTCTCCCCCACGCACCTTGCGTTCGACATTATGGGAAAGCCCGTACACCATTCCGGTGTTGTCGTGCTCGACCCTCAAGGACACGCGGTTAGGGGCCGTGGCGGTATTCTACGTCCCAAGAACATGGAGGAACTGCTCGCGGCGGGTCTCGTCGCCAAGACGACGGACGAGAGCGAGACCGCCTACGTCGCGCCAGCCGCGAAAAAGGGCGTCACATTCGGCACAACGCAGCGCGATGTGGGTGATAGAGAGACCTCGTATGTCGAAGTCTACAACAACGGGAAACCTATCGGGAGCATGACGATTAGCCACCGATACAACAGGATGGCGCAGCAGAGGCAGTTTCAAGGGATAACCGTGGAACTTAACGAGCCGACTGCGAGTGCAGACTTTGGCCCCGTTCTTCGTCACCTTGGCGTTTCGTCGTTGGGGCAGTTCGTCAAGGGCGAGGGCTACTCCGATGCCCGCACCGCCATGACGGCGGCGAAGGCGTGGGTTCGCGAGCAGGTGGCGAAGGCGGCGCAGGCGAGCGGATGAAGCCCGCCGACGCCTACCTTGCGCTGCACGACGCCGCAGGGTCGCCCCTGCGCCTGTGGATGCAGTCGAACCGTCCCGCGTTCGACGCGGCGGTGCGGAAAGGGGCTACCGAGGCCAGCGAGGGACACGGTATGCGCGTCGTTGGCCCTCCCGCGTGGAAACAGCGTGTCCTACACGCGCTGGATCTGCTTCGCCGCTACTCCGCAGAGGTGTTTGGCTTTGTGCGGCAGTACGCCGACGTAGTGCAGCACGCGGAGCAGTCGGGAATGGGCATCCGCGAGCGCACGATCTACATCGCGGACGCGACGGCGGATGCTTCTGCCGAGTGGCTCGCGTCTGTGTTCGCCCATGAGGCGTACCACGCATACCTGCGCCTTTCGGGCCTATACCCCGAGTACGGGAAGGAAGCCGAAGAGCAGGAGTGCAACGCCTATCAACTCCGCGTTCTTCGCGGGCTGAACGCTCGCGAGAAAGAGTTAGCGCATCTGTCGGGGCAGACCGGGGGCCACTATCGGACGGTTTTCTCCGGTTCTGTCCGGTACAACCCTTGCGGGGTTAGACGCTCCCCATGACCGACATGCCCACCGGAGCCTACGCCCTCACCACGCGCCTGCGGAACGCGAGCGCGGAGCCGCTGCGGGCGTGGGTCGCGTCGCACCGCCGCCGCGTCGAGTACGTCGTCGCGGACGAGATCCGAGCCATGAACCGCACCGAAGAAGCCGCCGACACCCGCACGCCCGTCGTGTTCCTCCCCGCGCTCATGGAGCGCGTCCACACCGCCGTACCGTCGCTCCGGCTCGCGCTCGACACCGCGCCGCGTGACCACAACCAGCACCGCTACACGGCGCGGCTGGAAGCCGAGCAGGTGGCTGCGCTCCTCGCCTACCTCCGGGGCGCGCTCCCCGGCTGGCGCGAGGCGTTCGTCCGGGGCGCTCCCGGCGAGGACGGGCGAGCCGGGGGCCGTGCCGTCGCGCGTCGCTTGGTGGAGCAGGCCGAGGGCGTCTTCACCGCGCTGGGCGAGCCGCTCCCGGCGGTGGGCGGGTCGATCAAGATCACCGTGACGCCGATCATGCTCGACGCGCTCCGGCTCGCGAGCATCCCGCACCCGCCCGCGCGCGAGCACAAGCCGACGAAGCGGTGGGAGATCGTGTTCGCGGGGCCGGAAGAGCGCGAGGCGTTCGGGCAGGCCACGCTCGCTCTGCTTCCGTCCTACGAAGAGCAGCGGCGGTCGCATCCCGATCCCGTCATGCGCTCCAAGGCCGCGCGCATCGCCGCGCAGATCCGCGACCTGTCTTCGTAGGGGTTGACAACCGACAACCCCCGCAGTACGGATAGGACGCACCCCGGAGATCCCTGTGTCCAGCAAGCCCCTCGTCAACGCCCTCGCCACCGCCGCCGCGCCCGATCTCCGGGCGTGGGTTCGCGACAACGCCGACACGGTCGAGGGCGTCGTGGACGCCGCGCTCGCGGTGCCGGAGAACGTCGCGCTTGCGGAGGAGGTCGATTTCTCCGCGCCGACGCCGCTCTCGTTCGGTGACGTTGCCGACCTCGCGGAAGACGGTCTCACCGACGAGCAGCGCAAGCGCGCCCTGTCGTGGCTCAAGAAGCGCGCCGACCGTACCGAGGGCGAGTTTGACGCGCAGGACGCGCAGAACGCGCTCACCCTGCTCCCCGGCTGGAGCAGCGAGATCGTCCCTAGCGGCTACGCTCTGTCCTACCCCGACCCGGAGCACTACTCCTACTCCTACACCGGGAAGGAGCGGCATTTTTGGGTCGATGCGAACGAAGCCGCCCGCTACACCGTGCTCCCGAAGGGCAAGAAGGGCAAGGACATGCCTCCGGGGCTGTACGCGGAGAAGGTCGAACCCGTCGCCCCCATTTTCCTCACGGACAAGGTGATGCGGCGTGTGTGGGGCGGCGGGCTGGAACTTGAAGAGGTGACGCTCGACAAGCCCGTCGCCGCCGTGCAGACGGCGGACGGCCCCGTGGAACTGTTCCAAAACTGGCATTTCGTGCCGTATGCGGGAACGACCCTCTACCTCGTCGCGAAGCCCGTGCGTGTCACGCCTTCGGAGAAGGTCTCTCTCCGCGTGACGAACCCCACGGGCGAGACCGTCGAGGTGAGCGGCGGAAAGGCGTCGTGGAAGGCTCTCTTTGGGGAGCGCGTATTGGAAAAGGAGGGCGGCAGGCTCGTTTACCGCATCGTTGGCGGGATCGGTCTCGCGGAAGCGGCGAAGAGCGTCGTGGACGCGCTCACGCGCAAGGTGGAGACCCGTGACGCCTTCGCGCAGTCGCAGAAGGGCAGTTGGGGCGGTGCCCTGTGCCCCGTGTGCTTCCAGCGCGCCGCCGTGACCCCCATGTCGAACCACATGGTCGATCACCGTCACCAACGCCTTGGCTGGGGCTACAACGTGCAGCCGTGCGAGGGCAACCTCTACGCGCCGTACAAGGATTCTCCGGCGGGCACGCAAATGAAACTGTCGGGGCTGCGCGGCACGTTCGACGCTTCGGTGCAAGGGCTGCGCGCCGTGCTGGCGCATCCCGAGAAGCAGTCGTACACGGTGAAGGTCTACGTCAAGGACGAGAAGGGCCGTCCTGTCTACGACGTTGTTCCGGGCAAGGACAAGTGGGGGCAGAACATCACCAAGCAGGTGCGGCGGGAGAAGGAGATCGTCGTGCGGCAGGGGCACTCGCTGTTCCGCGACCTCTACGCGAAGGACGTTGCTTCCCGTAAGCAAGGGATTCGGGTGGTGGCGGACGCGATCCCGTTCTATGCCGCTGCCGTCCGCGTGTGGGAGCGGGGGCTGGACAACCTCTCTCCGATCCTCGCGGCGACCCGCAAGACGGACGCCCCCGCGCTCCCTCGCGACCTGTTCCCCGAGGGCTAGGTGTAGCACGGGCGGGGAGGCTCCGCGTGCAGTCGTGGGATACCATCCCGCCCATGCTGACCCTCTTCCCGATGCACGCCAACCCGTTCGTTGACCTTCACGCCGACGAGCGCGACCCGTTCGCCGCGCTCATGCGTGCGCTCTACAACGACGCCCCGGAGGCGTTGCAAGCGTGGCTCAAGACGGGCGGCAACGGCGCGGCGGTCAAGGACGCGGCAGCGGACGCCGTGATCTCCCTGCGCCCCCGTGCGCCGGAGCGGACGACGCGAGCCACGGGCGGCGGCTCGCTGCACGACGCGATCCATTGGGCGCACGCTCGCGCGCAGGAACTCGTCGGCGCGACCGTGTTTGAGGGCGAGAAGATGAAGGACGATTCGATGGGTGCGTCCATGTCCACCTATCCGACGCTCCTCGCCTACACCGAGGAGAGCGACCCGGACGCGATCCCGCTCGCCACGCACGCTATCGCTATCGAGGCTCTCCGCACGCACGCCGGGGGGCGCGGTACGAAGGGCGGGCAGTTGAACCGTGCCGAATGGGAAGCCGCCTACGAGGCGATCCGCGCCGCTGCGGAGGCCGAGGGCGCTCCGATGCCGGAGCCGGAATCGCGCCCGACGCTGCGCTCGACGGTAGCGTCGCCCAAGAGCGGTCTACCGGACGGCTCGCACTACCGCTTCGACCCGAAGACGGGGCTGCTCACGCTGCACGGCTCCTACAGCCTCAAGCACAAGACCGCGCTGCTCCCGCTGGTGAAGCAGGCGGAATCGAGCGGCAAGATCGCCCGTGGCGCGTGGCGTCGCGTCGCGCCCGAATCGCGAAGCGACTTCTCCTTCACTCTCCCGCCTTCCGCCGCGCTGGGGCTGGCCGAGCAGGTGCAGGTGGTCTACCCGGATCTCGCCAAGGTGCTGCGCCAGCACGCGGCGTACTGGATGGGCGAGACAGGCGGGGAAGCGCCGCAGACGACGCAGACGACGCAGGAGACCGGGACGGGTATCGTGGGCAACGCCGAGAGCGGCTCCGTTCCGAGCGAGGGCATCCAATGGGCGTTCGTCCCTGCGGAGAAGCAGGTGCATGTCGCGGGCGACTTCTTCGCCAAGGGCATGAAGGAGAAGGTGGGTTCGCCCGCCACGTTCGTGCTGGGGCCGCAGGGCTACTACTTCGCTTGCCCTGTCTCCGAGGGCAAACTGACCGCTATGGCGGACGCCTTTGCAGAGTTGGGGAAGACCCGCACCGCTGCCGCGCTCCGCTCGTACATTCCGACATGGCTCGCCGTGGGCCGCACGGCGGTCGATCAGTCTCGCGAGCGAGGCGACGTACCCGAAGAGAACGCGCGGTGGGAAACGCATACGAGCCGCACGCCCTCCGGCGCGACGCGCGAAACGATCTACCTCTACCTTGGCTACTCGCCGCGCAACGAACTGTCGAAGGCGGTCAAGGGCGTGAAGCAGGAACGCACCATGCAGGGGTGGGCAAACGTGGTGTCGGCCAAGAACATCCCCGTGGTCGCTCAATGGCTCCGCGAGCACGATCATCCGCGCATGGGCGAGGCGCTCTCGCGAGCGTTTGGTGGCGTGAAGGGCGTCATTGACGAGGAGGCCGAGCATTGTGCCGTGATGACCTCCATGTCCATGATCGACGGATCGCAGTTGCGTGGCGCAATCGAACCCGAGCAGGTGCGTGACCCGAAGGCACAGGAAGCCCTCGACTACATTCGCAACGCGCTTCGGCAGCGCGTAACGAACCCGGAACTCCAGCCCTATCCGTTCCAGTTGATCGGCATGGCGTTCGCGAAACTCTCCGGCTACCGCACGATGATCGCGGACGCTCCGGGTCTTGGAAAGACGATTCAAGCCCTTGGCACGATGATCGCTGACCCGGAAATGTTGCTTCCGGCGATGGTCGTTGCCCCGAAGAACGTCGCGGGAAACTGGGTCAAGGAGTTTCGCAAGTGGATGCCCACCACGCGAGTGCAGTTGGTCGGCTCGCAGACGATCCTTGACCTCACCGCGCATATCTACGTCATGGGCTTTGAGACCATGCGCGACAGCATCGAGGAGTGGCTCCCGATGGGCGCGGACTACATCGCGTCGCTGGAGAAGCAGATCGAGGAGGGCATCGAGGCGCAGAAGGAGGCGGCAGCGGCCCGCGCCAAGGGCAACAAGAACGTGCCGAGCGCGCCGTCCGACGAAGACCTCGCGGAACTTCGCGAGGCGGTGAAGAAAGCCCAGCAGATCCCCGAGAAGAACCGCATCAAGTACCTCATTGTGGACGAAGCCCACAAACTGAAAGACCCGTCCGCCGCGTGGAGCAAGGCGGGTCGCGCCCTCACGGGCGTCGTTCCGCACGCGCTGTTCCTCACGGGCACGCCGATGATGAACAAGATCCTTGAACTGCACGCGCTCTTGTCCATGCTGCGCCCGGACACTTGGGGGACGCTCGCGGCGTTCAAGAAGCAGTATGCCGGGAAGATCGAGAAGATCCGCACGGCGCAGGGGACGCAGATCGAGAAGGTCGAGGGCGTGAAGGACGCGGCGGGGCTGCGGACGCGCATGGGCTGCGAGATCCTGCGCCGCTGGAAGCAGGACGCCATTGGCAAACTCGTTTCCCCGAAGGCTCGCGAAATGGTGCCCGTGTGCGTGTCCGAGGAGGACGCCGCAATCTACAGCAAGGCGCTCCGTGAGTACGAGGCGTACATTCGCGCCCGCATGGCGGAACTGGTGCGTATCGACGTTGACCGCGAGATCGCCGCGTTTCTCGCGGACAGCGGCCTTCAGCGCGACACGCTGGTGCGCGCGAACATGGACGCGATCCTCTCCGACGAGTACGGCATCCTCAAGGGCCACCTTGACGAGAAGGCGATCCGCCGCAAGGGCATCCCGCTGGACGAGGTTCGCGAGCGCGCCGAGCAGGAAGCCGACGAGCGCATCGACGCCGCGCTGGTGGCGAAGGGCGTCACGCGAGAGAGCATCGAGGCCCGCGTGGAGGAGTTGTCGGGCGAGGCCGCGCAGCGCGCCCTCAAGGCCGAGGTGCTCACGCAGATGGGCCGCTTGCTGGAGATCACGGGGAAGGCCAAGGTTCCCGCCGTCGTAAGGTTGATCAAGGCGATCCACGCGCAGAAGGCTCCTGCTCGCGTCACGGACAGCAGGGTGGTGGCCCCCGAGGGCGTCGTCGTGTTCATCAAGCACAAGTCGGTCATGGACGCCTACAAGCGCGCTCTCCGCGAGGCGGGGATCTCGTTCGGCACCATCGAGGGTTCGGGCAAGGCCGCGTCGTCGGAGGCCCGCGTCAAGTTGGTAGAGGACTTTCAAAACGGGAAACTCGACGTTGTGCTCGCGGGCGAGGGTGGCCGCGAAGGTCTCACGCTCACCCGCGCCAAGTATCTGATCATGGCGCAGCGGTTTTGGACGCCTGCCGCCGAGCAGCAAGCGGAGGATCGCATCCACCGCATCGGGCAGAAGCGCGACGCGCTCATTCTGATCCCGTTCATCCCCACGGCGGGGACGGGCGCGACAATCGACGACTACATGCAGACGTTGATCGGCAAGAAGCGCGCGCTCAACGCCGAGGTGCTGGGCGAGGAAGAGGTCGAGGAGGACACGCTCCCCGAGGACGAGGAGGAGAGCGAGACCGAGGCCACGGCGGGCGTGCTCACGGCGGCAGGCTCGATCAAGGCGCTCAAGGGCGGCGAACTGTGCATCGATCCCGCGCTCACGGGTTCGACCGTCGCGGCGATCCAGCGGCACGTTGCGGAGGGCGCGACGAAGGCGATGCGCGAGAACCCCCGCGCGTTCAGCCCGCGTCCGGTGCCCTCGCGCTCCGAGGTGCAGACCGTCCTGTTCGACCGCCGCGCGTGGAGCAAGGCGGCTGCGGAAGCGTGGCTGCGGCATCACGGCTACGACGCCCGCAAGGTGGACACGACCGAGCACTACCACCGCTTCCGGCAGCACGACCCGCACCACTACGTTCCCGGCTCGTTCCGCACGATCACGTTCACTTCGTCCATCAAGGCGGTGGTCGGGAGCCGTAGGTGACGCCGCAGGAGGTCTATGATCTTCTGCACGGGCACGCGGGCGCGTTCGCAGACCGCCGCGTGGACGAGTACCGAGCGAAGGCGGGCCTGCGTCTGCGGCAGATGCGCGGCGAGAAGGCGACGCTCCTGCGCTGGATCGCGGAGAACCGCGCCCGCATCGAGGAGAATGTGGCGTGGGCCGAGGTGCGGTCAACCCTGTTCGACGTACAGGAGGTGCGCGAGGGGCTACAAAGGATGATTATGGACGCGCTGGGCACCGAAGAGGTGCCGAGCGGCTCCTCTACCTTCACCCGCGTCTATGCTCCGGGCTACCATGTGAACGTCGGGATCACCTACGACACCCTCTACAGTACGAATCGCGTCCGCGTCCAAGCGTCCATCGACATTCGTACCGACAAGGACAAGCCCGTCTACTTCCCGTGGGAGCCTACGCCGGAACAGGTCAAGCGGGCGAGTGACCGTCGCGGATACGGAGCCTCCCCGCAGGAGGTTCGCTTGAGCAAAAACAAGCAGCCGCTCTCCGGCATCGACTTTGGGTTCCCCGTGACGAAGGTGCCCGAGGGCGGCGACTATCACGCGCCCAAAACAATGACGGACGCGCAGTTTCAAGACGAAACAACGCGGCGGAAGGAGTACGGCAGCGCCAAGTGGGAGGGTGAGACCGACGCGCAGTATCGCGCGCGCCTCTTGGAGCGGCGTCTTGAGAGGGGCGAGGAGAATACCCAGCGGCGCTACGATTCTGCTGCTTCCCGTATCTTCGTTCCTGTCCTGCTCACGGGTGAGGCGACGTTCGACCTTACGTTCCGGCACTCCCCGTCGAAGAACTCCAGTTACGAGGACATAAAGCGCGTCGTCAAGGGCGTGACCTTTGAGACCCTCGCGCAGACGATCTACGACATGATCGGCGTCGGCTTCCCGCGCTCCCCCTACTTCCAAGGTTAGGCGTCCCCATGTTCTACGACGACTACAACACCCTGTTCAACCCGCGAGGCAAGAAGGCCGACGCGGCGACCGTCGCGCGCCGCCTCCTCGCGGCAGCGGGCGATACCTCCCTGTCCGTTGCCGAGGTGCAGGGCGTCGTCGCCCGCGCTATGACGGCTCCGGCTCCGACTGCGGCTCCGAGGGTTGCGCGCGTGTCCGCCGACAAGCGGGACACCGTGGGCGTGAAGGCGCTCCCGGTGAGGACGATCAAGGGCTTCCTCACCAGCGCGACCGCCGAGCGGAAGGGCGTGCGTGTCGTCGCGCAGTACGTCGAAGGAGAGGTGTGGATCGGCGCGGTCTTCGACACGGAACACGGCTTCGCCGCCGTGGCGGTGCGCCTCCCGCCGTCCGAGGCACCGTGGGTGACCGTTAGCGTAATGGCGTCCAAGGACAGCGGCGCGCTGCGGGCGTTCACCAGCGCAACCAGCCTTGAGCCTCTCCAGCACTACCTCGACAAGACGCTCACCGAGGCGCAGTCGAGCGCGTGGGATGCCCTCCGCACCGCTTGGCGTCAGTCGAACGCTTGGGCGCGGGCGAACGTGTCCCGCGCAGCGGCGAAGGCGGCGATGTTCGCGGCGGACGACAAGAACAGGTACGGGCTGAACGTCGTCCTTTGGGACAGCACGCCGTCCGACGCGAGCATGGGCGTGCCTTCGTCGGTGGTGACGCCGCTGGAGAACTACCCCGGCGTGTTCGTCGCGACGGACGGAAACCGCCTCGCCGCTATCGGCGTAGACGCAGCCCCCGGTGCGACGAGCGTGGTCTTCCCGCGTGCCATGCTGGACTTCTGCGACCCGCGAGAGGCGTGGGGTTCCGACGAGCACAAGGCGGTCGCCATTGGCCCGTTCCTCTCCTGCGGACGGATCGCGTCCTTCCCCGCCTACTACGAGGTGCTCCCTCGCGGTTTCGGCGTCGCCACGCGGATGGACGAGAGCACGCTGGAAGCCCTCCGCGTCCCGGCGCGGGTGTCGCTGGGATCGCTGAACCCGATGCAAATGGCATCCCACGCGAGCCTCTACTTGATGGGAGAGAACGAGAACGCCCTTCGCGTGGCCGTCCGATTCGTCCCGAAGGGCGCGGACGTTCACGACTACGGCGCGTTCCCCCCGCGCATCGTCGGCACGCTCCCTGCGAAGCGCACCAGCGCGGACAAGGGCAAGGTCACGCAGGGGTTCGCCCCGACGCAGTTGCAGGCGGCGTTCACCGACGACGCCGTGGACGCGATCCTCGCGAGCAGCGACCGCGATGCGTACCTGCTCACGGGCGGCAACGCGCATGACGCCCTTGGCCCCGTTGGGCTGGTGTCCGCGTCGCAGATACATATCGTGATGCCGCTCCGGCTCGAAAAGGGCGACGTAGAGCGGATCTTCCAGCGCGCCGAGCAGGGCGGTCTCTCCGCGCTCTCGACCGTGGAGTTTGCGGGCGCGTTCCTTGACTACCCCGTGGGCACCGTCGCGGTGAGCGAGACCGGGGCGTCCTACAAGGCGCTGGTGTCCCTCGCATGGGGCGACACGGCTCCTAAATACCGCTACGGCTTGAGTGTCTTCCCCGTGGAGGGGCCGAGCGGCCCCGAAACGTGGATCTCCGTCAAGAACACGGGCGTGACCATTCGGTTCCCCGGCGCGCTGGTGGACAAGTCCTACTACGCGAATGATTCGACCAAGACGGACGCGCTCCTCGCGCAGATCGTCCGCAACCCGACGCTGCCCCCGGCGCTCTCCCCCGGCAACATGCCCGATCTTTCGTCGGGCGAGGTCTCCGAGATCGTGCGCGACATGCAGGACGAGGCGCTCACGCGGCAGGATCGCGTCCTGCGGATGAACGAGAACGACGCTAGCGCGCTCATGTCTGTGCTGGGCACCGCTGCTCGCGGTCTCGACGCGGCGTTCCTCCTGTCGGACGGCATGGCGTTCGCGACGGACGGGCACCGCGCGTTCGTCGTACCGGACGCCGTGGACGGGATGCCCTCCACGCGGCTCTCCGAGGTGGCGATCCCCGTTGCGGCGCTGGCCGAGATCGAGAAGGGCGTCGGGGAGTTTGTCGTGGGCGACCGCTGGATCGCAGCGGGCCGTGTGCTGGCGAAACGTGCCGACAAGCGGGCACCCGACGTTATGGGCATCGTGCAGAGCGCGACCCGCAGCGCACCGAAGAGCGTGTGGCGTGTGGTGGACGTTCCGGGCTTCCTGCGGGCCGCGCAGGCGGCGCGGAAGACGCCGGAAGCCAAGGAAACGGGCGAAATGTTCACCTTCCTCCGGTTCGACGGAAAGGCGATGTTCGCTTACGGCGACGTTCGCTCGCCGCTCCCCGCGAGCATCGTGCAGTACGAGTACGGCAGCGTCAAAGCGGCGTTCCGCCTGTCGTTCGTGGAGAGCGCGCTCCGGGCGCTGAAGGACATGGGAGCGCGTGAGGTCACCATCGAAATGCGCGGTGAACTCGATCCGGCGTTCTTCATGCACGGGAGCCGCTCGCGTCCCTACTCCATCATCATGCCCGTGCGGCTGGACTAGGCTGGGGCGTGACAGGTGGCAGGTTCGCGTTAGGTACTCTGCATGAGCACGCCTAACGCGACCGAGCCGCCGTCCCCCCTCCTCGTACTGCCCAACCTCACGCCGCTAGAGGCGGGCGCGCTCGACGCGCTGGGGCTGGAAGCGGGCGAGTACGCCGCGCTGCTCGCGCCGTGTCAGCAGATGGGCGTGGGCTTCACGCAAGATCCCGCCACGGGGCGGCAGGTGCTCGTCCTGCAAGCCGTCGTCGCGATGGACGCGAGCGCGATCAACATGCGCCCGTCCGGGCTGCTCGACGCGAGCGGCCAGCGGGGCGTCGCCGGGGGCGACACGCAGCGCATCCTCCCGGTGGGCGGCTCGCTCCGGCTCGTCGTCCGCCGCGACGCCCTCGCGGAGAAACTGCGCGAGCGGGTCGAGGCGGTGCCTTCCCTCTCCGTCCTCGCGGCGCGGGACTGCCCATGACCGCGCGCATCGAGAACATCGACGGCTGCTCTTCCTCCCACAAACTCGCGGTCAAGCGGTTCTACCTGCCCTTCCGGCTGGTGGACACCTGCCCCAAGTGCTCACGGACGGTCGAGCGGAACTTCGACACCGATGGGGGCTACCTGTCCTACCCCGTGCTCAACAAGCCCGAGACCGTGTCCCTGTGGTGCGACGACTGCGGGGTTGGGTGGCTCGTCGCGCTCCGGCTCGACTTCCGGCTCACGGTTGTGACCGAGGCGGGCGACGCTTCTTCCGTACCGTAGCACGCACGCAAGGGCACGCCGGGGGGCGTCGGGCTAGGGTAGGGCGCATGACCGCTCCCCGCACGCCCGAGTTTCGCCGCTGGTTCCGCGCCAGCAAGATCGTGGACGCCAACGGCGAGCCGCTCGTCGTGTACCACGGCGGGTTCGACGTACTCAACAGCCGCGCCGGAGCGTTCCGCCGGAGCGCGTCGGGCGCGCTGGGGGCCGGGATCTACTTCACGCCCGACCGGAGCGTCGCGGAATACTACGCCGGGAGCCAAGGCGGGCACGCGGAGACCGGGGGCGGCGCGCTCACCGAGGTCTACCTCTCGATCCAAAACCCGCTCGTCGTGGATCACACGCGAGGGTACGACCCCGCGATTGAGGCTCTCGTCCTGCTGGGCGAGCCGCGCGCCCGTGCCGAGGCGAAGGTGGAGCGTGCGCGGGAACGCTCCGGCGACGTAGGCAAGACCATCGAGACCGCCGCCGTGAAGGCCGACTACGACGGGATCATCCACAGCATCGACGGCGAGGTCTACGAGATCGTGGCCTTCCAGCCGGGGCAGGTCAAGTCCGCGACCCGGAACGCGGGCACCTACGAGTTCTTCGACCCGGACATTCGCCGGAACCCCGCGAGCGGCCTCGATGTGCGCCCCGGCATCCCCGGAACCTACCGCACCACGTTCACCGACAAGGGCGGACGGGAGCGCGCCTACCCCGCCCAAGGCGGCGCGGCGTGGGACAACACGCTTGTCCGCGTGGCGAACGAGACCACCGTGGAGAGCGGGCGGGTCTACGACACGGTCAAGCAGGCCGAGCACGCGGGGCACGCTTCCCTGCGCGGCAAGCGCGGCGAGGTCGCGGTCACGCGCTTGACGAACCCATACTTTGGGAACGGTCTTCTGCACGACGACGATGTGTTCCTCGATCTGCTTGCGATATGGAAGCGTGGCGTTTCTCCCGACGTAAAGCCGTACCGTCTGCGTAACTACACCGAGCAGCAGACAAAAAAGTTCTACGAACGCTACGGCAGCGGCATCCTCAACGACGCGGAAGAGTACGAAACGGCGGTCGCGGATTGGGCGCGCACCTATCCTCCGAGGGCGCTGGCTCCGGTCGCGGCTCCGGTTCCGGCGACGCCCTACGACGCTCTCCACGCCGCCGCCGGGAGCGCGCTCCGGGCGTGGATGGACACGCACCGAAACAAGCAGCGCGTGCAAGAGGCGATCAAGCACGCGAGGCGCATGGCGACCGACGCCGACTACCTGCTGGGTGTCAACGCCTCGCGCTTCGCGCAAGACTATGCCGCGATGCGTCCCCATATGATCGGGCCGGGACGCGAAGGGCAGCAGTACCGCGCACTCATGGAGGGCGCGTTGATCCTCCGCACCGGGAAGCGCACGGCTCCCGGATTCGCGGCCACCCGTCGCGAGGTGGAGCGTCTTCTCTCCGTCATGCGCGGTGAGGGCCGAGGGTGAACACCTACGACGCCCTCTACGCCGCCGCTGGCTCCGCACTCCGGGCGTGGATGGACGCGCACCGCACCGCCGTGGAACGCGCAGCGGCTCCGGCACCCGACCGTGACGCCGCCTTTCGGCGGTGGTTCGCGGGGAGCAAGATCGTGGACGCCGCCGGGAAGCCGCTCCGGGTCTACCACGGCACTACGGCGGGCGGCTTCACCGACTTCCAGCACGGGGATCGGGCTATCGGGCTGAACAGGCTGGGCTTTTGGTTCGACGCGGGCACCTTCTTCCCCAACGTGTTCGCGGGCGGCGACGAACTCCCGCGCTGGGGCGACGGCGGCGGGAACGTCCTCCCGGTCTACTTGAGCCTCAAGAACCCCGTGGAGTACGCGAGCGACCCGCTCACCCGCGACGAGTACGACACGCTGGACGCGCTCATGCGCGCCAAGGCGAACGGCACTCCCGGCGAGGCGGTTCCCGAGGGCGAGGTGGAGCGCATCATCCGCCGGGACGCACCCACGCTGCGCTTCCGTCCTGCCCTTCCCAACGACATTCGGGGCCGGATCGAGCATATCGTGGCGCACCTGCGCCGCCGGGGCTGGCGGGACGCCTACGAGAAGATGCTTCGCGACGTTCTGCCGGAAGGCGTGACGCCGGAAGGGCGCATGAAGGTGGTGGAGAACGACGTAGCCGACGCTGCGCGCGAACGCCTCGCGGCGCGGCACGACGGGATCATCCTCCGCAGCACGCTCACCGACCGCGCCATGCTCAACACGCTCCGCTGGGATCACCCGGACGCGGATCGCATCCCGCTGGGGCGCGGCGACAACGTCGAGCACTTCGGGAGCGATTGGTACTTGGCTCTCCGTCCGACGCAGATCAAGAGCGCGACGGGCAATCGGGGCACGTTCGATCCCGCCGACCCGGACGTTCGCCATAACCCAAGAAGGAACCGCTAAATGACGCCCTCCGACTACGACTACTTCAAACTCGTCACCTTCGCGGTCTCCGCTGCTGAAAACGCCGTGGGCCACGCCGTTGCGGCGGCGCAGACCGTCAACCGCTCTTCGTCGCAGGCGGATGCCGCGTATCTCGCGGGTGCCGCCGCCGAATCCGCGATCAACGCCGCGAAGGAGACCGTGCGCTTCTGCTCCAAGTATGCGCCGCACGCGAGGGCGGGACGAAACGTGCTGGGCGACTTCGACGCGCTCGACGGTATTCGTGCAGCGGGCGCGCAGTTGAAGAACATCGAAGCCGTCTACGAAGCGGTTTTCGCGGGCTAGGGGCCGGGACTGACAGGTGACAGGGTAGCCTAGCCGGGGGCCGGGGCGGCTCCGGGGCCGGGAATATGGACGAGGGCGGGGGCTTATGGCTCCCGCTTCGCGTTTATGGACGAAACCGCGTTCCATACTAACAAACGCGCCTGTTGCGACGGTTTCGGGGGCGAAACGGTGAAGGGGTCGTAAATAGGCGTAAATACTGGCTTTTTTGGGGTTCGGGCCGGGTTGTCATAATGCTACATTATGACAACCCCGTTCTGTACGGCTCGCTTTTTCGCGCCCGGACGGGCCTTCCCCCGCTCCGTCGAGAAGAAAAGTGAGGGGTAGGGGTTGACGTTCCGCTACCCCCGTGGCATGTAGAGGAGGCGGGCATGAAACCCCGTCCCGACACCCCGACACAAACCGACCCGGAGCCTACCATGACCATCGACCTCGTCGCCCTCGCCTCCACGCTCGACACCGCCCTCGCTGCCGTGCGCGCCTGCGCCCCCCGTGCAAGCGCACGCACCCTCACGGTGGGCGACCTCTGCGACCTCGTCACCGCCATTGGCGCGGTCGCCTCCTCCGCGAACGCGGACGACGTTCGCCTCACCGCCCGCCTGCACGGCGGGTTCATCCCCGGTTCCTACCGTGGCGCGGCGGAAGCGGACTACGCCTACGTCGAGATCGACCTCCGCACGGGCGAGGTCGTGAAGGCGAACGTGGGTCGCGACTACGCCCAGCGCCGCCCGCACGGCAAGGGCGAGCACCTCGTCCTGCGCCTCGCCCGCGAGGGACAGAGCGACGGTCGCATCGTGCGCGGCTGAACGAACCCTATACCCACCCGGAGCCTACCGTGATCCGCACCCCCGTCACCCGCACCAGCATCTACGGCGAGAACGTCCTCGCCGTCGCCTTCGTCACCCGCACGGACGCCGACACCTTCGTCCGCTATGTCTCCCACGCCCCCCACGCGAGCGGCGCGACAGGCGTTGCCACCCTCCCGCAGTCGGCAGACCTCGCGACCATCATCACCACCGTCGCCCGCTATGCGGGCGTGGGGGGCTTCGGATCGATCTACGACCGCGATGTGACCCCCGTGCTCGCGCCGCACTACACCGCCAACATGCCGCACCACCCCGAACCCGATGCGGAAGCCGTCCACCGGGGCGGCAACTACACCCTCTTCCTCGCCGTCTGACAGGAGACCCGCCCATGTCCCAGCCCATCCGCCGCCTCGTTTCCACGCCCATGCTCCACACCCCCGGCACGCTCCGCTGGCTGCGGGAGTTTCGCTCCACCGACCTTGCGACGGAAGCGCGTGACCGTGCGGCGCGGTTCTACATGGTCTCGCTCATGTTCCCCGACCTCACGGGGCGCGAGGTCGCCGCCATTGTCGAGGGCCGCTACACCGTCGAGGGCGAGGACGTTCTCCTCGACGCCGCCTACTAGCCCCGGCTCCCGCGCCTCGCGCAGCCCCGCCCTCCCCGGCGGGGCTTGTTCGTTTCGCCTCCCCGACGTACAATCCCGCACCCGGAGATCGCCCATGTCCAGCCACCCGCTCCTTCGCCCGCACTACCTTGGCGCGTACACCGTCTTTCCCGAAGGGGCGGACGGAGAGGGCCGCTACAACTGGGGCGTCGTGGCGAACCTCCGCGACCCGGAAGAGGGGCGCACCGTGGAGTTCTCCGCTAGCCTTGTGTTCGCGCTGGCCGACGAAGCCTTCAACGATCCGTGGGAGCGCCCGATCCCGCCGTCCGTGATTAATCGGCTGGAGAGCCTCGCGCGGCGGTTGGAGAAGGCGGGCCTCTTCTAGCCCCCGTCGTCCGCGTCGCCGTCGTCGTCGTCCGGGTTCCGGCGTATGTCGGGGAGCAGGCGGCGCATCGCGGCCCGCAGTTCCGGCAGGACGGTGCCGGGGCCGTGGACGATGTAGTAGGACAAGGCTTCGCACCAGCCTTCCTCCACGTTCGTCGCGCCGTAGACTGTCGTGGGAAGACCCTTGAAGTAGACCAGCGGAGCCTCACCCGCTGCTTCCTTCGCGGCGATCAAGGCGTCCAGTTCTTCCAGCGTCGTGTCCCGCGTCAACCCGTCCACGCCTTCCCCGGACTGCCAGCCGCCCAGCGAGGTGTCCCGCTGCTTGTAGACGTACTTGTCCACTAGCCGCTGCGTGAGGACGTACAGGTAGCCGTTGCGCTCCTTGAGCACGTTTTGCACGGCGTAATCCCCTGCCTTGACCTCCGGCTTCCAACGCTCTTCGGGATGCTCGTCCATGTAACGACGCGCTTTTTCGGACAAGCCCTCAAAATACTTGGCGTACTGCTCGTCCCGGTAAGCCTGCATGGCTTCGCGCAGGATCGTGAGGTCGTAAGGTGCGTCCTTCTCCACGGCGTCGATCCACACCTGCCGCTTCGCAGGGGAGAGGAAGTCCGCCCAAATGTGGTGCCCCGCCTCATGCACCAGCGTCCTCGCCATGACGCGAGGATGGTTGTAGGAGTGCGGAAACAGAATCACCGTCCTGCCGTTGCGGTAGTAGAGACCGCCCCCCTGCTCAAAGGCAGGCGCGAGGTTGAAGACCGTCTGCGACGGCTTGTATTCCCGCAGCAACGCCGGGAAGTACCGCTGCGCCTGCGCGCGGACGATCCGCAGGCTCATGGGTATGGCTTCCGTCATGCCCCGGTAGAACTCTTCCGCCCTTCCTGCACGCGCGAAGAGGCGCATACCGTACACGCTGACGCGGAACCCCTCGATCTCGCCCCGCTCGGCGGCGACGGTGCGCGCGAGCAGCGTCGGGACGTACTTGTGCGCGCCCTTGCCCCGCAGTTGGACGAACCCGATGGGCGTGTAGGTGTTGAACCGCTCCAACAGGTCGCGAAGAGCCTGCATGTGCGTGCGCCATTCGCCGTTCGCGAGCCTGTCGGCGCGGTACGAATCGAGCGACACCCTCGCGTCGGTCTCTCCCTCCAGCGGCGTGCTGTTCTCCGGCACCCAAAGGCCAAGAAGGCGAAGGGTATCGTTGCTCGCTTGGCTCCCGTGCAGCGTCGGCACGATGTGTAGTACCACGACAGAGAGCAAGCCGTTGTCGTACCCAAACAGCGCCTCCTTCAAGACGAAATACAGCCCCCGCGAGCCGTCCTCCGTGCGAAGTTCCCTGCCGTCGAAGAGGCGCGACCACAGCGACACGGCGGCGACCCACGCAAGCAGCCAGCGGAGACCGTCAACGATGGAGAGCCAAGCGTCCTCGCGGAACGCAGCACCTACTCGGTTGCGGGCCTCGTCGCGGGTATCTACTGCTGCCGCTGCCGCGTCCGCCAAGCGATAATAGCGGGCGTCGTCCGCCTCTACGAAATACCCACCGCCAGCCCGCCGCTCCGCTTCCGCGAGATAGCGTTTGCGCGCTTCGTCCGCTGCCTTGTCGGTTCGCACCTTGGCCGCTATCGCCTTGTCCAGCCGGGAGAGTTCCTTCTCCAGCATGGAGAGCAGGAGGTCGCTCGCGGCCTTGGAGGAGAAACCTAGCCCCTCACTCCATTCTTTGGAGATACGCCGCAGGAACGAAGGCACGGGCTGGAGTAGCACCTCGGACTGCGCGAGGCTCACGCCCAGCGTTTTCTCCACATGCTCGATCCCTTTCTCTCCTACGGACTGCGCGGACAGGCCCAGCGCGCGACGCCCCGCACGGGTCACCGCCTTGTCGATCTGCCCGCCGCTCTCCATCCAGCGCGCGGCGAACGCGGGACGCCCCGGCTCCGGCGCATCGAGCCACTCGCGGAGCCGCTCGGCACGCTTGTCGCCCTGCTTCACGCGGTCGTGGACGAGCATGTAGAGCCGCTTCCTAACGTCTTCGACAAGGATGCGCGTGTCCGGGGTCACGGTCGCGGTCTGCGCCTTGGCACGGTTCTGTCGCACGTTCATCCTCCGGCCCTCTCCATCGCGGCGACGAGCATGTCCGTGTCCGGGTGCAGGTAGCGCATCGTCGTGTTCACGCTGCTGTGACCCATCGCCGCCTGCACGGTGCGAAGGTCAACGCCTGCCCGGAGCGCGCCCGTCGCCCAAGTGTGCCGCAGAACGTGCGGCGTGATCTCCCCCAGCGACGGCGAGACCGTCCGCAGGCGGCGCATGGTCTTCCGCACCGCCTCCGGCGTGAGGTGCCCGCGCATGAGACCGGGGAACAGGTAGTCGTCGGAGAGGTGGAAGGCTTCAAGGTACTCGGTGAGAGCCGCCTTCGCCGCTGTGGTGAGCGGCACGACGCGCTCCTTGTCGCCCTTGCCCCGGAACCGGAGCAGGGTCGTATTCCCGCGCTGCTCGACGCTGGATGCGCGCATCCCGCACGCTTCCCCGATGCGGAGACCCGTCCGGGGCAGGAGCGCGAGGATCGTCCGCACCGCGCCGGGGCGCAGGGTGTCGATCACGCGGTAGTACGTCGTCAACTGCTCGGGCGAGAGGCTGTCGCGGAGCCTGTGCGGGCGTCCTCTCGCGCTCGGCAGCGCCTCCTGCGCCTCCTCCTCGGAGAAGCCCAGCGCGGCGATCAAGTAGTGCTTCACCGCCGCCCGCGTCGGCAGGACGGTGCCGATAGGACGCCCGCGTGTGGCGGTCTCCGCGAACGCGATCACGGCGTCCGCAGTCGGCGCGTCCCCGGTGTCCGGGTTGGCCCGGAACAGGCGACCCGCGACCTCGGCGTAGGTGCGGCGCGTGTGCTTCGCCATGCGCCGCTTGACAAGGCGCTCGTCCAGCGCGGCGAGGCTCACGGCGCGTCCGCGAGAGGCTCGGCGGCGTTCGCCACGCCTACCCCGGAAGAAGCGTCCGCAGGAGCCTCCGGGGCTTCCGTCGCCGCCGTCTGATCCTGCGTCGTCGCGGTGATGCCCAACCCCTTGAAGTAGACGCCGACGCCCGCGATCCCGGCGATAACGAGGAACGAGAGGACGAACGTGACGACGAGAACGGACAGGTGGCGGCGCATTTCGACGCGCAGATCCGCGAGGTTCTTGTCCATGCGGTCGCCCAACTTGTCGAGCGCGCCGACGAAGGCTTCGGTCTGATGCTCACGCTCGGTCTGCTGTTCGCGTCGCATCTCACGCATCTCCTTGAGCCACACCGCCGCTGACACGTTGCCGTCGAAACCGTCCGTGCTCATTCCCGTGCCCTCCCTCAACCCAGCCGGGAAGGGCGAGGGCGCGTGCCCGCCCCCACCGTCTGTACGTCGTCCTTGTCGTAGGCGATCCGCAAGCCGAACACCTGCTCCGCGAGCGTGTCCGCGTCCCGCTCGGAGTGCTCCGGCATCCCGGCGAGGAACGCGAGCGCGTGCCCCCATTCGTGTGCCAGCAGGGCGAGCACCCGCTCCGCGTTCGCGTGCTTCGCCTTCGGCGCGAGGACGATCACGGGGCCGGAAGGCGCGTCCACGCAGTAGGCGTAGTTTCGCTTCCGGGGAAACTCGCGGGCGCGACCGTACCGAAAGCGAACCGCCGCCGCACGCGGGAAGCGAGCGGCGGCAGCAGCGTGCAGGGTGCGGAAGGTGTCGCGTGGGTCGAGGCTCACGGGGCCAGCCTAGCGCGTTGCGCGCTCGCTTGCCCCGCCCCCCGTGCTACGCCTCCCCGACGACGCGCGGGCCAAACTGAATGTAGACCGCCTCCCCGGCAACGTCGTCCGCGATCACGGCGTTGCGGTAGAACTCCGCGCCGTCCCAGCCGCAGTAGACGGTGTCCACGGTGTCGCCCTCGCACGCGAAGCGCACCTCCTCCTCGTAGGCGACCTCGATGGGGTTGAACGCCTCCACCGCGACCGCGATAGCGTCGAGGAGCGCGAGGCCGCGCCCACGCGGGTTCTCATGGTGCAAGAACTCCGCGAGTTCTCCGCTCGACACCAGCGTGATGCGGTCGCCCGTTTCGTCGCCCGCGTGCCCGATGCCGACGACGCTCACGACGACGCCCACATCGCTCACAACGACACCCGGACGCACGGCGACGCCCTTCGTCGCCTTGCTGCGCGCGAGCCGCTTGCGGAGCATGTTCGCCACATCGAACGAGCGCACGGTCGCGCGGTCGATCAGATACTCGCTCGCGCTATCGGTCGTGTCGCCGCCAAGGCGGTCGAAGTCGCCGCTGCGGCACGCCATTTCCGCCTCCATGAGAGCGGCGGACACGTTCACGCAGTCGCCCGCCTCCGTGATCAGCGTGAGGTCGGGAACGCCGCCGCACGCGCACGGCGGGGCCAACTTGTTGAGCGCGGCGCGCGCGAGCGCGAGTACGTCCGCGAGGCAGGTAGCCTCGGTGAACGAGAGCGCGAGGTAGGGAGCAGCAGGGGCGACGGGCTTCGACACGGTGACCTCGGTTGTTGGAGCGGGCTTCCGCGCCCGCACCCCCTATATGGCACGGGGGTAGCCGAAAGGCAACCCCTACCCCGTCCGCTCGTCCGTATTTTCCTACGCCGCCCCGTCGAGGTCGAGCGCGGTCACGCCCAGCGGCTTCGGGTGCAGAACGTGCTCCCACAGGGCTTGCGCCTCGGCGGTGCTCGTCGGGAGCGTCGGGTAGCGTCCCGCCATGCCTACCGACGTAGCGTTCGCAGCGCGGTACGTCCCGCCGCTGCGCTTCGCGTCGGCCTCCAGCACGGCGTTGATCTCCGCGACGGTCTTCCCGGCGGCGGCACCGATTGCGATGATAGCCCGCTCCCCGGCGGTGTAGTTGCGCTCGCGCTTCATTCCTCGCCCTCCTCGTCGCCGCTGGCACGGGGGAGGATCCAGCCGTCCAGCGCATCGTCCATGTCGGCCTCAAACACCTCGGCTTCCAGCCACTCGACGCCTTCCTCTTCGACCTCGTCTGCGGTGACGGTGATCGCGACGGCGCGTGCCGCCTCTTCCGTGTCCGCGACAATGTAGACCGCGTGTCGAACGACCTTGTCCAGTTCGACGCGCCAGTATTTCTTCTCGCTCATGCTTCGTCCTCCTCGATCTCTTCGGGGTCACCGTAGGGTTCAATCTCGTCCCACTCTTGGCATGTCCTCGCGCTCCACCCGCGCCTCGCGACCTCCCACGCCTCTTCGGCGGTGTCGGCCTCCACGATCTGAACGTGCCATTGTGTGACCTTGGCTTCTACGCGCCAGTTTTTGATGCTCATGGCTCTGTCTCCTCGGGTGTTGCGTCCTCGCGCACCTTCCGGCGGCTTGCGCGGGCTTTGCGTGGCCGCTTGCGCGGTTCATCGGGCGGGTTGTTCGTGCCCCAGCACCAGCCGTCGTAGGTGCCGTCGCCGTTCCAGTAGAGCGTGGACTGCGCCCCGTGCTCGGGAAGCGTCCACTCCAGCGAGAGATAGGGATCGGGCAAGGCGCGGCTGGACGCCGCACCGTAGAAGGACGCTAGCCGCACGATGCTCCCTTCCGGCAGGTACAGGACGGCGAGCCGCCCATCGTCTTCCAGCCGGAACGGATCGGTGAGCGGCGGCAAGCGGCGCGGCTCGTCGCACCGGAACGGGAGCGGGACGCGAAACTCGATCACTTTCCCACCTCGCCGTGCAGGTAGGTGGCGAGGGCGTCGAACACGCGAGCGTCGTCCACGCGCTCGGTCTTCCCGCTCTGCTGGAGCCGCGCGTAGAACCCACGCGCGACGGACGGCGGGTTGTCCGGGCAGGAGCCGTAGGCGTCCAGCACGTTGCACCACACCTCCGCAGGGGAAGGCGTGTGCGCCGTGAGGTTGCACGCGACGTACTCGTCGCCGCCCACCTTGAGCACGATCAACGACACGGCGTATCGCCCTTTTCGGACGACGTAGTAGATGCTGTTTACGTCCTCGCGGGCGCTGTTTTCCTCGATCATGGGGTCAGTCCTTGTGGGGGAGAATGGCGTGAAGCGGGTGTCCCGCGAGCGCGATGGTATCTGCCGCCTCCGTGAGCGCGGCGTACCACAGGGACGGGGCGTAGTGCCCCGCCTTGCGGCGCAGGTAGGCGACGACGGCGTCCCTGTCGTCGCAGCGCAGAATGTCGCCCGTTTCGACGGCGTGCGTGAGCCACTCCTCGCGGGCGCGCAGTTCCGCCACCTCAACGGTCAAGCGAGCGACCTCCGCGCGCAGTTCCTCCACGCACGCGGCGTGCGGGTTGGTGACGAGAGGCACGTTGGGCACGACGTAGTCGGGGCCGTAGTTCGTCTGCTGGCCGTACCGCTGGGCGTTGGCGAGGCGGCACCCGTTCGTTCTACACCACGGATCAACGCAGGCGCACACGGTCATGGCGGGCTGGCTCACTCGCACCTCCCCGTTTCGTCCATGTTGTCGTTGGCGCGCTGGAACGCCTCCGTCCTCTCCGCGTCGGACAGTTCTACGTCGCAGCCGTCTTCGTCCAAAGCGCACACGATGCCCCAGCCTTCCGACAGGGGGAGCAGCGCCACGGTAAGGTCAAGGTCGCCACGGCGGACGGTCACCGTCACCTGCTCGTCTTCGTCTTCTTCTTCGCGGAATGTCACGGCAGAACCTCGCTGTAGTCGATGGTGTGGTGGACGCCCTCGCTGATCTCGTCACGGGCGTTGATAAACTCGCGGATCGCGTCGGAGTAGTGCGACATTTCGATGCGGTACGCGAGGTAGTCGAGGACGACGCTGCGCTCCCGGCTCACCTCCGCGCGCAGCCGCTCGACCTCTGCGACGAGCGCGTCGAAGTCCTCCCGGCGCACGCAACGGTACGCTCCCTGCGACACCGGGACGGCGCGCTCGCGGATCTCGTCTAGATCGAGGCTCACGGCTCCCCCTTGTGGCGGGCGACGCCGCGTTCGATGCAGTCCGCCAGCCTCGCGCACGCGGGGTCAACGTACTCTCTCCACACGGCGTACAGGTCGCGAAGGTGCAGGAACACATCGGCGTCGGCCACGAACCCCTCGGCGTCCTTGGGCTGGGCCGTGTACCATTCGTCGGCATCGAGGCCGGAACTGTTGGCGTCGCAGCGCGCTCCGCTCATGGCGGCGCAGTTGCCCCGGCTCCCGTTCTCGTCGTGTCGGTGGCAAGCCACATCGGAACCGGACGGCGGCGCGGCGACGCCGTAGCCCTCCGGGTAGCGTCCCGTGTGGACGGTGAACGACACCGCGAAGGGGGCATCGCCCACGGCGTAGTAGTGCTGCTCCGCGCTCACGCCGTCGCCGTGCGTGTAGCGGTAGGCCGGGAATACCCACTTGCGGTGGCGCAGCCCGTCGAGGACAAGGTCGAGGACGGGGGCGTTCATGCACACCGCCCCGCGCAGAGCCACGCCGCTGCGACGAAGGCCAGCACGACGGAGCGCACAAGCGCAGCGGCACGTTTCGGCGGCACGGGGGCGTGCGGACTGACCCGCGTGACCTCCACCTGCGTGTGGAGGATCAAGAAGACGGTCAAGGTCGCGAAGACGAACACGACCCACGCGACAATGTCGAAGAAGAGAGCAAGGTGAGCGGTCACGGCTCCTCCGCGACGACGACAAGGGCCACGCGATCCGCCCATGCGGTCGAAACGTCCTCGTACCGCTCCAGCACGGCGACCATGCCGCCGCCCCGCAGGAACAGGAGCGTGCCGCCGTGATCGGCGTCGGGCTTGTCCCGGTCTCCCTCCGCGATAGCGATGATCTCGTCCGCGAACACGCGGAACAGGCGGTAGAAGAACACCTCCGGGCTGGGCGAAGTGTCGATGGTAAACTGAAGCAGGGTCGTGGGTTTAGGCACGGGTGTCTCCGGGTCAAAGGTTAGGGCCAGCGGCCCACAGCGCGCAGGAGCGCGGCGAGAAGGTCGAGGAGATCATCAAGAAGCATCGGGGAACGCCCCCGCAAGCCGTGCGCGAGCGATGCGCTCGTACTCGGGGTTGAGGTCGATGTAGACAGAATCGCGACCGTGTTGCAGAGACACCAGCGCAGTCGTACCCGCTCCCCCGAAAGGATCGAGAACCACATCACCGGGGCGGCTCCCCGCGAGGATGCACGGCTCGATAAGCGCAGGGGGGAAGGTCGCGAAATGCGCCCCCTTGTAGGGATGGGTGGGTACTGTCCACACACTACGCTTGTTGCGTCCGTTGCTGGTGTCGATGATCTTCGCTTGCTCCCCACGGAGCGTGTCGGCATCCTGCCGGGATGCGTCAACCCTGCCCCGCGCTCCTCGCGTGTGGCCCCTCGCGGCTCTCCGCTGCATGTCTTCGCTGCACGGCTCGCGTATGGCCTCGGCGTCAAAGCAGTACCGCTCGCTCTTCGTCAGAAGGAACAGGTATTCGTGCGCCTTGGTGCAGCGGTCGGTCACGCTCTCCGGCATCGGGTTGGGCTTGTGCCACACAATGTCCTGCCGGAGATACCATCCGTCGTTGCGGAGCGCGAACGCGACCATCCACGGGATGCCGATCAAGTCCTTCGTCTTCAGCCCGTTGGGAACGCCTACGGCCCCCCTAATGCTGCCCTTGGAGGTAACCTGCTTGGAACCGTTCAAGTTGCTTGGAGAGTTGGGGCTGAACCCACCACCCCCGGCGTAACTATCACCAAGGTTCACCCACAGGGTTCCATCGGGACGGAGTACCCGTTTGACCTCGCGGAACACCTCCACCATGCTCGCGACGAACGCCTCGGGCGTCGGCTCGATGCCGATCTGACCCTCGACACCGTAGTCACGCAGCCCGAAGTAGGGAGGAGAGGTCACGCAGCACGCGATCTCCCCCGGAGGAAGACGGCGCATCTGCTCGCGGGTGTCTCCCAGCAGGAAGAGACACCGTTCGTCAATGTTCACGCCTGCCTCCAGTAGCCGCGCTCGCGTGCGAGGCCCGCACAGGCGCGGGCGAGGGTCGGGGCTTCGGCGGTCGCGTGCTCGTCGCGCACGCACCAGCGACCCGCGACGCGCATGGCATCCACGGGGCCGTCCAGCAGGTTGAGCAGGTGCCCGCCCGTCGTCCCGCAGTCGAAGTCCAGCGCGACGTAGTCCGGGTGCGCGAGCGGCGTCATGCCGTCGTTCATCGACAGGCGCAGTTCGATGTACGAGGTGTCGAGCCACTCGCCCTCGTACACCTCCAGCACGGTGGCGGAACGCTCTCCCTGCCGCACGCCCATGCGAGCGTGCCATGCCCATCCGGGGAGCGCGGTGAGCGAGCGCGTGAGCGCGAGGTCTTCGCGGGCGTCCATTACTCGTCGTCCTCGTCGCCGCTCGCGGCGCTCTCGGAGAGAAACTCCCGCTCGTCCGGGTCGAGGTCGGCGTCGTCTTCGTCGCCGTCGAAGAGTTCGTCCTCGGCTTCGTCGTCCCACAGATCGTCCTCCCAGCCGCTCTCTTCGTCCTCCGGCTCGCCCTCCAGCAGCATGTCGAAGGAGCCGTCGTGCGAGCGGACGGGGTAGGAACCGTCGCCGTAGACGGTGCCCGACACGAACGCGCGGCCACCGTTGTTGAGGACGATGAAGCCGTGGCGATCCTCGCTCAACGAAGCCGCGCACGCCCGCCCGTAGTCGGCGTCCGTGCCGTACTCTCCGGCGAGGTAGTAGCAGGGATCGCCCATGACGAGCACCCACGCGCCCTGCGCGTCCTCCGGCACGCAGAGGTCGCTCCCCGGCGTCACCGCGATGCGCGCGGGCGTGTCGGAGTTGCGCTCCACGCCGACGCTCTCCCCGGCGTAGACCGGGAAGACATGGCAGCAGGAGAGCACCCACTCGATGGTCTCGCCCTTGGCGGTGAGCGACGCGAGCGGCATGATCGCGACGGACAGTTGCCCGCTGTCTACGTCGAGGGAGCCAAGGTAGGCGGGAAGGCGGCGGAAGAGGTGTTCGCGGGTGCTCACGGCGGTAGTCTCCGGTGTCGAGTTGTCGAAACGGGCACACGGCCCGCATCCTCCCTGTCACACGGCAGGTTGAGGAGCGCAACCCCCTGCCGCAGAAATAAGCGCCCTCGCCGCCGTGGCAAGGCCACCCTACCGCCCGGACAGGTGACAGGTTAGCCTTCGCGAATGGCCGCTCTCGACCCGAAGATCCTCACCCGTTACCTCCATGTCAAGGCGCTCGCAGAACGCGGCGGAACGGACGGCGAACGCGCCGCTGCCGCTTCCCTGCTCGCGGGGCTAGAGGCGAAGCACCCCGGCATCCGCGAGGCCGCATCCGCGCACGCGGCGAAGGACGCGAAGACCGACGCCGGAGCCGGGAGCGACCCGTTCGCAGGGTTCGCGGGCGGCTTCCCGTTCGCGGGCGACCTGTTCGGCGGGAAGGTCTCCCCGGACGATGTGATCCACGCGTTTGAGACCTTGCGCGACCTGTTCGGGGCGGACGAGAGCGCGGAAGGCTCCGGCGACGACGAAGCGGTCGCCACGCTGCGCGAGGTCGCGGAGCGCGTCGAGGTCAACCTCAAGGTGTCGAAGAAGGGCGACGCGAGCCTCTACGCGCGCCTCACGACCGACGATCTTGAGGACGCCGCCGACGCTATCGAAACGCCGGAGCACGCCGCCGCGTTCGCTGCTATCGTCGGCGCTCGCGTGGCGGACGCCCTCCGAGAGGCTCTTGTCGCATCCCTGTTTGACGACGAAGATGCCGACGACGAGTAGATCGTGTGCTCCAACGTAGCACCTTCGTTGTCCGGTTAGCCGGATTGTCACCTTGCCTAACTTTGCCTATGCTGGCTAGGGTTAGGGCATGTCCGTCCCTCGCAAGAACCCACCCAAGTACGCGCCCAACGCGCGTCTGCTTGCGTTGCGCGCGAACGGGTGGACGCTCGCGGCTATCGCGGAGCGCGTGGACGTTCGCATCCGAGAGATCTACCGCTGGGCCGCAGGCGATAGCCGCCCCATCGGGGTCTACGTCAGAGCGTTGAACGCCCTTCCCGATTCTCCCCCTCCTCGCGCGCCGCGCTAGCCAGCCCCGCGAGGTGGGTAGCCAGCGAGGGCAGGTAGCGCGCGAGGAACGCATGAGCCTCGCCCACCTGCTCCTCGTTGTAGTCGAAGGACAGGTGGACGATAGGCTCACCGTCGTCGTCAAAGACCCACTCCACGGCGAGCCTTCCCACGGGCTTCCGACATGCGACCTCACGGGCCAGCCGCGCCGTCGCGAAGTCGATGATCATTCCGTCGCCGGGACGGGCACCACACGCGGCTTGCGTCCGCCCTTGCGCTTCGCGACGGGCGCGGCTTCCTCTACGGCATCCAGCGCACGGGCGCGGTCGGCGGCGAGGGCTTCCCCGGCGTCCGCGAGGAACACGGGCGGTTCCGCCTTCACCGGAGCAGGCGGCGGGGCCGGGGGCGCGGGTGGCTCACGGTGTCCCACCGCGTAGAACTGCACCATCGCCTTGGGAACGCTCCACACCGTCGTAATGAACGGTGTCTCGTCCGGGGCAGGCAGCGCGAGGTTCTTCGTCCCGAACAGGAGGACGTTCGCGTCGAGGTGCGGATCGCGGTCGATCTTCTCCGCTTCAATGAGCGCAGTACGATTGGGAAGAGCGAGGGTAACGAGGAGGGGCATGTGCCCCATCTAACACAAAGGCCACCCTCCCGTGAAGGAAGGTGGCCCCGTGTTGCTCACGCCAAGGGACGGGAGCGCGCCGCACTAGGCGTTCTTCTTGCCGTAGAGGGCAGAGAACTCGTAGTCCGCCGGGATCGTGTAGTCGAAGCGAACCTTGGGCACGCCGCCGTCACGGATGACCGTGAAGTCGCCCGTGCCGCCGAAGTTCTTGCAGCGACGCTTGATACCGTTGACGAAGACGAGGATCTCGCCCGCGACGAGGTCTTCCACCGGACAATCCGTGACCACGAAGTCCGTGGCACCCGACGAGGTCATGAAGACCTCCATGTCGAACTTGCCCACGCGACGCTGCATGTCCGCGTCCATGTGGCCGAACGAGATCTGATTCATCCCGATCTTCGGGCCAGTAACGCCGCCAACAGCGAGGTTCATGATGCCCGTGCCGTCGAAGGCGAACTCGGCGCTGGACTTGACGCTGAACCGCGTGCCGACGAGGCTCAAGCCGTTACCGACGCTGAAGGTGCCGGAACCGGAGAACTGCGTCCACGAGTTGTCGGACTTGAGAACCCAGCCCGCGCTCTCGCTCTCAACGAACGTGAAGCAGCCCGCGTCCAGTTCGCCCGGAGCGTTCGCATCCACCGCCTTCGTCCACGCGCCCGCCGCGTTCGCGACCCAAATGCCCTGCGCGGACACCGGAGCCGTGACGAGGTAGCGGCCACCGTCAACGACGGCAACGCCCGCCGCGTCGGTCATGGGTGCGCCGCCCGCCTTGGTGATGCCCGAAAGCATCGAAACGGTGAAGCCCGCAGCCGTGCTGTAGTCGAAGCGACCGAGCACGCTGTCCTTGACCTCAAGACCTTGCAGGCCCGCCTCGATGTTGCTCTGAAGCAGCGTTTCGGCAGCGGTGGCGCGAGCCACCTCGGCGTTGAGGTCAACAATCACGCCGTCGATACGGCCACCAAGCGCGATCTCGGCAGCGGTCGCACGGGCGACCTCGGCAGAAAGGCTGGCGGTGAGGGCGTTGTCGCCCGCGATACGCGCAGCCTGCTCCGTGGCGAGGTTGCTGTTCGTGCTGTCGATACGGCCACCGAGCGCGACCTCCGCAGCCGTCGCACGGGAGACCTCGGCAGAGAGGTTGCCCGTGAGGACACCCTCCGCAGCGGTCGCACGGGCGACCTCGGCAGCGAGACCGTTCGTGAGGACGAGTTCCGCAGCCGTCGCACGCGAGATCTCGGCGGCAAGGCTCGCCGCGCTGCCCGTGTCGAGGCTGTCGATACGCACACCGAGCGCGATCTCGGCGGCGGTCGCACGGGTCTGCTCCGCGCCCTCGGCAGCGGTCGCACGGGCGATCTCGGAAGCGAGGTTCGATGTGAGCGTCGCCTCGGCACCCTGCGCCCGCGAAATCTCGGAGGCGAGGTTCGCGGTGAGGGTGTTGTCGGCGGCGATACGCGCAGCCTGCTCCGCGACGAGGTCGTTCGACACGCTGGTCGTGAGGTTGTCGATCCGAACGCCCAGCGCGTTGTCCGCGCTGATGCGGGCGGTCGCCTCGGCAGACACCGCAGCGATGCGAGCGGCCTCCTCGGCAGAGATCGCCGCAGACAGGCCAACCTCTGCTCCCTGTGCGCGGCTAACCTCGGCAGCGAGGTTCGACGCGAGGACACCCTCGGCGGCGGTCGCACGGCTCACCTCCGACGCGAGGTCGGCGGTAAGAACGCTCTCGGCAGCAGAAGCGCGGGCGATCTCGGCATTGAGCGCGGCGGTCGCAGCAGCCGCAGCGGTAGAGACCTTGCCGTCAACGTATTCCTTGTTGGCGGCGTGCTTGCCATCGGTCGGGCCAGCGACCTTCACATCGTTGGACTGAAGGTCGAGGGCGAGGGCCAACTTGGCGACAGTAATGATGTTTGCACCAAGATCGTTGGTGCGGATAAAAGTCTGCACGGATGCTCCTATGCACGCCGCGAAAGGAAGGGGCGGGGTGCATGATCAACCTACAACCCACCCCCCGGCGAGCCAAGATGACAAGTAGACGCCCCTCAAAAGGGCCGCATCGTGTCGTTCGTCACAGCCCCGAAAGCGGGACGAAGTAGAGCGCGAGGGACGTTCCTGCGGGCATTTCCTCGTCAAAAACCAGCGTTCGGCTGTCCACGACGGTGTAATCCCGGTTGGCGCGGAGGATACGCCCGTTGACCACAACGAGGTGACGGAACGGTTCTGCGTGAAAACTTTCGGGAGCCGTAAAATCAAATGCCGACTGTAGAAAATCGGTTTCCGTATACGCGGCAAACCCAATAGCCCTTACGACTACCGTTGTTGCTGTTCCGCCCCCTGCGTTGACATTCGCATACCCGGATGCGCCCGTGAGCGCGAAACGCCCGAGAGCCATGAACGACCTCCCAAGGTTACGCGATCACGGGTGAGGAGAAGGACGAAGCGGCCATGCTGGCGACGGTAACACGCGAGCCTTGCCTCGCCTTGCCGCAAGCGTGCTACGGTGCGGGCTAGTCCGAGAATACGACGCGAGCGAGCACCGTACCGTCCGCAGCGCGGTACTCGTTGTAGTAGGCGTCATGCTCGATGATCGCCACGCCGGGGATCGTTCCCGCCGCCGCGAGTTTGCCCAGCGGCACCGCAATAGTGGCGGTGTCCGGGCAGTCTTGCAGGTAGGCAACAAGGTGGTCGTGGTAGGTCACGGGGATCTCCTAGTAGAGCATCGCGGCGGCTTCGCGGTCGGTTCCCGTCTGCGCCGAGAGAATGTACGCGACGATGGTGCCGCCGTTATCCCACCGCTGCCCCACGCGAGCAGCGCGCGTGGCTCCGATCTGCCGCAGTTCACCCATGTATTGGTTGCTCGTCGTGTCGAGCATGTCGAACATAGGGACGAACGGAAACTCGCCGTTAGGCGTGGTCGAGGTCGAAGAGAGCGCCGCCGCTGTTCCCGCCGTCATGCGAACGAGGCTGCGGAGCGTTCCCGTACCCGGAGCGAACTGATACCAGCGCGAGCCGTTCGCGCCCGTTCCGCCACGGAATGGCCCAACGCTGCCCGAAATGTTGCTGATCCAAGTGTTCGCGACAAACTGCGTCGCGCCCGTTGTGTTGAGGGAGTAGCAGCGCCCGTCGCTCTCCGCGTTGAGCGACGCCGTCGAGAGCGGGTTGACGAACGCGCCGCCGCCCATGAAGTAGCCCTGCGTTCCGGCTGCGTTGAACAACATCGCGATCCACGCCTCTTGACACTCCCACATATAGAGCGTGACGTAGGTGATCGCCGTCGTCGCGGGCGACACCGTCGCGTAGCCCGAAAAGTTGCCGCTGGTGAACGGGTTGGCGGCGTTCCAGTTGATGTACGCTCCGGGGTTTTTCACCATGCCGAGGTTGAGGCGGTTGATCGCGTTGGCGTCGGGCGTCAGTCCGTTGATCGTCGCCATTGTCGGCCCGCTTCCGGGGAGCGCGCTCGCGCCCGCGACGATGTAGGTCGTAGGGATCATGGCATCCGGCCCCACGGGCTGCGGAGGCGATCCGTAGGCGGACACCGTGACGCCCGCAGGGCTTTCCCGGTTCCATGTCCACGACGTACTGCCCACCGTGCCCGGAGCGGGGCGCGGCGTTCCATCCGCGTAGTTCACCGTCGCCGTGCCGTTGGTGTAGATCGCGTCGAGGATCGCCACCGTCGTGTTCGCGGAGAGCGTGACCGGGGTGAACGCCCGCCATGTCAGCGTGGGGAGAGCCATGCTTCGCCTCCTAGTACGTCAACAGGAGCGCGGGGGTCTGCGTGTTCGTAGAGTAGCCAAGCGCGTAGCCCTTCACCGTCCGCACGCCCGCGTTCCCCACGGCCACCTCTGCGCCCGTGAGGTAGGGCTTCGTGACGTTCATGCCCCGAAGTTGCCCCGCGTACTGGCCGCTGGGCGTGAAGTAAGCCGAGAGAGGGATCTGCGGAATCTCGCCGTTGGGCGCAACGAAGGAGTTGGTGATCCCCGAATACGCGCCCATCTTGGCGGTGTTGCGGCTCGTCGCGACGGCACCGACGTTGGCGGTGAAGAAGTGAGGAAACGCGGAGGAGGCAACCCCCGCAAGCCAGTTCCCGTTTGCGCCCGCATCGAGGAAGTTGCTAACGGTGAAGTTGGTAGCGCCCGAAGTGACGTAGGAGTAGAGCCGCCCGTCGCTCTCCGCGTTGAGCGCCGCCGCCGAGAGCGGGTCGATGAACGCCCCGCCCCCGAACGAGGACTGCGCCGTCGCATCGGTGCGGTTCCAAGCGACCATGAAGCCTTCCTCGCACTCCATCAGCATCAATACCTGCGGAAACGCCGCGCCCGAGAATGTCGTCAGCAGCGGCGCGCGAATGAACCCATAAAACTGCCCGCTCGTCATGGGGTTGGCGGCAATCCACGAGTTGTATACGCCGGAGTTCTTGTTCATCCCGACAATAGGAGCGTTGACGTTTGCGCCTGTGTACGCCGTATCCGTGTTCATTACGGCTGTTGCCCGAGCGGTTGTGTCGCCCGCCACGATGTACGCCATGCCCAGCGAGTTGATCGGCGGGATGCCGATAGCCGCCGTCGTGCTGCCGGGAACGAGCGTCTGATCGCGCGTCCATGTCCACGCCGATCCGGTGCCCGGAACACGGGGCGACCCATCGGCGTACTCCGTCGAGGTGCCCATCTGATAGATAGCGTCGATATAGTCGAAGATCGTGTAGCCCACCTTCAGCGTGTAGGGGGGCAGCAGACGCCAGTTGAGCGGAGAGAGGGCCATTAGATCATGCTCCCGGCAAGGACGAAGTCCGACGCCGCCGCGTTGAGGGTGTCAACGTAGTAGGTCTCCGTCGAGCGTTCCGAAATGTAGGCGACCGTCGCGGCGAACACGGCGAACGTGAGAACGCCGCCCGTGAACGTAAGCACGCTGCCCTCCGCAGTCGCTTGCACGTTCAGCGCAGCCCCCGCTCCGTTGAAGCACGCGACGCTGTTCGTCGTGCCCGTGTGCTGCGACGCCGCCCAGCCCAGCGAGATCGGGGTCAAGGCGCTGTGCGCCGTGACGCCGCCCGCCGCTACCCACGTTGCAGCGCCGGGAACCGCCGACGAGCAGATATAGACGGTGTCGGGAGCCGTTGAGGTATCTACCCACACGGAGCCGACGACGAACCCTTGCGTGGTGTCGTCGGAAGCGGTGGGCGCGGTGCCCTTCACAACCTGCGGAGAGACCTTGTAACTCATACGATCCACCAGTTCGTACCGTCGCTTTGGACGGTGATGCTGTCGTAGGAGCCTGCCGCGAGCGCAACGCCCGTGGCGGCAGCGGTGCCGTCAATCGTGCCGCCCGCCGAGGTGACCGTAACGACGTTGACCGAGGTGTTGACGCGCTTCACGGTGTAGTCGCGTCCCGGCACGACGCCCACGGCGTTTGCCGCCGGGAGTTGCACCGTCTGCGCGCCGCCGGGGTTCGCGAACACCGTCGTCGTGCTCACGCCGACGACGTAGGGCGACGCCGCCGTCGTAACGATGGAGGGTGCGAGCGGAGCCGTGCCCGCCGTGACCGCCGTGACGCGCCCGAAGGCGTCCGTCGTCACGCTGGTAGGGTAGGCATAGGTGCCCGCCGTGCCCGCGTTGGCGAGGCCCAGCGTCGGCGTGAGACCGCCTGTCGTGGTCAGTTCGCCCGCGTCCACGTTGACCGCCGTGACCGGAGCGGTTCCGTTCGCCGCCGCCGTGATGCGTCCGTAGGTGTCCACGGTGAGGCTGGCGTAGGTGTACGAGCCTGCCGCGACGCCCGACACGGCGAGGTCGAGAGCGTAGGTGCCGCCCGCGCCGCCGTCCACGAAGGCGAGCCGCGCCGAGGGCGTGAACACGCGCTCGTCGGTGAGCGTGCCGTCCAGCCCGAGGACAAGGTAGGAGGCGTTGACCGGGGCACCGCCCCCGCCGCCACCGCCACCCGTTCCCGAGTAGCCGGAGAACGGGGGATAGGATGCCGGGGTGCTCACCTACGCCCCCAGCGAGCACAAGTAGGTAATGTCCACGCTCGTCGCGCCCGCGCTGCTGCTGCTGTAGACCAGCCCGCTACCCGACAGGAGCACCTCGTCCATGACGCCGCGCTGCGAGAGGGTGCCGATAGCGAGCGTGAGGCTCGACCCGCTGGGAAGGCGCGTCGCGTTCGTCCCCTCGACAAGCACAACGCCCACCGCCGCGCGACCGACGAACGCATCCGTCGCAGTCGGGTTGTAGAGCACGACCGTGTGCGCGTTGTCGGGGATCACGACCGTGGGAGCCACCGCCGTTGTGCTGGCTGCGGAAGCGTTCCCGAAGACGACAGGAAAAGCGGAGAGGGCCATGCTCGCGAGGATAACGCGAGCACGGCCCCGTGCAGCCCGTAGGTGTGCTACGCCTCCACGTTGCTCCCGTTCGCCCAGCCGATGTAGGCGGACGGCCCCGCAGGGCGACCGCGCCCGTCACGGCGCGACCAAGTCAGCACGCAGCGATCCTTCGCGCGGGTGACGGCGACGTAGAAGAGGCGCTGCTCTTCCTTCTCCTGCGGCGTTCCCACGCTGCGAGCGTGGGGGAAGGTGCCCGTCGTCGCGCTGACGAACACCGTGCCCCACTCCAGCCCCTTGCTACGGTGGACGGTCGAGAGGGTCACGCGAGCCTCGCCCTTCTCGCCCTCCGCGAGCGTCGAGGTGCCGTGAACGCACTTGTTGCTGAAATCCGCCGCGCTCGCCGCGTCGGGGAAGCGGCCCACGATGCGCGCCACCGCCGCGATCAGCGCCGGGGCGTCGCTCTCCACATCGCCGCTGTCGTCCTCGTTCGCCGTCGCGACAAGCAGGCTCGCGATCATGTCGGGAACGCGCTTCCATTCCGCGTTGCGGAAACGGTCGAGGGTGTCGGCCAGTTCCAGCGCGCCGCGCTGCGAGCCGTAGGAGAGGCTCCCGGCATACGCCGCCTTCCGCACCGCTGCGCCGATGGTCGGCGCACCTCGCGAGAGTTCGCGACGGACGGCGTCCATGAAGACGTTGGGGATGAACCGCTTGGGGGCGTTGAGAACGTCCGCGAGCGCGTCGGCGTTGTCGTGCTGCGAGAGGAGCGCGTAGGCGAGGACGACCTTCGCCTCCCGCGTGCGGAAGATCGAGGAGCCGCCGAGGACGGCGATGGGGATCTTGCGCTCCGAGAGCGCCGCCTCAAAGTAGGCGCGCGCGGCGTTCGTGCGGCACAAGATCGCGTAGTCGCCCGCCGACGCTCCCGCCTCCATGTCCTCCGCGATGCGGCGCGCGACCTCGTCCGCCTCCGTGTCCGGGCCGTCCGCGCCCTGCGCGACCTCCACGGCAGTAACGTCCGCCTGCCCGCGAGCCGCGACGGAAGGAGCGCCGAGGCTCCAATCCTTGCCCTCCGCGACACGGTTGCCGAGCGCGACGATCCCGTGCAGGGAGCGGTAGTTCGTGGGGATCTCCAGCGTGTTCGCGCCGATCTCGCGGTCAGCGTGCTGGAACAGGTCGGGGAACGACCCGCGCCAAACGTGGATCGTCTGCCGGAGATCGCCAACGAGGACGATGCGCCCGTCGTTGCTCGCGAGCAGGCGAGCGAGAGCCAACTGGCACCGATTGTTGTCCTGCCCCTCGTCCACCAGCACGACGCGAGCGTCGGGAATGTACTCGCCCGCCGCGAGACCTTCGCGCCACGCGGCGAGAACGTCCGCGAAGTCCCACGCGCCGAGGGCGCGCTTCGCCGCGAGCACCATGCTCCACGCACGGGCAAACTGCGGGGGCACCGCGCGCTCCGGCGGAAGGTCGGCGGGACTGTCAACGCAATCGGCGCGGAGGAGGTCGCAGACGCGAGCGTAGTCGTCCGCGCGAGCGTCGCGGATCTTGAGGCTGTCCGCGCCCGTTCCGGGCATACGCCCAAACTCCACCGCCGCACGCCACAGCGCGCTTCCCGCAGGGATGCCTTGCGCGCGGGTGCGGCTGTCAAGATCGAGGCAGCGGTCGAGCGACCAGCGCACCTTCCCCGCCGGGGTGGAGCGCAGCGCGCGGAGCGCGAGGCTGTGGAAGGTGCCGACGCGCAGGGCGTCCATGTCACCCTTGCCGAGAACCGCGCCGAGGCGATTCACAAGTTCGTCGCCCGCCTTGCGCGAGAAGGTGGTGACGACGATGTGCTCCGGGGCGACGATCTGCTCGCGAACGAGCCGCGCGACGAGCGCCACGCTCGTCGTGGTCTTGCCGGAACCCGCGCACGCGACGACGCGGAGGTGGCCCGCGTCGGGCGTCCACTCCGCGATAGCGCGCTGGTGGCTGTCGAGGCGGGCGAGGAGGGCTTCGTAGGCGGTGAAGGTGCTGGACATGCTGGGGTGCCTTGAGGCAGTTGCTCGCGACCCGCGAGCGGCAGGCGTCCCGGCGACCCGCCGAGACTGCAACCCCTATACGCGACACGTTGGCGTCGCGCAACCCCTCTAGGCGTTCTTTTTCGGAGGCGCGTCGGGAAGCCTCGCGAGGAGCGCCGCGTAGAGGGCCATTGGGCGGCTGTCGCCCACACTCCAGCGGTAGACCTGTCGAATCGACGCCGACGCGCCCGCCGCGATCTGCTCCAGCGTCCATCCTGCGGCACGCAGGCGACGAACGTGGGGATCGGGAGAGAAGGGCGGCGGTGTCTTTCGGACGGTCTCCATCCCCTTGGCAATACCGCCATTTTGCACAGTCGGCAAGGGGCAACCTGTCGGCGGTCACGTTGACGTTGCGCGACCTCGCGTTATTCCGTTGGCGACCCTCAACCCCCGGAGACTGATCGTGAGCGATACCGAGACCAAAGCCCCAACCCCTGCCGTCGCGCTCAAGCCGCGACGCGCACCGGAGCCGGAGGAGTTTGCAGCGACCCGCGCGAGGCTCAACACGCTCCTCACCAACATGGGCCTGCGCCCCGGTGACGACACCCGCGAGCCGGAGCGCGGCGCGCTCGCACGGCTGGCCGAGGTGCTGGACGTAAGCGACCAGCGCGTCCGCGTCGTCTACGCGGGCGACGTTGCCGTGCGCGAGGACACGCTCTCGCGCTGGGAGGCGACCGTAGCCGCCCATGTCGCCGCCTGCGGGTTCTGCGCCGACAAGCGTGCAGAAGGAGAGGAGGTGCCGAATGGCGAAGGCGAGTAACCCCGTCCTGTCGGCAGGCGACCGTGTGGGCGACGCGCTCGCGGACGTTCGCGCGCTGCTGGAGTGGGTGCGCCACCCGAACCCGTCGCTCAACGGGAGCGCGCTTCGCACCGTGGACGAGCGGATGCTGGAGGCAGCAGAGGAGGCGCTAGAGCGCGTGGACGCGCTGCTCGCGGAGAGCGCCGCCGTCGAGAACACGCGCATCCTCGCGGCGGTGGACAAGGCGCTCGCGGCGATCCGGCTCACCATCCTGCACGAAGTCGAGGACGCGGACGCCACGCGCGCCATTGAGACCGCCATTGAAGGCGCACGCGACGAAGCGGAGACTAGCCTGTGAGCACAGAACCGAAGCCGCCGGGGCACACCTGCCCGGAGATCGACCGCGCGCAGCATGTCCTGCGCCAACTCGCGTGGCGCATCCGCAACCGCCCTTCCGACCACTACCCGGAGGAAGAGGTCGCCGCGCTGCTCCGCGAGGGGCTGGCCGTGCTGGAGAACGTCCGCGAGGAAAACCGAGCGATGCGCGAGGCGCACGCCCACATGCAGAAGAAGACCGCCGTGCTGGAGCGCGTGATCGGCGCGCTGGGAGGATCGTAATGGCATCGAAACTGGAGAAGAGCGCGCACTACTACCACCTGCGCGTCCGCAACGAGGCCGGAGGCACCGAGCGGTGGCTGCTCACCGCAAACGAGGTCGAGCGCCTGCGCGAGCGCGCGGACAAGCACCCGGAACTGCTCCTGCCCGAGCCGATCCCGGCTCCCGTCATTGTGCAGGAAGAGCCGCAGGGCTTTCTCGCACGCTGGCTCCGCTGGGTGAGTAGGTGACGGAACCGAGCCGCGAATCCGGCGCGGGCATCCTGCTGGGAGGCGTAGTCTGCCTGTTCGCAGCGGGCGGCGTCCTTTGGAGCGTGGACAGGGACTACGAAAGCGGACGCGAAGCGGGCCGCTGCGAACTCGCGTGCGAGGAGGGCAGCGCAGGCACCGCCACGGGCGCGCTCACGCGCGACGGGGAGTGCGTGTGCGTCCCTCTCCCGCAGGGCGACAGTCTCCCGCCGGAACCCGACGAGAGCCTCGCCAGCGTCACCGCCTACACGCCCACCTGCAAGGGCTGCTCCGGCGTGACGTACAGCGGCGAGACCGCCGACCCGGACGAGCGCACCGTGGCGGCGAACCTCGACCATTGGCGCATCGGGGAGTGTGTGGCCCTCGACCTTCCCGGCGCGGGCTGGACAACCTACACCGTGCGCGACACCGGAGGCGCGCTCGACCGCGCCGATCAACTCGACATGCTCGTCGCCACGCGCGGCGAAGCGAAAGCATGGGGGCGTCGCACGATCCGGGTGCGGCGTGTCCCGTGCTCCACCGAACACCCGTGAGACCCGACATGGCAACGAACCTCAAGAAGAAGACCGTCCGACACCGCTACATCGAGGAGCCGCTCCCGGCTCCCGTGACGCCAATCCACGCGCGTGAACTTGTCACGGCGTTCTGCGCCGAGGTGATCGCGAGGCACGACCGCGCCCGCCACATGGAGGAGGAGGCCAACAACGCCTACCGGGAGGCGCGAGAGGCGCGCAACGCGCTGCACTACGCGGAGGAGAGCGCGCGGATGCAGGGGCGCGACGACGACGATCCTCGCGAGCCGCTCGCGTACTTGGAATCGGAACTCAACCACATGCGCGGGCTGCTGCTCCGCATCGCGGACAACATGGGCGTGTCGTTCGCAGACTTGGGGTTCGTCACCAGCGACCCCGCGTCCATGGTGACGAACGCTATCGTGGCGCGCTGGGAGCGCGTGTGCGCCGCCGCCACGCGGCACGGGTGGAAGGGCGCGGACGATCTGCCCGAGGAGCACCTCGACGCGGAGGTGGCGCGCTGGAAGGCTCGCGCGCTCACCGCCGAGCAGGACGGCGAGCACTACCGCCCGCGTGCCAAGGCGGGCGACTGAACTAGAAGCGAACGTCAACGTGCGAACGCGAGCGGTAGGATCGTCGTCACGGCGTCGGCGCGGGAGCCAGCGCCTTGGCGCGCAGCGCGTCCACCATGAGCGTTTCCACGGCGCGACACTCCGGGCGCTGCGCCGAGGACTGCCCGTACTGGAGACAGGTCGCCCATTGACACTCGACGGTAGACGGCGAGCCGCCCGCGTCCTTGCGGCATTGGACGGGCACCTCCGCGAGCGTGGAGCGCAACTCCGCGTCGATAACGATGGGCTTGCTGGCGTTCTCCAGCATCTTGGACTGCCCGTCTTGCAGCGCGCGGATCGCCTCCGTCTGCGCCTCCAGCGCCTCTACGCTCGCGTCGGGCTTCAGCCCCCAGCCCGCGCCGAAACCCACGCCCAACGCGGCGAGGATCGCCGCAGTCACCAGCGTCACGGTCATCTTGTCCTCCGGGTTCATGCGATCTTGACGCCGCGCACGGTGAGCGGGAGCGCGAGATCCCACGCGCCCGCGTCCGCCAGCGCCTTGAGGGCGTCCATGCGGTAGACGGTCTTCTGCACCAGCGGGTTTGCGTTCCCGGCGAGCCACGCGCGGCGCGCGTTGATGTACGCCGCCACCCAAGTCTTCTCGTCGCCGCCGTTCGCCGGGGATGCCGCCGCAAACTTTTGCCGGATCATGGTGACGCCGCCGGGGCCGGAGTGGATGCATGTGTCGTAGCAGACCAGCAAGCCCAGCGCGGTCTTCAGCCCCGCGCTCTTCGCATGGTTCACCGCCGGGGTGAAATACTGCTCGTCAAACACCTCGTCCTGCGCGCGGTGCATGACAGCGTCGGCCCCCGCCGCCTTGAGCAGATTGACGAGATCGGTCACCTCTGCGCCCCACGGCCCCTTTGGCGGAACCTTGGTCGAGGCGTTCGTCGCAAGCGTCTGCTCATACGACTTGAACGCCGTGGCGAACTGCCCTCCGAGGGCGATGTACCGCTTGACGACGGCGTCGAGGGAGCCTGCGCGATCTGTGCATTGGTGCTTGCCGTAAGAGATACCCGCACCGTCCGCGAGGATCGTGCAAGTGGCGTAGGACGCCGCAGTCGGGATCTTCCCGGTCTCAAAGATCGACAAAACGCAGTCGATAGCGTGCTTCTGCTGGGCGGTGTAGGTCACGGGTCACTCCGAGGGGTTGGGGAGAGGGCGCGAGACCCGCCGTGTCGCGGTTCGGCTTCCGGCAGGGTGCGGGGCGGGAAACCGCAAAAACCGACCCTACTCGCGCCCTCTCCGCGACCCCCCTAGCCCGGAGGCAACGAAAACGCACGGAGACCCTTGACGACACATGACACGTTGGCTTATGTCAACCCCGCACCCGGAGCCGCCTTGAAAGCCGCCATGCTCGACCTCCCGACCGCCCGCGCTATCCTCGCCGTCCTCGACGCCGCGTGCGAACGCGACCCGTCCATCCGCTCCCTGCGCGACGCGCTGTGGGACGCGATCATCGACGCCGAGGCCCGCAGCGTCGAGGGCGTGCGCTGGTGACCGCGCACCGTGTCCTGCTCGTCGGAGGACAGGGCGAGTTCGTCGGGCGCAAGGTCACGCCCCGGCTGGAGACCATGACCGCCCCGGACGGGGCACCCGTGCGGATCGTCCGCCATGTCGCGTGGAAGACCGACCGCTTCCCCACCGACTACGTCCGGGTGGACGCGATCATGGCGGTGACCGACATGGTCTCGCACACGCTATCCGACGCCGCCCGCGACCATGCGCGACGGTTGGCGGTGCCCTACGTCCCGATCTCCCGCAAGTGGTTGGAGAGTGCCGCCACGCTCGTCCGCTACGGCTACCGCGTCCCCCCTCCCGAGGCATCCTCGCCTCCCGCTGCCGCCCCGGTCGAGGCGGCTCCCACAACCCCCGAGGTTCCCATGCCCCGCACGCACGTTCCCCGCAAAACCACACTCCGCGAGGTGATCGAGGTTCTCGCCCGCGACCCCAGCACGACCAACGCCGTCCTCGCCGCCAAGTGCGGCGATCACGCGCGCCCCGTGATGCCCGAGGCCCGCAAGCGGCTAGGGATCGTCGCGCCGCGTCACGGAAGCCCCAACCGCACCGTCGCGCTCGACACGGTGCGGTTCCTCGCCGCCTGCAACGACTACAGCATCCCCGACGAGATCGCGAGCGCCGCCCTCGCCCGCTTCCCGTCCATCGGAGAGGCTGCGGCCACGACGCGGGAATACAAAGCGGCCCTCACCGCCGCGCCGCCCAAGGCCGCTCCCCGTCCCGCGCCGCCCTCACCGCTGGACACGCTCCGCGAGGCGGTCGCGCTCCTGCGCGCGGCTATGGCGGACGCGGGCATCGTGTCCCTGTCCGTCGAGCGCGACGGAAGCGTCAAGTGCGAGCAGATCACGACGCTGCGCCTGTAGTCCTCCCCGGACGCAACGACGCCCCCGGCAAGCGCGAGCCTGCCGGGGGCGTGTTGCTCTGTCACGCCGGATGCGAAGGGTATTCGCTCCGGCGGGTCAGATCAAGTCGCGGTAACGACCTTGGCGTCGCCAAGGGCCAGCGGCTCCGTGCGGACGATGATCACGCCACGCGCGGTGACGCCCGCGCCGGAGGTGACGGCGACGTTGAGCGTGTCGCCCACGGCGAAATCGAGCGCCGTCGCGACGAGCGTGGCCGCGCCCGTGACGGCGTTGGCGGTGACCATCGCGAGGCCCGTGACGATCACGGTAGCGCCCTTGCGAACCTCGACGCTGGAGCCAGCAGCGGTAGCCTCTGCGATGCAGGAGATCCCCACGACCTTGAAGGCGCGGGTGGCGGTGACCGCGAAGGTCTCCGTCGTGGCGGCGGGGACGGCGGTGGTCATGTCGATCACAATGTCGGTCGCGTTCTGATAGCCGATGTCGGCGGTAGCGGGCATGAGAACTCCTAGAGGGGGGAGAGAGGGCTAGACGCCCGTGATGGTGGTCTGATTGGCGAGCGGGATAGGGGCCGTCTTGACGATCACGACGCCCTTTACACCGCTACCCGGAGCGGTGAGCGTGATGTTCAGCGTGTCGCCCACGGCGAACGTGGACGGGGCTTCGTTGACCACGCTTCCGTCGCTCACGGCGTTCAACGAAGCGCAAGGAACCGTTCCGGTGACCGAGACCGCGCCCTTGAGTACGTCCACCAGCCCGTTGGCGGTCGCGGACGTACAGATCACGCGCACGCCGATCACCTTGAAGGCTCGCGTAACGATGATCGAAAACTTCTCGCTCGCAGCGGTGGTCGCCGTCGTCATGTCGAGGACAATGTCCACTTCGCCCTGCGGGCCATAGGCGGCGGTTGCGGGCACGGTACGCACTCCTGTACGCCGGAGAGCCTACCGCGACTGCCGACACGCTGCGAAAAAAAGTGTGCTACACCGTTGCCGGATGCCAACCCCTGCGGTAGTAGGATGGTGCGGGCATGAAACCCCGTTCCGACACCCCGATACTGGAGCATCCCCATGTCCGACCTCACCTTCGCCCGCGTGTTCCTCACCCTCGTCAACGTGCTCCTCGCGCTCGTCTGCGTGAGCGTCTACCTCCAGCGCGAGATCGAGGGCGAGGTCGAGGCGCGCTACGAGCCGCTCCCCGAGCCGCCGACGAGCGGCTACCGCTACTACAGCCCGTGCATTACCTGCGAAACGACCGTCTTCGACCGCGAAGGCAACGTCGTTCAGATCCTTCCTGCGGAGTGACCGTGTCCACCTCTCACCTCCTCTCCCCGGACGGTCAAGCCGTCCCTGTTCGACCCGAAGGCTCGCGCTGGCGGCTTCGCGAGATCGAAAACCTCGTCGGCGGGCGCGTTGCGCTGATCGACGTTTCCCCGCTGGGGAACGTGGACACGGTATTTGACCGCCTATGCAAGCGGTGGACGGTGGTAGCCGCCGTCCCGACGCCGGAGCAGCCGCTCAACCTGCGAGCGAGCAACATCGTAGGACGGCCCATATTCGGCCCCGCCGTGCTCACGCCGAGCCGGATGCTCGACTGACGCCGTAGCACAACCTCCCCGTGACCCGGAACGCTCCCCGCGCTACCCTGCGCCGGGAGCGTTTCGCATGTCCACTACCCGCAAGTCCGCACTCCTCGACGTTTGGGCGTCGCTTCGTGCGCTGCATCATGTGCTGTGGACGCTCCATTGGCAGGCCGAGGGCGACCCGCAGTACGGCGATCACCTGCTCTACGAGAGGCTTTACAAGGCGCGTTTGGAGGAGATCGACCGCGTCGCGGAACTGATCGCCGCCCTGTTCGGCGCGGACGCCCTCGACGCCGTCGCGTCGTGGGATCGTGCGGGTGCTCTGCTCCACGCGAAGGGCTGGCGCACCGCCCGTCCTGCCGAGGGCGCGCTACGCATGGTCGAGGCCACGATCACCGCTATCGACCTCGCGGACGACGCTAACGAGGGACGCCACGCGCTCGCCGCGAACAACGTCCTCGCCGGGATCGCGGACAACCTCAACAACGCCGCCTATCTGCTCCAGCAGCGCGTCAAGTAGTGTCCCGCGCCCCTGCCGCCCTCGCTCGCCGCGTAGCCGCGCTGGGCTTCACGCCCGAGCGCGTGCGGCACTACATCGCCGCCATGCAGAAGACGCCTTCCGGGCGCAGCGCGGGCGACACGGGCGAGCGGGACATGAAGACGCACTACGCCGGGATTGACTTCGCGCCGCCCCTAGAGGTGCGCGAGGCGGCGGTGGAAGCCTTGGAGTGGCGGTTCCGCGACGGGCACCGGGGCGGAACGGACATTGGCGTCGGTCGCGCTCTCCAACTGGCCCTAGAAGACGCCGTCCCGCCACGCGACGTTCGCCGGATGGTCAACTACGGCTCGCGCCACGCCGTTGATCTCCGCAGCGCGGGAGCGCGCCGGGGCGACCTCACCCCCGGCGTCGTCGCGTGGGGGCTATGGGGAGGCCGCGACGGCATCCTGTGGGCGCGCGAGGTCGCCGCGCAGATGGACGAGCGCGACGCTCTCGTCGGACGCAGGCGCAACCCCGCCCCCGGCTATCAGTCGTGGGCGTGGACGACGCAGAACTGGCGCGTGATCGTCCCGCGCCGGGACGGGAGCGTGGACTACGGCGACCCGTGCGGCGCAGCGTCCAACCGGACGGCGTCCGGGCACGTTCGCTTGTGCCTGCCCCTCGCGGTCGCCCGCGCCCTCGACGCCGACCCGGAAGGGCGACGTATCCTGCACGCGCAGGCCACCCGGAAGGAGCGCGCCGCCCCCGGCAGCGTCGTCCGGTGGCACCCCACCATCCGCGATCTGTGGCGGCGGTTAGAGCGACGCACAGAAGCCGACGACACCCGCTATCGCAGGAGGACACGGTGAACGCCCCCATCCCGTCCTATCAAGCGGCCTGCGAACTGTTCCTCCGCGAGCAGGGCGCAGCGGCGCGCGTGGGACTGTCCTTCGCGTCCCGCACGCTCCTCCTCGCCAGCGCGCTCTACATCGCCGGGGAGCGGCAGCGGACGCTGCGCTATGCCCTCGCCGGGAGCGCGGCTATCGAAGCGTTCGTGCTCGCATGGACGCGCCTGCGGCTCGCGCCGCCCGACACCGAACCGCTGGAGTTACCGTGACCCTATCCGCCGTCCCCCTTGTCTCCGGCATCGCCTACGGCCCGGAGTACGGATACCCCGGCGTGCAGGGGCAGGTGCTCCCCGACGCGGGCACCGTCACGCGCACCGCGCTCCCCGAGCAGCGGCCCTACCTGTGCGTCGCCTACGACACCGAGCAGGCCACCGTGCAGCCGCTACGGCTCGCGGCGGGGCTGCTGGGTGGGCCGCTCGTCATGTACGCCGCCACGCGCCTGCCTCGCGAGGATGCCATGCTGCGCGTGCTCACGCTCCTCGCCGGAGCGAGCGTGTCCTACTGGAGCCTTTGGGTTTGGCGCAAGGCCGACCTCGCCATGAAGGAGACCCCTCGATGAAGAAGATCCCCCTCGCGGAAATCGCTCTCGTCACGCTCGTCGGCTACGGGCTGGCGCGGCTCACGCAGTCCATCCCGGCCCTCAACGAGCGCAAGGTGCTCACCCGCACGCTGCTCTACACGCTGGGCTACGTCGTCGCGACCTCCCTGCGTCCCGCAGGCGGCTACAGCCTCCTCGCGAAGCGGAAGAACGGCGCGGACGACATGGGCGACGACGAATGAACGTGTTGGGCTTGATCACGACGACGCATGACCCCGACAAGAGTACGTCGGTCGCCATGCTCGACGCCGCGCTCGCGGAGATCGAGGCGCAGTCTCCCGGCGCGAACGTGCGCGTGATCAATGCCAACGATCTCCACATCGTCCGAAACCTGTCCTGCTACGCGAACGGAAAGAAGGACTGCGCGAACCCTTCAAGCGGCCCGTACCGTTGCTGGGCGCACTACGAGAGCGTCAAGCACCCCGAGCGGTACGGCGGCGTCGATCAGATGCCCGTGATCTACGACGCGCTCGCGTGGGCGGATGTTGTCGTGTTCTCCACCTCCGTCCGCTGGGGCAGTCACTCCGCGCTCGCGCAGAAGGTGATCGAGCGCATGGACACGCTGGAGAACCGAGGCTCGTCGTGGGGCGAACCCTACCCCATGCGCGGGAAGCGGCTGGGCGTGCTCGTCGCGGGGCTGCATTGGCGAGCCGCCGCAGTCGGTCAGCACCTCGCGGAGACCCTCCGCTGGTGGGGCTTCGACATTCCGCAGCGCAACGGCTGGCTCGCGTGGCAGCGCACGGACGATCCCTACTTTGAGCACCCGAACCTCGACCTCCCCTACGTCGAACGCTGGCTCGACACGCGAGAGGGGAAGCAGGCGATCCACACGTTCGCGTCGGGGCTGGTGGCCTAGCCCGTGCCCTCCGACCACGCCCGGAGAGCCTCTTCGTTCCGCATGTCCACCGCCTCCTGCGACCAGCAGCGGCGGCAACGCTCGCAGCCTCCCACGATGCTCGCCGCGCCGTTGAGCGGGCACGACGCGCCGCCCTCCGGCTTGCCCTTGTAGTTGTCGCGGAAGACCACGCTGAAGCCCGCTGCCGCGAGCGCGACGGTGTCCACGTTCTCCCCACGGGCCTCTTGGTAGGACGCGAACCAGCGCGTCGTCTTCGACGGAAGGGCCAGCCACGCTCGCAGGCGGTCGTGAGAGGTGGCATCCAGCGACAGGTGGACGTAGACCGAGGGCGCGTCCACGATGCCCGCCGCTACGAAGGGCTTGCGGGTCACGATCCACAGCGGAATGTCGGGAGCCTCCCGCGCCACCTCGTTGATGCACGCGACGGCTTCGGGGAACAGATCACCGCCGCCGTTCCAGCGCAGCCACTCCGCGCCAGCCTCGCGCAGTTCCCGCACGATGCGCTTCGCAGCGGCAACAGGATCGCGCTGGATAAGGCGCATGACGAGCGTTTGCTTCTCAAGGTTGCTGGGCGCAGCCGTCGCGCCTCTCGCGTAGTAGCAAGTCTCGACGCACACCTTCGTGGGCTGGCATGTCGGGTAGATCGGCACGTTGACCGTCCACCCCACGACGCGGTTCCTCGACAGGAGAGGCTTGTCCTCCAGCAGCACGCCCTCCGGCATGGGATGGGCGCGTGTCCGGGCGATGGTGCGGGCGACAAGCGGGGGGCGAGAGGCGATCACGGCTTCTTCTCCTTGGGTGTCCACGGGATCAACGTCCCGTTCGCGTCGCGGGTGGTCTTCGCGCCCTTGAGCCAGCGGCGCATGAGCACGGGTTCTGCCTTCACGGGAACGTCGGGAATGTACCTCGCCATGCCCTCGACCATGACCGCCGCGAGGCGGTCGCCAGCGGCCCCGGCGTTGGCGTCGTTACGCACCTCGATCAGAAACTCGTCGTGGATGAACGCGACGACACGCGCCCCGAACAGGGGCGACGGCGCGCGACCGTCACGCGGCCACGCATCCCCGAACCCGAGGTAGCACTCCTGCGTGATCCGCCACATCGCCGCCTTCGCGCCGTCCGCCGCAAGCCCTTGGAAATAGGAGTTACAACCGTCGCAGTATCCAACGTCGCCGCGCAGCCGCCCCGAACGCACCTGCTCCAGCGTGAACGATCCCCGGTAGCCGATCTGCTGGTTGACATGCTCAAAGAACGGGCGCGTTTCCGGCCACGTTTCCAGCCATGTCCGCTTGAGGTCTTGCGACGTATCGAGGTCGATATGGACGCCGTAGGAATCTCTCGCGTAGGCTTGAAACTTCTCCGCGCCCAGCCCGCCGGGGTAGCCAAAGTTTGCCGCCTTCGCGAGTTGGCGCTTCTCCGCGACCTCTTCGTCGCCCGCGAGGTAGCGCGTGATCGCCTCTTCGTAGGAGATCCCGAGAATGTTCGCCGCCATGCGAACGTGAAGGTCGTGGCCCGCCCGTAGCGCGTCGGCCATATGCGACCAGCCGAACAGGTCGAGGCACACCTGCGCGAGCGCGCACAGTTCCAGCGTCGAGTAGTCCGCCGCTGCGTAGAGCCAGCCCTCGCGAGGCACGAAACACTCGCGGATGCCGCCCTTGCGCGGAAGGTTTTGCAGGTTGGGTTCCCGGCAAGACGTTCGACCCGTCGCGACGAGGACGTTCCAGCCGGGGTTGATCGGCGTCCGGGTGCCCTGCTCCAGCACCGGGACGTAGGTGCCGAGCATTTTCTCGACACCCGTGCTCTCCGCGAGCGCGAGCAAGCCACGGTGCGAGGTCTTCGCGAGCACCGCGCGCTCCGTGGACACGCCGCCCGTGGGCGTCCGCTTCACCTCTTGCCCCATGCTCGCGTAGGCTTCCTCGACCAGCGCCTTGACGCGCTTGGTGTCCTTCACGCCGCTCTCGCGGAGGATGCCCTCTTCGCGAAGGATCGCCGCGAGTTCATGCGAGCGCGCCGTGAAGGACGCCGTGAGCGCGGCGACCGCCTCCGGCTCCGTCCGCATCCCCCACACGCCCGCCAGCGCGAGGCAGAACGCCGCCGCCGTCTGCTCGCCCTCGTTGACGAGCGTGCCGTCCGCGTTGACGGCGAGCGAGGTGTCCGCCGTCTGCGCGGCGAACATGCGAAGCGTCCGGTGCGCGTCGCGCACGGGGTAGTCGAGGGCTTCCTTCGGCCACGCCTCCAGCGGGACGCCCGCGAGGCGGTGGTAGTTGAGCCGCCACGAATCGGCCTTCTTCTCCGCCGACAGGTCTTCCCCGAATCGGTCGAAGCAGATCGCCTCCATAGAGAACCGCTTGGGCCTGCCGTTGGTCTCCAGCGTTCCGTCCGCGATGGAGATCAACAGTTCGCGCACCTGCGTGCAGCGCACGCGCCCCTGCGCGTAGGCGTCGAAGAACAGGGGAAGCAGGCTCGCATCCGCCGCGCACGCCACGCATACGTCGAACGCGACGTTGTGCCCGACGAGGATCACATCGGCGTCCGTTAGCGCCTGCCGGAGCATCGCCAGACCCTCCGAGGCGGACACGACGCCCTTGTCGCCGCCGTCCCAGCAGTAGGACAGGCAGACCAGCGGGGGCGCGGTGCGTCCCGGCACGATGCGCCACGTTTCGGTGTCCCAAGCGAAGATCCGCACGGCAGGCTCCAAGGCAGGGCGAGAATGAGCCGCCCCGGTCGCGTTCGCGTGCCGGGGCGGGTTCATCGGACGAAGAGGCAGGCTAGCCGACGACAGGCTCCCACAGGATCTTCGTGTATTTTCCGCCCTTCTTGGTATCCACCAAGAAGGCGTCGGCCTTGATCTTGACGCCCTTCACATCCTCGCCGTCTTCGGCGCAGAGGGCTTCCATCGTTTCCTCCGTCACCGTGTTCTCGTCCACGGCTTCTCCGGCAGCGGAGCCGAGGAGCGCGACCGCGAGGCTCTTGGCGTTGGACAGGAACCCGTCCTTGTCCGAGCCGTTGAACCAGTTGACGGTGGAGCCGACAACATGCTCCGGGTTGCTGGTCTCCACGACGGTGAAATCCACCGCCATGAAATCCACTCCCTTCCGGGTCTTGCCGATCTTGATGCGGACGACTTCCAACAGGTGCGTACCCGTCCGAATGTAGTTGCCGCCGACGTTGCCGCTCGTCTTTTCGATGCCGCCGAACAGACCCATAGGTCACCTCTCGTTGATGTTCACGTTGAGGTCGCGGGAACCCGCGACAGGTTGAGCCTAGCCTACCCCTATTCACGGTGCAAGGGGAAAACCGCCTCCGGCTCCTCCTGCGGACGGCCCTCCGTCCATGTCGCGTAGCAGAGCCGCTGGGGCGTGCCGAACGTGTCCTCGATATAGCGTGCGTCCTTGAGGGCTTGAAACAAGCCCTTGCGGAGAAAGCGCGTGTGCGCGTAGGTCTCGACATGCACCTCGTCGGCCTCCTGCCCCGCACGGTGCGTGCGGCTCACCAGTTGCTCCGCGAGGTCGCCCGAGGTCGGCATGGCGAGGATGAGGTTGTCCGCCCACGCTTGCAGGTTTTTTCCGGTGCCGTGCGCCGCGATGCTGCACGCGATCACGGGACACTCCGGGTCGGGTGTCCGGGGCGGCTGCTCGCCCGCGTCATAGACGGGCAGGCCGCACGCGCGTAGACGGTCGCCCACCGCTACGTCGGCGTACCACACGATCCCGCCCGTGCCCCGCTCGACACGCTCCACCGCCCAGCGCAGCGCGTCGCGGATCACCTCGTCCGAGAACCACACCGCCTCCACCGGGGGCGCGGGCTTGTGCTCCTCCGCTTCCCACGCGCGCAGGAGCGCCGCGCCGCGCTCGTCGCGGAGCCGTCCCGCCCGGAGCGCCTTCTCCACGCGCGCGGGGCTGTCGAGGTCGGGGAGACCGCGCCCGAGCGTGTAGCGCACCCACGCAGCCCAGCGGTTGCGCGCCTGTAGCCACGCGAGGTCGGGCACGCCGTCGCCCCACACCCAGCGGTAGAAGAACCCCTGCGAGAGTTGCCGCCCCACGCGAGCGAGCGCGAGCGGGTCGGGGAGTTCTTCGCCGTCCGGGCGCGTCCACGTTCTTTCTAGTTCTCTCAAAGAATCGCGAATCGGGCTGTCCGGTTTGAGCGGCATCGGACGTACATGCAGGTACAGGCTCGCGCTCACGCTCGCGTCGCTTGTCGCGACGACGCCGGGGCATGATGCGAGCAGGCTTTGGTAGCGCCGCCTCGCGAGGACTTGCCGCCGCTCGTCGTGCTGCTCCCATTCGGGGAACAGGGGCGCGAACGCGCGCCAATCGGCGTCCGACTGCGGCTCCCCTCTCGCGTCGAGCAGGCGGCACCACGCCGCGAGATCCCAGCGGTCGAGCGGAACCGGGGCGCGGTCGCGCAGCGCGAGTTCCGCAAGGTGCGCGTAGTCCGCGAGGCTCCGCTTCGTCAGCGTGCCCGAGAGGGCGACGAACCGCGCCTCCGGGTGACGCAGAAAGTAGGCGATCAACCGCCGCGTGCGCGCGCTGTCCGGGTGCCGCAGGTTGTGGGCTTCGTCGGCCACGACGAGATCCGGCGCGAGCCGCTCCAACAGGTCGGCCCCGGCCTCCACCGACAGGTCGGTGTAGGACACGACGCGCGGCTCCGCGATGTTCCAATGCGGCGCAAACTTGGCGCGCTCCTCCGCGTAGGACACGCGCATGGACGCCGGGATCAGCAGAACGGCCCGCTCCGCGCCCGCCGCGTGCGGCGCGAGCATCGTGAGCAGCCCCTTGCCGTGCCCCGTCCCGATAGGCCCGAGCAGACCGCCAGCGGCGCGCAGGTGCGCGAGGGCGCGAGCCTGCGCGGGGCGCAGCAGAACGCCCGCCGCCGTGCCCGCAGGGGTACGGTAGCGGGCGCTCTCGTCCTCGACACTCCACTCCACGGTGCCGGGAAGGCGCGCGATGCGCTCCCCGTCCGTGAGGGTTGTCCGCTGCCGGGGCGTCGCACGCGAGCGCGCGAGGGCGTCGGCAGCGGTCGCCACGCTAGCGGCCCTGCACGATCACGGTCGCGTAGGGGCGCAGCACTTCCAGCACCGCCTGCGTCGCCGGGGCGCGGCTGTCCACGAACAGGACGCCCTGCGTCCACGGGTTGCGCGCGACGAGCGCGGCCACGCGGGCTGGCCCCTGCCCGTAGGGCACCAGCGTGTAGTGATCGACGCCCGCGTCGCTCGCCACCGCGCGCATGAGCGGCGCGAGGAGATCGGTGAGATCGACGGGCTGCTCCGCGCCCTTCACGGGGCGGCAGTCGATGTAGAGCACCAGCCCGCCCCCGCTCACCTTGCTCACGGGAGCGGAGGTAGGAACAGGCACCGGAGGAGGCTCCGCAGGCGCGGGAGCGGGGGCGGGAAGGCTAGGTGCTTCGGGAAGAACCGTATCCACGGTGGGCGCGGCAGCAAGCGCGGGCGCGGCTTCCACGGCGTCGGTCGCCGGGATCTCGTCGCCCTTCCGCACCTTGCCGTCGAGGATCGCGTGCAGCGTGGCGTTGTCGAACGAGGCAACGTCGTCCGATGTGTAGCCGAGCGCCATCATGCGCGGGAGCGCGTTGCGCGGACGGCGCGTCTTGTCGCCGTCTTCGGACGCGGTCTTCGCGGTCTTCGCAGCCGCCTTCGCAGCGGTCTCCGCGTCCTTCTCCGCGACGGCAGCGGCGTCCGCCGCCTCTTCCGCCGCGATCACCGCCGCGACCTCCGGGTCGGTCGGCGCGTCCGAGGGCACGATGGACATGCTCACGGGCGGGTTCTCCGCAGCGGAGCGCAGGCGCGACAGGACGGACGCCTTCCCGGCGGACGCCGCCGGAGCGGGTGCCGCAGGAGCGGCAACGGTGGCCGGAGCGGCTTCTGCCGCCTCCGTGCTGGCCTTGGTTCTCACGCCGAGGCGCGCAAGCAGGGGGTTGGCCTTGGGATCGGGCATCGGGGTCTCTCCGGGTGTAGGTGTCGGGATACGCGCGGTCGCCTGTAGAGCCTTGCAGCGGTCACGAAAGTGGCATCCGCCGTAGGCGTCGCAGGCCGACTTCGTAGGCGTAACCCTGTCGGGTGACAGGGTCAACGAGGTCTCACGCATCGCCCGAACGGTCGCGTCGATGTGGCCCCATGTCTTCGCGATCTGCTCCTGCGTGACCAGCGCGGAGGTCTTCCGAGCGATGTTCCGCCCCTTCGTCTGATACGCGATGTGGGAGACCTTGATCTGCTCCGGGGTCGGGACGCCCATGCGCTCCAACTCCACGGTCGTGGCCTTCGCGTACACCACCATCTGCACGTTCTTCGCGAGTTCGTCGCTCGTCTTGGCGTAGTCGAGGTTCCCGATGGACTTGTGGTCGATCACCTCCGGCGGCTCCGAGCGGAGGTCGAGGCAGTCGATCCGCCCGAGCGCGGGGAGACCGCCCGCCGTGAGACCGAGGGGCGCTATGTCGTGCTCGATGATCACCGTTCCGGGCTTCGGGAGAAACTCCAGCCCCGCCCGTGCGATGGGGCCGAGCACCTTCGGGTCGCCGTGCTCTAGGTAGGTCTCCAGTTCCGCGTGCATGGCCGAGCCGATCACGGCGGACGGGTGAGGCGGGATCTCCAGCCCCATGATCTTGTTGAACCACCACTTGCGGTTGCAAAGCGTAAACGTGTCAACCTGCGAGGGTGACCAATGGACGAACGGCTTCATGTCGTGCTCCTGTTAGGGCCGAATCACGCTTCGGCGGCGATGGGATGGTTCGCGGGGCGCGGAGAGGAGAACCCCGGCACGCCCTCGATGCGGACGGCGTAGACGTTGCCGTGGCGCGTGTGACGCGGCTTCCACCCGAGCGCGGGGAGCCGCTTGAAGAACCTCATGGACGCGAGCGTGTGCAGCCCGTTGTTCTGCGCCCACACACGGTAGGCAGCGTAGACACGCGACGCGGGAGTGTCGAAGGTGTCGTCGCCCACGGCATGATCGTGCATGAAGCGCATGACATGGTCGTTCTCCATGCGCCACGCCGCCACCGCCGTATCGCTCGATGTGAGCGCGGTGTAGCAGCCCCGGTCGAGGAGGCGGATGCCGCCTTCCGACGCCCAGCGCGCGATCCCGGCGAGTTCATGCTCGATCAAAAACTCCGCGAGGTTGGGATCGGCCTTGCCCGCCGGAAACGTGTTGCTATGCGTGAGGACGATCTGCCGACGCCAAAAGCCCCCGGACGTATCGCGCACCGGGGGGAGACCGTTCGCGCTTACGATCCACGCCGCGCGAGGAGCCGCCCGGAAGGGCTGCTGCGTAGGGTCGCGTCCCGTCATTTCGTCGCCGGAGACCGCCGCCTTGAGCGTCGAGGTCTCCATCAACTCGCTCTCCGGCAACTCGTTGACGACGTTGATCGAGCAGCGGAGCAGTTTGGCGCGGTAGTATTCCGAGGACTGCCCCTCTAGCCGCTGCGGCGGGATCGCTTCCCGGCTCCCGGCGTAGAACAGCGCGCTCGCCACCTTGAGCAGCACGCTCTTTCCGTTCGCGCCGTCGCCCAGCAGCATCAGCGCCTTGGCGTAGCGCGGCGACACGCCGAACAGCGCGCCTCCGAGAAACTCCTGTAGCACCGCCACGCGCTCCACAATGTCCGGTTCCCCGGCGTAGATCTCATGCAGGAAGCGCAGCCAGCGCAGCGGCGGTGGCGGGGCCGTCCCGTCCGCCTGCTGGTAGGACACCGGGACGATGCGCGGTCGCGTGATGTGGTCGTCCGCCTCAAACGCGCGGAACGCGCCGTCCGCGAGGAGCAGCCCGTCCGTGAACGCGATCCCCTCCGACACCGGGAGCGGGTCGGGCGTGACCGAGCGGAGCGCGTCCATGATCATCGCCGCCACGCCCGTCTGATCCTTCCGGTCGATCTTGAGCGGCTTCGGCGTCTTCGCGCCCATGACGAGCGTGCCCGCATACTCCGCGACCATCGACGCGAGGCGGTGGAGCGGCAGCGCCTCCCACACGTTGCCGTCGCCCACGCGGTACAACTCCCCGAGGTGGTAGACGGGCATCGGCTCGTCCATGTCCTCGACCAGCGCCTCCGCGATCTCCGCATGGTCGCCGCGCGTGAACAGGCGAGCCGCTCCTCCGCTCGCCGTCGCCGCCTGCACCGCCTGCCCCACGGTCTCCGCGCGTTCCGCCGCCTTCCGGTCGGCCACCGCTTCGTCGCGAGCGTCGCGAGCAGCCTGCTTCTCGTCGTCGGTCTTCGCGGCCTTGAGCGCAGCCTTCGCCGCCTTCTCGCGGCCCTTGGCGTCGTCCTGCTGCGCGCGCGCCGTGTCCGGGCGGATGCCGAGACTGATCGGGGAGCGGATCGGCCCCGCTGGCTCGCCCACGCGGCACCCCGAGCACGCCTCCGGGTTGAGCGTCCGCACGCGAGCGCAGGTGACGGGGCCGATGCCCTTGTCGTGCGCCTCGCGAATGTGGGCGATCTTCGCGTCGGTGTCGAAGCGGCTGTAGCGCGGGTCGCCCTTGCTCCGGTCGTGGCAGAGCGTGTCGCCGTCCTCGCAGCGCAGGTAGACCGAGAGCGCGGAGTGCCACTCCGGCTCCGGCACCTTCTCGCCCGCCTCCGTCCGCTCCCGGTAGCCGCGCAGCCACGCGCATTGGGCCTCGATCTGCAAGGGCAGGCGATCTTGCTCCAGCGGCTTCACGGGTGCCTTGTCGCCACGGGCGGCAGCGGCAGAGAACACAGAGGGCGCGGCAGGGGTCGCCGTCCGCGTCGCCGGGGCCGGAGCCGCCCGGATGAACGGGGCTGGATCGAGGAGCGTCCCCGGCGCGTGGAAGGCGAACGCCTCGCCCTCCATGTCGGGCGGGCAGGAGCGCCAGTAGTAGCGGCGGGACGGGTCTTTGCACGCGGGGTCGGGCGAGCACCCGGACGCCTTCACGCGAGCCGCGCCCCACTCCCACGCACGCGGGAACGCGGCGACCGGGACGGGCTGCGAGAGCGGCAGGATCACGCGGAAGCGCGGAGCCTCCGGGCGATGCTGGTACGTCGTGTGCAGGAGCAGGTCGTAAGGGCGCAGCGCGGCGACCACCGCCTCCGGGTCGGCGGCATGGTCAAAGTCGTAGCAGAGCGCGGTGACCGCCTCGACGGCGTCGTTCCCCCAGCGGGTCGCGCCCTCGCGCAGCACGACAGGCGACCACAGCGGGCCGTCCTTCGCGTCGCGGACGAGCAACTCTTCGTCGTCCAAGAACGCCGAGGGCCACGGGATTTCAAGCGGACGCGGCGACGTATCCTTCACGCCTCCGACAAACGCGAAGGCGGTCACGACGAAAGGAGCAGGCGACGGCAAAGAAGCCTCCGACGAGAGCAGCGGGAGCGGGTGCAGCGGGGAGAGAGGCCGGGGGCAGCGAGGGCGTGGGGATTGCAAGCCCCCACGGGCAACCGAGGTCGCCATGTCCCCGCTGCACCCCGCCTCTCGACGGACGGAGCGTGTAGCCCCGTGGGACGCTCTCCACCTAGCCGCCTCCCCCTCGACGCGGCAAGGGCGACGGACGAAAAAAGCCGAGGGAAGGCAGACCGCGAGAAACCGCTCTAGGAAGCCCGTGGAGCCACGCGAGGTCGAGGGGGCTACTACCCCCCTGCCGCTCCTGTAGAACGCCTCCACGGGGCGAAACAGCGCGAAAGGCGTGGGTCGTCACGGACGTATCGGCAGCGCGGAGCGGCGTCGGCACGGTTCGGCGGCTTCGCGAAGCGGGGAGCGGTGCTGCGCTTGACAAGTCAAGACTTCGCGGAACCCCACTACGATGCAGTCGGCAGCGGCATCATCGCCCTACGGCGCGCGGAAAGTGTGAAGGCTGTGAAGGCTTGTGAAGGTAACCTTTTACTTCACCATTCACGCTTTTTGCTAACCGTTTCGGTAACTTGCAGAACCGTGAAGGCTGTGAAGGCATTTCCCATACACATATAGGAGAGTTTCGACTTTGCCGGGAATATGTATATTTATGGACGATATGCATATTTATAACCACTCCATATTTTTTTCTGTTTTTTCTTATAGCCCCTCCGGGGTTCGCGAAACGGCGTGCTCGGCAGAAGGGCGTTTCCTCAATGCCGACATGCGTTTAGAGGCGTGAAAGCAAGTTTTCTTCGACCCTTCACGGTGCCGTTTCCCTTCACACCTAACGAAAGCGCGCGCTGCGACTGTGGGCGTTCTAGCGTGCTTTCTGCCGATTTTGGAGGTCTTGACTTGTCAATAGACATGTCAAGAGCACCTAAACGGCGGCTTCGGCGCTGTAGGCCGCTTGCATCGTGCCCGTCTGCATAGTAGAAGGTCTGCGCGGCGTCGCGGATGCTGCCTTCACGCGCGAAAGCGTCGTGAGCGGGAGTGTTAGCCTACGAACACTCTTGACCGCTTGCGACGCGGCGCGCGTTTCTAGGGGCTTCCGGGGCGTCTGAATATGGATCGGAGGGCGAGAATATGGCGAAACAGAGCAGAATAGCCGCTCGCGACGGCAGGAATATGGCTCCCGGTGCCCGGAATATGGCGCGTGAAGGGTTGAATATGGCTAAACCAAGCGGAATAGCCTCTCGCGACGCAGAATACGCCCCGAATACGGCTCCGGTGAACGGTTCCATAACTGCGCCCGCTCCGAATATGGCCGAATATGGCGGAAACGCCCTGTCGCTTGTCAGTCTTGACGTAGGCTTGCACGGTCTTGCAGTCGCGAGGTTCGGGCGGTCGAGCCATAACCTGCCGTGGGAACTCGTCGTCGCGTGGTATATCCCTGTAGCGGATGCCATAACTGCCGCCGACGCACGCCGTCCGAGCCATATTTCTGCGTCGTCAGAGGCTATTCCGTTAGGTAAACGCCATAAACGAGGCCCGGAGATATGGCGTGCGCTCGCGAAAGCCATACCTGCGGAGGCTTGTGCCGATATTCTCATATTGGAGACAATGGTGGTGTATGAAGGCTCCACCGTCGATCCCGCCGACTTGCTGGAGTTGCAGGGGATCTGCGGCGCGTGTGCTACAGCCCTTCCGTGGGGCCGCGTGGAGCGCGTGGAGGCGAAAGCGTGGAGCGAGGGCGTGCCCAAGGACGTTCGCCACGCGCGACTAGAGCGTGCCCTAGCGGATCGTGGGTGGAGAGGGCGCGTCCTGCCCGTCCCGGCGCGTCGGCTCAACGACGTACTGGACGCCGTGGGGATCGGTCTGTGGTGGACGGCGGGAACCTCGACGCGACGCTGGAGCGCGTCCCTGCGCCCTTGACAGGTTACGGGGCGTCAACGCTGGAGAGACCGTGTCCTACACCTCGTTCATGGAGAGCCTTCGCGGCTGGGAAGACCGCGCCCGTGCCGCTCTCGTCATTGAACTCGCGCTGCGCGGCCTGCCGCACGGCACCGTGTCCGTGTTCCCGGCGCTGTTCGTGGAGGACGGCGCGTGGGTGCGCTATCACGACACGCGGGTCGGGCGGGACAACGCGCATTTCATCAGCGTGGCGACCATGTCGGCTATCACCCGCGAGCAGTTGACCGCCACCGATCTGTGGCTGCACACATCAAGCGAGCCGCCGCCCCCGCATGAGCAGCGGCCCGCGTGGGCCGAATGGTGGCCGTAGCCTAGCGGCGCATTTCCCACGGCTTCCGCACGCGCGTTCGCCCGTTCGGGCGAACGGCGAGCCGCCGCAGGATGGGCCGGAGCGTGTCGAGGAACGCGGTGAACTCACCGTAGAGCCGCTCGCGCTGCTCGCCCTGCGGGTAGACCGGATGATCGGTGCCCCGGACGAGATAGCCGCTGGAGCGTTTCTGCTTCGCCAGTTTGTCGAGGATGAACGATTCCCACGCGCGTGCGAACATTTCCTCGTTGCGCTGCCAGTAGTCGCCGCCCGCGTTCTCCGACGCCTTCAACATAGCGTTCTTGCGCGCGTTCTCTTCCAGCGTGTCGAGTAACTTGGAACGCTTGCGGCTCCATTCGCGGTAAGCGTCGCTGTAGTAGTCGGAGGAAGGGCGCGGGTGGATCTCCTCCCAGCGACGCAGTCGCGCCTCCTTGTAGTCCTCCTTCCCCGCGACGAGAATGTCCATCACGCGCATGATCGCTTCGTTGACCGCCTTGCGCTCTTCCTGCGTCACATCGACGCCCTGCATCCCGCCCGTGCCGTCGAGCATGGTGGCGAAGCGGCCCTCCAGCGACCCGTTCACGACACGGCCCGCTTGTCCTGCGTCCGCGAGCCAATGGTCGAGCGCGTGACCCCACTCATGCGCGAGCGCACCCGAGCCTCGCGTGCGCGTCATGTTGATCACCTTCTTGAGCGGCTCGTAGTGCGCGCTGGCGCGTCCCTTTCCTCGCGACCCGAGACCAATGGCGAGCCGCTTCCCGAGCGATACCGCCGGGAGAGGCAGATCGAGCATGTCCGCGAGGTCGTGGAGGGCTTCCGCGAGGGACACGTTCACCGTCGCCTTGTCGGCTTCGTTCATCCAGTTGCCGTACTCGATGCCGTACAGGCCCGTAGCGCGCTCGATGCTGTCGGACGTATGCGGCCCCGAAACAGCGGGGCCGACGCGAGGCCCGAGCACGCCGCGATCCGGCTCCGTGAAGCGAGAGCGTCCACCGCCCCCTTGCGAGAGGGAGGCGCACATGGCGTCGATCTCCGACCAATCTCCCGAGTATTCCAGTTTTTGCGCCTTCGCGTGTGCGGCCTCAAACTTCTTTCCCGCGTGCCATTCGCCTTCAAGAAACGAGTAGAGATCGGGGGAGGTCGCCTTGAGCGCAGCGCGCGTCTGCGTCCGCTTTTCGACCAGCGCGGTCACATCGTCGTCGGGAAGAGCCACGCGATAGTAGGAGGCAGAGCGGCCTCTAGGCGCGTAGGAGCCGCTGAAAATGTCCGCTACAGGGACGCCCAGTTCCTCGCTCAAGTAGGCGTAGAACATCTTGTTTTTCTCTTCCGCGCTCATGCTCTTCATGCCTTCTTGCGAGGCATAGGCGCGTGCGTCGGTGACGATCTTCGTGTCCAGCGGTGCCGCCGGGAGCACGTTCTTTCTTGGCGACGCGCTAAACGAGGAGCGCGAGGTGAGCATGTTCGCGAGGTTGCGCCTGTCCGAGAGATCGGACATGACGAGGTCGAACTCCGCAAGAGCGGCTTCGTAGGCAGCGCGTCCCGCTTTCGTTGCAGGAGACCGCTTCGGGATAAGGTTCTTGTACGCCCAAACGTAGAGGTAGGCGGCTCCGATGCTGTCGCCTTCTTCCTTCATGCGGGCGCAGTCGGGAGGCTCGATCACCTCTTCTCGCGTGAGCGGTTCCGCGCGCTCGCTTTCGGGCACGGTTTCTTCTACGCCCCCGGCGGGCGCGGCCCATGACCAATCGTCGGGCTGGATCTTGCGGGCGGCGGCAACGATCTCGTCCCACTTGGTCTTGTCGTAGAAACGTAGACCCTGTTCGACGGCGTCGTAGAACCGGGAGCCGAGCGGCTTCTCGATGGATTCGCGGTTCTTCTTCTGCTCGTCGGTCTCGCCCCGGTGGTAGCCGTAGGTGCGTTCCTTCTTCGTGAAGACGTAGTAGTTTCCGACGCTGTCCCAGTTAGAGAAGCGGTGGAGCGCGGCGTAGACGCTGGCGGTGTCATATTCGCGGGTGCTCGCGGGAACCTCGCTTCGCATTTCCTCGCGGCTCACCATGATCGCGTTCGGGTCGCCCTTGGCGACATGGTACAGGTAGCGCAGCCGTAGGTCGCGCAAGAGGGGAGCGGTGTCCGCGTATGCCGTGTCGAAGACGCTGTTGACTGCGTTCGCCGCCGCGACGTACTTGGCGCGGGCTTCCGGGCTGTTGTAGGGCCGTGGCGTGATCATGTCGCGCAGGGAGACCTTGAGGAACGCGACCGGGGAAGAATCGCCCAGCGCCTTGAGGGATGCGGGCGTGCGCTTCGGGATCAGTTTGTCGCGCGTGATCTCGCGGAACGCCGCGTCCTCTCCCTGCGCTTCCAGCGCGGCGAGGCTCTCCGCAGAGACTACGCCCGCCGCGACGAGCATCTGCGTGAACATGCCCTTGTCCTTGCGTGCGCCGCCGATGAAGCGGCCCGCGTCGTCGCCGCGTGCGGAGAGGATCGTGTCCATGACCCCGGCGATGCTGGCCTCGCTGCGGGCGATCCATGCGGTGAGGTCGGCGTTGTCGCTCGCGCGCTGGCGCAGGAGCAGGAGGAAGGCTTCAGTATCGTGGCGCATGGGGCCGAGGGTATCGTGCCCCGTGCAGTCGTGCGCGAAAGGGCGTGCTACACGCGGGAAGGGGGTTGACGTTCCGCAACGGCACGGCTAGGCTGCTTGTGCCGCCGCAGGAGGGCGGCTCCGATGTACGACGATCCCGACACGTTCTTCGCCCGCTACTTTGCTCGTCCCGGCAGCGCGCTCCGCGCCGCCAGCCGCCACAACCCGCGCAACCGTCCGTGCCCGACATGCAAGCGCGCGGACATGCTCACCCCGGCGGACGTTGCACGCGGCTATCAATGCGACGAGTGCGCCCGCCGCGACGAGAGTGGCCTGTGAGCGCGCCCTACAACCCGGATAGCGCCCTCGACCGTCGCGTGCTGGGGCAGGCGCTCCTCGCGGCGTTCGCGAGCAAGGGCTTCACCGTCCTTCCCAGCAACCCCGGCACCGAGACCGTCGTGGCCTTCCCGGTCAAGAGCATGGAGCGCGTCGAGATCCGCGTCTACACCAGCGTCGTCAACGGCGCGGTGCGGGCGCTGGGGAAGGACGCGATCCGCGCCACCGCCGTCTACACGACGACGGAAGGGCAGGTGCGGGGGCTGGCGTCGGATGCGCGTGTGTTCCGCACGGGCACCGTGGACGCTATCGTGGAGCGCGCCGTGCAGCGTGCGCGGGACGTATACGGCGCGGTGCGTACCGTCGCACGCTGCCGCTGCGGCTCTCCCATGTTCACGGCGAAGAGCGGGAAGGTGGTGTGCGCCGAGGCGTGCTGGACGCGCCCCCCGGTTCCGGCTCCCCCGCCGCCACCGCCGCCCGCGCCCCCTGCCGCCGTCGTTCCCGTTCCCTGCCTCGACGGTTGGGAGCACCACACCAGCAAGGTTACGTCCGACGAGCCGGGAGGCACCCGATGATGCTGTTTGTCCCCGTGGAACTGTTCGACGCCCTCGCCGCGTCGATCACCCGCTTCCCGTCGCCGCACGCGGTCGGTACTGCCGAGGTCGCGCTCGACGGCGTCTACTACGCTGCGATCTACGACCGTCACGGGCTGCGGATCGCGTCGAGAGAAGGCTCGCCCGTCACCGTGGCGGACATTCTCGCGGCGGGTAGCGTCCCGCTGGACACCTTGCCGCCGCACGTTCGCGCGGTGATCGACCGTGCGGTGCAGTCGAAGCGGGAGAGGCTCGCGCTGCTCTTCGCCTCTCGCATCCCTGCGGTGGACGTAGACGCTCCCCCGGCGGACTAAAACCCGCGCTTGCGGAGATCGTCGTCAAGGATCGCGGTCATGTACGCGCTGTAGTTGAACGTCGTCCCGGTTCGTTCCGCGTGACCGACTGCGAAGCGGAATAGGCGGTCATTTACGTCGGGGGGTATGGCAAAGGTTCGCACCACCTTCGCGCCCTCCCGCACCTTTTTGGGCTGCTTCCTGCGCCTCCTGCCCGCTCCGACAACACGGGGAAGCGGTGCAGGGGGCGCGGTGCTTTCGGCAGCAGGAGCCACGGGGGGCGGTGCCTCTTTCGGAGCGCGCGCCTTCTTCGTGGCGGGCGTTTCAGCGGGGGGCGGTGGCGAAACAGGCTGCTCGACTTGCATAGGCTCGCGAGCGCGCTGGGAGGCCCATCGGGAGGAAGGTAGCATCGCCTAATAATAGTCTCGCCCTCGCCGTCGTCCACCCTCAACCGGACACTTGACAGGGTACTTCGCGGTGCCTAGATGGGGCGGCATGGCACGCCGCAAGAACTCCCTGCTAGGTCTGACTGCGGATACCCCCGCAGTCCCGTTCAACCCCGATGCGCTGGACGAGGACGAGCCTCTCCCCCCGCTGGATGACGATCCCGCCGACGACATGATCGGCTCGCTCAACGACCCGCGACGCGAGAACCTCTCGCAGTACGAGCCTTCCCCGGTGACGGGCGGCATGTCGTCCGGGTCGGGCGGCTACTACGGCGGCGACGAAGGGCAGGTGATCGGGCGTCCGGTCACGCCCAAGATTTGGGCCAACGCGCAGTTGCACCCGTCCGTCGTGCAGTTGCGCGTGTGGAAGAAGACGAACGGCGTCCCGGTTCTGATCGGAACCATCGACGCCCACGCGACGGAGGAGGAGTTTATCCGCACCTTCTTCGACGTTATGCCCGCTCCCGGCGAGGGGCAGGCGGTGTTCGTCGTGCGTCCGGTGGATCGCGAGGGCCGCGAGATCCGCGAGGAGGTCACGCTCCCCCCGATCTCCGAGTACCACACGATCCTCAAGTCCATGCGTACCTCTCGCGCTGCCGCCGCAGCCGCCGGAATCTCCATGACGCCCTACCACCCCGCGCCCCCGGCGATGCCCCCCGAACTCCTCAAGTTGGTGGAGCGCGCGCAGGAAGCCGCCGACGCCCGCACCCGGATCATGGAGGAGGAGTTGCGCTCCGCGCGCGACCTCGCGATCAAGGCGCAGGAGCAGGCCGCGCAGGAGAGGATCGACCTTGCATCGAGGACAGCCATGAGCGTGGAAGCGATCACCGAGCGCATGATGAAGCAGGAGAGCGAGCGCACGCAGAAGGCATTGGACGCCGAGAAGATGCGCGCCGATCAGCAGCAGACCGCGCTCACCAGCATGTTCACGCAGATGCAGGTGATGATGCAGCAAGCGCAGGAGCGTGAGCGCGAAGCCTTCGACCGTCGCTTGCGCGAGGACGAGAGCCGCCGGGAGCGCGAGCAGCGCGAGTACGAGCGCCGCATGACGGAGGCGCAGCGCGAAGCGGACGCCAAGCGTGAGCGCGAGCGCGAGGAGTGGGAGCGCAAGTCCCGCGCCGAGAAGGAAGAGGCCGAGCGTCGCGAGCGCGAGCGCGAAGCCGAGCGTGCGCGCCAGCACGACCTCCGCATGAGGGAAATGGAGACCAGCGCGCAGCGCGACCGCGAGCACGCGGAGCGCATGATCGAGTTGACGAAGATGCGGGAGAAGGGCGAGAGCATCGAGGGCACCATCGAAAAGACCACGAAGGTGCTGGGGATGCTGGGCGTCAACCCCGTGGATCTGATCAGCAAGGTCATGGGCAAGAAGGACGACGACGGCGAGGAAGGCGGTGGCATGGCGGGCACGCTCGCCGCGTTCGCCCCCTTGATCGGGGAAGGCGCAAAGGTGCTGGGCGAGGTGATGAAGGCGAGCGCACAGGCTCGCGGCCAGCAGGCCCGCATGATGGGGCCGGGGATGGGCGGCTTCCCTGTCGCGCCGCAGGGCTACTACCCGCAGCCGCAGATGCTCCCCGCTCCCGCGCCCATGCCGCAGCCGCTCGCAGCCGCAGAAATGGGGCAGTACCCGCAGCAGCCGCAGTACGCCGCTCCTCCGCAGTACGCGCCCCCTGTCGTCCCGGCTCCCGCCGCCGCTCCCGCTCCGGCCCCTGCCCCCGTGCAGGCGGCTCCCACGGGGCCGCAGTCGAGCATCCCGCTCGTCGCGCAGCGTTCCGCCCGGACGGCTCTCCGCAATCTCGTCAAGTCCCTGCGGAACATGCCGCGCGAGGAGTGGGAGAACGCGATCACGTTCGCCATCGCGAGCGAACTGTCGATCTACCAGTACGTCGTGGACGTTGCCGTCCTTCCCGCGCTGCTTGAGGCAGGCGCGGACGGTGCGTTCGCCGCGCAGATCATCGAGGCGCTCCGGTCGAGCGACAAGGTTCCGGGCGACCTCAACTACGGGGATGGACGATGAAAGCCACCAGCAACACCTCGCTCACCGAGGCCGAGTTTCTCGCGCTCACCGTGATCGCGGACAAGATGATCGGCACCGCGCTGCGGATGCTGGAGAGGGAGCAGGACGCGAGCCACGCGGCCCGTGCGCGCTACGAGAGGGAAACCGAGCGGCACTCCCGCGCTGCTTCCGATGTGGACGACGCCACCGTGCTCTCTTTTCGCACGCCGAACCCGCTCCGCGAGGCGGCTCCTGCCCCGGCTCCGCAGGAGGCTCCCGCGAAGCCCGTCCACCCGTTCGCTGGCGACGCCGAGCGTCTGATGGACGCCGAGGTGCTGGAGGGCACCTACGCCTTTGAGGCGCTCATGCGGACATGGGTGACGAACTTTGAGGTCGAGGACGCCCCGCAGCCCGACCGTCACGCGGCGTTCCTCGCGGCGTTCACGGGCTACAGCGCGCAGGTGAACGCCTACATTCGCTCGCGAGGCGGGCTGGGCGGCGCGTGCGTGGACACGCTCGCCCGGACGGGCATCGTCGCCCCGGAGGACGCGGCGCGCATCGGCAAGCGCATCGCCGTGAACCTCGTTCCTATCGGCACCTCGATGGGCATCCCGCTCGACGGGATGCTGGAGCGCAGCCTCTACACCCGCGACATTGACAGCGCCCCGATCAAAGGCGGGCCGCTCAAGGACACCGTGGACATGACCCGCCCCGAGTTCAAGCACTAGGAGATCCCGCATGGCTTCCGAAGAGACCGAGTACGTTTGCGCCCTTTCCGGCAAGGCCGCTCCCGAATCCGCGCTGGTGGACGACGGCGGCGACGACACCCTTGGCGCGCTCCCCGTGGGCTGGCTGGAGATCACGATCCGCCGTCGCGAGCCGAACCCCGCGTGGGACGCTCTCCAGCGTCGCAAGGCCCGCCTCACCGAATCGACATGGATGGGGATCGCGGGCCAGTTGCCCGAGGACGTTTCCGACGCCGACAAGGCCGAGGTGCGCGCCGACATTGAGGCGTCCTTCGATGTGCAGTTTGCCTACGCTTTCTCGCAGATCGAGCGGTACAACGTCGAGGAGGTGACCGTCCACGTTGCCGCCACCGACGCGCAGGTGAAGGGCGAGTGGGACAAGATCGCGGAGAGCCTTGGCCTCTCCGACGAGTAGCCTTCCGGCGCGGGAGAGGCGTAGCACGCCTTCCCCGTGACACGCGGCGTCGGCATGGGTAGGCTTCCCCGCGAGGTAGTCTACCCATGCCGATCATCCTTTCCGCCCCTGCGAAGCGCAAGAACGGAACGAAGAAGCACAAGCCGACCCCGAAGGCTGTGAACGCGGGGGCGGTTGCCGCTGCCCGCGCCATTGGGCAGACCGCCTACGCTCGCGGCATTGGCAGCGCGCCCGCGCAAGATCCGATGCTGCGTCCGCTGATTGGAGCCGCCTCCGGCGACACCGCTACGGTTATCGCCATGCTGGACGCTTGGACGAAGGAATGGAACAAGGCCCAGCGTGCGGCGAGCGATGCGGAGATCGCGGCTTTGGGCCTCTTCCCGAAGCAGAACAGCAGGCGCAAGAACGGGCGCAAGGCGTCCCTGCCCCCGATGCGGAACAACGGCTCCCGCAGCATTACGGCAGCGGAGATCAAGGCGGCGGTGCTTGCGGGTGCGGACGGCAGTTACCTCACCGACATCGCCCGCGCTCCCGCGCTGCGCGGTGTTCACTTTGCGCGCATCGAGGCGGCAGCGGAAGCCTTGGCGAAGGCGGGCAAGGTGTCCTACGACGGCATCACCGTCACTCGCACGAACCGTGGCGCAGCCCGCCGTAACGGCTCCCGCAGCACGGTTGATCCGGTCGCGGCGCGGGAACTGGAACTCTACATCGAGAACGAGGCCAACCTCGTCGGCCCCGGCAACAGCCTTGGCGCGAACATCATGCGGATGCTCGCGGGGCGCATCGTGCGCGGCACCTACGACAGCACGTAGGCGTGGAAGGCGTGGGTTCCGCTCACGACCGAGGGCGCGAAGCGGTACAAGCGCGAGATCGGCCCGATCAACGCGAGCAAGGCCACCCGCGACGCCGTCGCGACGCGGCTCTCCGAGGCGTTTGAGAGCGAGGTTCGCTCCGGCGGAATCGATCCGATGAAGTTGCTGGGTGCGCGCAAGAACCCGCAGAGCAAGGAAGCCAAGGCCGCGCTGGCGCGACTGAAGCGCGTTGTCGAACTGGTGGCGGTGAAGCATCACGCCTTGTTCTTCGCCGCCCCGCGCACGCACGAGGAGCGCGTGGTGTGGCTGCGGCTCGACCGTGCGAAGAAGGCGGTGTCCGCGCTGGGGCTGGACGCGGCGCGCTACATCGACCAGTATCGTCATTGATTCGCCCGCCGCTACTCAAGGAGTTTCATGGACGCCCTCACCCGGATGCAGTTGCACGCCCGCCCGCTCGCTCTTCCCGAGCCGAAGGTGACGCACCTCGCGGGCTGGGGGAACATGAGCGATCCGGGGCGCGTGGCGTTCCTCCGCAGCGTCGCGGAGCCTGCGGGGCGTGACCCGCGCATCCGCGCGCTCGCGGCGCAGATCCTCTCGCAAGCGGGCGTTGACCAGCGCCAGTACGAGCAGCAGGCGGCGGTGCTCCTCCGCTGGGTGCAGGGCAACATCGCCTACCTCAACGAGCCGGGGGAAACCCTCCAAGACCCGCTCTACACGCTGCGCGTGAAGCACGGCGACTGCGACGACATGGCGATCCTCCTCGCCGCCCTCTACGAGAGCATCCGGCTACCGTGGAAGTTCGTCCTCGCGGGTTCGATGCCGAGCACGCGCGAGCGTGTCCGCTGGGTCGAGGGGACGCCCTTCCCGCGTGGCGCGGTCATGGGCCATATCTACCTCGCCGTGGGCTTCCCGGTGTTCCGCCCGCAGCGGTGGACGTTCGTGGAGCCTACCGTCAAGGGCGCTCCGCTGGGGCACGACGTTACCGCTCCGGCGCAGTCCGCGCAGGTTCCCGGCGGCGGTCTCCCCGAGTTGGGCGCGTGGGGCGCTACGGGCGTGGCTCCGTCCACGCAGTCCGCCATAAAAGCGGGTGTGCTCGTCACCGCGCAGTCGGCGGGGCTGGACGAAGCGCGAGAGGAAACGGCGGTCGAGCCGTTCTTCTCCAAGAAGCAGATGCGGAGCATCATCGTCACGGGCATCACCGGGGCGCTCGCCACCGTCGTGAGCGCGATGCTCCTTGAGTGGTTCCACGGAAAGCGAAAGAAGGGATAAACGCCATGAACGACCGGAACCTCGACTATCCGCAGCCCATGCAGGGCTACTTGGCGAAGCAGATCCTCGCCCAAGTGCAGGCCGACGCGCACGCCCTTGAAGCGCAGTTGCGCGACAACGACCGCATCCCGGCGTGGACGCTCACCAAACTGGCGACGGGCGGCGACCGGATCGGCATGGCCGCGCGCTACCTCCTCCACAAAATGCAGTCGCCTCCCGCCTACGGCGACGCGGCTGCGGCGGCTGCGACCGTCGCTTCCGTGCAGGAAGCGGACAAGCGCGCCAGCGCCCTGCGCGTGGCGGGTTTGATCGCGGCGGCGCTGGTGCTGACGCACCTGTGGGGAGCCGTGGCAAGCCCCCGTCGCGCCCGTTGACGTAGGGCGTTGGAGCGACTAAACCTGTCGCATGGCAGCATACGTCGAACTCCCCGAGTGGATCAACGAGCGCACGGTCGAGCGGGCCTATCGGCTCGCGCAGATCGCGCAGCACAAGCGCAACGACCTTCCCTACAAGGTGGGCATGGCGGCAGCGCGCAAGCGCAGCCCGTCGCTGCTCAAGGCGCTGGAAGGCGGCTCGATCATCCTCCAGCGCATGTCCGAGAGGCAGATGGGCGTGCATGGCATGGACGTAGGCGGCATCCGCGTCGAGGCGACCGAGTATCAGATGTGGAAGAACGCCTACACGACGGCGGACGCGGGCAACCCCGAGGAGAACTACGCTTGGATCTACGCCAGCGCGGCCTATCTCGCGGGGCTGGTGGACTAGGCTTCGTCGGGGCGTAGCACGCTTGAGCGTTGCGCCCGAGGCGCAGGGTCGGTAGGCTCCCGCTCATGCTCGACGTACTCCCTCACGGTGGCCCTCTTCCTCCCGGCTATGGCGACTACTACGGCGCTGCGGGGGGCGGCGGTCGCGCTATCCTCTCGTCGTCGGGGGGCGTCCCTACGGTCACGCGCATGAACGTGCAGCAGGCGGTCGCTTCGCAGCCGTTGCTCGCGAGGGCCATGCAGGCGGGCAGGAAGGCGTCGCCTACCTCGCCGCTCGCGATCCCCGATTTCGACACTTGGAACGTCGGCGCGGGCATGATCGAGAAGGTTCCGGCGATGAAGACGGAAGAGCCGCCGTGGTACATGAACAAGATCCTGTGGGCGGCAGGCGGTTTGGGCCTCCTCGTCGGCGGGTACTTTCTTCTCCGCAAGAAGAGCAGCGGGAGCCAGTTCGCGGGCTTCGGCGGCTAGCCCCGCTGCGTAGCACGCTTGCGCGTTGTCCGGGCTGGGGGGGCGCGGTACGCTCCCGCAGCGAGGACGAATCCATGCGGGTGCGAAACAGTCTAGGCTATGCGGACGTTCCGGGGGCCGACCTTGACCCCGGTTCCTCTGCGCTGCCCGGAACGCGGGACGTATTCACGTTCGCGCCGGGGGCGCGGGGCGGTGTGTGGTCTTTCGCTCCCGGTTCCCCTGCGGATAGCGGTGGCGGGGTTCGCGCACGCCCGTTCGCGGTGCTTCCCGCTCCCAGTTTCTTCCCGCGTGGCGGCTCTCCTGCGCCTCTCGACCTTCCCCGCATCACTCCCACGCCTCTCCCGATCCCTCGCGGTACGGCCCCGGCTCCCGGCGTGACGCGCATGTGGAACGTGACGCCCGCGATCCCCGAGGGCTATTTCCGCCCGACGCTCCCTCCGGGCGCGCAGGTGCCCGAGGTGTTCACCGCCCCGGACGGTCGCCGCTGGTTCGCCCCGCGCCCGCGCCCGCGCCCGCTCCCCGGTGAACTCTTTTGGCTGCGCCTGCTCAACGCCCTGCGCGGCGGTGCGGCGTCTACGCCCTCTACGTCGTCCACGGCGACGGCTCCGGCGAGCAGCACGCTGCTTCCGGCCTACGACCTCTTCCAGCCGGGGGTTTTCGGCCCCGGTGACGCCACGACGGAAGATCCCGCTCTCTCCAAGGTGAAGGCCGACGAGAGCCGGGGCTTCCCGTTCCTGCCCGTCCTCCTGCTGGGCGGCGGTGCGTTCCTCGCATACCGCGTCGTTCGCGGCAAGAAGGGCGCGCAGACGGTGAAGGCGGCATGACCTTCTCTCCCGCCATGCTCCTGTCCATCGCGCCCAAGTTGGCCGAACTGCTCAAGGCGGCAGTCGCCCACTACGGCGACCTTCGCGCTGCGGGCATGACCGTGAACCCGGACATTCTCGCCGCCTACCTCGCCGTGCAGGTGGGCGGGTGGAACCCGTCGCTCGCGGGCAAGCCCGTGCTGGACGACGAGACCCGTGGTTCGATGTGCCGCTTCCTCGCGGGCGTCGCCTTCAACATCTGCAAGTAGGACGACCACCATGTTCGACATGAGCGACACCCTTCCCGCTGGCTACGGCGAACACGCGATGGAGCGGCAGGACACGAACAACCCCCTCGCGTTCCCCGGCAACGTGACGAACGCCGACCGCGTTGTCATGCGGACGCCGCCGGATGCGTCGGGTGGGCTGGTGCAGCACTCCTCGCCCTACGGTGCTCCCGGCACGACTTACGGCGCTCCCATCACCTTCCTCGACCCGAACAGGCCGGAGTACCAATACACGGTCGATGTGGCGACGGGCATGGTGCGGATCGACAAGGCTCCGAATGACCGTGGCGTCGGAACGCTCCTGCGATCCAGCAACTCTGTTGCCTACGACGCCATCATGTCGCTCGCCAAGTCGCGGGCGCAGGTGCAGGTGCAGACGGGTGGCGGCTGGCAGAAGGCTGCGGAAGCGGGCGCGGCGTTCCTCAACGCCTACACCGCGCAGCGGTATCCCGGCTCGACGGGCGTACCCGCTGGCGGCGGGATGCCCGTCGTTGACCCGAACGCGCAGCAGACCTCCCTCGCGCCGCCCTCTACGGGCATCCCGTGGTGGGTTTGGGCCGCTGGCGCGACGGTGATCGGCGTCGTCGTGTGGCAGGCCACCAAGGGCGGCTCGCGAGTGGAGGACGACGAATGATCCGAAACCCCGAGCGCCGCGACCCTTACGCTCCGGCGCTTCCCCCGCTCTACCCGCCTATCGACCTTCGCGCGCAGTTTAGCCCGTGGTGGGGCGACGCTGCGGCTGGCGGTGCGGGTTCGCCTACGCTCCCGGCGACGCCGTCTGCTGCGGAAAGCGTTGCGGAGTACGCGCCCTACGTCAGTCTCGCGAAGCAGTTTCTCACGCAGAACGACCCCCGCGAGGAGGTCGCCGTGCTGGAGCAGAAGATCGCGAACTACAGCAGGATGCGGAACATCGCGCCGTACTCACTCATCCCCGGACGGGTGTGGTACGACAACGAGATCGCCAAGATGAAGGCGCGGCTGGCGGTGATCAAGGGGCAGATCCTCCCCGAGCGGCAGCGCACGCAGGCTGCGCTGGAGCAGTACCAAGCACTTGGCACGACCGTGCTGGGGATCGGCGCGGTGCTGGGGCTTGCCCTTGTGGGGCTTGTGGCGGCGAAAACGGCCCGCACCGTGCGGGGGAGGTAGACCATGTGGCACGGTGACGACGCGATCCTTCCGGCGGACTACGGCTACGCGGATGCTCACGGCGGCTGCGGCTGCGGCTGCAACGGTGCCCCGAGCGGGTGCGGCAGCGGTGCCGTGACGAAGCCGGGAGAGTACGGCGTCGTGATCACCGCTGCGATGCTTGCGGCGGCGGGCAAGGGCTTGCTCACGATTGCCCCCGCCGCGTTGGGGCTTTTCGGTTCTATGGCGGGAAGCAAGGCGCAAGAGCGGCAAGCCGCCGCTGCGGCGTGCCCGCAGGTGGCGAACATCGACGCGCAGATCCAAGCGATCAAGGACAGTCGCGGGCTGTTCGCGAAACTGATCCATACGCCGTGGGGCGCGAAACAGAAGCAGATCGACGCGCTGGAGGCACAGCGCCCCGCCGCGTTCGTAGCGTGCCAGCAGGCGGCGACCTTTCAGTCGCTCCCGGTGTCGGCTCCTCCCGCCGACCCGATGGGCGGCATCAACATGAACTACGTCCTGCTGGGCGGTCTCGCGCTGGGCGCGGTGCTCCTGCTTCGCAAGGACAAGTGAGGGAACCCATGAACGGCATGTATCACGGCGACGAGTTTCTTCCTGTCGGGTACGGCGGGTGGGTGGGCGACCTCTACGCCAAGGTGATCAAGTATACGGTCGTGGGGCCGCTCGTCGCGAACGAGCCGCCGTGCATCCTCGCGTACCGCACCGTGCCCGACATTTTCTCGCTGGGCATCGCCGCGTGGGTTCGCGGCAAGCGCGAGGTCGAGTACCGCGAGTTGCAGAAGATCGAGGACAAGATCCAGCGGCTCCGCAACGATTGGAAGGCGGCGAGCATCGTTGGCGGCGGTCGTGCGAGCATCAACGATCAGATCTGCGAGATGATCAACAAGAAGCAGGACTTGACCCGCAGGCTCAAGGCGGCGAAGAAGAGCGAGGAGCAGACGCAGAAGCGGCAGGAACAGCGCCGCATGGAGCGCGACCTCGCGACCCCGTCGTCTACCTATGCGCCGCTCGATCCCATGACGGGCGGTGTCGCCCCGGCGGGTGTGCCCGCTGGCGCACAGACGACGGCTCTTGCTCCGGGCGGCGAAACCGGGGGCGGGATCTCCACGACGGCGCTGCTCGCGGTGGGCGCGGGTGCCGTTCTCCTGTTTGCGCTCATGCAGAAGAAGGGCGCGTCGGCTCCGGCGTCCACCTTCAAGGGGTTCTAGATCATGGCATACCGTTTCTCGCACCCTGTCCCGCTGGATACGCCCTCGCTCGATTACGGCGCGACGGAGGTTCCGGCGGGCAGCGTCGGCGTCACGCAGAAAGGTTCCGTGTGGTTTCCCCCGGCGGCGGGGGCGTCTACGTTCGTCGCCCGCTGGGCGCAGGACGGTTGGCAGACCCTACGCAACATCAACGTGAACGAACTGGCTCGCTACAAGGCTGCTACCGTTCGCACGTTCTCCAACGACTACACCGGGGTCAACGCGGCCCTCGACTACGCAGCGGTGGTGAGCGGCAAGGCGGCTCCTCCTGCGGTTGCGCCCGCAGCCCCGGCGGCTCCGGCGGTTTCCTACGTTCCCGCGTCGGGTGGCTACGCTCCCGCCTACGCTCCGGTTCCCGGCGCGGGCACGCAGCCCCCGGCGGCTCCCGGCGGCAGCATGACCGACCAGCCGTGGTTTTGGCCTGCGGTGGGCGCGGGGGCTATCGGCCTCGTCGCGCTGGTGTGGGCGCTCACGCCCGCGAGCGCGGGGCCGAAGGTGATCATCCGCAAGGCCACTAGCCGCTTCACGGGGTTCTAGATCATGCACTACCCGGAATACCTCAATGGGCCGGATCGCTCCGACTACGGCGTCCTCCCCGCCTTCCTCGCCGCCGTTCCCTTGTGGGCGTGGTTGACGGGCGGCGCGGCGGCGGCGGGCGGCGGTGCCTACATTTACGGCAAGTCCACGGGCGAAGAGGCGGCAGCGCAGCGCGCCGCTGCGGCGCAGGCTGCGGCGGCTCCGGTTCCGGGCACCTACTACCCGATCAACCCAATGGCTCCGGGCCTCCCCTACGATCCCTCGCAGGTGAACCCCGACGCGCAGCCGTGGTACAAGGACGCCCGCTACTTGATCGGCGGTGCCGTTGTCCTCGCCGCGCTTGTCCTCGCCTACCGTGGGTCTTCCTCGCGGGGTAGCACGCAGGTGATCGAGGAGAGCGAGTGAGTGCCTACGGCATGATCCTCTCGCCCCAGCAGGGCGACCTCCTCGCGGAGTACGGCGCGGCTCCCATGTCGGCGCGCGTAGAACTCGTCACGGGCGCGTTCCGGCAGTTGCAGGCGGCGAAGGGCGGGCGACGGCTTCCCACTTACGCCAGCGCGGAGGACGTATACACGTTCCTCCAGCCTGCCACGAACGACACGGGTGCGTGGCTCAAGAGCGCATACTGGCTCGCCGTCGCGGCGCAGGTAGAGGGGAGCGGTCTTCTCGTCGGTGAGGCGCAGCGGTTCTACGAGCGCGGCGCGGCGATGGCGTACTCGTCGGGAACGAAAGACGCGAGCGGCGGCGTCCGCGCGATCCTCCTCGACGCGGCGGGACGCCTGCGCGCTTACGGCGCGAGCGCGTTCTCGCGGCAGGCGGCGGACATGCTGGAAGATCGGGCGGACGCCGCCGTGATCCTCGCGCAGCAGGAGCGCGCGCAGACGGGTCGTGGGATCATGGGGCTGTTTGGCCTCCAGCCGGGGGGCGAGGGCAGCACAAACTGGGTGACATGGGCGATGCTGGGGCTGGGCGGTGTCGTCCTGTTCTCCGCGACGTTCGCGCTGCTCCGGCGCAAGGGGTAGAGCATGGCACGACACACGGCGAACCCGCTCACGCGCTACAAGAACTGGCATTGGGGCGAGGAAGCCACGCGGCAGATCGAGTGGCCCGACCCGGACTACCCGGACACGCTGATCGAGATCGGGCGGCTCACGGAACTCCATGTGAAGGAAGACCCGGACGCCAAGGGCCGTCCGCAGATCATCCGCATCCCCGAGGAGCATGTGGACGGCTCGCACCTTGCGTTCGATGCCGAGCACGCCGCGCAGCGGCTCTACATTCTCACGCCGGAAGCGGTGCGTCGTGCCGCGCGCAGGACGTACTACGACGCCGATGCGAACATGCCGCTGGAAGCCCTCGCGCAGAGCGTGGCGGCGAACATGGGATGCACGGCGGCGCACGCAAGCGGCTACCCCAACGTCAACGTGTCGCCCGTTGGCTACCTCACGCATGTCGTCTACCTCACCCACAAGAAGGGCGACGGCGTGAGCCTCTACATTCACGAACTGGGGGAGAACGACAAGCACGCGGGCAAGCCCGTGCGCCTGCCGCTCCTCGCCGTGGACGCGCAGGGACGGTTTTGGATTGTGGCGGGTGCGTACACCTGCCCCGTTCCCGGCATCACGAACTAGGGGGCCGCATGGCTGGCGAGATCTACGCGCATCCTGTCGGCGCTCCCGGTGCGAGGGTGTCCTCCGGTTTCGGCCCGCGCACGCATCCGGTGACCGGGGAGTATCAGTCGCTCCACAGCGGGCTGGATTTCCCGGCTCCCGAGGGCACGCCCGTTTACTCGCTCTCCAGCGGGACGGTGTCCACGGTGGCGTCCGATCCGATCAGCGGGAACAACGTCAAGATCGACCACGGGCATATGTTCGCGACGGGCTACCTGCACCTCTCCGAGATCCTCGTCAAGCCGGGGCAGGACGTTGCAGCGGGCACCATGATCGGGCGTGTCGGGAAGACGGGCCGCGTGACGGGGCCGCACCTGCACTTCGTCGTCTACCGCTTGGGAAAGCCCGTCGATCCCATGCCGTACATCACCATCGCTGTGCTGCCGGAACTGGCGCGGCGTGCGGCGGCTGCGGCAGGCGCAGCGTTCGATACCGCGCGTGGCGCGGCGGCGAACTACTGGTGGCTTCTTCCTATCGGCGCGAGCGTCCTGCTCCTTGTCGCGTTTGGGAAGAAGCGCGCTAGCGGAGAGTAACGTCCATCCTGCGCTCGTCCTTCCGGTCGAGGGACGAACGGATCTCCGCTTCACGCTGGCCCAGCCAGTTGAGCAGCACCTCGCGGACGCCGTCCGAGAGGTTCCACGATTCTTGGATGCGCTGCCTGTCGTGCTCGATCACCGCTTTGATCCTGTTGAGCATCCCGCGCCGCATACGGACGCGCAGGATAACGGGTTCACGGGAGGCAGCGATCTCTTCCTTTGTGAGCGCGGGAGAGAAAGGTGTAGCGGAGGACATGAGGAGGCACCTCGCGGGGCGAGTGTAGCACGGTTGTAGCACGCACCTAGCACGGACACGCCTTGCCGGAAAGGGGGCACCGCGTGACGATGCAGGAGCCAACAGAGGTACTTCGTGTTCAAGCGCAAGAACCCCATGCCCATGTCGGGCGCGCTGTTCCTGTCCAACCCCCGCAAGGGCGGTGGGAAGAAGGCGGCGTCTACCAAGTCGTCCACCAAGACCCGCAAGGCGAAGCGTCCTAGCGTCGCCGCGCGGATCATCGCCCGCCTCAACAGGAGCACTTCGACTATGAAGAAGCACAACCGCCGCAAGCGCAAGAACGGTCTTGCCTTGCGGATGAACGGTCTCGCGCTGCGTATGAACCGCAAGCGCAAGTCCAACCGCCGCACCAAGCGCAAGAACGGTCTTGCCTTGCGGATGAACGGTCTCGCGCTGCGTATGAACCGCCGCCGCAAGACCACGCGCCGTCGTCGCAACACCCGCTCGATGGTGATCCGTCCGCGCATCCCGGCGGCGATCATCCTCAAGAACCGTCGCCACCGTCGCCGTCGCAACACGGGCATGGTCTCCTCCGCGAAGAGCGGCGCGATGGGCCTCGTTGCTCCGCTCGCGTTCGGCGCTGCGGCTGGCGCGCTTCACCTCTACGCGCTCCGCTTCGTTGGCGGCTACCTCCCGTCCTTCCTCAAGCCCGTGGGCTACACGCTCGGCGGTATTGCGGTCAAGGCGATCCTCGGTCTCAAGTTCGTTCCGGGTTCCGCTTCCGTCAAGAAGCAGTTGGGCGACGCCGCCGTGATCATCGGCGCGGCGTTCGACGTTACCCGCGCGCTCAAGGGACAGAGCAGCGAGTTCGGCGACGGGGGTTTCTACACCCTCGGAGGGCATACCCGCCCTTTTGATTCCGTGGAGCGCGTGATTTCGGCGCAGTATTCTGACGCCAAGGCTGCTGACGCGCTCCACACGACGGAAGATTTCACCGCAAGTGAGATCGACGCAGCCCTTCGCGGTGGTTCCACTTGGATCAACCGCTTTCCGTTCATCTCCCGGCAGCAGAACGCTACCGGGGGATGCTCGCGGCACGCAGCGCAGGCGGGTCACCGCTGGGCGTGGCTGTGCAACGTGATCGGGTTTGAGAACTTCCGCAAGTTGGCGGCGTCCTCTCCCGAAACCCGGAAGGCGTACATCAAGCAGGTTCGGGTCAAGGCGTTGGAAGCCTTGCGCTCGCTGAAGATCGCGGAGGGCGCTACGCCCCCCGCTGTCATCATCGGCGGCAAGGCCAACAACGACTACGGCTACGGCTACGGTGCCACTCTCTTCGCGGGCGGGCCTTTCTAGGCTCTCTCGCTTTCCCTTTCGTTCCTCTTTCCCTCCCTCTCGGAGTTTCCCCATGTACGGCTACGGCGCTCCCGGTTCTATCGTCCTCGGCCCCGACACGGGCAGCGGTGCTCTTCCCGCTGTTCCGCTCGACCTCCCGAAGCCGCTCTTCCGCTTCGGTGAGCA